>Ga0187776_10000374_pt1 | contig 21803 bp, 21 predicted proteins | sample 0216_BV02_MP12_2_FD_132426 | JGI IMG/M metagenome (GOLD analysis project Ga0187776, IMG submission 132426) | Tropical peat soil microbial communities from peatlands in Department of Meta, Colombia - 0216_BV02_MP12_20_MG | ecosystem: Environmental > Terrestrial > Soil > Wetlands > Peat | place...
CAGCAGCGGGGTCTCGCCGCGGTAGAAAAGCTGGGGAAAGGCGGCCAGGGACTTCTGCCCCCAATTCTGGCCGTCGGCCGAGCCCCAGAGGCTGACGTCGAGCGACTCCTGCTCGATGATGTCAGTGATGGCGAGGGTAGCGAGGAAGACGCGGCCCTTGGCGGAGCTGAGGTCCACCGCCGCACCGTCGCCCTTGGCGGTGACTCGGGTCTTCTCGGGAACGAGATAGGCTTCCAACATGGCCTAGCGATTCTACCAGCGCGGCAGAGAATCGAGGAAGGCGAGCAGGGCGGCGGCGGTGGCCTCCGGCTGCTCGAAGGGGACGAAGTGGCCGGCGCGGGGGATGGCTTTCAACTGCGAACCGGGGATGCCCTGGAGGATGACCTCGGCGTCGGCGCGCGGGGTGAGTGTGTCCTCGTCCCCGACCAGCACCAGCGTGGGAACGGTGATGGTGGCGAGCGTGGGGATGGAGTCGGGGCGGGCGGCCATGCCCTGCTGCACCGCGGCGATACGCTCGGTCAGCATCCTGGCCATCATCTTGCGCGCCTGCTCCACCAGGTCGGGACGCTCGCGCCGCGTGGTCTCGCCCAGCAACTTGGGAAGCAGCGCCTCGAAGAAGGGCTCGGGGCCGTTCTGAAGGACGTCCTCGGCGGACTTGAGGCGGGCGGCGCGGGCCTCTTCACTGTCAGCCGAAGCGCGGGTATCGCAGAAGATGAGGGCGTGCACGCGCTCGGGAAACCGCCGCCAGAACTCGAAGAGGACGTAGCCGCCGATGGAGACCCCGGCGAAGACGGCCTTGCCCACCGCCGCCTGCTCGCAGACGCGGTTGAGGTCCTGGGCATGGCGGGCCATGAGGGCGGGGCCGACGCCGGCCTCGGAGTCGCCGTGGGCGCGCAGGTCGGGCAGGATGCAGCGATACCTCGCGGCCAGACGCTCGGCCACCGGCGCCCAGATCTCGTGGTTGGCGGGAAAGGGATGGAGGAGCACAACCGGGGGCCCCTCGCCCTGGACTTCAAAGAAGATCTTGGCGTCTTCGCTGGTGACTTGCATGAGGGGGGATAGTGTAGCGCGAGTCGCGCGCGGCCGGAACTTCAAAGCAGCCACGGATGCGCACGGATGGTCACGGATCGGCTCTCAGGAGGCTTGCGTCCGTGAGCCTCCGTATCCATCCGTGGCTTGACGTGAAGTCACGGCGCCGGGTGAGTGGGGTGGGCATCGGCGGGCGCGGCCACCGTGACCACCTTCGGCTCCTCCGGCATGATGATCCAGGCGATGATGTAAGCCAGGATACCGCCGCCGGCAAAGAAGACCACCAGCACCCACATCAGGCGGATCAGGGCCACGTCGATGTCGAAGTACTCGGCGAAGCCGCGGCAGACGCCGGCGATCCAGCGGCCCTCGCGCGGGCGCACCAGGCGGCGGCGCGCCACCACCGCGCCCACCCGCTTGCCGCAGTAGGCGCACAAGTTAGCGTCGTCCTGGATGACCTTGCCACAGTAATTGCAGTACATGGCGATCCCCCTAGTGAGGAATACGCAAGCGGAGGAAGGAAGTTCCCTCTTCCGCGATTATGGCATACGGAAGGGTTGCTTGAGGTGCTTGCGGGCAAGGTCCGCCTCGGGAGTGGCGCCGTTCTGGGCGATGACCTCGCGATACCTGGCCAGGGCCTGGTCGCGCTGCCCCAGCACGTCGTCCATCTCGGCGGTGGCCAGCACGGCCCTCTGGCGCAGCTCGGGATCGCGGTGGGGATACTGGTTGACGCTCTCGTAGGCGTCGCGAGCCTCCGGGAAGTGATGCTGGCCGCGCAGCGCCTCGCCCAGACCGAAGGCGGCCAGCTCCAGGTGGGGATCGGCGAAGTAGCCCTGCTTCCCTTCCTGCAGGATGCGGCCGTAGGCGGCGATGGCCTCCGGGCCGTGGCCGGCGGCGTTGAGCAGGTTGGCTTCCTCGAGCTGGAAGAGGAAGTTCTTGGGATGGGCGGCGAGGAGGCCGCGCACCCGCTGTAAGGCCTCGTCGTAGCGCTGTTCGCGGCGGTAGAAGAGGCCGAGGATGACGTTGGCGTCCACCGCGGTTTCGCCGCCGGCGGCGGCGGCCTCCTGCAATTGCTGCAGGCCCTTCTGCCGGCTGCCGCTCACCCCCACCACCGCCGCCGCCACCTTGATCACCCAGGGCAGCCCCGCGATGACGTAGTTGTGCGTGCCCACCAGGGTCTTGGCGTCGGAGTAGTTGGGATCGAGCTGCAGCACGCGCTCCTGGTCGTGGCGGGCGGCCAGAGCACTGCGCAGCGCCGAGTACCAGGCCTTATCCACCAGGCCGATGTAGGTGGCGCGCAAGCCCAGGGTGGTGCCGCGGGCATAGAGCGTGTCCACATCGTTGGGATTCACCTTCAGCCGCTCCTGCTCGAGCTGCAGGGCGCGCTGGGTGAGTTCCTGGATGCGCTGCTTCACCGCCGGATCCACGGGATAGGTCTTCTTGTTGATGAAGGAGTTGTTGGCGTAGAGGCTGGTGTCGAGGGCCCCGGTGCGGTAGAGCTCGCGGAACATCAGGGCGTTGATGAGGTGGTTGACGGCGAAAGGGTCCTGGGGATGTTGCTGGAGGGCGCGCTCGAACTCCTTCACCGCCTGGTCGTACTCCAGGTTGTAGTAGTGATCGAAAGCGGTGCGGGTGAGGGGGTCGGACTTCATGGTGGCGGTGATGGGCGGGAGCGCCGCCGAGGCATCCTGCTGCGCAGCCAGGTGCGGGGCGCGCGACAGCAGGGCGAGGAAGAACAGGCAGGCGCAGGGGAGGAGTACGGAGCGAAATCGCATGGGGAAGGTCGAGTGTACCCGATTGGCAGCGTCCCCCGCTATTCCGGGCCTGCACGCCGCCTGAGGCGGCTAGTGCTTGGGCTCGACCGCGTCCGCGGCCGGCCGCGGCTGCTCGTCCATGCGGAAGAGATGGTGCACGGGTCCGGAACCTTTGCCCAGGGGATAGGCGCGGGCGATGGCCTTGGTGACGTAGGCCTTGGCCAGCACCGCCGCATCCTGGAGCTGCTTGCCTTGAGCAAGGTTGACGGCCAGAGCAGTGGCGAAGGCGCAGCCGGTGCCGTGGGTGGAGGTGGAGCGCAGGCGGTCGGAGCCGAACTCGATCTGCTCCGGGGGCGTACCGTTGGAAGCGGCCACGCTGACCAGGTCCACGGCCTTCTCCAGGTGCCCGCCGGTGACAATGACCTGGCGCGCGCCCAGCTTGTGCAGCTTGGCGGCGGCGGCGTGCATCTCCTCCAGGTTGGTGACCTTCATGCCGGCGAGCGCGCCCGCCTCCTCGATGTTGGGGGTGATCACGCTCACCAGGGGCAGCAGTTGCTTCTGCATGCGCTCGATGCCCGCCTTGTCGAGCAGGGGGCTGCCGCTGGTGGAGCGCAGGACCGGATCGAGCACCACGTGGGGGATCTTGGCGGCCTGCAGGAAGTCCACGACTGCCGCGACCACTTCGTCGGAAGCCAGCATGCCGATGCGCACGGCGGCGATGGGCATGTCGGCGGCCAGCTCGCGCAGGGTGTCGCGCACCAGCTTGGCCGGCACAGGCTCCACCCGGCGCACGCCGGTGGTGGACTGCACCGTGAGCGCGGTGATGCAGGCCACGCCGTAGCAACCGTGGGCGGCGATGGTCTTGATGTCGGCGGTGGTACCGGCCCCGGAGGTAGGATCGAAGCCGGCGATGCTGAGGATGACGGGCGGCGTCTGGTTCATGCTAGGACGCAAATCTAACCCAAACCGCCGCCCCTGCAAACCCTCAATCAGAACTTTTTTTGCGCGCGGTGCGGCCAGGGAGTCAGGCGTCGAGTCTTACACTTCTGTGCCTCAGGATCGGGCGAGGTCTTCCCAGGAACCGGGCCGGACCGCCGTCTACCGAGCAGCGCTGGCGCCCCGCCCGCGACCCGGGCAGAAGGGCGCCTGCCACCCAGCCGCCAGGAACGGCGGCGTTACTTCTGCTGCCCCTCTGGTTCGAGAGGGAGGAGTTGGGCAGCAGCCCGGGATGGATAGGTGACGGCCAGCCGTGGCACCCGCCGGAGCTGGAGTCCATGCCGCCACCCGAAAGGAGGGTGCGGTAGCTCGGCGGCGCCCCAGGATGGGTCGGCCGAAGGCCGCTCCCAGAGCGGCAATCAGCCCCGACCCCGGGGCCCCTGCGGAAGTAGGTGGTGCGGCAAATCTGCAACGGAGTCGCGCTGCCTGGGATTGACTTTTCCCGTTTGTTTTCTTAGAATTATCTGACTTTTTGAAGGGGTAGGAGGAGCACGAGAATTACGAAAAGACGAGGTGTTTGAATGCGACGAGTACTAGCTCACCTGATGGTGGCTATTTGTCTGGTCACGACCATGGGGGCGGCACCCGGCACAGGAAGCGCCAAGCCTAAGAACAAGAAGCCTCCAATAGCCACTCCACAATCCGATCCCAAGCCCTACCAGACGGGTAGGGCCTCTTGGTACGGCAAGCAGTTCGACGGCCGCACCACCGCCAGCGGCGAGCCTTACGACATGTTCCAGCTCACCGCGGCTCACCGGCAACTCCCACTAGGGACGTGGGTTAAGGTCACCAACCTGAGAAACGGCAGGTGGGTCATCGTGCGGATCAATGACCGCGGGCCGGTGCCGGAATCCCGCATCATCGACCTCTCCTACGGGGCCGCCCAACTGCTCGACCTGCGGGCCCGGGGGGTGGAGAGGGTCCGCCTGGACATCGTCACCCCGGAGGTGGTGGCGATGGCGACTGATCTGACGGGACAACAATAGGAAAAACAGCTACACTGGCCCTTGATGGCCGAGAACCGCGACCGCCTGATCGTGGCCCTGGACGTGGAAAAAGCGCTCCTGGCGCGGGAAATCGTGGCCAAAGTGGGGGCCTCCGCCTCAACGTACAAGGTTGGTAAACAGCTCTTCACGGCCGAGGGGCCGCAGGTCGTCCGCGACCTGGTGGCCTCCGGCCGTGAGGTTTTTCTGGACCTGAAGTACCACGATATTCCAAATACTGTAGGCAAGGCCGTGGCGGAGGCCTGCGCCCTGGGTGTCAGCATGCTGACGGTCCACGGCACCGGGGGCTCCAAGATGCTGCGGGCGGCGGTGGAGGCGGCGGCCTCGAGCCCCGGCAAACCCCTCATCCTGGCCGTCACCGTGCTGACCAGCTTCTCCGATGAGGACCTGAGGGAGGTCGGGTTCCCTACCACCGTCCTGGAGCAGGCGCAGAAGATGGGCCGGCTGGCCCAGACCTGCGGCTGTGGCGGGGTGGTGACCTCGCCTCGGGAGGCCCGGGCGCTGCGGCAGCTCTTGGGACCGGGCATGGCGATCGTGACCCCGGGGGTGCGCCCGGCAGGGGCCGACCAGGGAGATCAGACTCGGGTGGCCACCCCGGCTCAGGCCATCGCCGCCGGCGCCAGCCATATTGTGGTGGGACGACCCATCACCGCGGCGCCGGATCCGGCGGCGGCAGCCAGGGCCATCCTGGAAGAGATCGGCGGCTAGCCCCGGTGGTAGTCAGTAATCGGGAGTTAGGAGTTAGCGGGTTCCCGCTGGCCACTGACCACTAGCCACGATCCACGGCTTCTAGAGCTTTTCGTAGAACTCGCAGACGGAGCAGGAGATGAACATGCCCCCGGGCACGCCGCGCTCGCGGTCCTTCACCCGCTTGACGATGCGGGCGGGCTTGCCGCACTTGGGGCAGTCATGGCTCTTGGAGGTGTCCATCAGCTTTTTGCGGTCTGCGGTCTTTGCGATCTTCATGCCTCGCTCCTGACAGGAATCTCCCCGCCCTGGGGAGCCGCCTGGGAATGTCGGGAGTAAGAATTCCGGGAAGGATTGCTACTCGCCGTTTCGTCCTCGATTGTACACGAAGGCGGTGGCCGGTTCCCAGTTCCCGGTTCCCGGTTTGGCAGGCAAGCTGCGGCGTGTGAGAATCGAAAGGACCCGATGAAACGCGCACAGGTACTCCTCACCTTCTTCCTGCTGGCGGCGCCGCTGGCCGCGGCGCAGCAGAAGCTCATCGCCCTGACCTTCGACGACGGCCCGCGGCCCTACGTGCTGCTGGGGATCCAGCAGCCGCCCGACAAGGTCTCGCCCAGCCTGCTCGCCCTGCTGGACAAGAACCACGTCAGGGCGACCTTTTTCGTGGTGGGCTGGCGGCTGACCAAGAACTCCCAGGGCGCGCGCGAGGAGCCCAAGCTGGGGATCACCTGCCTGGCCGCCGCCAAGGAGGTGGTGAAGCGCGGGCACGAGCTCGAGAACCACACCTTCAGCCACCTCAACCTGGAGAAGCAGGAGCGGCGCGAGGGCTTGACCTGGGTGCTGGAGGACGTCGACAAGGAATCGAAGCTGCTCGAGGCGCTGACCGGCAAGAAGCCGCGTTTCCTGCGGCCGCCCGACTGGCTGCTGAGCGCGGACGCGCGCAAGCACCTTGAATCCCGCGGCTACCAGGTGATGACCATCACCGCGGAGGCGCCGCCGGCGCTGCGCGACGTGAACACCCTCGACTACGAGTGCGCCGGCGAGCATCCCCAGCACTGTCCGCGGCCCTCGCTGGCGGATTCGGTGGAGCGCACCATCACAGAGCGCGAGAAGCGCGGCCTCACCACTCACATCTTGGCCTTCCACGAACTGTCCTCGACGGTGAGGACACTGGAGACGCTGATCCCGGAGCTGCAGGCCCGCGGCTACCGCTTCGTCACCCTGAGCGAGTACATGCAGGCAGTGAAGCATTGAGTCGCTTGATCCTCCGGAAGAGCCCACCACAAAGGACACCAAGGGCACACGAAGGACGCAAAGGAAACCCGTTCCTTCATTGACCCGAGGATCCGATCGCTCCGTTTGACCCTCCCAGGGGCCTCTGTTAGCTTTAGGAGTTTTCCTGCCCAGCCATCTCATAGAAGCGAGAGACGATCATGGCCCTCAAGTTCCGCGGCGTCGACTTCATCGACTTCGATACCCTGCTCAGCGACGACGAACGCCTGGTGCGCGACAACACCCGCAAGTTCATCGAAGAGAACCTCATTCCAGTCATCGAGCAGTGCAACCGCGAAGGCCGCTTCCCGCGCGAATTGGTGAAGCCGATGGGCGGGCTGGGCTTCTTCGGGGCCAACCTGAAGGGCTACGGCTGCGCCGAGATGTCGAACGTGGAGTACGGCCTGGTGATGCAGGAGCTGGAGCGCGGCGACAGCGGCGTGCGTTCCTTCGTGAGCGTGCAGTCGGCGCTGGTCATGTATCCCATCTATGCGTTCGGAAGCGAGGAGCAGAAGCAGCAGTGGCTGCCCGGGCTGCAGAAGGGCGAGAAGATCGGGTGCTTCGGCTTGACCGAGCCCGACTTCGGCTCCAATCCCGGGGGGATGCGCACCCGCGCCAAGAAAGTGGGCAACGAATACGTGCTCAGCGGCGAAAAGATGTGGATCACCTCCGGCTCCATCGCCGATGTGGCCGTGGTGTGGGCCAAGAACGAGGACGAGGGCGGCAAGATCCGCGGCTTCCTGGTGGAGACCAGCCGCCCCGGCTTCAAGGCCGCCGACGTGCACGGCAAGTGGTCGCTGCGGGCGAGCGTGACCTCCAGCCTTTCCCTGCAGGACGTGCGCGTGCCGGCGTCGAACCTGCTGCCCAAGTCCGACGGGCTGAAGTCGCCGCTGATGTGCTTGAACCAGGCGCGCTACGGCATCGCCTGGGGCGCGGTGGGCGCGGCCATGGCCTGCTACGACTGCGCCCTGCAGTACGCGCTCTTCCGCAAGCAGTTCCGCGACCAGCCCATCGCCTCCCACCAACTGGTGCAGGAGAAGCTGGCGTGGATGATCTCGGAGATCACCAAGGCACAGCTCCTAGTCCTGCAGGTGGGGCGGCTGAAGGACAAGAACAAGGTGCAGCACCAGCAGATCTCCATGGCCAAGCGCAACAACGTGTGGATGGCGCTGGAGTGCGCCCGGCTGGCGCGCGACATCCTGGGAGCCAACGGCATCGCCGATGAGTACCCCATCTTCCGCCACATGGCAAACCTGGAGTCGGTGAAGACTTACGAGGGCACGCACGACATCCACGCCCTGATCATCGGGGCGGCGGTCACGGGGATTGACGCATTCTGACTACGGGACGGCCGGAGAGATGTGGTAAGTTACGGCCTATGAGCAAGGTGGACAAAGTCGAGCGGGAAGTCCAGGCGTTCACTGCAGAAGAGCTGGCTGCGTTTCGCGAGTGGTTTGCCGCCTTTGATGCGGAGGCCTGGGACCGCCAGTTCGAGGCGGACGCCGAGGCCGGCAAGCTCGACGCCCTCGCCGACCGCGCTCTGCGCGAGCACGCGGCGGGCAAATCCAGCAAGCTGTGACCCACCACGCCACCCCGGACTTTTGGGTCTGTTACCGCGCTCTGCCCGCGCCGGTTCGCGAACTTGCCGACAAGTCCTTCCGCCTGTTGAAGGACGATCCCAAGCATCCCTCGCTTCACTTCAAGAAGGTCGGCCGCTTCCGCTCCGTGCGGGTCGGGCTTCACCACCGGGCGCTTGCGGTCGAGTCCGTCGATGGACTCCTCTGGTTTTGGGTCGGTACGCACGCCGAGTACGATGCGCTGGTACGGTCGAAACCGAGATAGCAAGGGCGTGGCGGCTATTGACGGTCTGCAATCTCAAGGAGCATGATGCGCGATGCTTCTGGAGGCACTCTCTAGCGGGAGGCGGTCATGGCAACACCAGTGACGAACCGGGACGCCAAGGCGCTGGCCAAGAGTTTCGGCCAGAATATGGAGTCCGACCTGGCGCTGGAGTTCCTGCGGGTGGTGGAGAACGCCGCCATCGCCGCCGCCAAGACCATGGGCCAGGGCGAGCGCAAGTTCGCCGACCACGTGGCGGTGGAGGCCATGCGCAAGACCATGGACACCGTGCCCATGCGCGGCACCATCGTCATCGGCGAAGGCGAGCGCGACGAGGCCCCCATGCTCTACATCGGCGAAAAGGTCGGCGCCGAGTTCCCCGACGGCACCCAGGTCCCGGAGATCGATATCGCCGTGGACCCGCTGGAGGGCACCAACCTGTGCGCCACCGGCTCGCCCGGCTCCATCGCGGTGCTGGCCGCCTCGGAGAAGGGCGGTCTGCTGCACGCTCCCGACTGCTACATGGAGAAGATCGTGGTCGGCCCCTCGTGCAAGGGCGAGGTGGACCTGGATGCGCCCGTGGCCCACAACCTGAAGCGCATCGCCAAGGCGCTGGGCCGCGACGTGGAGGACCTGGTGGTGGTGATCCTGGACCGGCCACGGCACGAGAAGCTGATCGCCGAGGTCCGCGCCGCGGGCGCGCGCATCAAGCTCATCAGCGACGGCGACCTCTCGCCCGGCATCGCCGCCGCCGTGATCGGCACCGGGGTGCACGCGGTCATGGGAACCGGAGGAGCGCCCGAGGGCGTGCTCACGGCCGCCGCCGTCCGCTGCCTGAACGGGTACATGGTCGGCCGCCTGGTGCTCACCAAGCCCGATCAGCAGGAGCGCATCGCCAAGATGGGCATCAAGGACGTCAAGAAGATCTACGTAGCCGAAGAATTGGCGCCGGGCAAGCAGATGATCTTCGCCGCCACCGGGGTGACCGAGGGCGCGCTGCTCAAGCCGGTGCGCTTCTTCGGCGAGGGCACGCGCACTTCGTCCCTGATCATGACCCTGGGGACGGGAAAGGTGCGGTTCATCGATTCGATCCACCTGGAGAAGAAGGCGGATGTGAAGGTGAGGTTCTCATAGGAGTTAGGGGTTTGTAGTTGGGAGTTAGCGGAAGAAGGACGGCCTCCCGAACGGGAGGCCGTTGCTATTTCTGGGACTCCTGTGGCGGGGTCTTGTCAGGCTTCTTCCGGTCCGGGTTGTAGGCAAAAGTCATGCGCAACGCCAGGTAGTCGCCCTGGAACTCCCTTGGGAGCGAAGAGAACGGAGTGGACTTGTTGACGGCGGCATAAGCAGCACGGTCGAGGGCGATGTCGCCGGACTTGCACACGAACTTGAGTTGAGCGACGGAACCATCCTTCAAGATCCTGAAGCTCAGCGCGACCACTCCTTTCTCCCTGACCGGCGGATAGGCGGCCTGCGGTATGAGCGCATACCAATTCGTCCGCACTTGCTCAGCCATGTGCCGCAGGTATGTGCCGAAGGCTACTCCTCGAGTATCGCTCAAGACCTCGACACCATGGTTGGCGTCGAGCTTCTTATCGAGGCTACAGGCTGGCACCGGCTGGGGAATTAGCTCCTCATCCTCCAGCTGGGGCTTATCCTGCGCGAGAAGCGAGGCACACAAGCACAGTGGCAGCGCGACAACCAGTGCCCAGTGCAAGTGAGTGCTTCTCATCATTTGACCTCTTCCGCACGCGGAGAGTTGAAGCTAGCTTCTCGGCGACTGGCTACTCCTTCGGCAGCCTGGGAATGGGCGGCCAGTCGATGGACTCGCCCTCGAACAGGGCCACGGTCTTCTCGATGCGGCTGCCCTGGCCGTCGCAGACCGCGAAGCCGCGCGGCCGCTTGGGGGACCCCCACAGCGACACTCCCGCGTAGGCGCCGTCCTTGCGCAGGATGTAGTAGACCATGTCGATGAAGCGCACCCGGTTCATGTCGCCGTGGTAGAGCTTGACCAGGCGGCGCAGGGCGTCCATCCCGGCCTCCAGCGGCGACAGGCCGTGGCGCATGTTTTCCACGATGGTGTGCGCGCCCGCTACCTCGATGTTCTCTTCCCCGCTGCCGGTGGCACCCGCCGAGCCTACCTCCTGGTCGGTATAGCAGCCGGCACCGATGATGGGCGAGTCGCCCACGCGCCCGGGGATCTTCCAGGCCAGGCCGCTGGTGGTGGTGGAGCCCGACATCTCGCCCTTCGAGTTCACCGCCGAGGTGTGGATGGTGCCGGTGGGCGGAAAGAGTACGCGGGAGACGGCGTGCATGCGGTCCTCGGGAGCGATGCCGATGCGCGCCGCCATTTCGTTCAGTTTCTCGATACGCAGGTTCCACTCCTCGGTGGTCTTGGGCGGAGGCGGCACCGGCACCGGCGGCTTCCAGTCGGGCGCCGCCATGCCCGGACCCCACCAATCCTGGTTGGAGCGGCTCTCGCGCCACAGCAGCCAGATCTTGCGGGAGCGCTCGGTGAGCAGGTTCTCGCGCGGGAAGCCCACCTCCACAGCGAACTTCTGCGCGCCTTCGCCCACCAGCATGACGTGGTGGGTCTGCTTGAGCACCGCTTTGGCCACCAGGCAGGCGTTCTTGATCTCGCGCAGCCCGCCCACCGAACCGGCGCGGCAGGTGGGTCCGTGCATGCAGCAGGAGTCCAATTCGACCACGCCCTCCTCGTTGGGCAGGCCACCCAGGCCGACGGTGTCGTCGTTGGGATCGTCCTCCTGGGCCTGGTTGACGTGCAGGCAGGCGTCCAGGGTGTCCTCCCCGCGCAGCAGCATCTGGTAGGCCTCGTCGAGAGAATGCTTGCCGGTGACCTTGCTGATGATCACGGGATGCTGCGGAGGACCGCCCACGGGGTTCGGGCTGGCAGCCGGCGCGGGCTGTTGCGCGCTGCTTTGCTCCGCCGTCGCGACGCCCAGGGTGGCAGCGCCCACGGCGGCGGTGGTGATGAACTTTCTGCGAGTGAAATCCATGCCATCCTCCCGGTCCACCGATCCACGGGGACGCATTCGCGAAGTTGCGGCCGAGAAGCATAGCACGCGGCCGGTGGACCCACGGCGACGATTCCGCGCGCACATTGCAACCGCCCCGGATTCACGCTATAAGACAATGTCCCTCGCACGAGGACTCTCCCCGGTTGAGGAGGAGAGCACAGGGTCCTATGAGCCGTCCCAAGAGTCCCGCCAGGAAACGATCCGCGGCCCGTGCGGCGAAGGACGCTTCCGCACCAGGGCTGGCGCGCGCCGAAGCCCGCTACCGGGAGCTGTTCGACCACATCGCCGACGCCATCTTTGTGGTCGACCCCGAGACCCACCGCGTCATCGACTGCAACGAAGAGGCCTGCCGGCGCTACGAGTACACCCGGGAGGAGTTCCTGGGGATGGATCCCGTGACCGTGCATCCGCCGGAGGAGCGCGAGGCCGTGCGCCAGCGGCTTCGCCAGCAAGACACCAGTACGGCCGAGTTCACCCACATCACCAAGAGCGGCCGGCGCTTCCCGGTGGAGGTGCGCTCCCGGGTCATCGACCACGAGGGGCGGCGGGCGCGCATCAGCCTGATCCAGGACCTCAGCGCGCACAAGAGGGTGGAAGAGTCGCTGCGCGAGAGCGAGGACCGCTTCCGGGCGGTGGGCGACAACATCGCTGCCGCCATCTACATCCACGACGGCCAGCGCATGCTGTACGTGAACCCGGCGTGCGAGGAGATCTCCGGCTACACCCGCGAAGCGCTGATGAACCAGGTCGACTTCTGGGAGATGGTGCACCCCGACTTCCGGGCGCTGGTGCAGGAGCGGGCGCGGGCCCGCCTGGAGGGCCGGGCGACGCCCCACCACTACGAGTTCAAGATCCTCGCCCGGGACGGCAGCGAGCGCTGGCTGGACTTCACCGCCAGCCGCGTGCAGTTCGCGGGCCGCACCGCCATCCTCTCCATCGCGGTCGACATGACGGGGCGCCGGGCCTTGGAGGAGCAACTGCGGCAAGCGCTGAAGATGGAGGCCGTGGGGCGGCTGGCCGGGGGCGTGGCCCACGACTTCAACAACCTGCTCACCGTCATCAAGGGGCATGCCGAACTGCTGCTCGACAGCCTGGACCGGCGCGATCCCTTGCGCACGGAAGTGGAAGAGATGCAGAAGGCGGCGGAGCGGGCGGCCGCCCTCACCCGGCAATTGCTGGCCTTCAGCCGCCAGCAGGTGCTGGCGCCCCAGGTTCTGGACCTCAACACGGTGGTCTGCAACGTCGACCGGCTGCTGCGCCGGCTGCTGGGAGAGGATATCGAGCTGCACGCCCTGCTGGCCGACGGGCTGGGGCGGGTCCGGGCGGACCCCGGCCAGATCGAGCAGGTCATCCTCAACCTGGCGGTGAACGCGCGCGACGCCATGCCCCGCGGCGGCAAGCTCACGGTGGAGACCGGCAACGTGGCGCTGGATGAGACCTACGCCCGCGAGCGCGTGGAGGTCAAGCCGGGGGACTACGTGCTGCTGGCGGTCAGCGACACCGGCACCGGCATGAGCCCGGAAACCTGCTCCCACATCTTCGAGCCCTTCTTCACCACCAAAGACCCCGCCAAGGGGACGGGCCTGGGTCTGTCCACCGTGTACGGCATCGTGAAGCAGAGCGACGGCCACATCAGCGTCTACAGCGAGCCCGGCATGGGCACGACCCTCAGGATCTACCTGCCCCGGGTGGAGGAGACGCAAGCCGCGGCTTCGGCCGAGCCGGCCGCCGCCGCCACCGACACCGGCGACGAGACCATCCTGCTGGTGGAGGACGAGGACGGAGTGCGAGGACTGGTGCGGCAGGTGCTGAAGCGCAAGGGCTACTCGGTGCTGGAAGCGCGCGATGGCGGGGAGGCCCTGCTGACCTGCGAGCACTTTCACGAGCCCATCCACCTGCTGCTCACCGACGTGGTCCTGGCCCACATGAGCGGGCGCGAACTGGCGGAGCGGCTCTCCGTCCTCCGGCCGGAGATGAAGGTCCTGTACATGTCGGGCTATACCGACGACGCCATCGTGCAGCACGGGGTGCTGACCCAGGAGACCGCCTTCCTGCAGAAGCCCTTCACCACCGAGGCCCTGGCGCGCAAGGTACGAGAGGTCCTGGACGCCGGCGTGGCCGCGCGCGACTGAGCCGCGACCCGCGTGCCGGCCCCGTCCCTCCCACTTCGGCACTCTTCCCAGAGTCGAATTCCTGCCCCGGCCGGGCTTCGTTTCCCGGTCCCCCTCCGTCGCTCCCGGTCCTAGACTGAAGACGGGAGAGCGGAGCCGGGCGCTGAACACGCGCCCGGCGCGGAGGCCCGCCGCCCGGCGGAGGTTGAGATGGCAAGCGAGAATGCTGGTCCGAGTTTGCACCCGGAGCTGCAGGTGAAGATGCGCCGGCTCTCCAGCCGCGACCTGCAACTGTGGCTGCTGGCGCTGCTGGTGCTGCTGGTGACGGTGGCGGGGGTGGTGGCCATCGTGCTGCCCAACATCTCCTGGAACAGTTCCAGCCTGCGGGTGGAGTTCCGCTACCTGCCGCAGGTGCTCTTCGGGTTGATCGGGCTGGTGATCCTGTTCAACCTGTACGTGCTGCAGCAGCGGCGGGAGCTGAACCATGCCCGCGAACAACTCATCCGGCAACTGGTGGAGAAGGAGCGGAGCGAGGCGGCCACCCTGCTGGATACGCTCACCAAGGTCTTCAACCGCCGCTATCTGGAGCTCATCCTGCCCAAGGAGGTCAGCCGCGCCAAGCGCACCGGCAGCAGCCTGACCCTGCTGTTGGCCGACCTCAACGACCTGGCTGCCATCAACCTGAACCACGGCGAGGCGGCTGGAGACCGTTGCCTGGCGGAAGTGGGCCAGATCATGGACAGCACCTTCCGCGTCTCCGACACGGTGGTGCGCTACAGCGCCGGCCAGTTCCTGGTGGTGATGCCGGAGACCGGCGAGGAGCAGGCGGAGCGGGCGGCGGAGCGGCTGTTCGAGGCCCTCGCCCGCCGCAACCAGGCGCCTGCGGCCTCCTTCCCCATCGCCCTGAGCTGCGGCCTGGCCACCTTCCGGGCCGGAGCGGACATCAACGACGTGTTGCGCATCGCGGAGCACAACCTGCGCTCCCAAAAGGCCAAAGTGCGCAGCGACCGCGCCCGCAGCCGGGAGATGCAGCCGCAGTGCCTGCTCACCTGCTCCGATGCGGAGGTGTTGGGGACCCTGCGGCCCATGCTGGAGGGCCTGGGCATCGGGGTGGAGCTGTGCACGCGCGCGGAGGAATGCCTGGAGCTGCTGGGACAACGCAAGTTCGACGCCGTGGTGGTGGACGCGGGCGAGGCCGAGGAGCGCCTGGAACTGCTGGGGCGCATCCGCCGCCTGCCCGCCGGGCGCCGCACCCTGCTGTGCTGCGTCGCCGACTCCGGCCGCCAGGAAATCGCCTATCGCCTGGGCGCCAACATGGTGCTGAGCAAGCCCCTCTGTCCCGACCTGCTCAAGGGCAGCCTGCGCGTCGCCTATGGGCTGATGGTGGGCGAGCAGCAGCGCTACTTCCGCCATGCCGTGGAGATGCCGGTGCATGTCCGCTCCGGCAAGGGCATGGAGATGGAGGTGACCTCCAGCAGCATGAGCGAAGGCGGCATGGTGGTGCGCACTCCCATGCCTGTGGCCGTGGGACAGCGGGTGATCGTGCGCTTCCAGCCCCCCGGGGTCGAACCGGCCATCGAGGGCCAGGCCGACGTGGCCTGGTCGGACCAGGAAGGCCGAGTTGGGCTGCGCTTCACCCAGTTGCCCGCCCCGGCGCGCATCGCCCTGGAGCGCTGGCTGGCGGCGGCGGCGCGGGAAGGCGGCAGGCCCCCGATCGGGCTTGACGACGGAAGGGTGACGAGGATCCCGGCGGCGCCGGCGGCGCGCATGAAGATCCCGGCCTGAGGAAGGATGGGGGAGGAGTGCCGGGGGAAGACCCGGCAGGCGGGCCTGCCGGGTCTTTTTGTCTCAAACCGCCAGCCGCCGGCGCACGCCTTGGGCAGCGCGGAAGCGCAAGAGGGCGGCGATCCCTCCCGCCTTCTGCAGGGCGGGGTCGGCGACCGGCACCACTTCGATGCCGCTGCGCACCAGCTGGGCGAGCAGACGCTCGCTCAGGTCGGCGAGCGCATCGGTGTCCTGGCCACAGAGCGGGCAGTGCGGCAACGCGCGGTGGTCCAGGCGGCCGCAGGCGCGGCATTGGCTGCCGCGGGCGGCAAAATCCTCCGCCAGCAGCAGCGACTGGACCTGGCCGCGCTCCAGGGAAGCCAGCACGTCGCGCAGGCCCAGAGCCCCGCGGCCGCGGCTCTGGGCCTCGCCCAGGACCTCCTCCAGCAGTTCCCGGCTGCGCCGGGCGCGGTGCGCGTCCAGCAGTTGCTGCACCCGCTCCCGCACCTGTTCGAGGGAGGCGGTGATGGGATCGGCGGCAAAACGCCCCAGCAGACGCTGCTTCACGTAGGGGTGCAGGTGGGGCTCCAGCAGGTGCCAGGTCTCGTCCCGGCATCCCACCGCCAGCAGCTCGCAGCCGCCGCGGGTGGCCAGGTGCTTCAGGCGCTCGCTGACGTGCTTGAGGTGGTGGAGCTCGTCATCCTCCACGCGACGCTGGGCGTGGCCGGCTTCGTAGCCCTGGAAGCCGTCGCTGCGCTGGCGGCGGGTGACGGCGGCGAACAGCCCGCTGGATTCGGCCACCTGGTCGGGGGCCACCTGGAAGACGCGGGCGCGCTTGGCGTCCGCCACCACCACCGCGCAGCGCGGCAGCCCGCCCAGCAGCGCCAGCAGGGGCTTGAGATGGAAGTGGTGGCCGAGGAACAACTGCGAGCGGGCCAGCCGGGGCGGCAGATCGAATTCCCGCCACAATCCGCGGCTGCCGCAGGCGAAGACGGCCTTGGCGCGGGCGTGGTTGCCGTGCAACTGCTCTGCCAGGGCGAGGATGCGCTCCAGGTCGGCGCGGGCGCAAGCGTTCTTGCCGCGCTTCTCGGCCTCGTGCAGGACCTGGCGCGCCAGGTCCTTGGCCCGGATGAGTTCGTCGTGGTGGGACTGGTTGGTTGGAGTCAGGGGCTGGAAGTAGAAACTCACGGCACAGCCGGCGGGGGATTCAAAGGCCGCCAGCTCTCGGATCGCTTCGCGCGTGATCATCAGCATTTCTCCTGATTGAGAGGAAGCGCGGTTCAGGCGGTCCCGGAGCGCTGCAGGGGTCGGCCGCGGAGGACCTGGGAGCGCGGCAACCGGGTCTGCAGGCGGGCACGCGCCGCATGCAAGGATAGGTTCACCTCCTCGGGGGTACGGTCGGTGGCGGCGGCGATCTCCTCCACCGTGAAGCCTTCGATGGCGAACAGGATGAACGCCTCCCGGTCCTGGCGGCGGGCGTCCCGCAGAGCGGACTCGACGAGGGCGACGGTCTCGTCGGACTCGGCGATCTGCTCCGGGGTGAACACCCGGCGGTCGGGAATGACGCTCTCTTCCAGGAAGATCTCGTCGGGCTGGTGGAACTGCAGCTCGGCGTCGTCGGTGGCGCGGACGTTGGGGCGGCGCGCCGACTGCTCCAGGGGGACGGCGGCGATGCCGGCCTCGCCGTTCTCCGCCGAGAGGCGGCGGATGGCCTGGATGGCCAGCCGGTAGAGCCAGCGCTCCAGCGACAGCAGTTCGGGTTTCTCCTCCGCCTCGCTGAGCGCGTGGGCGATGGCTTCGTCGAGCACTTCCTCGCGAGTCACCAGCCCGGGGAGCAGCTGGTCGGTGGTCTCGCGGTAGAGCAGCTCGCGGTCCACGAACTGCTCCAGGCGCTCCAGGTTGGCGTCCACGTAGGAACGGATATCGCCGTCGGTAATGGTGGGTAGGTGTACCGCTGCCACCGTTCCCTGCAGGGGAACGTGGTCGGCGAGGTGTTTGCCGGCGCGGCGGCGGCGCAGGTTCCGCAACTGCTCTTTGTGCCGGTTCACCTGGGCAAGCAGCTCGGAGAAGGCCGCCTTGACCGCCGCCAGGGGCGTAGGCCCGGACTGTTCTGCGGCCAGCTCGCCCGAAGGAAGGCGCAGGTTGAGGGAGACCACCGCCTGATGGCGCAGGGCGCCGGGCTCCAAGCTGCCGTGCAGGTGCACCAGCTCGGGGCGGAAGACCTGCAGCCGCCGGCCCAGCTTCTCTACCTGATGATTGATTTCTCGATCGACTTCCGGAGTGCGCGTGCTCTTAGCACTGATGTGCACGTTCATGGGAACCTCAAAGACGGGCGCTGAATCCCGCGTTCGGCTCCGCGCAGCCACTCGAACCTGATTAAATTCTACACCTGAGGAAAAAAAGGCAAGGGGAAAAGGGACCGCTCCGGAGAGCAATTTCGAAGCCAAATATCCCTTCTCCAAAAATATTTCCAAAAAGCCCTTGCTTCCAGGATGGAGTTGTGGAAGGCCTTTCAGGCCTGGACGGTGAGCGAGGTCTCGCTCCGGGAAACGGGGCGATAGAGGGTGTCGCGCTCGCAGGGCTCGCGCCCGGCTTCGCGGATCAGCCGCTCCAATTCCTGGCGCCGCAGGCCCTGGGGCGTGGTGGCCCCGGCATCGTGATAGATCTTCTCTTCGATCACGGTGCCGTCCAGGTCGTCGGCGCCGAAGCGCAGCGCGATCTGGGCGATCTTGGGGGTCAGCATCTGCCAATACGCCTTGATGTGGGCGAAGTTGTCGAGCACCAGGCGTCCCACCGCGACTTGGCGCAGGTCGAGCATGCCGGTGGTGGTGGGCAGGTGCTCGAGCGGCGTATTGGCGGGATGGAAGGCCAGGGGGATGAAGGTCTGGAAGCCCCCGGTCTCGTCCTGCAGGGCACGCAGCTTGAGCAGGTGGTCGACGCGGTCCTCGTCGTTCTCCACGTGGCCGTAGAGCATGGTGGCGTTGGAGCGCAGGCCGAGCTGGTGGGCGGTGCGCGCCGTCTCCAGCCACTCCTCGCCCGAGATCTTGTGGTCGCAGATCACGCGCCGCACCCGCTCGCAGAAGATCTCGGCCCCGCCGCCGGGCAGCGAGTCCACCCCCGCATCCTTCAGCTTCTGCAGGGTTTCGCGGATGGAGAGCTTGGCGCGCCGCGCCAGGTACGCGATCTCCACCATGGTGAAGGCCTTGAGGTGCACCTGGGGAAAGCGCTGCTTGAGCCCGGCGATGAGATCGAGGAAGTACTGGAAGGGCAGGTCGGGATGCAGCCCGCCCACGATGTGGAATTCGGTCACCGCCTCGGAGTAGCCGCTGGCGGCGGTCTGGAAGGCCTCTTCCAGGGCCATGGTGTAGGCGCCGGGGGTGTCCTTCTTGCGCCCGAAGGCGCACAGACGGCAGGCAGCCACGCAGACGTTGGTGGGATTGATGTGGCGGTTGACGTTGAAGTAGGTGCGGTCGCCGTGGCGCTGCTCGCGCACGCGGTTGGCCAGCCAGCCCACCGCCAGGATGTCGGGCGAGCGGTAGAGGGCGAGGGCGTCGGCGGCGTCCAAGCGGCTCCCCGCCATCACCTTGGCGGCGATGGTCTGAAGCCGCGGGTCCTCCGTCTGAAAGGCGTGGGCCATGAAGCACTAGGATACCCCAGGCGCGGCCCCGGGTCAGCTTCCACGCAGTCTTCCCGCGCGCTCCCCCACTAGGGCTCGGCGAACCTCAGCGCCATGTGCCCGTCTTTGGCCCCGATAAAAGTGACCTTGCCGCCACGCTCGTAACAAACCACCCCGCCGCCTAGAGATTCGTCACCCAGGTAGGTTGCGGTCACCTCTCCCGAACCCGGATCCAACAGGCGAATCTCGGAGATCGAGCGAATCCCGCTCTGGGTGCCCCAGCGGACAAAGGCCACCGCCAGTTGACCCTCCTCGTAGAAGAGAGCGTGTGGAACCAGATCAGGCTGGGTGGGTGGAACTTGGTACGAGCGGACGACATCCCCGGAGTTCGAAATGGCGTAGATGACCGCAGGATTTGCGTGCCGCATGAGGTAAAGGTTGCCGTCTCGGCCCAAAGCAATCGCCCCATGAGTCACAGCAGCGTTTCCACCGACAGATGCGGTGGGTACGGAACCCTCGTCGTGGTTCCTGACGGCTTCCTCCAGCCGGGCATCGTCTTCCAGGACCACCTTCTTGAGGAGCTTGCCGGATGCGTCGAACAGCCCGGTATAGGGCTGCATATTAGGGAGTTCGCCGGGGGCGCGGTCCGAAGCCACGCCTGCGAGCAGCAGGCGGCCGTCCGGAAAGACACCCATTGGGCCAAGGGGGTTCATGCGGGCGTCAAGCCGGACCTTCGATTGCAGATTGCCATCCTTCCCGTATCGGTAAACGGTGGTTACGTCCGTCATGGGCTCCCATGCCACCCAGTACACTCCCCCATCGGGATCGAGGAAGTACGACCGGAAAAAGAGCTTGGAAGCGTCCGGGGGAATGGTGAAGTGCGCCAGGACCCTCCCCGCCGGGCTGGCCTTGATCAGAACGCCCCTGCTCGGGTCGAGCACACCGTCTTCGATGCCAGGGATCCCCAGGAGGACGTTGTGGTCGTTGTCGCACTGGAACGGGCCCATGGTACCCGTTTGCCTCTGCCCTTCCACAATCACCGGCCGGGATTCGTGCAGCGGAGTGGCCGCGGGTTCTTCGCCCGCCTGAGCCAAAACCCGTGGCGTGGCTAGGCACATCACAAGGAGCGCAAGAGCCGCAACCCTCATAGGCGCTCCCGCACCGCCAGGACCGCCTCCACCCTTGGAAAAGCGGTTGGCGTAACCGGATGCGAGCCTCCATTGCAAGCAGGGAAGAAAAGTTGGGCGGCCATGTACTCGTCCTTCACTCGAGGGAGACGCAGGCCTTCGCCTCCCCCGCCCGCGCAGAACGCCGGTTCAACGTCCGGGTCGTCAAAGCCCTCGCAGTCCTGCCATTTTTCGCCGGAATCGCACCGCCCAAAACCAGTGAGACAAGCAACGGCATTGGGAGACTTAATGCATCTGCCGGTTGGAAAGGACTTGCCATCTGCACACTGAATCTCGCCCGTACTGACGCACTGCATGCAATGGCCCCCGTTTTGGGCTTGCGCGGCAATGCAACCCAGTACCAGCACCAGAACTGCCAGAGCTATCTTTTTCATGAGACCCCCTTCTAGGGGGGGGATGCTAGTCTCAGTCTGGGTGACGGTCGATTCCTCGCAGGAGGGATTGTTATGTTCTTGGGACACACCGACAGTCCGGGCGGGACTGATCGCGCGTGGGGGCGTGGCTAGCAAGTCATACCCGCGCTTAAGACAAGCGGAGACACCACCCCCACGCCCGCCCACGGTCCGGGACAGGCGGACGATCTTCCCTGCTCAGGCTGGGGCCGATCGGCTACAGGCGGGTGACGTTGGCGGCCTGCAGCCCCTTGGGACCTTCGGTGACCTCAAACTCGACGGAGTCGCCCTCGTTGAGGGAGCGGTAGCCGTCGGACTGGATGGCGGAGTAGTGGACGAAAACGTCGCCTCCCTTCTCCCGTTGGATGAACCCGTACCCCTTGGTGGCGTTGAACCACTTCACAGTGCCTTTTTCTCTCATTCGAGCGACGAGCTCCTTCTGCTGCGAGCGGGCAGGCGCTCCGGCCCTGAAAAACAAAACTCCCGGCGGCGGGAAGGCCGCAGGGAGCAGTGGATCAGATGTCGGAACTTGCCTTCACAAATGCCCTGACTCGAGGCGATTGTGGCACAAACCGGGCCTGGAATGCATCACCTTTTAGAGTGGGATGCCCGCCGCACGCCCTAGGAGCGCAACAGCGTCAGGTCCAGGGCCACGAAGCAGAAGAAGACCAGGGAGATGACGCCGTTCATGGTGAAGAAGGCGGCGTCCAGGCGGCGCAGGTCGTGGGGCCGGAGCAGGGAGTGCTCGTAGACGAGCAGCAGCGCCACCACCAGGATACCCAGTACCATGAGCTTGCCCATCCCGAAGGCCAGGACCATCCCGTAGAGCAGGAGGAGCATGAGAACGTGCAGCCCGCGGGCGATCCGCAAGGACCACGGGATGCCGAACCAGCGCGGAATGGAGTGCAGGCCGGCCTGGCGGTCGAAATCGTAGTCCTGGCAGGCGTAGAGCACGTCGAAGCCCGCCACCCAGCAGGTGACGGCGGCGGTGAGCAACAGGATGCGGGGGTCGAACGCACCCCGCACCGCGATCCAAGCGGCCGCCGGCGCCGCTCCCAGGGCGAATCCCAGGAAGAAGTGCGACCAGCGGGTGAAGCGCTTGGTGAGGGAATAGAAG
>Ga0187776_10000375_pt1 | contig 21761 bp, 21 predicted proteins | sample 0216_BV02_MP12_2_FD_132426 | JGI IMG/M metagenome (GOLD analysis project Ga0187776, IMG submission 132426) | Tropical peat soil microbial communities from peatlands in Department of Meta, Colombia - 0216_BV02_MP12_20_MG | ecosystem: Environmental > Terrestrial > Soil > Wetlands > Peat | place...
ACCCAGCGAGCAAGGCGAGCGAGAGGGGGAGGCTCCATCCGGCTTTGCCGGTGGAGGGGGCGACGCAAGCCCCTATAAATAGGAGTCCCGCTTGCTGTCTTTCCTGGGGTATCGGCTCTTTCGATTCTGCGTTTCACTGGTCGGCGTCAGCGTTCTCGCCTTCGGGATGATGCACCTGGCGCCCGGAGAGCCGACGGATCTTCAGACCACCTTGAATCCACGCGTCTCGGCACAGGCGAAAGAGAATCTGCGTAAACTCTACGGCCTGGATCAACCGCTTCATGTCCAGTACACCCAATGGGTCAAGCGGGTCGTGTTGCTGGATTTCGGCACCTCCTTCGTGGACGGCCAGAAGGTCGCCACAAAGATCGCGCAACGGATGCCGATCACGATCGTCATCAATCTACTGTCATTGATCTTGATCTTCCTGATCGCCTTGCCGATCGGCGTCTTCTCTGCGACGCATCCCAATACCGCTTTTGACAAGACCACCACGGTCTTCGTCTTTATCGGCTTTGCGATTCCCACTTTTTGGTTGGCATTGCTGCTCATGATCCTTTTCGGAATCGTCTTGAACTGGCTCCCGATCTCCGGCTATCAATCGCTTGACATCAGTGGAATGGACTTTGCGGAACGTCTTTGGGACTGGACGAAACATCTTCTTCTCCCGGTCTTCGTCTCGGCTTTCGGAGGCCTGGCCGGAATTTCACGATATGCCCGGGCCGAGATGGTGGAGGTGATTCGGCAGGAATATATTCGGACGGCACGAGCCAAGGGCCTGAGCGAGCCGGTCGTGGTCTATAAGCATGCCCTTCGGAATGCCTTGATCCCGATCATTACCATCCTCGGCCTCTCGGTGCCCGGACTGATCGGGGGAAGCGTGATCTTTGAATCCATCTACGCGATTCAGGGAATGGGATACCTGTTCTATCAGTCCGTCATGGCCTTGGACTATCCGACGGTCATGGGCATTATTATGATCGGGACCGTCCTGACGCTGATCGGAAATTTTTTGGCGGACATCTTTTACGCCGTCGCGAACCCGACGGTCCGGCTCCATCGAACGCAATAAAGGAACGAGATGGCGGCGCAACAGCGATCCACCTTCGAACAATTCTGGAGACGATTCAAAAAAAATCGAACGGCGCTCGCCGGCGGCCTGATCGTTCTGTCCGTCCTGATCACGGCCGTACTGGCCCCCGTTCTGTCGCCGTACGATCCCGCTTATATCGATGTAAACCAGATTTTGGTCGGACCGACGCATTTTCACCCGCTCGGAACGGATGACCTGGGACGGGACGTCTTGAGCCGGATGATCTTTGGCTCGAGGATCTCTCTTATGGTGGGGTTTGTCGCGGTCGGGATTTTGATCCTGATCGGGACGCTGATCGGCGCGGTCGCCGGTTATTACGGAGGCTGGCCCGATGATATTCTGATGCAATTCGTGGATATCATGCTCTCCGTACCGACTTTTTTCTTGATTTTAGCGGTGATCGCCTTCATCGGACCGAATATATGGAACGTCATGATCATCATCGGCGCCACGAGCTGGATGGGCGTGGCCCGTTTAGTGCGGGGACAATTCCTGGCCTTAAAGGAAGTGGACTACGTCACGGCTGCCCGTGCAGTGGGCGCAAAAGATCGCAGAATCATTTTTCTCCACATCCTTCCGAACGCGATGTCGCCGGTCTACGTCTCGGCCGTGCTGAACGTCGCCGGCGCGATCCTGGTCGAATCATCGTTAAGCTTCCTGGGCCTGGGCGTCCAGCCTCCGATGCCCAGTTGGGGAAATATTATCACATCCGGAAAGGATATGATCGATATTGCCTGGTGGCTCACCCTCTTTCCAGGCTTGGCCATTCTGATCACGGTCCTGGGATACAACCTCCTCGGCGAGGGCCTGCAGGATGCATTCAATCCCCGACTCAAGGAGTAACGAAACCGCCAGGTGCCGGGACGGCGGAAGCGACAAGGAATTGCGATTGACTTTGATCCCCGAATCGGGACTAAAATGAATCGCCACCCCATTATAGAGACGGAGGCTTAAGCCTTGTTACCGGACACGCCATGAGCAATCCCGCATCCCGAAACTTCATCGCATCAGCCATCGCGATGACCGGTCTCGGCCTGGCCGTACTGACCGCGATCACGGTCATGCTGGCCGGATTCGGCAGTCGCTGGGGTTGGTGGCATTTTCGAATCGGATTCATTCTGCTCCAATGGGGATTCTATATCGGCTTGGCCGCCGCGGCGGTCTCGCTCATTGGTATCGTCGCGGCGTGGTCCGGAGGTTCCCGTCGAGGTTTCGTCTCGGCGATCGCGGGTCTGGTCATCGCGCTTGTCATTGTGAACGACCTGTGGCAGTGGAAACAGACGGCGATTCGCGTGCCGCCCATCCACGACATTACGACGGACACGGAGAATCCACCGGACTTCGTCGCAATCCTGCCGCTTCGCGCCGATGCCCCCAACCCAGCCATATACGGCGGGCCCGAGATCGCCGCGCAGCAGCGCGCGGGATATCCCAAACTGGGCCCTTTGATTCTCCCATCACCGCCCGCTCAGGCATTTGAGCGGGCCCTGGCGGCCGCACGCGACATGGGCTGGGAGATCGTCGCTTCGAACCCTTCCGAAGGACGCATCGAGGCGACCGACACCACCTTCTGGTTCGGCTTCAAAGACGACATCGTCGTCCGAATCCGGCCAACCGAAGGCGGCAGCCGTATCGACGTCCGCTCGGTATCGCGCGTCGGCCGCAGCGATGTCGGCACAAACGCCAAACGGATCCAAAAATTTCTTCGAACCGTAGACAAAGAACCGTCGCCAAAGAATTAACGAAACGGCGCCAATCGATCGGAGTGGATCAAACCGATGCAATCGATCTCCTTTTCTCCTAGACATTTCTGGGCCGTTGTGGTCTTTTGGATCGTCACCGCCTTGCCTGCGAACCTGCTGGCCCAAGTGCCGATTCGGCACGAGTTGAAAGTAATCCTGCAACCGGAAAGCAACAAGCTCGAAGTTGAAGATACGATCAACCTCCCGGAGTCCCTCCTCATCGCTTCGAATAGGAAATTACATTTTCGTCTTCGCGACGGATTCCAACCGACATCGCTGACGGTCGGGGTCAAGTTGATCCGGGAAACGAACCCGAAACGGTCGGAGAAAAATCCCGCCCTGGAACTTGAACAGGCTCCGACAGAACAGTTTATTCTTTCGCTTCCGCCCCATCAACGGATCATCGTCATCCGATACCAGGGCCGGATCGAACCTCCAATAAAGTCGGCTCAACCGGCCGGCGATTCCGGACTCGATGCGGGAGTGATTTCCCAGGAGGGGATCTTTCTGACCGGAACGACCCAATGGTATCCGTGGTTCAACGACGACCCGGTCACTTTCTCGCTGGACGTGGACCTGCCGGAACCGTGGGAGGCGGTCAGCCAGGGGGAACGGATGCGGCATGACCGGGAGCATGGGCGGATCGAAACCCGATGGGAATCTTCTCAGCCGCAGGAGGAAATTATTCTGATCGGCGGTCCGTTTTTCGAATACAGCCTCTCGGCCGGCGACATCGAAGTGATGGCCTTTCTGAGAACACCGGATGAAGAACTCGCCAACCGCTACCTGGAGGCCGGAGGTTCCGACCTGGAGATGTACGAGAAACTTCTCGGCCCGTATCTGTACAAGAAGTTCGCGCTGGTCGAGAATTTTTGGGAGACGGGCTACGGACTGCCGTCCATGACGTTGTTGGGATCGGCCGTCCTTCGCCTACCCTTTATATTGGACTCCTCTTATCCTCACGAAATCCTGCATAACTGGTGGGGCAACGGGGTCTTTGTCGACGACCAAAAGGGGAACTGGAGCGAAGGGCTGACGACGTACATGGCCGATTATCTCGTCCAGGAGCAGCGGGGGACCGCCTCGGAATACCGACGCTCGGCGCTCCAGAAATATGCCGATTACGTCACCGACCACAAGGATTTCCCTCTGACCGAGTTCCGCGCGCGACACAATCCGGCCACGGAGGCGGTCGGCTACGGCAAGGCGATGATGTTCTTTCATATGCTCCGAATACGGCTTGGGGACGAGGCGTTTGTAAACGCTTTAAGAAACTTCTATCGTGAAAAACAGTTTCGGCCGGCGACGTTCGATGATCTGCGTGTCGCGTTTGCCGCAGTGGCCGGGGAAAATCTCAAAAACGAATTCACCCAATGGATCGGCCAAAAGGGTGCGCCCGCGTTGAGTCTGAGCAGCGCCCAGGCTCAAGTTCGGGGAAATGGATATCTCCTTACGGCCATCTTTGAACAAACGCAAGCCGGTCCGGCGTATCGCCTGCGCGTTCCCATCGCTGTGACCCTAGAAGGCCGGGAGAAGGCCTATCAAACCTCGGTCAAAATGGATGAAAAACGCTCCGGGCTTGCCGTGATTGTTTCGGGCCGTCCCGTGCGCTTGGACATCGATCCGGAATTTGACCTGTTTCGTCGGCTGAGTCGCGATGAAATTCCACCGGCACTTTCGCAGTCCTTGGGCGCTGAAAAGGCCTTGTTTGTTCTCCCTTCCGATGCGGAAGAAGCGGTTCGCCAGGGTTATCGACAGTTTGCCGAGTCGCTTTCGACCGTTTTGCAAACGTCATCATCCGCTTCATTCGAGATCAAACTTGACCGCGAGGTTTCCGTACTTCCGACCGACCGTGCGGTTTGGATCCTGGGGTGGGAGAATCGCTTTGTCCCGAATCTCCAGAAGGCCTTGACGGGCCGTGGTCTATCCGTGTTGAAGGACGGGCTTCAAATCCGAGCCACAAAGGTTGAACGGAAGGATCATGCGATCGTCCTCGCGGCGCGTCAGCCTCAGGACGTCAATGCGGCATTAACCTGGGTCGCGACCGATTCCATGACGGCCCTTTCCGGCCTCGGGCGCAAACTGCCGCATTACGGCCCTTACAGCTACCTTGTGTTTGAAGGTGAAGAGCCGAAGAATATACTCAAAGGCCAGTGGGACGTATTGAATTCTCCCCTGTCGATTTTCGTGAAACAGCCTGAGGGCGGCGTTATCCCCGCCCCGCGTGCGAAGCTCGAACCCCGCCGCCCTCTGACCGAACCGCCTGTCGCAGGAGGTCCTTAAGAGACCAACGATGAAGCGTCAACTCATTTACGGGTTGTTCCTGTATGGGCTTCTCGTTTCCATGGTCTGTTTATCGCTGATGGGCTGCCCGCATCAACCACCGATGGGTCGGAATGGATCGCTCCCGGTGACCTCATCGCATTGCAGTGATATAGAGAAGGCGATCGATTTGCGTGACCGGATCGATACCCTCGATAACTTAGTCCTGGCCTTCAATGAACGCTGTTATGAAACGGTGATTGTGTACGGAACGAAGGCCCAAACCGAATACCGATATAAAACCTATTCGATATTGAGAGAGACCGGAAACATCTTCGTGCCCGACGGGGTCCTGACCGATTATACGCTCGAAAGCTATGAACGAGGATACCTGTCCTTTCTCCTCTCCGCGAGTTACTATCGATTACATAAAGGGGAGGACACGGAGGTGGAACTGCGCAGACTGGACCATGAACTTTTTACCGAGCTTTATAACTTCGGGGAGGATCCGGTCAATATTCTATTGTCGGCGGTCCTGTGGGAAAAACTGGGCGAGATGAACGAATCCCGAGTGGATTGGAACCGTTTACAGGGTCAAAAGGAATTAAAAAACGAAAATGATGAACAAATCCGTAAGTTCGCAACAAATCGGCTCAACGCGATCGACACCGCGCAAGCGGTCCATTCCGACTGGAAGTTCTACGCCGTGGGCCATTTTCCAGAAATCGGCTGGAATATAAAATTTGTTAAAACCAACAACGGCTATTTTTCAGTATGGGCCAAACAGCCATTCCTCCCGGACTGCGCCTCCGACACGGGAATAAGAATATCTACTCAAAGCTGGTTTGAAAAGATCGCCATGAGGCACAACAACCGGTATCATCCTCTCTTGAATCTCCAGAGTTGGATCCGACTCCCTTTGGGAATTGTTTACAGTATCATCCCGCTCACAACGGGAGCCGCCATTGTCGTAAGCGGGTGCGCTGCGGATGCTTACGCCCACGGGAACGGATCGCTCTGCAACGTTTCGATCAAGGGGGGCGTGGCGGTTATGAAAGAGTCATCAACCGTACTGGAAGGCACGATCCAACCCGACCTAAGGCATTGGGAGAACGTTCCGTCCAGTTTTCTTTTGACAACTTCAGACAATCTGGCTCAAGAACGGTGTTATTTGAATCTTCCGGCGGATTTTAAAAATCAGACGTTTAGGATTCTTGATTAGGTCCGGCCAAGACATCGGCAGATTATTTCTCAAAACCATTACTGATACCACTCGGCCTTGTTCTTCGGCACGTACCAGTCGGTGGGAAAGTTATACCAGATGCCGATGGGTGAAGGAGAAATCCCCTTGAACCGCTTATGCAGCACCGGAAGTGCGTCGGGGTAATATAAAAAGGTGTACGGCTGGTCCTCCGCGATGAGGGCATGGATTTTGTTGTAGATCTTCTTCCGCTGGTCCTGATCGCAGGTATTCCGGCCCGCCAGCAAAAGTTGATCGACTTCCGGATTGTTGTATGTTACGAAGTTAAACTCCCCTTCCTTGGTCTTGCTGGAATGCCAGATGTCGTAGGCATCCGGATCGCGTCCCAACGACCATCCTAGAATAATCGCCTCGAACTTTTTCTTGTCGATAAACTGGTGGAGAAAGGCCTGCCATTCCAGGACACGGACCTCAACCTGAATCCCGATCTTTCGCAGGTTCTGTTGAATGATCTCGGCCGTCTTTCGGCGTTCGTCATTTCCTTGATTCGTCAGAATGGTAAATTGAAACGGCTTTCCGTCCTTGTCTAGAATCCCGTCGCCGTTGGTGTCTTTCCACCCGGCTTCCGCCAGAAGCTGTTTGGCTTTTTCAGGATTATACTCGAACTTTGGCACGTCCGGATTGTAGGCCCAGGATTCCGGCGGCACCGGCTGGGTGGCTGGCCGTCCGAGGCCGAACAAAACCCCGTCAATCACCGATTGCCGGTTGATCGCATACGCAATCGCCTGACGGATCCGTTTGTCATGAAACCGAGGGTCCAGAAGATTATACCCCAGGTAAGTATAAGCAAACGCCGGGTAGCGGTATTTATTAAAATATTGCTTGAAATAGGCGGTATCGGTTTGACGTTGATACTGTATCGGTGTCAATCCCATAAAGTCCAGCCCGCCGGCCTTTAATTCCAGGAACATCGTTGCGTTGTCCGGAATGATCCGATAGATGTACTCCTCTACACGAGGTTTGCCTTCAAAGTAAGTGTCGTTCGCCGCCAAGACGATTTTCTGGCCGGTAACCCATTCCTTCATTCGATAGGGACCGGTGCCGATCGGCTTGCGATTAAATTCGGTCGTGTTGAGATCCGTATTCTCCAGAAGATGTTTCGGGATGATTCCCATGCCCCAGCTCGCCAGACCCGGCGCGAAGGGTTCTTTATAGACGACCTGAACGGTGTAAGGATCCGGCGCCATTATCTTTTCAACCCGTTCAAAGTCGCCACTGTAAGGAGTGGCCACTTTGGGATCGATTGCTTTTTGGTACGTGAAGAGAACATCGGCCGATGTGAATTCTTGTCCGTCCTGCCACTTCACCCCCTTGCGAAGTCTGAAGGTGACCTTTCGACAATCCGGTGAAGCGGAAAAAGACTCGGCAAGATCTCCCACGAGGTTGATGTTCTTGTCGTACTTCACCAACCCATTAAAGACCCAACCGCTGATATCTCCGGAGGCCGAGTCCGAAGCCAGCATTGGGATCAGTCGCTGGGCGTCCCCGATCGATCCCAGCGTGATCGCGTTCGGTTTCTCCGGCTCCACCGCAGGAACGGCGACGGCAAACAGCCATACCGCAGCGGCAAGGATCGTGATAGTGATCGTTCGAGTCATCGTGTCACGGTTACGGAGCCGTCTTGGGTTGGGTTTCCTGTGCTGGCGCCGGGGTTACGGGTGAAGGAGTTGTTGGGGCCGGGGCAGTTGACGGTCCTCCGGCCGGATTCGCCGGTGCCGTCGCCGATGGAGCGGCCCCCTCGCCCGCTGCGGGCGTCGTCGCGGGCGCTTCCGCGGCCGGGGCTTCTTTTTTCTTCAGGTCCAAGACGCTCGTGGATAAGAATCGCCCCTTCGACAACACGGATAGACTTAGAGAAGTGAGCATAAAGATTACGGCGGCCGAAACGGTCAGCTTGCTTAAAAACGTGCCCGGACCGCGACTGCCGAAGACGGTCTGACTGGATCCTCCGAATGAGGCGCCGATCTCGGCCCCCTTCCCGGCCTGAAGCAGGATCACGCCGACCATAATAAAGCTGACGATCACATGCAGAATAACCAACAAAACATACATTTCCTTTTTCCCTCCTATTATTAGTGGGGCTCGTGCGGAAACGAAGGAACATGCGTTCTCCGATTCCCCCCACCCCCCCGCGCTCGCTCCAGCAAAGCCGGATGCTCGCTTTCCTTATCTCACCTTTTCACTTTCTCTAAAGTTCTAACGATGGCCGCGAATCCATCGGCCTTGAGCGAGGCCCCGCCGACCAAGACCCCGTCCAGATCCTTGATCCCCGCAAGATCTCCAATATTCTGGGGCGTCACACTTCCGCCGTATAACACCCGGATCGACTCGGCCGAATCCGGTCCCAAGATCTTGGGCAGGTGTTGACGGATCAACGCATGAACTTCGGAGACCTGGGCCGTGGTTGCCACCTGACCCGTTCCGATCGCCCAGATCGGCTCATAAGCTATCGCCAGCCGATCGAACGGCCCTTGTGTTACATTCGCCAACCCTTTTTCGAGCTGCGTCATCACCACGGCCGCCGTCTGCCCCATCCGTCGCTGCTCCAGCGTTTCTCCGACACAAAGAACAACGCTCAAACCCTGCCTCAATGCAGCGATCACCTTTCGGTTTACCGATTCGTCCGTTTCTCCGAAAAGCGTTCGACGTTCGGAATGGCCGATTATAACGAATCGACATCCGGCATCTTTGATCTGGATCGCCGAGACTTCGCCGGTATAGGCTCCCTCATCATCCCAGTGAACGTTCTGCGCCGCCAGCAAAATGCCGGTCCCTTTCAAGGCCTCACCGACGGTCTGCAGGGTGGTGTAACTCGGCGCGATCACGATCTCGACAAGCCGCGCATCCCCCAACAGCTTGGACAGTCGTCGCGCGGCCGTCGCGGCTTCCGCGAGGGTCATGTGCATCTTCCAGTTCCCGATCGCGATGGGCCGTCTTCGAAAGGATGTCGTCTTGGCGATCACACCCGCTGGGACTCCTCGGTACGACTGGGCAAAACGGCCAGGCCGGGAAGTTCTTTGCCCTCCAACAGCTGCAGGGCTGCGCCGCCGCCGGTCGAGATGAACGAGATGTTTTCGGATTCCCCCGCTCGATGAACGGCCAGCGCCGTATCCGCCCCGCCCACGATCGTCAAGGCATACGCGTTCGCGACGGCATGCGCGACGGCAAACGTTCCACGGGAATAGGCGTCCATCTCAAAGAGCCCCATTGGGCCATTCCAAAGAATCGTCTTAGCATTGGCCAGCGCTTCCGTGAATAATTTTACGGAGGCCGGACCGATGTCCAGCGCCATCCAGTCCTTGGGAATTTCCTGCATCGGGACGATCTTCGTCTCCGCACTGGGATCCCGGCTCTGCGCCACGACGCAGTCGACCGGAAGGTAGAACTTCACACCGCGGGCTCGGGCATGGTTTCGGATATCCATCGCCATCTGGAGCATCCCGTCCTCGACCAGCGAGTTCCCGATTTCGTAGCCCAGGGCTTTATAAAACGTGAAGGCCATCCCCCCGCCGATGATGACTTTATCCACCTTTTTCCCCAAATTCTCGACGACACCTAACTTTCCAGAAACCTTCGCCCCGCCCAGGATGGCCACGAACGGTCGGGCCGGATTGGCCATGGCCCCTTCGAGATAATCGATCTCTTTTTTCATCAGAAATCCGGCCGCGCATTGCGGAACAAACTTCGTGATGCCGGTCACGGAGGCATGGTTTCGGTGGACCGTTCCAAAGGCGTCGTTCACATACACATCGGCCAGGCGAGCCAGCGCCTTGGAAAATGCTTCGTCGTTTTTTTGTTCTCCGGGATGAAAACGGAGATTCTCCAAAAGGAGGACGTCGCCCGGTTTCATTTGGTTGACCATCTTCTCGACCTGCGGGCCGATGCAGTCCGGGGCAAAAGCCACTTCTTTCCCCAGCAACCGTTGAAGACGCTTCACCACCGGCGCGAGGCTCAGCCGTGGATCGATCTTTCCGTTGGGCCTTCCCAAATGGGAGCAGAGAATGATCTTCGCCCCCTCGTCGATCGCGTAATTAATTGTGGGCAGCGCCGACCGGATCCGGGTGTCGTCCGTGATGTTGAGGTGTTCGTCCAACGGCACGTTGAAATCGACCCGGACGATCACCCGTTTTTTCTTGATCTTCAGATCTTCAATGGTCACTTTGTGCATATTCATGGGAGTTCCTGTCTGCAACAATCGTTTCTTTATTCTCGAAGGGTATGCGGTTGACGCCACCCGACTGGATCGAACCTAACCGATGCGGGATGCGCGTTAACCTTTCTGCCCGATGTATTGAATGAGGTCCCGCAGACGGCAGGAATAACCCCATTCGTTGTCGTACCAAGCGATGACCTTCACCATGCGTTTGTCCAGGACCTTCGTGAGGGTGGCGTCAAGGATGGCCGAATGGGGATTGTCGTTTAGATCGACCGAGACCAATGGCTCTTCCGTGTACTGAAGGATGCCTTTTAAAGGACCCTCGGCCGCCTGACGGTAGCGGGTGTTGAGTTCCGATTCGGTCACATCGCGTTCGACCTCGGCGACCAAGTCGATCACCGAAACGTTCGGCGTCGGCACGCGGATGGACATGCCGTCCATTTTCCCCTTCAACTGGGGGAGGACCAAGAAGAGGGCCTTGGCCGCGCCGGTGGTGGTGGGAATCATCGAAAGGTTCGCCGCCCGGGCCCGCCGAAGGTCTTTGTGAGGCAAATCCAGAAGGCGCTGATCGTTCGTCACAGAGTGGACGGTCGTCATCAGTCCGCGCTTGATGCCGAAGCCGTCCAAGAGCACCTTCGCCACGGGGGCGAGACAGTTCGTGGTGCAGGAGGCATTCGAAACAATGGCATGTTTTCCGGGGTCATACATCGACTCGTTAACGCCCAGCACGACCGTGAGATCGGGATCCTTGGCCGGCGCCGAGATGATCACTTTCCGGGCCCCGGCAGCGAGATGCGCGCTCGCCCCCTCGCGATCCGTGAATCGCCCCGTGGATTCGACAACGATATCCACTCCCAACTCTTTCCAGGGAAGTTTTTTAGGGTCTTTCTCGGCCAGCACTTCCATCGGCCGACCATTCACTCGGATCGACTTCTCCTTGGGCTCGATCTCGGCTGGAAGGATCCCATGGATCGAGTCGTATTTCAAGAGATGCGCGAGTGTTTTGGCGTCCGTCAGATCGTTGGCGGCAACGAACTCGATCTCGCGTTGGGACAGGGCCGACCGGAATAGGTTTCGCCCGATTCGTCCGAACCCATTAATCCCGACCTTAATGGTCATCATTCATCCTCAATGCGCGTTTTGGAAATCCGCAGGGTGGTTAAAAAAACGGATTTTTATAGTAGGTGAAATCGCCCTCAAAAGTCAACTGTCACCCACATCCCGTGCGGGACCTGCCGCTATCCATTGCTCGCATCGATTCGAAAGAATTCGGCCGGCTTGGGCTGAGGATGCGACAGTTTCGTGGGCTCGGTGCCTTTTACAAAGATTTCAACGACCGAGTCTTCGGCCCCTTCCGGCGCAAGAAGGCCTGTCTTCGGGTCAATATTGGAGAACACGACATTTTCCGGAATCGGAAAGGTCATTTCGGGCACTACTTCAAAAGCCGCCCGCATAAAGCTAATCCAAATCGGCAGCGCGGCCGATGCCCCGGCTTCGCGATCGCCCAGCGATCGAACGTCGTCGAAGCCCACCCAGACACCGGCCACAAGATTCGGGGCGAAACCGACAAACCAGGCGTCCGTAAAATCATTCGTCGTTCCGGTCTTCCCGGCGAGTGGACGCCCCAGCACTTTGGCACGCCAACCTGTTCCCTTCTGAATCACATCCTCCATCATGTTGGTAATTACATAGGCGGTCTCCTTCGCGATCACCTCATTCGCCACCGGCTCGTGCTCTTCCAGAACACGACCGGTTGAATCCGAAACGGACAGGACCGAGATCGGTTCGGCCCGGACCCCCTCGTTGGCAAAAACGCCAAAGGCCGAGGCGAGCTCGATCAGGCTCACGCTCGATGAACCGAGCGCCATGGACAGATCCGGCGTCAGCGGGCTGGTAATTCCCACGCGCTTGGCAAACTCCACAACATTCTTGATCCCCACGCGATCCAACAATTTCACGGTCGCCAGGTTCCGTGAATGGGCCAGGGCTTCCCGAAGGCTGATGGGACCGTAGAATCGCGATTCGTAATTCTCCGGCCGCCAGACCTTCTGCTGCTCCTCGTCCACAAACACGATTGGCGAGTCGACCATAATCGTGGCCGGGGTAAACCCGCGCTCGATGGCGGTGGCGTAAATGATCGGCTTAAAGGCCGAACCCGGTTGGCGGCGGGCCGAAAGGGCCCGGTTGAACTCGCTGCGCTTAAAATCGTATCCCCCGACCATCGCCTTGATCGCGCCGGTTCTCGGATCCAAAGCGATCAACGCGCCTTCGACTACCGGATCCTGATCCAGGCTGAGGACGGCTGTTTTTCCGCGGGGATCAATTCTTCGAACCTTGACCCGGATCACATCGCCGACATGAAGAATATCGGATGGTTTGGCATTGGCATTTAGCTCGACGTCTTTGAGGAGGTCCGGCCCTTTGAGCCGTTTCTTGGCCCAGGCCATCCCCTCGGGAGAGATCCGGCCGGTCCGGCCGGCCGCAACAACGGCGGCGCCTTGCTCGTCCACGGCTGTCACCACGCCGTCGATCACATCCCCTTCCTTGACCGCAGCCATTCCCATCATCCCAGTACCGGTTTCCAGGTCCTGGGTCAGTTCATTGGGACTTTTGTGCGCGAAAGGTCCCCGAAAGCCTTGGCGTTTATCGACCTCGCGGAGGCCTTCCTGTAAGGCCTGGGTGGCCGCCTTCTGCAGGGTGAAATTCAATGTGGTATAAACGCTCAGTCCGCCTTTGTAGACCATGTTCTCGCCATAGGTGGCACTGAGATACTGCCGGAGGTATTCCATGAAGTACGGCGCGATATCTTCTTCTTTCTCAAGTTTTTGAAAATAGAGGTCCTGTCGGTAGACCCGGCGGAATTGATCTTCGGTAATGAAGCCCTCCTCCACCATTCGGCGAAGGACGACACCCTGGCGTTGCTTCGCGCGTTCGGGATTGATGTAGGGGGAATATTCCGCCGGGGCGCGGGGCACGCCGGCCAGGTAAGCCACCTCAGACAGATTGAGCTGGTCCACGTTCTTGCCAAAATAGGTCCTGGCGGCGGACTGGACACCGTAGGCACCGTGTCCGAAATAGATCTGGTTCAGATACAACTCCAGGATTTCATCTTTGGTGAGAACCTTTTCGATTTTCCAGGCCAGCAGCGCTTCTTTGATTTTCCGCTTGAGGCTCTTCTCGGACGACAGGAACAGTGAGCGCGCCAGCTGTTGCGTGATCGTGCTGGCCCCCTGACGGAGCCGGAGGGTCTCGATATTGGTCAAAAGAGCACGCAGGATTCCCATGGGGTCGATGCCCTTATGTTCATAAAAACGGGAATCCTCCACCGCGATGATCGCGTGGAGAAGGTCCGGCGGCATCTGGCTGAACGGAACGACGACGCGCCGCTCGATATAAAACTGTCCGATCAGCTGGCGATTCTCGCCGTAAACCTTGGTCACGAGGCTGGGCTGGTATTCGCGAAGGGTTTCGATAGATGGAAGATCTTTTGAGAAATACCAGAGGATCCCGCCCAGACCGCCCGCCCCGACAATCAGAAGGGCCGCCAGGACTGTCAGCAACTTGATCTTCCAGGACCACTTCGGTTTCGAAGGCCCCTCATACTCGACTTCTAGAAAAATCTTGTCCTTTTCATGTTTGCCTTCGTACGGCACTTTTTACTCCAAATCAACCGTTCTCGAACCCCTTCAAATGTAATTCATTATACTTTGAAACAGATTTGGAACACAAGAAATCCAACGGACAGTCGATGACCAGGCCATGTGTCTCTTGTCATTTCTGTCGAGTTGAAAGGGAATCCTTAGAGGGCCTTACAACTGTATCGATTCAATGAGGTTGAGATGTCTCAGCAGCTGGGCATAGCGTTGGTCCGACATCGGTTCGAACTGGAGCCCGACCATATAAAGCTGTCCTGCGGATTTCGCCCATCGAACCCGAGCCGCCAGCTTCAATTCCTGCCCGGCCTGTTCTTCCTCGATCAGTTTGAGGGTCATAATCACCAGTTGCCTGACCTTGACCGGTCGGTGCAGATAAACACCGAACCCCCCACGGCCGATGCTGGCCAGGTAGGCTTCCTGGGGGTTTTCTCCCTGAACCGTCAGCGTCACCATCCCCATCGCCGTCAGGCGAAGATGTTTTCGCTGTTCGGAAATTTTGACGTTGGGAACTTTTTTCGGCGAGGAGTTGTCCACGTTATCCGTTGATCATGTCCAAGGCATCCCAAACGCGGCGACTCCGACATTCCACGCGATCCTATGAAAAGAGGCTGCTCAGCACGGCGTGGTATTTATCTTTCGCCATTCTATCAAACTCAACACCCACCATGTAGAGTTTCCCGGCTTTTGAAATCCAGGCCACTTGCGCTCCGAATTCCTCTTCTTGACCTTCTCGGCCTTTCAATGGAACTGCAATCCGGAGCTTCTGCCCGATTCGGGTCTTTTTATGAAGGTAGAACCCGATGCCGCCACGGCTGATATTGGCCAGATAGCCTTCGAAGGGTTTTGAATCGCCCGCCAACCAGACTTTGACGATCCCCATAATGGTCATCCGAAGATTCCGGCGGCGATTCTTCATAAACCTCCTTCCGTGTACAGGATTATTATATCAGAAAGGCGATTTCAGGCAACGGGAACCGGGAGGGTCCTTGCCGGTGCCAACCCCGTCTTTGTCTATCCCGGCGTTGTACCGGAATTTGACGCCGACGGCGTCGTTGGCGTTCGAGAGGTCTTGGAGCGATGCGACTTGATGATCGCCTTGACCAGTGGCAGGATCATGGCCTGCACGGCGGAGTCGATCGGTTGGCGGACGAATGATTTCGTGGCTTCTTTCATGGACGCAAACTGATCGCGGAGGATCCTGATTTCCGCCTGCACAGCCGCAATCTCGGCTTCCAGCTCCTCCATCGCCGCCTGTCGGACCTCTTTTGCCAAAGCCAGCTCAGAACCGGCCTTGACCCCCTGAGCCAAAAACAAGGCCGCCACAGCAATGAGGAAATCCGCCGCGGCCACCAGCAAGGCCGCAACGACAGCACCCATGCCGGATTGGAGGACGAAAAAACCGGCAACGTTGAGCATGGCAAGGCAAAAAATTCCGGCCAGGCCCGCAAACACCAAAAGCGTGCCTCGCTTCAAAGCAAGTCGCAACTTGATGCTGCTAATGAGCAATTCAGCCCGCCACAGAACGTGAAGATTTCGGATCAGCCTATCCATTTGACCCCCTCAGCGACTCAGCATCCGGCCGATTAGGATGCCCGCAAGTAATGCACCGAAGACATAGGCCACCGGCCGTTTGGAGATCCCTGTCTCGACGGACTCGGCAAGCTCCTCGATAAGGGCTCTGAGTTCGTCCGCCACTGGTTCTCCTTCCTCAACGAAAGAGCCTTTATCCACGTCATGAAGATCCCGGCCGCCGGTCGCGCTCTGAGGCACATCTCCAGTCGAGCGGCGCGCACGCAGCTCGGCCACTTCACGACGCAGCGCCCTAATCTCGGCATGGAGATCGACGTCCTTCGACTTCTCATCAGGTTCCCGACCCATTTATTTTATCCCTCTAATTTTTATATAGTTTGACCCACGTTATCGGCGAGCCCTGCCCTGTAAGGGCTTGCTGAAATTGTCCGCTAAGCATAGCAAAGGAAAAATCCCCAGACTACTCGTAAATTTACGAGGTTTCACGGATATGAATATAGGGGGACATCATGTGAAGAACTCCCCTGACCGGATGCGATCCCCGATTCGTCCGGCTAGCCCCGATCCGCCGCCTCACACAAAATTTCTTCGGTCGAGGGTTCGATACTGGATCGCCTCGGAGACGTGCGGAGGTTCGATCCGCTCTTTGGCCTCCAGATCGGCGATCGTCCGTGCGACCTTCAAAATCCGATTGTAGGCCCGGGCCGATAGACCCAGCTTGTTCATGGCCAGCTCGATCAGTTTCCGTCCGTCATCATCGAGGGCGCAATACTTTTTGAGTTGCCGTGGCCGTAGCTGCGCGTTGCAGTATATTCCGTCGTTCTTATACCGCTCCTGCTGGACCCGTCGCGCCTGGCTGACCCGTTTGCGGAGGGTGGTCGAATCCTCCCGCACACGCTCCACCGACAGATCCCGAAAAGGAACCGCCGGCACCTCCACATGAATATCGATACGGTCGAGCAGGGGGCCGGAGACTCGGGCGCGGTAGCGTTGGATCTGCAGCGGCGTGCAGACGCAGGCATGTGCCGGGTCCGTGAAAAAACCACAAGGACAGGGATTCATCGCCGCGATCAGCATAAACTGTGCGGGGTACGACAACGAGGCGGTGGCCCGAGCAATCGTTACGCGCCCATCCTCCAGGGGCTGTCGAAGTACTTCGAGAACGTTTCTCCGGAACTCCGGCAGTTCATCCAGGAAGAGCACGCCGTTGTGGGCCAGGCTGACCTCCCCGGGCTTCGGAATGTGTCCGCCTCCGATGAGACCGGCGTCGGAAATCGTATGGTGGGGGGAGCGGAACGGACGGGTCGCCAGCAGGGGCTGTCGCTCCGGAAGGAGGCCGGCGACGGAATGAACCTTGGTGGTTTCAATCGCTTCGTCGAAATTCATGGTCGGCAGAATCGACGGCAGTCGTTTCGCGAGCATCGTCTTCCCCGATCCGGGCGGACCGATCATCAAAAGATTATGGCCGCCGGCGGCCGCCACCTCGAGGGCGCGTTTGGCGTGCTCCTGGCCTTTCACATCCATGAAGTCGTCCCCGTAGAGGGCCTTCTCCGAGAAAATCTCCTGAAGGTTCACCGTGACGGGGACCATCGATTGATTCCGGTTCAAAAACTCGACCACTTGAGGCAGCGTCTCTGCGCCGTAGACCTGGATGCCCTCCACCACCGCCGCTTCGTTCGCATTCTCGATCGGAAGAATCAGTCCCTGCAGTCCGGCTTCCTTTACGGCGACCGCAATCGACAGGGCTCCCCGGATGGATTTGACGCGGCCGTCGAGCGACAGTTCCCCCACGACGAGATAGTCCCGGACCGAATCCGGTTCCATGACCTCTTCTGCCACCAGAATCCCGAGGGCCATCGGCAAGTCAAAGGCCGAACCCTCCTTCTTGACATCGGCCGGAGCCAGGTTCACCGTGATTTTCTTCACTGGAAAATTAAATCCGGTATTTTTGAGCGCGGCCCGGACGCGGTCCTTGCTTTCTTTGATCGCGGCATCCGGCAGTCCCACGATTGTGAACATCGGCAGACCCAGGGCCACATCCAGTTCCACATCCACGAGAAGAGCGTCGAGACCTAAAATGGCGCTGCTCAGTATTTTGGCGATCATGATTCCCTCCGCAAGCGGACGTCCCGCAGGGGCCATTCATCAAGCGCCTGCTTCTGTAACGTCCGGTTTAGGTTTTGAAGAACCCCGGCGTTTTGACCGGGAATTGCTCTCGCTATACGAATTCGTCCGCACGACAATGGTCCGACCGGCCAGGTCGCCCAGACGCTGCCAACGGTCGGTTGCCGCGATGCTGATCAGCCCCACCCAGTAGAAACAGATCCCGTCCACCAAGCGCAAGAAGTTGCGGACTACGGACTGCCCCATCGTGCAGGGCTTCAGATCCCTATCCTTCACCACAATCCTGCAGAACCACTTGCCAAGGGTCTGACCCCAGAGCCCTTCGGCCAGGACATGGTATGTAAAAAGCAAGAGGGGAGCGACCATCAATCCCAATCCGGCTTCCTCCATAAAATGCGAGAGTGGATTTGGAAAAAGCAGGTGTTCCGGATCCAGCCGAGACATGACGACGATCCCGACCGGAACGACGACCAGCGCGGTATCGATCGCTTTGGCCATGAACCTCTGCCCTACCGATGCATAGAGAACACCCGAATTTTCCGGCATCGGTTTCCAGTAGGTCAGCACGAATGTCAAACCCGCCGTGGCCAGCGTAGCCAATACGAAAAGCAGCGACAAAACTCGTTCCTGATAGCGGAGGACGGTTTGTCCAAGATCGCCGCCCATCCGAAAAACGGATTGTTCCGGCGGGCCGGTCTCCCAGATCATATCCTCGATTCTGATTCCCGTATTGATTAAGAGATGCGCCTTGCCTTGAAACCGGAAGGCCGAAATCTCGAGGAGACCCACCGGAGCGGAACGCTCGATATCTTTCTCTCCACGCCACCCTTCTCCATCGAGAATTTTCAGACCGATGGGAGCAATCTCTCGACCTCCCTTTGCCTGTAACGATATCGGATGATACCAAACGAAGATTCGACTGGAGTCCGACAAGGCATCGAAGCCTTCCAGTTTTCCAAACATTTCTCCCAAGGATTCGACGCGACCGGCATGTTCGCCATCCAACACCCATTGATAGAGGGTGTGGTCTTTCAACCAGAAGTAAAAGATCTTGTCTTTGAAGACCACCAGACGGGACGGACATCGTTCCGTGCAAAAGAGCTTCTGATCATTCGGATCGGTCGAAACCGGCATGGGCCGTTCCCAGACGTCATGGGTGTAAGACGTCAGCGAGAAATCCTTTCCAAGGCGGCTGAGAACCAAAAGTTGTTCCGGCGCGGCGGTGACGACCGGGTCGTCACCAATCCAGGGGGCATCAAACCGATGCCATTCTTTGCCGTCGAAGATCCGGTACATTCCCGCATTGAAAAACCAGAGATTGTCCGAAAAAGCGACGAAGGATTGAAAGGGTTTGATTTCCGATTCGCCCTGCATACGACCTTCTTCGACGGTGCTCATCCACCAGTTTTCTTTGGGCGGGGCGGCCGACGAATCAGGCCGCATCAGGAAAAGATAGATCCGATTACCGAGGCCGGCCGCCTGGAGGTTAAAGACAGGCGCTGGAAATTGCGGGACGGGAATGCGGTGAAATAAATCCAGGAAGACCCCGATCGTCAGCAGGCCGATGATCACGGCCGATCCGATTGGGGTAGCGAGTCGGCGGCTCCAGAAACGAAACTGATCCCGATGATGCATCATCATGATGGGTTATCGTCCGAGAAGGCCCTCATTATAAGAAGTTCCAAACGGGTTTGCAATCAAAACCCCTGCCCAAAAAAAATCCAGAGTGCGGAATAAACCAGGATCACCTCGACGGCGTGCGCCGCAATCGTGGAGAATAAGCTCCGGGTCCGTAGCAGCAGCGCGCCCCAGATCAAACCGTCCGTCAACGCCAGCCAGTGATAGCCCCGAAAGACCGTCATCATAAACGGGTCCCGGGAAAAAGTTACGGCCGAGATGATCACGGCCACGACCGATCCATACGGTTTGTCTCCCCACATCATCGCAATTCTTCCCAGAATGAATCCCCGGAAGTTCACCTCGACAGACAGGGCGATCAGGGTAATGCCCCATGGGACCATCAATGCAAACGGCATGCGAGCATGCGGCGTGTCACGAAGAAAATCAAAACTGAACCCCAGCCATGGGGTCAGTTTAACAATGACCCACAAGTTGAAAAGTCCGGTGAGACAGCCCACGACGGCGCCGACCCGCAGGCTTTCCCCAAGATGGCGAGAGACGATGAAAAGACGACCCATTCGGCGATCATTGACGGTCGACCAGACCGCCAGACAGGAATAGGAAAGGCATTGAGGAACCAGAGTCGACCATAACGACGCGGGGAGCGTCGGCGACCAAATCGAATAGGTGATTGTGAGGACGACCGGTATGACCGCAAGCCCGGTCCACCGTTCCCCCGGCGGTTGAATGGACGTCGAATCAGAAAACGAATCGAATCGCAGATGCGCGGTCGAACCGGCTTTTGGATTTGATCGAACGTCGGCGATGTCTACTCCCCGCCGGCGACATCGGCCTTGCAGTCGGCGCAGACCGTCAGGATATCCGTCCCGGAATAGACCGGGAAGAATTTCTCGGCCTCCTGTCCGCAAATATCGCAAGTCCGGGGCGGAAGCACGGAGGGACTGTATCGCTGGGAGGAATCCTGATTCATATATAAAGTACGGTCTCGGCTCCTTCCACCACGGTCAGTACTTGGGGAAGCCCCCAGACATCATCGATTAAAGAGGCCTGCCGGTTGTCATGCAAGGTTGTATCAATATCCATGTATTCCAGTCCGGCACTGCAGACGATCACCTTCACCCCGATTCCACGCGCCTCGCGAAGCATCTCGCTGACCGGAGGAACTTTTTTTTCCTTCATCAAATGGGTGATTTTATGACTCCAGGACTGGTACTCGACCGGAAAATCGGCATGGTCCAACTGGCCCGAATAGAATTTTTTTAAAGCCCAGAAAAATAGGATGATGTAGACCTCGCTGCCCATCGCGGCCGCGGTCAGAGCGATGGTGGCCGTCTGGTGCAGTTTATCATAGGTGCCGCTGTGGGCGAAGATGACGAATTTGCCTTTGTTTTTTTTCATTCCGGGCAGGATAACAGACCACCACGGGCAAGTCAATTCACTAGGGGAGGCCTATTACATACCATCCGTCATATAAAAAGCGTAATATCGGCCTCGCCGGCATACTCGAGGAAAGTCGCCGCTCCTACCGGATCCGGGAGTCCGTCGATCAGATCTTCTTTCTTCAAATTGAACATGTTCATCGCCATCTGACACGGCCACAGCGTGACCCCCGTCTCCATCGCGATCTGCATGAGCTCGGGGATCGTGGCGATCTTTTTCTTCTTGATCTCCCGCTTCATCATCAGGGTCGCCAGGGCTGTCATTCCCGGCAGTACGCTCACGATGTTGGGCATCGCCACCGGCATGGCCGGGTTTCCCAAAGGAACGACTTTGATCTTGTCCTGATTCCCCTTTTTAAGGATGTTCAGGCCGAAAAAGGAAAAATAAACCCCAACCTCCATCTCCATCGCGGCCGCGGTCGTGGCCAGGATCAGAGCGGCGTAGGCGGTCTCGATCGTACCCTTCGAGACCACGGCAATTGCCAGCCGTTTCCGTCGGCTTTCCTTCTCCTTTTTAAGTTTTTCCGCCACCAGCGCCTCGACGCGCTGATCGAGGATCTCCTTGACCTTGGCCTCAATCAGGTCATTGAGGCTCTTGTCCAGCGTGGTTGACATCTTTAATCTCCTTACTTTGCCTTTCGGATATAAAACTGAAACAGGCCGTTGCCCTGCCGATGTTCGATCAACTCATGCCCGGTTCGTTTCGACCAGGCCGTCATGTCGGCCACCGAACCCGGGTCGGTCGAAATCATTTCGAGAACCTGTCCCACGGCCATCTTGTCGATCGCCTGTTTCGTCCGGATCACGGGGAGGGGGCAGAGAAGCCCCTTACAATCCAAGGTTTGATCCACTTTAACGGT
>Ga0187776_10000376_pt1 | contig 21712 bp, 19 predicted proteins | sample 0216_BV02_MP12_2_FD_132426 | JGI IMG/M metagenome (GOLD analysis project Ga0187776, IMG submission 132426) | Tropical peat soil microbial communities from peatlands in Department of Meta, Colombia - 0216_BV02_MP12_20_MG | ecosystem: Environmental > Terrestrial > Soil > Wetlands > Peat | place...
CGGTGAAGAGCAGCTCGGTCGCGCCCTCGGCGTAGAGAAACCGCTCGCCAAGATCGGGATGCGACGCGGCCACGACCGCGCCGGGGGCGCTGGTCGCCACCTGCCGGAGGACCGGCCGGGCGACCTCCCCGCCCCACGACCACGTGTTGCGGAACCAGAGCGTCGGCAGCACGTGCAGGGGGGCCGCCTCGGGCCCGCGGTTGTGCACGGTGATGCGGATCAGCAGGTCCTCCGCGGATGCCTTGGCGTACTCGACGAACACGTCGAAGTAGCGGTCCTGATCGAACACCCCCGTATCGAGCAGCTCGTACTCGAAATCGTTGCGACCCCGCCGGCGATTGGTTTCCACGAGGTCGCTGTAGGGGTAGGCCGCCTGCGGGTACTTGTAGAGGTACTTCATGTACGAGTGCGTCGGCGTGGAGTCCAGGTAGAAGTAGTACTCCTTGACGTCCTCGCCGTGGTTGCCCTCGCTGTTCGTCACCCCGAACAGGCGCTCCTTGAGGATCGGGTCCGTGCCGTTCCACAAGGCGAGCGCGAAGCACAGCCGCTGATGGTCGTCGGAGACCCCCGCCAGCCCGTCTTCCCCCCAGCGATAGGCGCGCGAGCGGGCCTGGTCGTGGCTGAAGTAGTCCCACGCGTTGCCCGAGTCGCTGTAGTCCTCGCGCACGGTGCCCCACTGGCGCTCCGACAGATAGGGCCCCCACTTCCGCCACGGCGCGACGTTGGTGCGGACCTGCTCCAGGCGACGATGCTCGGCATCCATTGGCTGCCTCCACCAAATGTGTGGATCGGACGACCTACTCAATCCGCGTGCCATCGAACAAGGGGCATTTATTCAAGCACTTGGCCAGACCAGACGCTAGCGTCGCTGCGGCCCCGCCTCCCCACTGGGTCAGGAGTTCCCACGGAGCGCTGCAGGGAGCGTGAAGCTGAGCTCGACGAACTTCTCCGCCAGGGTCAGGCCGGCGCCCGTGATCCGAGCAGCACCTGCTTGACCTTGCGCTCGTCCCCGGCCAGCGCGACCAGTCATGGGCCCGTGCGGTCAGGTTCCCCATCGTGGAGGACGCCGACAGCCATGGCTGCGACAGGGTCCGGACCGCTCATGCCAACCGCTTCCCGGTAGCCGGGACGAGCTGGCCGTAGCGGACGCCCTTGATGGAGAGCAGTTGATTGGCGATGCGCCGAATGTCCTTCACCATGCCACGCAACGGGATCACCTCGAGGCACGTGTGCGCATCGAGGTGCACGTGCAGGGTCGCCGCGATGGCGCCGTGATGCTCGTGCTGGATGTCTGTCAGCCTGTCCGTCAGCGCCCGCGTGTCGTGATCATAGACGAGCACGAGCACGCCCACGGTTTCACCCGCCTGCTCCTGCCACTCCTCCTTGACCAGCTCGGCTCGGAGCAGGTCGCGCACGAACTCGCTCCGGTTGGAATACCGGCGTCCGGATCGAAGGCGATCGAGCGTGCGCATTAGGACTTCCGGTAAGGACACCGTGAACCGGCTGACCCGACCTCCAGTCTTCCCGACGTTCATCGAACAGCCTTTCCCTGCCACGACAGCTGTGGTATTACGGATGGCCAAATGATCATACGCACCGTGCGGCGGCACCGCTCGCGGTCCTCCTCGGTACCGGCTCCGTGTGGCGCGGCCGGTTCCCTCGGCTGCCCTTCCGGAGCTCGCCGTGGACGAGATAGCAACGTCGGTCGGCCGATCATACAACCGTGGACGCTGGCGTGCCTGATCGCTCTCTCGAGCCTGTGCGGTGCGCCCGCCGTGGCCCAGGAGCAGCCGGCGGCGCCCGGAGAGACGCCCTCGCCCGAGCCGGCCCCCTCGCCAGTCGAGACGATCCTGCCCCCGGTGATCGTGACGGCTCCACCCCCGGTCAGCTCGTCATCCCAGCTGTTGATCCCCGGGAAAGACTTCGAACTCCGCCCCCAAGGCCGCCCTGCCGATGTGCTGCGACTGATTCCAGGCCTCGTCATCGGCCAGCACCAAGGGGGCGGCAAGGCCGACCAGTACCTGCTCCGCGGGTTCGATGCCGACCATGGGACCGACGTGGCCTTCTTCGTCGACGGCATGCCGGTCAATCTCCGGAGTCATGCCCACGGGCAGGGGTATGCCGACCTGCACTTCCTGATCCCGGAGACCCTCGCGGGGGTCGATGTCTTCAAGGGGCCCTATTACGCCGAGTTCGGCGACTTCGACACGGCCGCTGCCGTGCGCTTCCGGACGCTGGATGTGGTACCCGAGAACACCCTCCAGGCCGCCGGAGGCAGCTGGAATACGCAGCGCTATCTGGCGCTCATGTCCCCCACCCGCGATGCCCTCAAGACGCTCCTGGCCGCGGAGATCTATCATAGCGATGGCCCATTTGACCATCCCAACCGCTACAGCCGCGTCAACATATTCGGCAAGGCCACGGGATTGATCGACTCCGATATGACGCTGTCCGTGTCGGCGTCCTACTATCAGGCCCTCTGGCGGGGATCGGGCCAGATTCCCGAGCGGGCCGTTCGGTCTGGCCTGATCGACCGTTTCGGCTCGATCGATCCCTCCGAGGGCGGCTCGTACACGCAACGAGACAACCTCATCGCCAACTACAAGTGGAATGTGACAGAGAATCAGACGCTGACCGCCAATGCCTTCCTGACCTACTACGAGCTGAGCCTCTACAACGACTTCACCTACTTCCTCAACGATCCCGTGCTCGGCGACGAGATCAATCAACGCGACCGGCGCTTTCTCGCCGGCTTCGGCACGCAGTACGACATGAAGTCCAAACCATTCGGTAGCAACCTGACCACCACCGTTGGCTTTCAGTACCAGATCGACACGCCGCGGGTGATCCTGGCTAATGCGACCCAGCGGCATCAGACCCTGGTCAACCAGGACGTTGGCATCGTCGAGCAATCCTATTCGCCGTTTCTCCAGTTCGACTTCGTGCCGACGGACAAGGTCCGCGTCGTGGCAGGGCTCCGGGAGGATGTCTTCACATACCGGATCACCCAGTACGTCAACAACGTGGAGAATCCCTTGAATGGCGCCGTCACCCGGTCCCGCCTGAACGAGAAGGTCAACGTGATCGTGGGCCCCTGGTACAAGACAGAGTTCTTCGCGAACTTCGGCACCGGCTTCCACAGCAACGACGCCCGCGCCGTCCTGGCCGACCCGGGCAGGCCGGCCCTGCCGACCGCCACCGGGTATGAGTTCGGCTTCAAGACCCGCATCCTCCCGCGGACCGAGATCTCCGCGACCTACTGGTTCCTCAACTTGCAGAGCGAGCTCGTCTTCGACGGCGACAGCGGCACCACGGAGCCTGAAGGGGCGACGCACCGCGAGGGCCTGGAGTTCGCCACCAAGATCCGGCTTCTCGATTGGCTGACGTTCGACGGGGCCTTCACCTATACGACGCACGCCAACTTCTTCACCCCGACAGTTGCCGGCACGCCAGACCCAGTGCCGGGCACCGCGATCCCGCTCGCACCGGTCTGGACGGCACGGTGGGACCTCGCGGCGCGCCTGCCGTGGGGGCTGTCGTCCGACCTGGGCATGATCTATGTCAGCAATCGGCCCCTCGACCCGGCGCGCCAGCAGACGGGCCGCGGGTACACGCTTCTCAATTGGACGGGCCGATACCGCTACAAGAACCTCGAAGCGTTCCTGAGCGTAGAGAATCTGACGAACACCGAGTGGCGTGAGGCACAGTTCTTCTTCACGTCGCGCCTCCAAGGTGAACCGGCGGCCGGGGTCCCGGACATTCACTTCGTGCCCGGGAATCCCCGAACCTTCCTGGGGGGCCTCGCGCTTCGGTTCTAAGCCGCCCTTTCAGCGCCTCCCTCTGACATTCCAGGCGATCGTCGAGGGTGGAATGCCTATGGAGCAGATCCTCCGCAAGCTGCTGGCCCCGGGGCTCGACCCTCGGGAGCTGACTATCAGTTGAGCCTGCCGCGTCTCAGCGGACCCCGCGCCCGCTTCCCGCGCACCGGCGACGGCAAGCGCGTGTACTGGTTGATCCTCCGACGCCAGATGATGCGAAGAGGCACGAGAGAGGCAGCCACCAGTGCGGTCAGCGTTGCCAGGAACACCCAATCGCCGGAGGTGGCCTGGTCGTCGTCCGGGGATCCGAGCGCCGTCGACACGAACAGGGGTGCGAGGAGCGCCACCAGTGCGATCGCCCCTACCGACCGTCCCAGTCGCATCGTCGGCATCTATCTCACCGAGATCGGGATGCGGATATCGACCGTCGAGGCCACCGGCTTCCCGGCCTGGATGGCCGGGAAGAATCGCCATCGGCGGAGCGTCTCGAGCAGGGCCCGGTTGAGATCGGGGTCGGTCGTCGGTTGCGTCAGCTCGACCTCAGCGCTGCCCGCCGCGGTCACTCGAAATCGCGCCACCGCGACCAGGTCGACAGTCCGGTTGCGGAGCGATTCAGGGATCGCGGGCAAGGGCCTGTAGATCGCCCGGGCGCTCATCGTGTCGCGGCCCCCAGCTGGTCCCTCGCGTCTTTCGCCGGATGGGAGCGCCGCGGTTGGGCCCGGCCGCTCCACCCCGGGGGTCGTCTCCGTCGCGACCTCTCCGGTGGTCCTGGGGGCGGCGACGCCAGCGTCCGCCGCCGCGCTCGATGGCGCGGCCGCCAGCACTGGCTCGCGCGGCGGTTCGGGTGCCACTATCGACGGGGGCGCCGTGACGGGTGGGACCGGCGACTCGGCCACGGGCTTCGGGACGGGGGCCGGCGGACGGGTCGGCGCGGTCCGATGGACCGGAGGTGCGGGCCTTGCCACCGGAGGGGTCACGGCCGCGGGGACCTCCACCACCTGGACGTCGATCGGAGGGGGAACCGGCCGCACCGCCGCGGGCTGGAGCAGCAGCGAGAGGAATCCATACTGCGACAGCGCGGTGGTGAGGAGGGCCAGCGGCACCACCCACGGCAGCCGACTCCACGCGTCGTCCCGCAGCCGGATCGCCATGTCTGTCCTGGCTGCGCCTATCGCTCCGGGGCCACCGCGAAGACGAAGTGGTCCACCCCGGCGGCCCGGGCCCTGAGCATCGCCTGGACGACGATCCCGCTGGGAGCGGCGCTATCCGCCGCGACCACCACGTCGACATGACCCGGGTCGACCTTGACCCGGAGCACCGCGGCGAGCGTGTCGAGGGTCACCGTGACCTGGTCGAGCAGGATCTCTCCCGCTCGCGTCACGGTGAGGGTCACCGACCGGGATGTCCGGAGCGGTGGGGCCTGACCGCGGGGGAGGTTGACGGCCAGCGAGTGCAGGTTCTGCAGCGACAGCGAGGCGAGCATGAACGTGGCGAGCAGGAAGAACATCACGTCGATCATCGGGATGATCTCGATCCGCCCGCGGCGCCGCTGACGAAGCCGGCGCAGCTTCATGCCGATTCCTCCTTCGCCTCGAGCCTGACCACGTCGACGACCCGCGTGCCGAGCTGCTCCATCGCATCCATGACCTCGGTCAGGCGCTGCGAGAAGTAGTTGAACGCGAACAGGGCGATCAGCGCGATGAAGAGCCCGACCGCGGTGGCGATCAGGGCCTCGGCGACGCCGCCGGTCACACCCCGGGGATCGACGAGCCCCTCCGTGCCGAACAGCTGGAATGCCCGGATCATGCCGGTGATCGTCCCCAGCAGCCCCAGGAGAGGGGCAGCGGTGACGATGGTCTCGAGGATCCACAGCCAGCGTCCCAGCGCCCGCTCGATGGCGGTCGCCTCCTCCGCCGCGCGCGACTCGACCCACCACGCCGGCCGCGCGCGGTTCTCGATGATCGCGGTGAGAAACCGTTGGAAGTAGTTCCGGGCGTCGAGCCGGGATACTCGCTGCTCGAGGTCGTCCCAGGCGAAGCCGTCGGTGTGCAGCGCGGCCACCAGCACGGCGGGCAGCCGCGCCCGGAATGCGAAGACGAAGGCCTTCTCCACGATCACCACCACCGCGAGCACCGCGAGCAGCAGCAACGGGTAGATCATCACCCCACCCACCCGCAGCGCGCCGACGAAGCCGTGCCAATCCGCCATGAGTGATGCTCCTTTCGAGACCTGGCGCTAGAATTCCTTCTGCAAGCCACCGTAGAAGGCCCGGCGCGCTCCGAACTGGGGGGCAAAGACACCGAGCCCGGTGCCACCCCGGAGCTTGTATTGCTCGTCCCACAGATTGAGCACGTCGAAGCGCGCCGTCATCGGACCGATGGCCGGCAAGGTGAACTTCTGCTGGATGCCGACGTTGGCGACCTGATACGGGCTCACCGACGCGTCGTTCGGATGCACGACGGTCCGGCGCAGGCCGCTGCCGGCCAGGAAGTCGAGGCTGAATCGCGTGTTCGTCGGCGCGAAGAGATACGCGGCGCCCGCCGAGGCGGTGATGAGCTGGTAGTGATCGGTGTGGATGTAGTGCTCGTAGGAGTACGCGAGATCGTCCGCACTGAACAGGGCCTGGGCGGTCTCGATCCGCTTGCCCCACTGCTGGGCCGCGGCGAGGTTGCCGTACGCCGAGAAGCCGCCGGCGGTGTAGGCGGCGGTGAGCTCGACGCCGTAGTTGTATCCCCACTTGTAGTTGAAGGGCGTGTTGAAGACCGGGGCTCCGAACTGACCGTCGTCGAGCAGGTGCTGGGCCTGCTTGTAGTAGATGTCGAGCCCGACCTTCAGGCCCGGAATGATCACTTGGGTGACGCCTGCGTCGAAGTAGTTGGCCCGCTCCGAGCGAATGGTCGTGTTCTTTGTCGTCTCCGGCTCGGCGGTGGTTCCCGTGAACCGGTCGAACGTGCTGGTCGGCGTGAACACGAGGGGCGGCGGGGTGAAGTATCGCGCGTAGCCGGCATGCACGGTCGTGCTCGGGGTGGCCTGCCAGACCACGTTCAGCCGCGGGCTGAGCTGCCATTCGTTCCGGAAGCCGTCGGAGTAGTCGAACCGGGCGCCGGCGTTGACGGTCACCGTGGGCACGATCTTCCACGCGTCCTGGCCGTAGACGCTGTAGGTGTAGCCGGTGATCCCGGTGCTGTCGAAGATCTGGAACGGGCTGTCACCGGCCGCCGGATCCGTCGAGAGGACGGACGAGGTCGTCTGGACGCTGCTCCGCTCGGCGACGAAGTACAACCCCGCCCGGAGCGTGTGGGCGGGCGTCAGGACGTAGCCGCCCTCGGCCTGCAACCCGGTCGCGATGCTGCTGCGCTGGTAGTCCTGCGCGATCCCGTTGAAGAGGAGATCCGGCAGCTGATCGGGATTGAAGGTGATCACGCTGTACCGGCTGAAAGCGGAGATCTGGTAGGTCAGTTCCCGCTCGGCCTTCAGGTAGGACAGCACCGCGTAATAGTTCTGCTCGAGCTGCGTCTCGTCGACCTTGGCCGAGTCGAAGCTGTCGATGCCGTTGACCGTGAAGCTGGGGGTCTGGTCCGGTCGGTTCGGGATCGAGAAATGCCCGACGAAGGTGCCGAAGATCGCGCTGACCTTGCTGGTCGGCGAGAGCAGGTACTCGAGGTAGCCGAATCCGTGGCCCTGGGTGGTGGAGTCGTGGATCGGGCTGTCCGGGGTGGCCTGGGTGATCCCGATGTTGTTGTAGGTGAAGTCGCCGGACAGGTAGTAGTTCAGGCGGCCGAGCGATCCGCGATACTCGGCACTCGGCTCGACCCAGGAGTGGCTGCCGCCGTACATGCCGATGTAGCCGCCCGGCTCGAAGCTGCCGCTCCTCGTCTGGATGTCCACGATGCCGGCGGTCCGCAAGCCGAACTCCGCCGGCAACGCCCCGGTGATGAGCTCGATCGAGCTCGCCAGCCGGGGGCTCAGCCCTCCCCCCTGCCCGAAGAAGCTGACCCCGTCCGGCAGAGCGATGCCGTTGATCCGGTACTGCACGTTCGCGTGCTCGTTGCGCACGTGCAGGAAGCCCGATGAGGTGGAATCCTGGGTCACGCCCGGGGCCTGCAGGAGGACCTGGTTGAGCGGCGCGTTGTCGCCCTGCGGGAGGGTCTCGATCGCCTGCCGGTTGAGCTCGTAGGTGGAGGCCCCGATGCGTGGCTGGATGCTGATCCGGGCCTCCTCCAAGCGCTTGGCCGCGACGGCCAGCTCCAGCGCCTGCCGGGAGGTCAGCGCGAGCTCGGCGCTCGAATGCCCCCCGGCCGAGACGGTGACCACCGACGTGGCCGTCTCGAAGCCCTCCTGCTCGCCGACCACCACGTAGGAGCCGGGGCTGACGTTGGAGAAGCCGAACGCCCCCTGCTCGTTGGCCGTGGTCTGCCCGGCGACGCTGCCATCGCTCGCCTCAAGCCGGACGCGAGCCCCGCCCAGCGGGCGGCCCAGGGCATCCTTGACGGTCCCGGTGATCTGGCCGGTCTGGGCCGCCGCCGTGCCGACGTATGCGAAGACGAGCAGGCCAGCCGCGATGACCGTGCAGCAGAAGAGTCCTCTGTGGAGAAATGGATGCATGCCGTACTCCTCCGATCGATGAAATGGTCGCTCGAGGGCGCGGAAGCGCCCGGGACGGAACGAACTTACCGATGCGACCGGATCAGCTAGACGAGCGGAGGAGCGCGGGGTACTGCGACGGCAACAACGGACGACGTGATCGATTGAGGAGCGACGTGCGGTGTGTCACCGGCGATCGACGCCACCGACATCGTCGATGGCGACGGGAGAATCCCACCGATCTCGGATCTGGCGGCCAGCTCGGCCAGCGGACACTCGGCGTTGTACCAGCCGAGGGAGGCGTCCGCGTGTGTATGGCGGGGGGCCGCGAAGGTGAGCCCGAGCGCCAGCAGCGCCAGCACCAAGATGGAGCACAGAACCCGCGTTCCGCGAGCCGATCGGCTGGCCGAGGCGCGAGTCACCATATGGCCTGACGATACGTCAGGTGGACCGGTGTTGGCAACAAACCCGCGCTTCACGACAAAGTCCAAGGCAGCGACAGGATTCCGCCCCCTTCACAGGAGAACCACAAAGATTTCCGCCGGACGGCAGTCCGGAATCTCGAACGCGCTGGGGTTCCGCGGTCCACTGCCATGGCGATGATCGCGCATCGGACCATGTCGATCTACAACCGCTATGCAATCGTGGACGAGGCGATGCTCCGCGAAGGCGGGGCGAAGCTTGCGACCTACTCCGCCGGGGTGGGCCTGAAGCCGATCTCTTTGGCGCCGCCCTCGAAGGCCTGAATCGTGACGATGGCGTGCCACGGGATGAAGAGCTGGCTTGATTTGAACAGCCAATTCACCTGACCGCCACCGGGACGGAACTCCTCGACTGTGTTTGCCTTGAGCCAAAGGCCGGCTCCAACTTCCTCCACGATCTCGCCCTGCACGGCCCACCGGCTTGGGGTCGCGGCGCTTGGAGCCCCAACGATCACTCTGGCCGATTCGTCATGCAGCCACACTGCTACGTCTCGTCTCTCCGCCACGTCCGTTCCTCCGTCGCTGGGCAAAGTGAAGGGGGCGGCAGCACACCGCCCCCTCCGAACTGCTTGATTGATTGGCGGGCTCGACGGGACTTGAACCCGCGACCTCTGGATTGACAGACAGCCGAAAACCGCGGCGGTACCCGAGACTAGCCAAGAGTAGCAGGAGCTTTGGAGCGGATCCTCATTCGTTGTGCCGCTCCGGTTGGGTGCCGTCCGCTGCGGTTCATGCACAAAACCGTCACAGTGGATTCGCCCACCTGTCACTTCCCAGCCGGCCAGTCGAGCATCCCACCTCAAGGCCGAACTCGGATAGCTTCGCTGGCGCGTTCAAACGTCGCAGGTCGGTCCTCCTCGGTCCCAGTGATCTAACCGTCACGCCTTCCCCCGTCCGAGAACTGGAACCAGTAATTGTCCAGATGAGCCCACTGGATACACATTCCAGGGGGCGCCTCTATCTGGTTGTCATGGCACTATTTTTCTCTCCATGTGCCTGTTTTGTGACTGTCTGACAAGAGCGGCATGACCGAGAGCCGTCCCTACTCGCGCCACGGTCTCAACGCACTGAAGGCCCGCCTGAAGTTGCGAGGTCTCCATGCGATTGACCGGAGATCGGCCGCGGCGCGCGCGCTTATCGCGTGGCGTCGGGAACTCGTGGAGGATCTGGGCGGCGAGAGCGCCATCTCGGCGCAAGAGCGCGCCATCCTGGATCTAGCGGCGCAGACGAAGCTGCTGCTGGACTCGGTAGACGCCTGGCTCATGGAGCAGCCAACCCTCGTCAACGCTCGACGCCGGACATTGCTACCTGTGGTGCTCCAGCGCCAGCAACTCGCCGACGCCCTCGCGCGGTACATGGGCCAGGTCGGGCTCAAGCGGCGTAGGGGGGAGATGCCCAGCCTTCAGACGTACCTGGCTGAGAAATACGGTGGCAACAGCAGGCACGGAACGGGCGAAGAAAGCGAAACAAGCGCGCTCCCCTCCAGTAGGAAGACTAGCTCGCAAGGCGAACAAACGTCCAGCCCACAAGGGGACTGCCGAGCATGACCATGCAGATCCGCTCCACACCTGGGGTCGGCGCACCCGGAAGCCAAGCCAACCCGTGAAGGAGAAGCACTCATGAATCGCGAGGAGCGTACCACTCGAGGGCCTGCGGAACGTCCGCGGTCCGCGCTCCGCAATCCGCGCCGCTGCTATCAAGTCATTGCGGTACTCACCCACTTGTGGGGACTGGGACCGCTGGGAACTCCTCCTGGGGCCGTCGGTCGTCACGTTCTTCCACCTGGAGGGGCCCATGGCCAAGGCGGAGTTGTTCACCGAGGCGGAGGCCGACGCCCTCGTGGGGTGGCTGGACGGCTGGGCGGCGCACCTGACGGGCGCCCGGAAGTCCGACACTAGACCTTGCCGCTGATCAGCGGGGGGATCGCCGGCTTCGCGGTGTCGCGCTCCCATCTACGGGCGCCTCGGTCCGCTCGTTGCTGCTCGCGTCGCGCTCGAACTGGACCAAATCGCCGCGCTCATGGACTTCGTTCGACGTGAGGACCGGGCGGCATTTGGGCATCTCGCCTCCATGTGGGGTGTGCCCCGCCAGGCGACAGACGAACTCTGGGCCCAGGCGCTCGAGCGGGCGCCTGACAGAGCGGCTGGCTCGGCGGTGCCGCCTTGAGGCGATGCTGCCACGGAAAGCCGACACGCGGAGGACGACCGATGATGGCCCGACCCGGTGACGCCATCTACCAGCGCGGCAGGAGAGAGACCCATGTCCATCCGTCAGGTGAGAGCCACGTGAAATCGAGCATGGGCGGCCGCGACGGCGCGGTCCAGGAGCTAGAGGCGGTCGAGGCGCAGAGCGCCCAGCTCAGGCGCCAGCAAGAGCGTCAAGTGCTTGCCGACCGCGAGCGTGCGGCACGCGCCTCGGCCCAGGCGCAGGCGGCGCGGGTTGCCCAGCGGGACGGGGCCGAGGCGACCTGGCCCAGAAGCGCCGAGAGCAGCTGGCACCGGCGCGGGGCCAGGAGGCCGTCGGCCCGTTCCGCCATGCCGTGGAGGAGGATTGGCCGTCGGGCACAGCGTCTACGCGGCGGGGGCCGCGTTGGGCCGCGAATCGACTGAGAGAAGCGACGCGGCAAGAACCAGCCGAATCTATCCCTTCATGCAAGCCCGCGCGCCCAGGCCATGACGATCATCGAGTGCCTGGACGACCCTGCCCTCTTCCGACGCGCGTTCCAGCCAACGACGGCCTGGAGCGCCTGGCGGGTCTTTCTGGCCGCGCTGTTCGGGCTGCCGATGTCGGACGATCAGGTGGCCATCTATCGAGGCCACACGGGCCGGCAACGGCCGCCGGAGACACCCGCACGGGAGGCGTGGGTCGTCGTGGGGCGCCGCGGCGGCAAGAGCCGGGTCGCGGCGCTCGCGGCGGTCTGGCTCGCGTGCTTCAAGGACTACCGAGCCGTGCTGGCACCCGGCGAACCCGGCACCCTCATGGTCATCGCCGCCGATCGCCGCCAGGCGCGCGTCGTCTTCCGCTACATCGAGGGACTGCTGGACGGTGTGCCGATGCTGGCCAGCCTCGTGGGGCACCGCACCCGGGAATCGATCACGCTGACCAACCGGGTCACCATCGAGGTGCACACGGCCTCCTTCCGGGCCATTCGGGGCTACACCCTGATCGGAGCTGTCTGCGATGAGCTTGCGTTCTGGTCCTCGGAAGACAGCGCGAACCCCGACACGGAGATCCTGGCTGGACTCCGACCGGGAATGGCAACCGTTCCGGGGGCGCTCCTCCTCTGCATCAGCTCAGCCTATGCCCGCCACGGGGCCTTGTGGGAGGCCTACCGCGAGCACTGGGGACAGGACGATGACCCAGTGCTCGTGTGGAAGGCCGATACCCGGACGATGAACCCAACCGTCGACGAACAAGTCATCGCTGAAGCCTACGCGCGGGATGAAAACGCCGCCCGGGCGGAGTATGGAGCCGAATTCCGGAGAGATCTCGAGGACTATGTCGGGCGCGAGGCGCTGATGGCCACGGTCGCGCGGGACCGAGGGGAGGTGCCCCCCTCCCTCTTCCATCGATATGTGGCCTTCGTGGACCCGAGTGGGGGGTCGGCCGACTCGATGACGCTGGCGATCGCCCACGTCGGAAAAGACAAGCTCATCCTGGATGCATTGCGGGAGGCCGTGCCCCCGTTCAGTCCAGAGCTGGTCGTCGAGCAGTTCGCGCAGGTGCTCGAGCAATATCGTATCCGCGCAGTCGTCGGCGACAAATACGCCGGCGAGTGGCCACGGGACCGCTTCCGGGCGCATGGGATCGCCTACCAACCCGCGGACAAGACCAAGAGTCAGATCTACGCGGAGCTGCTCCCCTTGCTCAACAGCGGCGCGGTGGAGCTGCTCGACGACCGCCGCCTGCTAAACCAACTGCTCAGCCTCGAGCGGAGGTCAAGCTGGGGCGGCCGGGAATCAGTCGACCACCCACCGAATGCCCACGATGACCTGGCAAACGCCGCGGCTGGCGCGCTGCTCCTCGCTTGGGGCGGGCGGCGTCGGACACGCCTCCTTGTCTCCGATGAGCGCCCGATCATCACCCCCCTCGAGGCGCCCGGCGCAGCGCCCGCCCTCGACCTCCCTGTGCCGGGCTCCGACGTGCGCACCCGCCCTTTTTAGGATGACGCGCGTTCCAAGAGTGGAACCCTCTGCCCTCGGACGACCCGCAATCCGCGCATTGCCTCGAAGGTCAGCGCCTCTCCTGGCTTATCCGACCCAGTTTGATTTCCAACGGAGGCATCTTGGTCATGGACATCCGCGTCAGCTCTAAAATCGAGCGCACCGACCGCGAGTGGCTGTCCTGGGCCCTGAAGTTCGCGCAGGCCGACCTCAACAGCTGGCCGGAGCGCGACTGGCTGAGCACGATGAAGGAAGCCCTAGCCTTCGGGGCGTCGCGCGATGAGGCGACGCACGCCCAGCTGCCCCTCACGATGTGCGCGCCCGTGAGACGGTATAACCTGTCGCTCCGCGATGCCCTCGTCCGGCTCCGTACCAAGGGCCGACGGGTGTCTGCTTCGCCCGTTATGCCTAGGATTGACGACCAGCGCCGGGGACCAGCCAGAGAACAGCTGGTCCTCGGCAAAGGCGTGGCGCTGCGAGCCCCGGGGGTTCTCGCTCCGGACGCTCTCACGGGCCCTGGCGATCCAGGGTCTGTTGGTCCGGAACGGACACGCGTTCGAGACGCGCTGGCCTTTAGGCGAGGAAGCCTCCTGACCACTGCGACGATCCGCAGCCCGGTACGCTCAGGAGTACCCCGAGAATTTATTTCCGGGGAGCGCAGCCCCTAGACCGGAACGACGCGAAGTCAGATAGTGAGGCGTCGGCGACGAGAAGCGTCCTCGGCAACTTTTGGGACCTGCAGAGTATGGTTGATCGACCCCCTAGCAGCCGGGGCGACCTCTCCTTGATCGCGACGACGAAGCTGCGCTGGTTGCGAACGATGACCACAGGCGGCGGCTGGAGCCGGGAGCAGGCGCGATGAAGTGGCAAAACTAAGACGGTAACTGGACGCAGTTTCGCAAACTACCCGAACTCGACGAAATCGACTTTCATCGCGCCGGCGCACTACGAAGACATGATATCGGGCGCGTACCGTGAGGCCCTCGAGGCCCTAAAGAAGGCGCAAGAGAACGGAAAGAGCCATGTTCTGTTTGTCCATGGGTGGAGTACCTCGACGGGCTGGAAACAGAACACTGCACGCTCGATGGTACGCCGGGCAATGCGAAGCCCGGCCGCCACACCCTATATCATTCGGCGAAACTGCGTTCAGCACCCCTCGGTTTTTCTCGTCGCATGAGACTCGGCCGGGACACTGAAGGGGAAACTGGGACTCAGGCCGGGGATCGGAACCATGAGGCTTAAATCTCGTGCGATAGACGAGAGCCAGAGGGCGTCGCACGACCTGATTGGTATCGCGGGCCCGCAACAACCTGCAGGCAACACGCGGCTAGAGTTTAGCTCCCAGCTCACGGGGTGTGCTCGGTGACAAGGGAGGAGGGATCCGCCTGTGTTCGCCGGTGCTCACGCCGGCCCCGCAACGCGCGCCGCCAGGAGGGTGGATAGGTGCTGCGCCCGGGCTCAGGCGTCGGGCAGGCCGTTGGCCTTCCGGATCTTGGCGATCTGGCCCGCGTGGTCGTTCCAGTGATAGTCGAACATCGCTCCCACGTACACCGGCAGGGCGATCTCGTCGGTCCCCATGAACTGCTTGAAGAGCGGGATCTTCGCCTTGCGTGCCAGATCGGACTCGCCGAGGGACTCCAGGTAGTCGAAGATGTCGCGCCGCTGGGCCTCGAGCGCCTCTCGCAGCTGCGCGAGCGTCATCTTCCGCCGCTCGGGCGTGACCGGAGCGTGCCCTGGCTTGATCTCGATCACCGGAAGCTTGGCGCTCGCGAAGCTCTTGAGCGTGGCCACCGGGTTCCACTCCGGCTCCTCTAGGAGATGGCAGAGCACCTGCCGGGTGGTCCACTCGCCCGGCGCGTCCGAGCTATCCAGGTACGGCTCCATGCCCTGGAGCTGCCTCCACAGGTTCGCCGCGGCGACGTCACTCTTCTTCCTCAGCTCGATGACTGCCATGCTGGCCATTCGCTAGCTCCTTGCCATCGCGATCCGACCTCCGCCGGATCCGGCCTGCGGGTTGCGTCTCAGGGCGTGGACGCGACCTGCAGCTCTGCCAGGTCGATGCGCTCCTGGAGCTTCGGGTTGTCGAGGGCGACCTGGACACGCAGCGCCTGGAGCCCCTGCACCCCCTGCAGCTCTCCCAGCTCGAGCTGCTCGATACCGCCGGCCAGATAGCCTCGACTCTGCAGGTACTCGATGTACCCCCGGTATTCTAGCGCCTCGCCGAGCTGGCTGTAGACGATGGCCACCTTCCCGGGCTGAGTCACCCGCTCGGCGGTCCCCTCGACCACCGCCTTGTCGATCCGCTTCTTCACGATCTCGTACCGGATGTCGTACGCACCATCGACATCGAACCGCTTCTCGTCGAATCGGAACCGGATCGAGAGTGGGGCGTGCTGGACGAGGATCAGATGGGTTGTTTCGAGCGGGACCGGAAGCCGATCACGGAGCCGATGCGCCCGCACGGCTATCCCGCAGGCGACGATGAGCTGCCAAAGCCGCAGGTTCTTCAGACACAGGGGGTCCACGCGACCGTCCTCGAGCAGGCTGGTGCCGACATACATCTGGTAATCCACGCCGTCGGTCTTCTGCTTCTCGAAATAGTGAGGGAACATCCGCTGCGCCGCCTGTTGCTCTCGGTCCAGGTACGACCCGATGCTCTCCGCGAGTGCCGTCACGCTCTCCTCGAACAGCCGACGGCGATGGTACACGGCACCGAGCCGCGGGTCGAGGCCGGCCCGGTACGCGGCGATCCGCTCCCGGACGCCCGGGCCGAACCCTCCCAGGTGATCCGCCAAGCTCTCGACCTCGGCCCGCAGGAAGCTAATGACCCCGACCTCATCGCTCGAGCTCAACCCACGCTCGATCTGGGTGATGCGGTTGTCGATCCGATATGCGAGCTCGTCCAGTGCGGGCAGAGGTCGGGCCTCGCCGGCGGCCTCGATCACCGCCTTCGCTAGGCGAAGCTGGGTGAGCAGATCGGCCTGGATGGCCTGTCCGCGCTGTGTCGACGACCCGCGGATGTCCGCCAGCCCGTACAGGGGGTGCACCCCCTCGAAGACGATCGGCTCCAGCTCGGTCACTGCGGTCCCGCTTTCTCGCTGCCGCTCGAAGCTGTTCAGCACGGCTCTTCGGAACCGCCATTCCACCGTCGGGTGAATCGCCGTGCACTGCTCCTTGATGATGGTCTGGATCCGGCTGTTCAGCTCCTCCACACTCCGCTGTACCGCCATGGAGAACAGCGGGAGCACTTCCTGAAGCTTCGGGAGATGCCCTGCGTTCAGGTCTCCGGCCCGGCCCGAGACCAGCTCCAGGGTGCCGATCAGCTTGTCCTGGTAGTGGAGCGGGGCGCAGACGAACGTCCGGATCCCGTTCCGGATCATCTCCTCCTCGATCCGGGTCCGGTCAGCGTAGGTCAGGAGGTCCTCGACGACGACGGGGCGATCCTGGACGCACGCCCGCTCGTAGAGAGACCCCGTGAACTCGGCTGTCGCGTGGTGAGCGGAGTCGGCGAAGATGCAGGCCTCCTCGTGATTCGAGGCGTCGTTCAGGACGAGCACGCGATCTCCCTCGACGGCCGCGAGGCCGAGGCGCAAGTCGGGCCGCCGGAAGAACGTTCGGAGCTTCGCCTGGACGCCCTCGAAGTGCGCCCTCGAGACGATCGAGTCCTTGTCGATGAGATCCCGTTTGAGGGAGGACAGGACCTCCTGATCGGTGACGTCCACTGCCTTCACGATCATGAAGCCGCGCAGCACGAACCGCTCGGGCGGCAGGAGCTCGAGGAGGCGATCCGTCTCGACGAGGCCCGTCTGCAGTCGTTGCTGCACCGCATCCGGAAGCGACGGCTTCGGTCCGGCGAGCTCGACCCCCACGAAGCGCCAGTCGAACTGCAGCCTGAAGTGCTGATCCAGCCCCGTGGCGGAATCCGTGGTGGTGAAGATGACGGGGACTTCGCCGCCGAGCTCGATTCCATAGACGCGCTCGAGAATCAGCTCGTAGGCGAGCAGCAGCCGTGCCGCCGCCAGCGTCTCCCCCGCACTCTGCTCCTGCAGGAAATTCGCCCGTCCCTGGAGTGTTCCGTCCGCGTTCATCAGCGAGCGCCGGAACGGGGGTGTCGCGTAGAAGGCGCGCAGCTGGAACGGGAAGAGGGCCGCCCCGTACTCTTGTTCCCAGAACGCGGGAGAGAACAACGCGCTCATCATCAGGTCGACGAACGCCCGATGCTTCTCGATGAGCGACACGTCGTCGATCACCTTCGCCAGCTCGGGCGCCGCGCGCGCCTTCTCTCGGACCAGACCGGGGACTGGTCCCCGTCCGAGCTCGTGGTAGGCAGAGAACTGGGTCCAGAAGGTAATCAATGGGGCCAGGCTCAGCTCGCATCTGAACGGGAACGACCCGGGGCCCGCACCTCCGGCCGCTCGACGTGGGGCCGATCCGGCCATTACGCTGCCCACCGTCGCCATGGAGGGATTCTACCAGCCGCGTCGAGCGGCCGGCGAGTTCGGGTGCCTCGGCCAGGCGGAGATCTGGCAGGCTGCCCCGGCCCCGCTCCGGCCCCGGTCTGCACCTGGGGCCCCTGACGAGATCCGGGATGGATTCGTTTTCCTTCCAGGTCTGGGGTGGTGTGGCCAGTAGGTTGCGGCGCCCCCGGGGGGGCGATCCACCAGTTGCTCGGTAGACTTCCCTATCGTCGGCATCGCCGACGAGCCCTGCCTTTCGTGTCCGGACGCGATGACGCCCCGCCCGTGTGCCACGCGTATAATCAACCGGAGCCATCGGCGTGCCCGATTTGATCTTCGAGGTAGTGCATCTGTCCTTGATGTACCCCGGTTGGCGCGGCCAGCCCGCGTCCACCGTCCTGGACGATGTCAGCGTCGAGGTCGAGCGCGGCGGCGCCCTCACGGTTGTTGGCCCGTCAGGGTCCGGCAAGTCTTCGCTCCTGCGCTGCCTCAACCGGCTAGAGGAGCCCACCAACGGCCTCGTGCGCTTCGATGGTCGCCTCATCACCGAATGGGATCCGCGCGAGTTGCGGCGCCGCGCCGCGCTGGTCCAGCAGACCCCGGTGCTCTTCGAGGGTACTGTGCGCGACAATCTCCTCGTACGCTCACCAGGCGTCTCATTCGACTTCTCCGAACCGCGCCTGCGCGACATGCTGGGTGAGGTCGGTCTGGAGCCGGCGATACTCGATCGCGACGCGGCCACGCTCTCGGGTGGTGAGAAGCAGCGCGTCACCATCGCGCGTGCGCTGCTGCGTGATCCCCAGGCGCTCCTGCTCGACGAGCCCACCTCCGCCCTCGATCCGCCCAACGCCACGCTGGTGGTGGACTCGATCTCGCGGCTGCGTCAAAGTCGCCGGATCAGCATCGTCGCGGTCACCCACTCGCCCGAGTTGGTCCACCGCTTGGGCGGCGCGCTCCTCTACATGGTGAAGGGCCGGACGCAGCCGATCGACGAGGGCCTGCAGGTCTTCCTAAGCCCACCCGCATGACCATTCTCGACCTCTCGTTCTGGCAACTGGGCCTGGCCCTGCTGCTGGTGTTTGTGGTGATCGCGATCTCCGTTCGCCAACGCCTGGGCGTCGAACGCGACTTGTTCCTCGGCGCCGTCCGCACGATCGCGCAGCTCTACCTTGTCGGCCTCGTCCTCGCGGCGGTCTTCTCTGCCGCGCGATGGTACTGGGTTCTGCTGATCCTGGCCGTCATGGCCGCCATCGCCACCCACGCGGCTGTCTCTCGGCTTTCGAAGCCGATCCCCGGCGTCTACTGGATCGCCGCCACCGCCCTGACGACCTCGACGGCGGCGACGCTCGCGTACGTGATCGGCGTCGTCATCCAGCCGCATCCCTGGTGGGAGCCGCAATACGTCATCCCGGTCGCGGGCATGATCCTCGGCAATTCGATGACTAGCGCGGGCATCGACCTGTATTCGTGCTTCCGGATCAAGTCGGGTAGCGACGTATAATTCGGTCCGAGTAGAGTTCGAGTCAACTAGGGCGGTGTGTACAGCTTCGTACAGGCGGGTTGCAACCGCCGCGCAGTCGCCCACCGGTTACCACCGCACGTAGCAGTCGGGGTCGATCCGGGCCGGGCCGGACGCATGATTCGGTCCGTGGAGAGTTCGAGGTTACTAGGAGGTTGGGTTACAACCGCGAATTCGTAGAGGCGAGTAACATCCTCCCGCGTGCCCCCCAACGGGCGCTCTGCCTTCAAAAGGACCCCGATCAGCCTCACAGGAGAGAAACGGTGAAAGGGCAAAGCATCATCGGGATCGCTCCTCGGCTGCTCGACGATTGTCCCTGCCTCCGAATCGAATCCGGGGCCATAAGGGACTTGTGACTATCGGGTCGAGTCCATGGCGGAACCCTCTTTGCTGGTAACGCGATCCCGTGCCGTTAGCTAATCTCTCTTTTCGAATCTTTCTGCATAGGCAGCATCACGCTTCTTCCTGGCTTCTTCGTCGTAATATGTCGGCGCGTACTTCCTAAGCAGGGCATCCAAGCGAAGATACGTTTCACGGTCTCCCTGCGATACGTAGAAGGCTTTAAGAACGATCAGCACACTGTGAATCTCGGTACGGACGTATGGCACACTTGATTTGAGCGCATAATGATGTCCAGCGATCTGCTCGAAATCGAAATCCTCGTGATATATGTCATACGAATCGAGTATCGCGCTGTAGGACACGTGAGATAGTGTGATAGCCAGCTGTAAATGACATCTTGGACGCCTTCTAGAGACTGTGTTGCTTTGGTCGTCTCGGCGAACTCTCTAAGCTGCCTGTCTGCTACTTCTCTCGCCTTTGCATTTTTGACTATGTCACCAGCAAACCACCTTTTGACTTGGGCACTGCCTTCAGGGTGAGTTATAAACAAACGAATGAGATCGAGTGCCTCTCGATTGGAGCGAATTATCTCTATCACCTCATAGTGGAAGCCATTCTTCAGAAGCAGGAAGATTGCGGCCAAACCCTGAGAGACTTTCCCAAATAGGAGATAGCACGCCACGAGCCCGTTGTGGTCCAAGACATCGGCAATCAAGGGCCTGATCTTTCGGATGTACGGCAATACTTCATTCCACATATCTGCAAGCTTCTGCGCCTGGATCAAGAGCTGTTCACTGTTCGACTGCTTCTCTCGTATCGGAATCGTAGGATCACGCTCGACATAGGCTCTGAGTACGTCGCACTGCCGTCGGTACTTGAGAACGCGATCAAGCAGCGCCTTCGTCCGTTCTTCCCGAAGCTGCTTTTCTACGCTGCTCTTAGCCTTCTGTCCCATTGAGGGATGCGCCTCCATCGGGCATCACGAAGCAGTCCACGACCTCTTCTCCGTTTACCATGGATGCGATTGCCATTGAGCTACCCCAAGGGACCACTGTGGTTTGAGAAAATGTGTTGCTTATCGTACATCCAGCAGTCTGTATGGCCACGCGGGCCAAAAGTGTGGCCCTCCCGACGCCTTACCATATTCGCTCACGGAGACGCTCGCGCACCGCGTAAATCTCGGCACAAGGCCGAGCGAATCGCGTTGTTAGTATAGGGCAGCAGACTTCGAATGCCGGATGCGGCGCTGAACAAGATCGTCCGGAGGCTGATTTTAGCAGCCGGTGGTCCTAGGACTTCCAATCCAGTGGCGGTGACCCCACCCCGCGGACCATCAGCCGTCCAGGCGCGGTGTTCGAGGTGAGCTATACTCGCGGAGCCCGAGGAAAGGGGCCTGGCCCATGCCGCCACGTCGTGTCGCCTGTCTCGCCCTCCGTACAACCAGCGGGGCACCGCAGAGCAGTGGATCAAGGAGGGCAAAGCCGCCACTCACTGGACCCGGCTCTCCTGTCATCGCTTCCGGGCCAACGAGGTACGATTGCTACTCGGGGTCATCGCCTATAACCTCGGCAATCTCTTGCGCCGGCTCGTCCTGCCGGTCGCCATCCAGAGCTGGTCGCTGACGGGTCTGCAGCAGCGGGTACTCAAGACGGGCGGGCGGCTGGTCCGGCACGCTCGGTACTGCACCTTACAGCTCGCGGAAAGTTACTTGACAGGGGCCCTTTTTCGCCAGATTCTCGGGCGCATCGAGCGACCCGCGTGGCATCCGACGTGATCGAGCCGCGACTCAAGGCGGAGAGCGGGGTCCGCGGCCGGTGTCCCGCGACGGGGCATTCACGAGCGAGCGGACCTCGGCGGAAGCGGGATGACAGACTAGGGCGGTAGAGAGCACGCCGAATCACCGGTTGCGAGTGGCAGAATCCAGCGATCAGGCTGTACTGGCGTGAGTCACCAGCGCAGGGCGCGGATGAAGACAGGTCCAAATCGCACACCCGGCTAAACTCAGGAGGTTTCTATGTCCTCGCAACGAAAACCCAGCATTGTTTTTGTTCACGGTCTATGGGCCGACGGCTCATGCTTCAGCAAACTGATCCCGACTCTCCAGAAGGAAGGATTTGAAGTGATCGCTTCTCAGCACGGACTCGATTCGCACGCCGGCGATGTAGATTGCGTGAAGAGAACCTTGGGCCGTGTAAGCAGCCCCGCGATCTTAGTCGGTCATTCCTATGGTGGCTCGGTCATCACGGCGGCCGGCACCGACCCTCGAGTCGCAGCGCTTGTCTACGTCGCGGCGTTTGCCCCGGGTGCCGACGAGACAACACAAAGTCTGCAAGAGAAGTTCCCGGCA
>Ga0187776_10000377_pt1 | contig 21693 bp, 23 predicted proteins | sample 0216_BV02_MP12_2_FD_132426 | JGI IMG/M metagenome (GOLD analysis project Ga0187776, IMG submission 132426) | Tropical peat soil microbial communities from peatlands in Department of Meta, Colombia - 0216_BV02_MP12_20_MG | ecosystem: Environmental > Terrestrial > Soil > Wetlands > Peat | place...
AGTGGCGCCCCGAACACGAATCGAACGTGCGACCTGCCCCTTAGGAGGGGGCTGCTCTATCCACTGAGCTACCGGGGCGCTGCGACGGAATTATCGCACGCGCCCCGTGGAAGGCCCGTCGCGGGCCGGCCGCTCAGGCGGCCTGAACCTCGATGCGCCGCGGCTTCGCCACTTCGCGTTTCGGCACGGTGAGCGTGAGCACGCCGTTCTTCATCGTGGCGGCGATCCGCTCGGTGTCGAGGTCGCGGCTCAGCACGAAGGACCGCCGGTAGCGCGCGACGCGGATCTCGGCGTACACGGGCTCCATGTTCGGCGTCTCGCCGAGCCGCACCGTTCCTTCGACCGAGAGCTGGTCCCCATCCACGCGGATGGAGAGGCTCTCCTTCGACACCCCGGGAAGGTCCGCCTTCAGGGTGATGCCGTTCTCGTTCTCGACGATGTCCACCGGCGGCGCGAGGGCGGGCGCTTCGGGCGCCGCGGACTCGGCCTGGGCCGGGACTTGCTCTTTCACGTTCATGTCCATGGAATGCTCCTTTTCGACGGGCGGGTTGTCAGCGGATCTCGATGCGCCGCGGCTTCGCCGACTCGCGCTTCGGGATCGCGATGCGCAGCACGCCGTCGTTGTAGGTCGCCTTCACGCCGGTCGCATCCACGTCGTCGGGAAGGCTGATCGCGCGCCGGAACGCTCCGGAGCAGCGCTCGGCGGCGTACACGCTCACCTTTTCGCTTTCCTCGGGCAGCTCCGAGGCGCGCTCGCCGGAGATCACGAGCAGGCCCTTGTCGATCGAGACGTCGATCGAGGCGGGATCGAGCCCCGGCGCGAACGCGTACACCTCGACCGCGTCGGCGGTCACGCCCATGTTGATCGCGGGAAACGCGCCGCGGCCCGCGGCACGGATGCTCGAAGGCCACGCGCGGGCGCCCACAAGCCGCTCCACCTGGCGCTGGAGCATGTCGAAGTCGGAAAACAGGCCGCCAGGAAACCTCGTCAGCGACGGATACATTTCGCCTACTCCTTTGATATTGGTTCTCGCATCGGACGGCGGCCGCGAGGGCGAGCCGTCCACCCGGGCGCGGGCGGACCGGCAGGCCGGGACCGCTGCACCCCATGACAGCCAGATTTGGGGAGGGTCGGCGCGGATTCAACCCCCCGCTCGCCCGATTGGGCCGGGGCGGGCGCGCGGGTGGGAGGCTAGCGCGGGGCGGCTCGCGGAGGATTGCGGCCGCCCGGGTCCGGATCGGCCGAGAGCGCGTCGGCCTTGAGGGCGCGCTTGAGCGACAGCACCAGGCCCACGGCGATGACGATCACGATCGCGGCGATGGCGATCAGGACGCGGCGCGACATTCAGGCAATCTCCATGGCCGTCATTTTGCCGGTCCCGCCGCATCGGCGGAAGCCTCGACGAACCCCTCGACGCGCTTGAACGGGGCCTGAAGCACGCGACCCGTCCGGGCGCGCGCGCCGCGGTAATGCTCGAGATCGGAAGCGCCCACGTCGAGCGTCCCGGGCTTGTCGCCGCGCTTGATCGCCGCGATGCGCAGCTCGCCGGCGACGGGAACCAGCGCGAGCATCCTCTCGCCCTCGTGCAGGCGCATCGCCATGACGCCCTTGCCGCCGCCCGCGAGCTCCTTCACCTCCTCGAGCGGGAAGACGAGGAGGCGCCCTTCGGCCGAGAGCGCCGCGACCTCGCGTGCTTCCGGGGGAATGACGGAGGGGGCGAGCAGCGCCTCGCCCTCGTCGAGCGAGACGAACTGCTTGCCCGCGCGGATGCGGGTGACGAGGCCTTCGACCTTCGTGCGCAGCGCGTTGCCGCCGCTCGTCGCGAGCAGCACCGCGACCTCGGCCGGCCCCGAGAGCATCCCGACCACGGGCGTTCCTGCCGTCTCGGCGAGCGAGGACACGGGCACGCCGTCGCCCTTGCCGCCGGGGATGTCGGCCGCGCGCACGTTGAAGACGCGCCCGTTCGCGCCGAAGAGGACGATGGCGTGGATGGTGCGCGTCTCGCGGATCGCGAGCTCGCCGTCGCCTTCCTTCCACGCGAGCGCGCCGCGGTCGATGCCGTGGCCCGAGCGCGCGCGCAGGAACCCGTTGCGCGAAAGGATCACCGTGATCGGCTCGTCGGCGACCGTCTCCACCATGGAGACCGTGATGCGCTCGGCCTCTTCGATCACCGTGCGGCGCGCGTCGCCGAAGCGCTCCGCGTCCTCCCGCACTTCCTTCGCGGCGAGCTTGCGGCGCTCGGCGGGCGAGGCGAGGAGCTTCTTGAGCGAGGCCGCCTCCTTGCGCAGGTCGCCAAGCTCCTTCTCGATGCGGATGCCTTCGAGCCTCGCGAGCTGCCGCAGCCGGATCTCGAGGATGTCCTCGGCCTGGCGCTCGGAGAGCTTGAACTTCTTCACGAGCTCGGGCTTCGGCTCGTCGGCGGCGCGGATCACCTTGATCACCTGCTCGATCGAGAGGAAGGCGATCATGCGCCCTTCGAGGATGTGGACGCGGTCGGCCACCTCGCCCGCGCGATGCTTGAGGCGCCGCTCGAGCACGTCGAGCCGGAACCGGGCCCAGTCGCCGATGGTTTCCGCGAGGCCCATCTGGCGCGGGCGCCCGTCGGTGCCGATCGCGACGAGGTTCATCGGGACGTTGGCCTCCATCGACGTGTGCGCGAGGAGGAAATCCATCAGCTCCTGGGGCTCGACCTTGCCGGTGCGCGGCTCGAGCACGAGGCGCACGGGATGCTCGCCGTCGGAATCGTCGCGGGCGCTCTCCAGCAGGGCGAGGGCGGCGCTCTTCACGCTGAGCTGCTCGGGCGTGAGCGATTTCTTGCCCGCCCTGGGCTTGGGGTTGGTGAGCTCGTCGATCTCGGCGAGCACTTTCGCCATCGACGTGTTCGGCGGAAGCTCCTTCACGGCGATGCGATACTGGCCGCGCGCGAGCTTCTCCACGTCCCAGCGCGCCCGCACGCGCACGCTCCCGCGCCCGGTCTCGTAGGCGCGCTTGATCTCCTCGCGCGGGGAGATGATCTGGCCGCCGCCGGGGAAGTCGGGGCCCTTCACCGGCCGGGTGACGGGCTTCGCGCCGTCGCCCGCTTCCAGTGTCTGCGCGCAGGCTTCGGCGACCTCCTTGAGATTGTGCGGCGGGATCTCGGTCGCCATGCCGACCGCGATGCCCGAGGCGCCGTTGAGCAGCATCACGGGAAGCCGCGCGGGCAGCAGCTTCGGCTCCTGGAGCGACCCGTCGTAGTTGTCGATGAAATCGACGGTGCCGCGGTCGAGCTCGGAGAGCAGCACGTGCTCGGCGAAGGGCGTGAGGCGCACCTCGGTGTAGCGGTAGGCCGCGGGGCTGTCGCCGTCGCGCGAGCCGAAGTTGCCCTGGCCGTCCACGAGCGGGTAGCGCAGCGTGAAGTCCTGCGCCATGCGCACCGCTGCGTCGTACACCGCGACGTCGCCGTGGGGATGGTACTTGCCGATCACGTCGCCCACGATGCGCGCGCTTTTCTTGTGGGGCGCGTCGGACCGGTTGCCCATCTCGCGCATCGTGTAGAGGATGCGCCGCTGCACGGGCTTCTGGCCGTCCTCGACGGATGGGAGGGCGCGACCCTTCACCACGCTCATCGCATAGGCGAGGTAGGCGCGGGCGGCGAACTGCGAGAGGGTGGGCTCGTCGGGCGCGCGCGGGGGCGCTTCGCCGCCGCGGGGCGGCGCGGGCGGGGAGGGCGGCTGGGAGAACAGGTCCGCGGTCCGTCCCGCGTCGTCGCGCGGGCGGCGGGTCTTCGTCTTCACGGTGCTCATGGCTCGGTCTTCCGTTCCTTCGAGGGCTGCGAGGCGCCGCTCACAGGTCGGCCTCGATGGTGTTGCCTTCCTTCTCCATCCACGCGCGGCGCCCCGCGGCCTCGGCCTTGCCCATCAGCAGCTTGAAGACGGGCGGGGCGGCGATGTGTTCGGCCGCGTCGAGGCGCATCTCGACGAGGCGCCGCGTATCGGGGTTCATCGTGGTCTCGCGCAGCTGCTCGGGGTTCATCTCGCCCAGGCCCTTGAAGCGGCCCACGTGGATCGCGGAATCGCGCACGCCCTCGTCGCGCAGCTTCTCGAGGATCGTGTCGCGCTCCGCCTCGTCGAGCGCGTAGAGCCGGCGTACGGCCTTCGCCTTCCCCTGGGGCGCCACGCGGATCGAGTAGAGCGGCGCCTGCGCGATGAACACGTGCCGGTCCTCGATGAGCTTCGGGAAGTGGCGGTAGAAGAGGGTGAGGAGGAGCGTCTGGATGTGCGCGCCGTCCACGTCCGCGTCCGCCATCACGATGACCCTCCCGTAGCGCAGGTTCTCGAGGACCGACTCGGGGGCGCCGGGCTCGTGGGGGTCGATGCCGAGCGCTACCGCGATGTCGTGCACCTCGGTGTTCGCGTAGAGCTCCGTCGCGTCCACCTCGTACGTGTTGAGCACCTTGCCCTTGAGCGGCAGGATCGCCTGGTAGAGGCGGTCGCGCCCCTGCTTGGCCGATCCACCCGCGGAATCGCCCTCGACGAGGAAGACCTCGTTGCGCGTCATGTCCTGGGACTCGCAGTCGGTGAGCTTGCCCGGGAGCACCGCCACGCCGCCGCCGCGGCGCTTCTCGACGACCTTGCCCGCTTTCTGCCGGGCGGTCGCCGCGCTGATCGCGAGCTGGGCGATCTTCTTGCCTTCCTCGGCGTTCTGGTTGAGCCAGGCGTCGAGCGGGTCCTTCACGCGCGAGGCGATGAGCTTCACGGCGTCGCGCGAGGAAAGGCGCTCCTTGGTCTGGCCCTGGAACTGCGGATCGAGGAGCCGCGCGGAGAGCACGTAGCGCAGCGGTTTCCACGCGTCCTCCGACTGGAGGCTCACCCCGCGCGCGAGGAGCTCGTGGTGCTCGCAGAACTCCTTGATGGATTCGTACACGGCGTTGCGCAGGCCCGCCTCGTGCGTGCCGCCGAGCGGGGTGGGGATGAGGTTCACGAAGGATTCGCCCTCGCCGCCCGCCTCGGCCCACGCGATGGCCCACGCGGCGCCTTCGCCTTGCGCGAATACGGGGTCGTCGGCGCCGCAGTACGCCTCGCCCGCGAAGATCGGGCTCACATAGCCGCCCGCTTCGTCGAGCCGCTCGCGCAGGTACGCGCCGAGGCCCCCCTCGTATTTCCACTCGCGCCGGTCCTTCTTGCCTTCCTCCTCGAGCGTGACCTTGAGGCCCGGCAGCAGCACGGCTTTCGCGCGAAGCAGCCTCTCGAGATCCGAGCGCTTCACGCGCGGGCTGTCGAAGTATTTCGGATCGGGCCAGGCGCGCACGACGGTCCCCGTCTCCCGCGGCCCCGCCTTGCCCGCCTTGCGCAGCTTCGAGGCGACCTCGCCACCCGCGAAGGCGATCTCGTGCACCGCGCCGTCGCGCTTCACGCGCACTTCGAGGCGCTTGGAGAGCGCGTTCGTGACCGACACGCCCACGCCGTGCAGCCCGCCCGAGAAGGCGTACGCGCCGCCGCCCTTCTTGTCGAACTTGCCGCCCGCGTGCAGGCGCGTGAAGACCACCTCGACCGTCGGCGCCTTTTCCACGGGGTGCGGCCCCACGGGAATGCCGCGGCCGTCGTCCTCGACGCTCACCGAGCCGTCGGCGTGCAGCGTCACGGCGATGCGGCTCGCGAAGCCGCCGAGGGCCTCGTCCGCGGCGTTGTCGATGACCTCCTGGATGATGTGGAGCGGCGTGTCGGTGCGCGTGTACATCCCGGGGCGCGCGCGCACCGGCTCCAGGCCCTTGAGGACCTTGATGGACTGCTCGTCGTATCGGTTGGCCATGGGTAGGACGTCCGCTCGAAGGCGTTGAGCGGCGTGAGTCCGCTCCAACGCCGTTCCCGCTATCGCAAATATACCTCCGCGTGCTACTTGCGCTCGGTCTCGACCTCGAGCGCAAGGAGCACGCGTGCCACCATGTTGTACGCGGCGATCGCCGCCGTGAGCTCGACCACCTCGGAGGTCGTCCAGCGCCGGCGCACCTGGGCGAAGAGCGCCTCCGGCACCTCGATGGAGCGGGTCATGGCGATGGCGTAGCGCATCGCGAGGCGCTCGTCGTCGGAGAACGCGGCGTCCTCGGAGGCGCGCACGGGGTCGTCGAGCTTCGGACGAAGCGCGTCGTTCCCGCCCGCCTTCACGTACTCGGGCCAGTGGTGCGTGAACTCGAACTCCGCGCCCGTGAGGCGGGCCACCGCGCAGATGGCGATCTCCTTGGCGCGCGGATCGAAGGCGAACTCGCGCCGCACCGCGCCGAGCAGCGTGTTCCAGCCGCGCGCGAGGGGCTCGCTCCAGAGGAGGGCGAGGTCGAGGTTGATGAACTTGCCGCCGCGCCGGGCGAGGATCGCCGCGACGAGCTTCGGGTCGCGCGGGGCGACCTCGTTCGTCCAGTCGGGAATGCGCATGGGGCTCTCCGGGAAAGCCGGAAAGCTTAGCAAAGCTGATAGAATTGCGGTCTTTCGAGCGTCGCCGGAGAGGTGGCAGAGTGGTCGAATGCGGCAGACTCGAAATCTGTTGTCCTCCTTTCGGGGGACCGTGGGTTCGAATCCCACCCTCTCCGCCAGGAATCCCAAGCTTCGGCGCGTTGATCTGCCTGGAGTCCCGGGCGCGCGGGGAACGCGGACGCCGCAGTAGGCTTTCGGATCGCCGCGTTGCCACAGCCATGACTCACGACGACACGGACTTCGACAGGCTCCTCAAGGAAACGCGCGAATGGGAAGCGCGCGACCGTGCGCGCCACAAGTCCTTCGGCATGAAGGACGGCGACGGCGCGGAGCCATTCCCTGCCGGGCCTCGCGCGCCTACCGTCACGGTCGAGGAGCTCGAGAGGAAGACGGCAGCGGACCTCAAGCCGATACGCGAGCCGCCGCCGGGGGCGGAGACGCCGAAGCCCGCGACGGCGATCAAGATCGCGCTCAGGGCCGTGAAGCAGGCCCAGGCGCACCGGCCGGCGGATCGTGCCAGGAGCAAGGGCGGCTGGGGGTGGATCTGGGCGCTTATCCTTCTCTACTTCATCATCAAGCACTTCACGCGCTAGCCGCAGCCGCCGCGCTCGCGGCATTCGGGTGCGCATCGCCGGGCGCGCCGGAATTGTCGGGCGCGAGCCCCTCGTATCTTCACGAGGCGACCGAATCGGTGCCCAACGCGGCGGCGCTCGGCCGTCGCATCTGGGCCCCCGGGCTCGATGACGGGTACGTTCCGCAAGGGCTCGCATCGGCCGGCGATTACCTCTTCGTGTCCGCCTATCACCCCGAGCCCGAGGAGCACTCTCCGAACGGCACGTGCCGCGTCTTCCGCATCGAGCGCGCCACGGGGCGGACGGCAGGGTCGTTCGGCCTTCCCGCCGGATTGTGCGGGCATGCCGGCGGGCTCGCCTATCTCGGAAACGGCCGGCTCCTCCTCGCGGACACGCGGCGGATCTTCGGCATCGACCTCGCGCGGGCGCTCGCCAGCGGCCAGGCGGAAGGCGCGATGGAGTGGGTGGAGCTTTCCGGCGCGCTGCGCGGCTCGTTCGCCGCCTTCGACGGCCGCGACGCGTGGATCGGCACGTGGACGCACGACGCCAACCAGTCGCACATGTATCGCCTGTCGCCGCGCATCTTCGACGAGTTCGACCGGCGGACGGTGGACGAGCGCGAGGCCCTCGGGTCGATCGCGATTCCGCTCGAGGCGCAGGGCGCCGCGTTCGCGCGCGACGGCGACCTGTGGCTTTCCGCGAGCAACAGCAAATGGGGACGGCTGTATCGCCTCGACCCGAGCGGGAAAGTGAAGGCGGAGTACGAGATGACGGCCGGGCTGGAGGGCCTCGCCTTCGATTCCGGCGGGCATCTCTGGGCGCTGTCGGAATCGGGCAGCCGCAAGTACCTCTACTGGGGCACCGCGTTTCCGTTCGTCTTCGAGATCGACGTGAGCCGCCTGCGCTAGCACGCGCGGCAATGGTCATTCCTCCTTCCGGTTTTCGGCGCCCAGGGGCCCGTTTCAATTGAAACGCGGTTGAAATCATCCGTATCGGTCGCTTGGCTATCCTGACTTCGCCGCAGCGACGGTAGCCCGCGTTTCCCCGCCGTCGCCTGTGGACGACAAAAGGAGACCGATCATGTCCAGCGTGGAAGTTGGGTTCGCATTCATCGTGGTGCCGCTCTATTACCTCGTGTGCGTGGCCGTGGCGCGGCAGGAGGCGTTGCGCCGTGCCGGATGGCCCGTGCTCTTTCTCGCGAACTGGGCGATTGCCGGGGCCTGTTTCGCGGTGTACAGCGTGCTCACGGACCTGGGCGCCGGCCAGTGGCTCGGCGTGGCCCTTTTCTCGGGGTTCGTCGCCGCTTCCGTGGGGACCGCGCTCGCGGTGCGCCTTCGCGGCACGCCCGCGCGAGGCGAGCCGGAAGCCCTCCCGAAGGTGGGCCTCGGAGCGCACGCCGTCATGGTCTACCACTTCGAGATCTTCGACGGCGCGCAGATGCGCTACGTGAAGTCGGGCATCCGCGCCACCCTCGACGCGATCGAGGCCGCGCGCGGCAAGGTCCTCATGGAAAGTGGCAGGTCGGTTCCCGCGAGCGAGGTGAGCCCGAGCGGCTTCCTCATCTTCGGGACGAACGGCTAGCGCGCTCCGGGCGAGGCGAGGCTCCCATGACGAAGACGCAGCTCGTCAACGCGCTCGCCCGCCGGCTCAAGGACCATTCGCCGGAGGACCTGCGCATCGTGGTGTCCGGGATCCTGGGCGCGCTCGTATCGCGCCTCGCGCGCGGCGGGCGCATCGAGATCCGCGGCTTCGGGACCTTCGAGATTTCGCACCGCCCCGCTCGCGTGGGGCGCAATCCGAAGACGGGCGCGCAGGTCCAGATCCCCGCGCGGCCGCTTCCACGGTTCCGGGCCGGCAAGGAATTCCGCGAGCGGCTCAACCGGGCGGCGTCCGCCGTCGCCGCGAAGGACTCGGGCGCGCCGTCGGGCGGCGCCGGCAAAGACCCCGGCGCGCCGCCGCCTGCTTGAACGGCCGACCGCCTGGCCCCGTTTTCCTGCCGCGCATCGGTGTCCCGGCCCGTCCGCAGGGGGCGGACGGTATCATTACGTCCGCCATGGACGCCATACCGGGCCCCCGCTCCCCGCGCGACGCGCGCGGCTTCACGCTCATCGAGATCGTGGTGGTGCTGTTCATCCTCGGCGTGGCGATCTCCATGGCCGCGGCGATCACCACCGCGCTGCTCGCGAGCCAGAAGCTCACGCTCACCACGACGCGGCTCGCCGCGGTGGACACCGCGCTCGTGCAGTTCGTGATGCAGCAGAAGCGGCTGCCCTGTCCCGCCGACGGGACGCTCGATTCCACGAACGCGAACGCCGGCCAGGAGGTCACGCCGAACGCCGCGGGCTGCGCCACGAACGAGGCGGGCGGCGTCGTTCCCTGGGTCCCGCTCGGCCTCACGGAGTCGGACGTGACGGACGGTTGGAACCGGCGCTTCACCTACCGCATCGATCCCACGCTCGCGGGCACCGCGGCGCTCGACATGTCGTCGTGCGATCCGGCGGGAACCGGGGGCCTCGTCGGGACGGCGTGCAACACGGCGTGCAGCTCCGGCTCCCTCGGCTCCTGCACGCCCCCGGCGACCTTCCTCCTCAACAAGGGCCTCAAGGTGCGCAACGTCGCGGGCACCACGGTCATGGATCCCACCATCGCCGCGGCGCCCACCGGTGCCGCCTACGTCCTCGTCAGCCCGGGTTCCACGGGGGGCGGGGGCTATCTCTCGAGCGGCAGGCTTTCCACGAGCACGGTCACCGACGGCACGCAGGAACAGAAGAATTACGCGAACCTGGGCTATACCGCGGGCACGACCTACTACGTGGACGACTCCATCTCCGATGCGTCGGGGGCGACGCATTTCGACGACATCATCTCGCGGCCGGCGCTGCTCACCGTGATCAACAGGGCGGGCCTGGGGCCGCGCTCCCACTCGTGACCATCGAGCGCGAGCGGGGCGCGGGCGGCGTCTTCATCTTCGTCATCCTGCTGCTGGCGGTCCTCGTGGTGATGGCGATGTACGCCGTCTCGCGGACGTCCTCCAACGTGAACGATCGGGCGCAGACCGTGGCGAGCCTGCAGACGGCCGCCGCCGCGCTCGAGCAGTACGCGAGCGCCACGGGGCGCCTGCCTTGCCCGGCCGATCCCACCCAGGACACGGGGCTCGCCTCGCCCACCGGCGCCTCGGTGAACTGCGACTTCCCGACGAACTCCGTCGGCGGCACCTTGCCCTGGCAGACGATCGGCATGCGCCGCGACGATTCGTTCGACGCCTGGGGCTGGAAGATCTCCTACCGCGTCTACAGCAACACGACCGGGGCCCTGACCCAGGCGGGCGGGGCGAGCATGGTGAACTGCAATTCCGCCCAGGCCTACACCACGCGCCAGGCCGTGGACGCCAACGACCTCTGCCCGGTGGCGCACACGACCGTGCCGTCGGACTTCATCTCGGGCAAGGGGCTCACGATCACGGACTTCGGTACCACCTACAACGGCGCGAGCCTCACGGGCGGCGCCGCCTACGTGCTCATCAGCCATGGGCCGACCGGCTACGGCGCCTACACGGCCGCCGGAATCCAGGCGGCGGGAGGCTCGAATCCCGGCTCCACCGAGGAGAAGAACAACGTCAAGCCCTCGGGCCCGTTCACCGCCATGGCATGGTCGAACTTCGACGTGGCGCCGGACGACAACAGCCATTTCGACGACGTCCTTTTCTACCGGACCGTCTCCGACCTCGCCACGCACGCCAATCTCGCCGCGCGCGACTGGAACGCGGCCATCGGCGCGACGATCGTGGCGGGCGAGCAGTTCAGCTCGACGCGGGTGGGACAGGTGCTGGGGAGCACGCCGTCCAGCGACGTCGGCGTGGCCACGCTGAATTTCGGGGATCTCTCCGTTTCGGCGTTCAACAGCGGAGGGGCGACGGACATCGGCTTCACCAGCGGCAGCACGGCCGGCATCGGCGCGGTGGGCGGCGGGAGCAGCAACCTCACGAGCACGGGAGGCGAGGGGCTGCAGTTCAACATGGCCGATTCCGCGCGCCAGTTTTCCGTGACCATGGCGAGCTTCACCGGTTCGGAGCGGGCGCAGCTCATCTTCTACTCGGTGAATCCCGCGACGCTCGTCGCGACCAACCTGCTCACCGCGTACAAGACCGCGTGCGGCTTCAGCAGCTCGGCGAGCTTCACCATCGACGTCGGGGCATTCCCGTACAACCTCCCCGCGGGCGAGACGTTCAACCGCGTGGAGATCCGTCCGTGGCCACAGGCCTTTTCCGGCTTCTCCTCGACGTTCCGGGTCGAGGAAGTCCGGGCCTGTGCGTCGGGGGTGACCTGCCGGACGACGATCTACAATTCCGGCGATCAGTGCTGATCGACCCTCACCGCATGCCGCCTTCCATCCAGAACGCGACCACCGCAACGCCGATGACCGTCATCGTGCGCACCGCGATCGTCGCGGTCACGGTCGCGCTCTTCGCCTACTCGTCGATGCACGCCATGCTGGGGCACCGCGACATCGCGGTGCTCACCGCGCTCGCCACGCCGCTCGGCATCTCGTCGTGGGGCTTCGCGCGCGCCGGCCACCACGAGGCGGCGGTGATGCTGCTCGCCTGCGTCGTGATCGCCGCGGTCAGCCTGATCCTCGTCCTCAACCCGGCGGGCGTGCACGACGTGGCGATCACGGCGTACAGTGGAGTCGTGATGGTGGCGGCGTTCCTGCTGTCGCGGCGCAACTTCGCCATCATCGCAGGGATCACGGCGATCGCGGCGATCGGCGTCTTCGTGCGCGACATCCTGATCCACGCGCACGGAGGGCCCACGTCGCACCGCGAATGGGAGCAGCTCGCCACGTTCCTCCTCGTGACGTCGGTCTTCGGCGTCATCGCGCGCGTCATCTCGGAAGCGCTCTTCGGAAGCCTCGGCCAGGCGGTGCTTGCCGCTTCCGGCGACCCGGTGACGGGGCTCGCCAACCGGGCCGGCTTCGCCGAGCGGGCCGGCGAGATGCTCAGGGCCGCGCGCGATGATTCCTCCCAATGCGCGCTCGTGCTCGCGGACCTCGACGGCTACCGGCGCCTGAAGGTCGTGGTGGGCCACGCGGCAAGCGATCGCGTGCTCGCGGAGGCGGGCCGCCGGATCGCGGCGGTCTCGCCCGACAGCTTCGTGGGGCGCGTCTGCGACGACGAATTCGCCGTGTTCGTGGCGAACATTCCCGAGGCGAGGGTGCCGCACCTCGCGCGCGAGGTGCACGACGCGCTGCGGTTCGACTATTCCGGGGTGAACGTGCGAGGGGCCGTCGGGTTCTCGCGCTTTCCCCGCGACGGCGACGGCCTGGACGCGCTGATGCTCGCCGCCGAGAGCTCGCTGCTCAACGCGAAGGCCGAGGCGGACGGCGAGCGCATCGCGGGCCCCGGCGACCGGATCTAGTCCCCGTTGCCCGCCGCCGACCGCTACGCGCGGCTCACGGGCGCGGCCTTCTGCGCCGTCGCCGCCGTCGCCTTCTCCGGCAAGGCGGTGATCATCAAGCTCGCCTACCGCTACGGCGTGGACGCGCTCACGCTGCTCGCCCTGCGCATGCTCTTCAGCGCGCCGCTCTTCGGGGCGCTCGCGGCGTGGTCGGCGAGGCGCGGCGGCGCGCAGGCGCTCTCCCGGGGCGAGCTGGCCTCGATCGCGGCGCTCGGCCTCGTGGGCTACTACCTCTCCAGCTACTTCGATTTCCTCGGCCTGCAGCACATCACCGTGGCGCTCGAGCGGCTGGTGCTGTTCCTGTACCCCACGTTCGTGCTGCTGCTCTCGGCGCTCTTGCTCGGCCGGCGCGTGACCGTCGTGGACGTCATCGGGATCGGCGTGTCGTACCTCGGCATCGCCTTCGTGTTCGTGAACGACCTTTCGACGCACCAGGGCGACGCGGTGCGCGGCTCGCTCTGGGTCGCGCTGGCGGCGCTGCTCTACGCGATCTACCTCATGGGCAGCGGGCGCCTCGTGGGCCGCGTCGGCAGCATCCGGTTCGCCTGCTACGCGGGCGTGGTCTCGTGCGTGGGCGTGGTGGCCCATTACGTCGTGGCGACCCCCGACTGGCACCGCATCGCCTCCCAGCCCGCGCCGGTGTACGGGCTCGCGATCCTCATGGCGGCGGTGTCCACCGTGATGCCCATCGTGCTCACCTCCGAGGGGATCCGGCGCATCGGCGCGAGCCACGCCTCGATCCTCGGCGCGGTGGGGCCGGTCGCGACGATCTTTCTCGGCTACGCGTTCCTCGGCGAGCCGATCACGGCGGTGCAGGTCGCGGGGGCCGCGCTGGTGCTCGCGGGCGTGCTCACGGTGACGCTGCACGCGCGCAAGGCGGAGGCTTGACGGTCGTCAAGGGCGCGCGCAGCGGTCGAGTATAATTCCGCCTTCGGTTACGTTCCTCGCACGCCTTCCGGAGAACCCCATGAAGAAGCCCATGCGCGTCGCCGTGACGGGCGCCGCCGGCCAGATCGGCTACAGCCTCCTGTTCCGCATCGCGACCGGCGAGATGCTCGGCCGCGACCAGCCGCTGATCCTCCAGCTGCTCGAGATCCCCGACGAGAAGGCGCAGAAGGCGCTCAAGGGCGTGATGATGGAGCTCGACGACTGCGCCTTCCCGCTCCTCTCGTCGATGATCGCCACGGCGGACCCGAAGGTGGCGTTCCGCGACGCCGACGTCGCGCTCCTGGTGGGGGCGCGACCCCGCGGGCCGGGCATGGAGCGGAAGGACCTGCTCGAGGCGAACGGGGCGATCTTCGTCCCCCAGGGCAAGGCCCTGGACGAGGTGGCCTCGCGCGACGTGAAGGTGCTGGTCGTGGGCAACCCCGCCAACACCAACGCGCTCATCGCCATGAAGAACGCGCCTTCGCTCGAGCCGCGGCAGTTCACCGCCATGATGCGCCTCGACCACAACCGCGCCCTCACGCAGGTCGCGCAGAAGACGGGCCGCGCGGTCACCGCGGTGACGCGCATGACGATCTGGGGCAACCACTCGGCCACGCAATATCCCGACGTCTTCAACGCCGCGGTCGAGGGCAAGCCCGCCGCGCGCGTGATCGACGACCAGCCGTGGATCGAGGGTACCTTCATCCCGACGGTGCAGAAGCGCGGCGCGGCGATCATCGAGGCGCGGGGGCTCTCCTCGGCGGCCTCGGCGGCCAACGCGGCGATCGACCACGTGCGCGACTGGGTGCACGGCACCCCCGCCGGCGACTGGGTGTCCATGGGCATCCCCTCCGACGGCAGCTACGGCATCGCCGAAGGCATCCTGTTCGGCTATCCGGTGAAGTGCTCGGGCGGCCGCTACGAGATCGTGCAGGGCCTGGAGCACAACGAGTTCGCGAAGGGCAAGATCGCCGCCACGCGCAAGGAGCTGCTCGAGGAGCGCGCGGCGATCGAGCACCTGCTCAAGTAGGGCGGAATCCGCCCGCGTTTCGCCCGCCGTTACCCGTTACCGAAGCGAAACAAGCCGAAACAAACGGTCAACGAACAGGAGCGCTCGCGCGTTACCATAAGTCGTTGCCCAGGAGGAGGACGCCATGAAGACCCTGCTCGCCCTGTCCGCGTCGGCCCTCGTGTTCGCCGGCTGCGCCACCGCGCCGGAAAACCAGTACGCCCAGAACGACGAATGCAAGCTCTCGCCGGTCGTCACCGCCGGTCCCGCGGCCCAGGCGCGCGTGACGAACCTCGACCAGCGCTTCGCGGAGATGCAGCTCGCGACCTCGGACCTGCGCCTGCGCAACCTCCAGCAGAACCCCGACACCTCGATCAACAACCTCGAGCAGAGCCTGAACGGCTGCGCTAGAAGGTAGTTTCCTCGGCGAGGCTCTCGGTGATCGCCGGCTCCTTGGGGCCGGGCAGCTCGCGCATGGCCGCGAGCGGCGAAAGCCAGGTGACCAGCGGGGCGAGGAGCAGCGCGCCCGCGCCCACCGCGGCCATCGCGGCGCGCAGCCCCAGGTGGTCCGCGACCCAGCCGCCGACCAGCCCGCCCACCGGCGCCATCGACACCGTGAGCGCGATCATCGTCGCGGTGACCCGCCCCAGCAGCGGGTCGGGCGTCACCGCCTGGCGCAGCGACAGGTAGTTGATGAAGAAGGTCATCGCGGCGAGGTCGAGCAGGAAGAGGCCCCCGCCGAAGAGGATCGAGGCCACCCACGCCGGCCCCATCGCCGCGGCCATCACGAGCCACGCGATGCCCGTGCCCGCGATCCCGCCGAGCATCGTGGGTCCCATGCCGTAGCGCCGGTTGAGCCGCTCGGTCACGTGGGCCGCCATGAACGAGCCCACGCCCGCCGCCATGAACGCGAGCCCCACGTGCCCCGCGGAGAACCCGAGCACCCGGGTGCCGAAGAGCACCACGATCGCGATGAAGGCGTGGCGGAAGACCTGCCAGGCGCCGACCGACCACACGAGCGCCCGCAGCGTGGCATCGCCCCAGACCGCGCGCAGTCCCTCGGCGATCTCGCGGCCGACGGAGCGCGCGCGCGCCTTCGGCGCATCGCTCGCGCGCGGCGGGATGCCGCGCAGCATCCACGCCGAGGCGAAGAACCCGCACGCGTCGAGCAGGATCGCGAAGGGCGCCGTGAGCCACTGGATGAGGGCGCCCGCGATGCCCGGCCCCACGAGCTGCGCGGCCGAGTCCGCGACGCCGATCTTCGCGTTCGCCTCGACGAGGTTCGCGCGTCCCACCCGCTCCGTCATGAACACCTGGTAAGCGGGCCAGCCGATCACGCTCCCGACTCCCACGAGGAAGCTCGCCCCGTAGAGCAGCGGCATGGTGAGCGCGCCGAACCACGCGCACACGGGGATCGCGAGGAGCGCGAGCCCGCGGCCCACGTCCATCGCGACGATCACGGGCAGCTTCCTCGCGCGATCGACCAGCACGCCGGCGAAGAGGCCGAAGAGGGGGTAGGGGAGCGCGCCCATCGCGGTGAGCACGCCCACCTCGAAGGGCGTCGCATGGAGCATCAGGGCGGCCGTGAGCGGCAGCGCGAGGAACGTGACCTGGCCGCCGAAGTGGGTGATCGTGAGCGATCCCCACAGCTTGACGAAATCCGGGTGCCGCCAGAGCCCGCCGAGCCAGCGGGAGGGGACGAGGCGTGAGGCGAGGGGCAGGGTACGCGAGCGCAAGCCCGCGATTATAGCCGGGGGGGCCGAACCCCGTTTCCCGCGGGGTAGAGCACGGCCGGCCCCGCCGCTCTTCAGCGATAGGTGATCGAGAGATCCCCCACGCCGTCCACGTGGCCCTCGAGCCGGTCGCCCGCCTTCGCGGGGCCCACGCCGGCGGGCGTGCCCGTGAAGATGAGGTCCCCGGGCTGCAGGGTGATCATCGACGAGAGGTGCGCGATCTGCTCCTGGACGTTCCAGATCTGCTGGGCGAGGTCGCCCTTCTGCCGCACCTCGCCGTTCACCTTGAGCCAGATGGCGCCCTTCGCCGGGTGCCCGATGGCCGAGGCGGGCTGCAGGCGCGAGCACGGGGCCGACTCGTCGAAGGCCTTGCCCATCTCCCACGGCCGGCCCATCTTCTTCGCCTCCCCCTGCACGTCGCGCCGCGTCATGTCGAGGCCCACGCCATAGCCCCAGACGTGCTCGAGCGCGCGCTCGGCCGGGATGTCGTGCCCGCCCTTGCCGATGGCGACCACCATCTCGATCTCGTGGTGCACGTCCTTCGTCTTCACGGGGTAGGAGAGCGTCGAGCCGTCCTGCACGACGGCGTTCGCGGGCTTCATGAAGAAGAACGGCGGCTCGCGGTCGGGGTCGTGGCCCATCTCGCGGGCGTGCTCGGCGTAGTTGCGGCCCACGCAGTAGATGCGCCCCACGGGGAAGCGCAGGTCGCTGCCGGCCACCGGAAGCGAGGGCCGGGGCCCGATGTCGATCACGTACTGGACGCTGCGCAGGTCGTCTTTCATCGTTCCTCCTTCCGGGCGGAGAGGGCGAAGTATGCCACCGCCTACGTGCCGTAGCGAACCGGGGAGCCGAACGCGCGCACGGCCGCGAGCGCGCTGTAGCAGGCGAGCATCGCGGTCTTCGGGTTGTCCGGCGAGGGAACGCTCTCGAACTTGAGGTCGATGGTGCCCGTCGCTCCCCGGATGCGGATGAAGTGCGTGTTGAATTCCAGTGCGGGATCGGCGACCACCCTCAGGCGCGTGCGGTCGAACCCGGCGCCCGCGAGCGAGAGCACCGCCGCGATGTTCACGTTGGCGGGGAAATGGGGCACGCCCTCGCGGGCGCTGCCCTCGAAGAGCGTGGCGGGGCCTTCGAGCCGGTCGAGGTCGATCCCCAGGCGCTCGACGTAGGCGATGCCCTTCCAGGCGCGCGGCGGCTTCGTCACCGCGATGCTCACCTCCTCGACGCCCGCGGCGCACGCGGCCTTGAGCGCGTCCAGGCCCCCGATGCCGCCCGAAGGCACTTGGAGCATCGCGCCGCGACGGCGCGCGGCCGCCTCGAGCCGCTCGCGCAGGGCGTCGTCCGCGAGCGCCCCGCCCGAGAGCAGGATCACCGCGATGCCGGCCTCGAGGAGCGCCTCGGCGTGCTCGCGCACCGCCTCGTGGGACGCGGCTTCCACGACTACGTCCGGGCGGGCCTCGAGGAGCGCCTCGCGCCCCACGCCGTAGGGCACCCCGAACTCGCGCGCGAGGAGGGCCGCTTTCGAGCCGGCGCCGCGCCCGGCGATCGCGACTACGCGGGCGCCTTGCGCGGCGTCGCGGAGGTGCTCGAGGAGGAGGCGGGCGATGATGCCGCCGCCGAGGAGGCCGACGCGCAAGGCAGGGTCCGGTGTGGCGAAGGACGAATTCTGCCACGGCGATTGTTGCGTGCGCCCCCATGGCTTACCATGCCCGCTCGCCCGTCCGGAGGAGGTTCCCATGACCCGCATCGCCGCCGCCCTGCTCGCCTGCCTCGCCCTCGTCCCGGGCGCCGCGCTCGCCTCCTATCCGGAGCGTCCCGTGAAGCTCATCGTGCCCTGGGGCGCCGGCGGTGACACCGACGTGATCTACCGGGCGCTGCTGCCGTACCTGCAGAAGCACCTGGGCGGCACGGTCATCATCGCGAACATCGGCGGCGCCTCGGGTACCCGGGGCGCGAAGGAAGCGAGGGCCTCCCCGCCCGACGGCTACACGATCTTCGCGATGCACGACTCGATCCATTCGACCTACTACACGGGCGTGGCGGACGTGAACTGGACGGACTTCGAGCCCATCTGCCTCGTCTCCTCGACGCCTTCGATCCTCACCGCCGCGCCCAAGGCGCCGTGGAAGGACGTGAAGAGCCTCATCGCCGACGCGAAGAAGCGTCCCGGGCAGATCACGGTGGCCGCCACCCTCGGCTCGACGAGCCACTTCTTCCCGGCGCTCGTCGAGAAGGCGGCGGGCATCACGTTCAAGTACGTTCCCTACGAGGGCACCGCGGACCGCATGAACGCGCTCCTCGGCAGCCACGTGGAGCTCGGCGAGTCGAACCTCACCCAGAAGGGCAAGGCCGACGCGGGCAGCATCCGCTTCCTCGCGATCGCCACCGACGAGCGCGACGCGGAGATCCCGGACGTGCCCACGCTCAAGGAGGAGGGCGTGGACGTCGACTACGCCGTGAACCGCGGCATGGTGGCGCCGAAGGGGACGCCCGCCGGCGTGCTGGAGAAGCTGCGCTCGGCCTGCGGCGCGGCGGTGAACGAGCCGGGCTTCGCCGAGGCGATGAAGAAGCAGGGCACGCTCGTGCACTACCTCGATGCCGCCGGATATGCCGGGTTCCTCAGGGCGGACGACCAGCTGAACCACGACCTCGCGCAGGACCTCGGCCTCCTCAAGCGCTGAGCCGCGGCCGCCTCGACCATGGGCCGCGACGGGATCGCGGGCTTGGCGACGCTCGCCGGGAGCGTGGCCCTGTACTGGGCGACGCTGTCGATCGAGTCCAATCCGCTCGTCCCGGTGAGCCCGGCATTCTATCCGCGCCTGGTCTTCGCTCTCACGGGGCTCCTGAGCGCCATGCTCGTCGCGAGCGACGTGCTCGCGCGGCGCGCGGCGCGCCGGGCGGTGCGGGGCGCGGTCCCGGAGCGGGCACCGGCGCGCCACTACGGCATGGTCGCGCTGCTGTTCGCGATCTTCGCCGCGTACGTGCTCTTCCTTCCCTACGCGGGGTTCCGGGTCGCGACGTTCGGCTTCATGGTCTTCATGCAGCTCGCGCTCGATCCGGCGCGGGACGCGCGCCGCTGGATCGCGGTCCTCGTCGTCGCGCTCGCGACCATGCTCGTCGCGTACTACACGTTCGAGCAGTACCTGCAGGTGCTGCTGCCGCGGGGCGAGTGGACGGGCCTCTGACATGTTCGAGCTCCTGGGCGCCGCCCTCGTCAACATCGTCCAGGTGAAGTACCTGGTGCCGCTCTTCCTCGGCACGCTCGCGGGCGTGATCGGGGGCGCGCTTCCCGGCGTGACGATCACGATGACGATCATCGTGGCCCTGCCGTTCACCTTCGGGCTCGATCCGCTCCAGGGGCTCGCGGCCATGGCGGGCCTCTACGTGGGAGGCTCCGCGGGCGGGCTCGTGACCGCGGTGCTGCTCGGCATTCCCGGGACGCCCTCGGCGATCGCCACGACCTTCGACGGCCACCCGATGGCGCTCAAGGGCGAGCCGGGGCGCGGGATCTGGCTCGGCATCTGGGCATCTTTCTTCGGCGGGCTGCTGGGGGGCGTCTTCCTCATCTTCACGACGGGACCGCTCGCCGAGTTCGCCCTCGCCTTCGGTCCGTGGGAGTACTTCTCGCTCTTCGTGCTCGCGCTCTCGATGGTCGCGGGGCTGGTGGAGGCCTCGCTCGCGAAGGGGCTGCTCTCGGGCGCGCTGGGGCTCGTCGTGACGGCGCTCGGCAACGACCCCATGCTGGGCGCCCCGCGCCTCACGTTCGGCATCTCCTTCCTCGAAGGCGGCATCCCGTTCCTGCCGGTGCTGATCGGCGTGTTCGCCTTCGCCCAGATCATGTCGGACGTGGAGAAGCACGGGCGCGAGGGCGTGGCGGCACGCGCCGTGGATGCCGCCGCCCGGCTCACGGTCTCGCAGCTCCAGGTCCTGAAGGACATCCTCACGCGCCCCTTCCTGCTGCTGTGGTCCTCGATCGTCGGCGTGTGGATCGGCGTGCTGCCCGCGATCGGCGGCAGCGCCGCGAACATCATGTCCTACGACCAGGCGAAGAAGTTCTCGAAGCGGCCGGAGAAATTCGGGACCGGCATCCCCGAGGGCATCATCGCGTCGGAATCGGCGAACAACGCGAACGTCGGGGGCTCGCTCGTCACCATCATGGCCTTCGGCATCCCCGGCGACGCGGTGACCGCCGTGATGCTGGGCGCGCTCACGATCCACGGCATCCAGTCGGGGCCGCTCTTCATCTCCCAGCACCCGAAGCTCGCCTACGGGATCTTCGCGGCGTACATCGTCGCCCATCCGATCATGGTGCTCATCATGGGGCTCGGGGCGCGCTGGGCGATGAAGGTGATGACGATCCCGAAGTCGGTGCTCTTTCCCGTCGTGCTGGTGCTGTGTGTGGTGGGCGCCTACGCGCTCGACAACACGATGTCCACGGTGTACGTGCTGCTCGTCTTCGGCGTGCTGGGCTACCTGATGGTGAAGGCGGGGCTGCCGCTCGCGCCGTTCATCCTCGGCGTGATCCTCGGCGACCAGATCGAGGTGAACCTCGTGCGCTCGATCATGACCGACTCGAACCCGTGGCTCTTCGTGACGCGCCCGATCTCCGGCGGCCTGCTGCTCGCCGCGGTCGTCTCGGTCGTCTTCTCGCTGTGGCAGCACCGGCGCACCCAGCGCCGCCTCGCGCGCGCCGGCGAGCAGGACGAAGGGGACGTGGCCGACTTCTAGGTCCTGGCGCTAGCGGCTCAGCACCTTCGCCCGCCGCTCGAGGCTCTCCTTCGGCCACATCTCGCTCGACTTGTAGTACTCGGGGACGGCGGGCATGCCGGGCGGGATCACCACCCACGGCTGCTTCGTGGACGTGAAGATGTGGATGTCGGGAGGAAACGCGTCCGGGTCGTCGAGCGTTCCCACGCGCACGAAGCGGATCGCATCCCCCGCGCCCGCGTAGTTGCTCCAGAGCGCGATGCGGCACCTGGGGCAGCGGGCGATCTTCTGCCCCTTGCCGCTGTTCGAGGGGGTGAGCACCACCTCGGGCTCGCCCTCGAGGAGCCGCACCCGGTCGGCCTCGATGAGGGCGTTCAGCGCGAACGAGGCGCCCGTCTCCCGCTGGCACCAGCGGCAGTGGCAGCAGTGGACGAACATCGCGCGGCTCGTCATGCGGTAGCGCACCGCCCGGCAGTCGCAGCCGCCGTCGAAGGGGCCATCCTTGCCTGCGGCAGCCACGGCCTCCTCAGGCCGTCGCCGCCGTGGCCGGGCTCTTCTGCACGAGCCCGCGCAGCACGTAGGGGAGGATGCCGCCGTGCAGGTAGTAGTCGACCTCGATCGGCGTGTCGATGCGCAGCAGGAGCTTCGTCTCCTTCGTCGAACCGTCCTTGCGCCGGACCGTGAGCGTCACGTCCATCTGGGGGCGGATGCCCTGCTCGAGGCCCGTCAGGTCGAAGGTCTCGTCGCCCTTGATGCCCAGGCTCTCGACGGAATCGGCGCCCTTTAACTGCAGCGGCAGCACGCCCATGCCCACGAGGTTCGAGCGATGGATGCGCTCGAAGCTGCGC
>Ga0187776_10000378_pt1 | contig 21677 bp, 28 predicted proteins | sample 0216_BV02_MP12_2_FD_132426 | JGI IMG/M metagenome (GOLD analysis project Ga0187776, IMG submission 132426) | Tropical peat soil microbial communities from peatlands in Department of Meta, Colombia - 0216_BV02_MP12_20_MG | ecosystem: Environmental > Terrestrial > Soil > Wetlands > Peat | place...
AAAGTTTCCTTGTCCAAAGTGATGTGTTCTGGTAAAGTTTCCTTGTCCAAAGTGATGTGTTCTGGTAAAGTTTCCTTGTCCAAAGTGATGTGTTTCCGTATGGTTTCCTTGTCCAAAGCATGGATTTATTCCACTTGGAAGTGAATTTGCATTTTGCATACCAGCAAGAGGATAGTTTGACGACTCTTGAGCCCAGACTGAAATTGGTCCGTATCCTAAACTAGACATTATAAAAACAGACATTAGAAGTATTGAATTTAGTTTTATCATCGATTTTCCCAATACCATTTTTGTCTGAATCCTTCTTGCTTTGATGGATGTGCAGCCTTGAAATGTCGTTCCAATCTGACATGATCATCAAATTTCATCCCACAATCCCTGCATTGAAAATCTTTTTTTCTATCAAACATTTACTTGAAACCCTCTAATGATTTTCTGGGAAGTTTGGATAAATTAGCATTAATCCTCGCTTCCAGATCTGCTACTTTCAACTTTGACGGGATGAGTAAATCTAATACTCATATCGCCAAACTCGAACACTTTTTTTCTGTATTTCATGAGAGTCATGTCATTATTTATAATAAAACAATTGCCGAACTTTGTTAGTTAACCTTGTTAGTGAATAAAGTGTCGCAACTAATTATAAGCAAAAATCCATATTAATTCACATGGACATAAAGATGGGACTTCAAGCACTAATTGCATGTGCCATGATGGCATTACCAGCATTCTATGGAGATATAGTGTCAGCAAGTGCGCAAATGACTGTAAAATCAGTTGTAGCCGTCTTAGTGGTCGGAACAACATAAAAGTTCGAGATTGCAGTTTGAAACGTACTTGTAATAAGGAATTTTAAAAGCCTAATCAAATTTAGAGTTAATTTTTAAGCTACAGCACATAAACGTGTTCTGAAGTATTTGAACAGAAATCTCTTCATTATCAAGATAATCATGGTAATAGCTGTAACTGTACTTGTTGTACCATCAGCTTTTGCAGAGTATTATTGGGTACATCACACTACCCTAGTCTTAGTGTCCATACCACGCAGTATAGAGCAAGGATATCACATGACTTTTTCAGGAAAACTCTTGACATCAGATGACAAAACGCCACTGCCAAACAGGACCATATCCATACAATATGATTCACCTTATGATCGTACTAGAACACTAACTAGCGCTACAACTGACATTAACGGAAATTTTGCAGTAATCTGGAAAGCTGTGCCAAAGGGCTTTAGTGGCGGCACATACTACCTTTTTGCAAAATTCAATGGCGATGATGGAAATTTCTGGTCCATTAGTAACCAATTCCCATTGAACGTGATTCCCAAACAGCGCTAGATTAGATTTATCCTTTTACTGGATCTTTCATCAAACCAAACTTTGAGAGCTGTTTGTAGGCAAGAAAGACGATAACTGCAATAATTAAGAAGTTTATTACGTTTGAGATTAAGTCACCATAGGAGAAGGTGGAGTTGCCAACAGTGAATTGCACCTTGTTGAGATCACCGACGTTTGGTGTAAGCAAACCAACAAGTGGTGTTATCATATCATTTACAAATGCACTAATCAATTTGGAAGCGGCTTGCCCTATTACAAATGCAATTGCAAGGCCAATTACTGAAAACTTTTCTAAAAATTCTACAAATTCCTGAGTAAATGATTTTTTGACAGGAGGAGCCGCTTCAGCCATGCACTTTGGAAGTCCGAGCCCTATAACTTGAGATTGGTCAAATTTATTCATCTTTTTGCTTCTAAAATGAGTTTAAATGCAAATTTAATTGGATGAAAAATTATTGCACATGTCAATGGAATTAGTTAGCGTGTAAGAACTAGTGTCTAGTTTGTGATATCACGGCACGTTTCAGCAAGATCCATCTTTGCATCCATAATTTCTAGGTGTATTGCATTCATTCTTTCAAGGTGTTCCTTGATTCCTGCAATATCATTTCTTTCAGCCCTTATCTTTATTCCTTCAATCTCAAGTACCAAATCCGAGAGGTGTTGGTTAAATAGCTCTAGGTTAGAACCTTGTTTTTGTAATCGAGCTTTTTCCATTCCAGACCACCATGCTTATTTCCACTATTGGAAGTATAAAAGATCATACTTCCAAAAGTGGGAATGAGCGATCTGCTCAATCGTGACTTTTTTGTTCAAAATTGTGCCTTGATCGGTTCATCTATTTCATCATGTCATTAATAGCTTTTTTTAAATTAGCAATTTGGGCTAGCATCCTGAACATTTCATCTGCTGCTTTAATCATAGAATAAAGTTCGAAAACTTGATCGTCACTCATCCTTGCTTTATCAGGCATGTCATCATAAGGTAACAAAATTTTTTCAATAAAGACCCACATCTCATCTATTGAAGGCTTGCCAATTTATTGGATTGTATACTTTACTATAAAAAACTGTCCTGCCAACATTGGAAACATATTTTCCAGGTTATTGAATATCTTTTTTAATTTATTTGCTCAAATTAAGAGTCTATCTAATTTTCCTAACTTTACTTCTTGTTAACAGTCAAAGTAAATTCTTTTTTTAACATGAGTTTTTTTGCATTATCTACATAGACCTCAACTGATATTTTAAAAGACATTTTTTGAACTGGAATATTAATCGGATTAATTACAACCTCCTGGTCTCCGGTATTCCTGTTAGGAAAATCGAGGGAGGGAAGTCGTAGTGTTGGCTTATTAATCTGCAGATATTGGTTAGTTTCATCATCAGTCTTTATCAATACGGCAATATCATCAAATTTTTCCTTAAAGTTTTTAACATTAATTGTTATTTTCGTAGTTTCATCCGAATTTATTTTTGATTTAGAGAGATCTATTTTTTCAAAGGCTAGTCCTTTTTTACTGAATATTCCCAAATGTATGTTACCACTATTCCGATATTTTATGCCATAAATAAAGTAAAGGTATCCTCCATTGTAAAACAGAATTTTGTGTGCTTGCATAATAGACCATTCTTGTCCTTGAAAGTGGTAGATGGTATCTAATCTCATAGAATATGAAGTATATCACATTTGGATCCATATTGATGCTTTTAAACAAAGTAACGTGAATATGAGTAATGAATACAAAAATAATAGCTACATTTACAGCACTTGCCATTTTGTCTGCAATAATTGGTCATTCTACAGATTATGTTTACGGAGATACATCCTCAAGTAAGACTGGAATAGCTAAGACAGTGGTGAAAAGTTCGGTGACAACTACAAAGAAAGCTTTGAGTCAAACTCCAATAAACGGAGATAACGCCGCAGCACAAAATGCGAAAGCGAGTCTAATTAGCGACATGGAAAAAGATAAGGCAGCCGCAATGACAGCAATGAAGCAAACAGCAACATCATTCAAAACACCAGTGGGAAAACGGTAATAAAAATCACATTTAAAAGTCCTGACGAGATTTTAGATATTTTTTGCGGTTTGATGCTTAGTTCAGCATCTCAAGTTCATTTCGCAGGTAATTTCCTGAAATCTCTTAAATTCTCGAAAGAACACTATTCCTTGTGGGGTAATAACAAAAATGTAGTTTCTCCCCTTTCTTATCGATTCTATAAGAGAGGCGTCAATTAGCTTTTGGCAGTTCTCAACTGTTGCCCTATATGACAAATTTGACTTGCGAGACAATTCAGATACCATCACGCCTTGCATGCCTGCATCCATTATAATTTGCATGATCTCAGAAAGTATCCCCATGGAAGTTCTGTATTGTTGTTTTAACATGGGTTTTTGTGGAATATTAAACTCCATCTCAGTTTTAAGACTTGTCATGTTTTCAAGATAATTTTTTTAAATAAAACATTTGCCGAACCAAGTTAGTGAACATTGTTAGTGAAATGCAAAGAAGAGGGAGATCATCATTACCATTTTTACGGATGATAATGACAGAATCTGTTTTATTTAGATTTGTTTACTTTCTGCTTGATGAAAATATCATCATATTGGCTTTTTCCACTTGTCATTCTTGTTACAAGTACACCATCAATAGCTCTTGCAGAATCGGATGGTGATCAAGGATCATATCAGATTCAAGAACAACAATCTAGCCCAGTACCAACATCAACACAAACAGCAAATCAAGGGAGCGACACAGAGCATTCTGTCATCTCAACAATTTCTAGTCTTGTATTGTATGAAACAATTTCATCTATACTTTGAGTAGTTGGGTATTCTGCTTGGAAAGTGTACAAGGTAAGAAGAAAGGTTGCATCAAGGAATTTGATGTGAATATCATGTATTTTTTTCTGCTAAATCATATTTGAGAATATCAGTAATTGTGGCACTTTTATTTGTGCTCAGTATAGTGTATGGGTACAACGGAAAAGAAAATACTACCACAGTTACTCTTGGCTGGCTAGCAATGTGATGTGGTACGGTTGCAAATATTACACTCGTAGGATTCAAGATTGTAAGAAGTAAGATGCCAATGAAAGTGGTTGTCGGCTCTGGCTTACAAAATTTGGCAGCAGTGTACACGCCCACATTGAATTTCCACATAATGCTAAACTCTGTGGGATTCTTTTCAGGTATGTCTGATGGGTTTTTGGTCGTTAGAGGCTTGGACTATATCTCACTCTCACTAATCATTGCAATGACTGCACCATGGCAAGTGGAATAATGCTCAAATATACCTTAGGTAAAAACCTGAAATTCCTTAACAGATTGATCCATGGCCAGGTTATTCTAGTAGTATTACTTGTAATGCTTGTTATTTTACATGTGATTGCCAAATGGCCACATGGAATTGCAAACTGACACAAGGTATGGAAATTTATTCTCCTTCTGGATCAACTAGGTGTGCACAAAGATAGAGGCACTTGCAGGGACATTTGTAAGGAATTCAAAGTTAGAAAGCCAAGAGATGGAACTAGCCGTTACTTGTCAGGACAGGTGCGATGCAATATTTGCGGGGTTTTTATTTCAAGACAGGGATGTCATGATAGAGAAGAAAATCCTGCAGCCGATGACACTGTAGATTTGTACTGTAATTGTTGTAATTGCATGGTACGTTCAAAACCAAGAAACAGACCAAGATCTAATAGCAAACATAAGGAAATCTAATACACTTTTTATGAAAATTGAAGATTTTGATAAATATTCAAATTTGAATAACCTGATGAGCTTCGGGGATTTTTTGGAGATTAGAAGATTCAATTGGTGAAAATTTTTCTAATTAAATTCTAGAATCAAAGACTAAAGGTCTTGGCATAGCAGAACATCGCTCATCTAATAATTCTGTATATCTTCAGTCACTGGATGTTGCTGATGTTCTAAATACTAGGTTGATCGAGGCCCAGTCATTGAATCCAGTAAGTTTCTGAAGTGTGGAATCTGTACAGTCTGGTATTCCTAACTCATGGATTGGCAGATGAACCAGCTCACCTGCTACCTGAGTGTTGTCACGATTCCAGTCTATTGTATTGTTTGTTGAGGACAATGGTTGTGATACAACGTAACTTGTGAATGGTGCAGTTCCTGTAACTGGTCCGTACACTATTTGCAATCCCGGTGGCGTGCTTTGATCTATTCCTGTAGACTCGGAGAGTCCACCTACCTCGTCTAGCGTAGGAAGCACCGACCTAGAAAAATCCAGAGGTCTTGATGGCACCAGGTTGGGAAACTGATATGCATAGTTCATCACGCTAATGTAGTTGGGTTTGCAGTTGGGATAATCCGTGTCTCCACCATGTCGCAATCCTAAGTTGTGTCCTAATTCATGCATGAATACACCTTCTTGTTGTGCCGTGCTTCCTGTATGGCCTGCATATTCACCTAGTGATATTACCATATCATTACCAAATATATCAGCCCATCCTGTGCTAGTAGGTGTATCCTGCAAATCATGAATGAACATCGCATAGTGGAATACCTGTCTTTTGTCATCGATGAATCCTATCTGACATGTTGAAGCATTATTGGGATCAGTACATTCGGCAGCAATTCTTTCAGATAAAGTACCAAAGTGAGCTCTCTTGAGCTGTACAAATCCAACCCCGTTACCGTTAGCATCATGAGCATTGGGATCTGTTGGTACAAGTCCACTTGCATCAAGTGGAATCTGATCTATATGGAAACCAAGGTCCTCATCTAACTGTATGTGTAGCCGAATGCCATGGCATTGTGAAAGTGTTTTACCTGGAACACATACAACTGGAGCGTTTGCAAATGCATTAATTACATCTGTAAGTGCCTGTCTGTTGGGTTTGTGCCCTGACATGTAATCAATCTCTACAAAGATGTCTTTCTTTGTAGTGTCAGAGCATGATGGCATTGTAGTAGGGTCTGCAGGGTTTTGAGGTGGGTTCCCTGACGAGTCATCAATGGCAGGAGGACATGTTGAACCAGAAGTAGGGTACCTGTAGTTGTAGCCCTCTCCTACGTTAATGAAAAGTCCGGTGTGTCCTGTCCTTGCACTCTGGTATGGCTGTGTCTCCCATGAATCACATATTCCATCCTTGTCTGCATCGGCACACGCCGTATTGTATACAAGTTGGAATGATGCTGGAGTTCCGATTGTAGGCGTGGATGGTAAAATTATGTTTGCAGTGGCGGTCAGACTATTGTATGATAGCGATATGGCATTAGTCCCAACTGCAACATGCAATGCCGGTGTGGGAGATGTTGTTGGGTTGGCCGGACTTGATTGCGTCGTATTACCAGCTGTAAATAATATCTCATTTTGAGTCGTAAACATTCCGGGGGTTGTTGTAGATTCTATAAGATTTAGATAAAGTGCGTCGCCCGTACTTGATGTAATTGTAATTGGCAAAATACCAGCTCCTGCCTTGGTTGGATCCTGAATGCTGATTCCACCAGTTGATTCAATTGTAAATGTATCACTTGAAAACATGACTGGATCAATCGATGTATAAGAGCCGCCTGCGTCTGGAGTAGACACTCTTTCAGATATCATTTGAGATGTTCTATCAGATGAAGCAGATATGCCGATGAACGTTACAAGTCCTGCAACAAAAATTACAGTCCCAATCATAAATGCGGTATTTATGTTAATTTCCTACAACTCCTGTTATGTTGCCATTCTTTCTTTTATAAAAGAATTACCTCATATTTGGAAATAATTGTGTAAATTCAAGAAATATTCGTAATTCACGTTTGTATGATTTTCTTGTAACTTCGGATTTTACCTATTGTTCCCTAAGATGATCATCTTGGAGTCTCTTCTTTCAATACAATGGTATAGTTGCAGTTCTTTATTTAGAACTTTTTTTGTCAATTATGAAGATTTAATTAAAAAGATTCAATCTATTATAGCAGAACTATTAGATCGATAGAAAATCAAAAATAAAGAAGGTAGGAGTTTGAATCCAGCTCGAATTGTTTCTGCCACTTGATCGAATCGCTTGTGTGTACATGAGTTCAATACTTGTAGAGGCCTGATCGCAAAAGATCGCTTACCAATTGTCTTTGATCAGCTGGAACATACACCAGCACAAATAATTCTAGAAAGCAACCTGTTACTAGTGACCCAAAAGAAAGTCGAAAATTCTTCATATGAGCCAGATCTTATTTCCAGAACCGCAGACGAATTTCTTCGAGCAATTATAAATTCCAGAAATAAGAGTAGAGTTCTGGTTCAGTTGAAATTCCGTGCAAGCAATGTTGGGTTTGAAGAGTGGGTAACCTATAAGCAATATCATTTTTTGAAAACATTAGATTGTATAGAATTTTGTAAAATTTCGCCATTGTCAGGAAATTGGTGATTCTTTTAGTTAGACTCTCTAGGTATGAATTCAATGTTCTATATGATTACATAGGCCCATAATAGCCCATTTTCACTGATTTTAATAAAATTGGTTAATTGTTCCACTTTGACTAATTCATCTAATTCCAAGTTGATTTCTTTCATGATGAATTTGTAGTCATCTTTGTACACGCCATTTTGGATATAGTTCGTAAATGTTTTGAATGAATTTTGCAGAAGAGGGACATTTTTTGGACCGATTAAATATAAAAATGGTTTTTAAAAAATACTTGAATGAAACTAAATTTAAACGAAATTCTGTGTATGATCAAAGACATGAACCTCTATCTTGCATACCTTGACTTCCCTACCACAGGAACCACAAATTATGGTTTTTGTATACGCCATGTGTTTATTATATATATTAACGCTCATAAGATTAACTAACAATTAGTTATTATTCTTCAAGAACCATGAATAGTTTCCTATTGTCTTCTAACAAGGTATAAGGATCAAAAGACTAGATTGAGTTTTTATTTCGGGCTAACATCACACTTGCATTATGTTTCTCTAAGCTTAGTTTCATCAAATACATCTGCTTGTTCCCATTGATAATTAAAAAAATCATAACACCATTCTTGGAAGCATGGATCTTTACTGAAAAATACTGACGTTACATCTGCTTCACCATTTAGATTTGGGAAAAAAACACATGCCTGATTTTCTGTTACGGAGACACAAACCTGTACATCGGGTAGCATTTTCCTATGAATTGTTCCCTTTGAAATTTGCTCTTTCCATGAAGATTTTTTCAATAATTGTGAACGCTCCCTAGGAACAATGGTATTCTCTCCAAATATGTAAGAAATTTGTATCCCTTCTTGTGCTTTTACCACCACTGTTGCTGCAACGTCTACGGGATATTGCGAAGTAATAATATACATGTATTTTTTTGTATCAAGAAACATCGTTTTCCATCTTTCGAGTACTGGTCCTATACCATGAACAATTTGAGAATTCTGTAATGCACCCAGTCTTTGAATAAACTTTACCGGTAGATTTCCAAGATTGTGATTATTAAAATAATCCTTATTTTCTACGATAAAGTCAAGACCTGAAACTTGTTTTATTATCATTTTTCCAAAAGGAGTAATAGACAGATAATTTGCTGAATTTTTCTCTACGAGCCCAGATGCTATTAGTCTGGCAACATTTCTATGGGCTTCCTGTATTGTCATGTTTAGTTCTGTAGCAATTTTGGACAATTTCTCGCTGTTTTCATCTAATTTTAAAAGTATAGACCGCCTAAGGCCATTTGCAAGTTCCATTAAAAGACCTCCAAATAACGAGGACGCGTCTTCTTCTTTCAACATATAATATAGAAACGCATTTTATCTAAAGATTCTTCCTTTGCATATTTGTGATTAATGTTATTACTAATACTTGACAAACTAGTAAAGTCGTAAATTTATCTTTGCTCTATTGATACCAATTTCCACAGTGGAATTACTACTTCGTCCCCATCTCCTAATGTGAATTCATCAGCTTTACTGATTTCGAACTTGGAAGAATTGATGTAAGGAGAGATTGTTTGCTTTACTGCTTCTGTTATTCCAATTTCACCTTTGCTAAACTTTTTCTCAATTTTAAAAAGTATATTCACACTGAAAGCGTGAGCATCATAACTTGCTCTATCGAATGATACTTCGCCTAGATGAATGATTGTTTTATGATGATATTGATGAATGTCAGCTTTTCCTTCTTTTTTACATCCATTGTTGTGGTGACAGCATAATTCATCTACTTTGTTTTTCCAATCTAATACGTCATCAAAATTTCTGAATAGAATCAGTGCGCCATCGCCTATTGATTTGACAAATACAGCTAAATTTCTTCTTTTGAAATTTAATGCATCCTTAACAAACTGTATGAATTTTCGAATCCACATAGTATAATCTGTAATATTCATTTTTGCTGATGCGATTGTCGAGCCTGCAAGATCTATGAAAACCAGATAGTATAATCCATTGTTTAAATGGTGCTTCTGACCTGCCTCAACAACTCCACTTTGTAGTTCAAATTCTGCTATTTGCATCTTATCAAGACCTTTTTTTACAAGTGACTTAAACTGAGAAAGACCCATTCCATTACTTTGAGTTCCTCCACTTGAGTATCCCTCTAGTAATATCAATCCGTTTATTTCTATTTTGTAAGAACCATCATGGTTACCATCACTAAGACTGTGAATCAATCCTTCATTTTCTAAAGTACTGCAAAAATCTTTAACTTCAGTCTCATCTATGTTGCAGTTTTCGGCAATTAATTTAGCAGAAAAATAACCATCAGAAGATTCTTGGAACTTATCGCCTAAGAACCGTAATATTTTTCGTTTTTTTTCATCTTTTGTATCTGTCATTATGTCATTAGTAAATAGGAGAAGAATATTTTAAGATCACAGTTAGCATGAAAAACTTATGCAATTTATTTATACAAAATAAGCCTTCCTGTCAAATAATTGCACATTATATTAGCAACAATTTGATAATCTTCAATTTGTTCATGGGCATGTTTTTCTTTATAGAATCTAATCTACGATCTTTATTCTTATGCGGTGCAAGATAGTAAGGACATGGAACACTTCAAGTAAAAATTTCTTAAATCTTTTAAATTTTTGATTTTAACAAGTGTTATGTAGTAGAGTCATAATTATGGTACAATGGATTATCACCATTTTCATGGAAAAAATATTCCTCACATAGAAATTAACCCAGATATGAAGATTGATGATCTTGTAGAAATTTATACAAGCTCTGGTTACAATGCAAGACAGCTTGGGGAAGCTGCAAAATTGTTCTGCAAGATGATTGAAGATGATGCCATAATTTGTCTTGCGATAGCAGGCGCGATGACTCCCATAGGATTTGGGGGCTTGTTTAAATCACTTATTGAACGGGGTTTTGTAGATTGGATAATCACCACGGGGGCAAACGTATATCACGAAGAACATTTTTCCTGGGGCCTTCCAGTAAGACAAGGCCATTTTGATGTTGATGACAACATACTTTACGATAAAAAGATTGCAAGAATCAGAGACGTATTCATAAAAGGGGAACAAACTTTGATGGCCCAGGATAAAATCATACAGCAAATGGGCAAAGACAATTTTGAAAAGTCATTTACAACGGCAGAGTTTACAAACCTTTTGGGCTCATATTCTAAGAAAAAGTCAAAAAATCCCGAAAACAGTTTTATCGTAGCAGCTCATGATTATGATGTACCTGTTTACATTTCAACATTAAAAGACTCTTCTCTTTCGCTTGACTTGGTACCTTTGCGTCTTGCAAATAATATCTATCAGTTAGACATTATGCGGGAAATAATAGAACAAGCTGCTATCCTATATAACTCGGAAAAATCAGGTATTGTAGAGATTGGAGGTGGAGTGCCAAAAAACATGGCGCAACAGACTGGTCCCCTCTTGGACCAAATTCTTGGTTTGGGACATGGTGGCCAAAACTATATCATACAGATTACAGATGCAAGACCAGATACTGGCGGACTTTCTGGTGCCACACTTCAAGAGGGAAAAAGCTGGGGCAAGATTAAAGATTCACATGAAGACGTCATAACGGTATATGCTGATGCATCCATTGCATTTCCAATTCTATGTCTTTATGTATTTAGCATGGAAAAATCAAGAAAACCAAAGAGATTGTATCAAAAATTAGGCAAGTATTATCAGAATTTGGCAGAAGCATATTTGAAAAAGAATACAAAATAAATCATTGCATAAATTCCATCTATACAAATTATCTTTCCCGCCACCGGATAGAATTGTTTAGAGATGTTGACGATGTTTAAAGAGCGCATAACATGTAACCATGCAGCCTGCTACGTATATTGCGATTACAGGGTTTGTTCGATCCCAGAAATAAATTGATGTATAATAGTACGACATATCGGCCAATGAAACCAATCCCAGACCCACCAGCAAAAGTCCCCATGCCACACCAAGCATAGTACCACGAAATACTTGGAATCCAATCATGGCAAGAGCAAAAGCAATACTTGCCCCGGCAACATAGTATATCCCTGCAAAGAAACCCTTCCAGAAAGTTTCGTCATGTTGTGTCATCGAATTAATTGTGGAATTGGAAATAAAAAGTGGCATCAGATTGAAAACTATGTTTTTATTGTTATTTTGCGGATAAGCAGTGTCACTGCTTGATACTGGGACAAGATAATATGTTGCATTGTCAACTGCAATATGCTGATAGTTATTGTTTGGTGTGTTTGTATTAACTAGCTGGTAATTTGTTCCACCAATGTTCACTACATTAGACATAAGATCTGAAACACCTCCAACAACACTAATTGGCATAAGCAGAGCAAGAATATAGATGGAGGTAATTCCAGCCGGGAAGATGATCAGCATAATTTTTTGTTTCCTATCCAGCTTTTTCTTAAAGTAATGAATATTTTTCCACAAATGGTATATTGCTAATGGATAGAAGCAGCCATAGCCAAGATCCGGCCAAGATGGAAATGGATTTGATACTCCAATCAACTGAAAGTGTTGGAAGATAATTTGCCCAATTGCAGTGGTTGTAAATGCGGTTGCCAATGCCAAGTAAGCTTTCCCGAAAACTTGTGAACCCCAGTATCTTTTTGCGATAATATATCCCATTACCCCAGGAGCAAAGTAAGCTAAGATCAACGAGAACTCAAAGAAATCTATCTGAGTGTCAATTTGAGGCTCTTGAGTATTACCTACGGCAAATATTATAACCGAGATAAAAATTCCTGCTAGAACATAATAGTTCAATCCTTTTCCTGCTTTTTCTGTCTCCGAGACCATTTCCAATTCTAGTAATTATTCATACATAAGACTACCTAAAATAGTACCGTCAAGAGCAATATATTATGCGGTAAATTAACATCATTTCATAATTTTTTAGCAGAAATAGGTTTTAAATTAAAAATTTCTGGAGATAGATATACTTTCGAATTTACCTTTTTATTTTAATCATGACAGAGCAAATATAACACATCATGTTTGGAAGTTGTATTGACAATAAAGAAACGGAATAATTTAGAAAATTATAAAATCAATTACAGATGTAAGGCGACTAACTATTCTGGAACATAAGGATCTGGTCCATCCATCCAACCTTCCTCGAGATATCTTGGCTTTTCTTCTTTGGAAACACATTTTGGACAATATTTTGTTATACCATTTTCCGTGTATTTTTTTGCCACGAGCTCGAATCCATCCTTGCAAATTACATATTCGGGAAATACATCCCATTCTTTGACTAGCTGCTCCTCCTCTGATAGAAATTCCTTTTTATCATACGCACGAAGTCTGTTAGCTTCACGTATTCCTGTTACATATGCACCATGAACTGTTGCTGGATACATTCGAGTTGTGGCCTCTCCTGCAAAGAATATTCTGGGGTTTCCTGCCGGGATTGGTGCAGCTAGTTTATCATAATCGTCTAGATGTTCACCGACAGGAGAGGTGGAATATGCACCTCTTGTAAAAGGGTCTTCTTTCCAGTTTGAAACCAGGATGTCAACTGGGTCAGGAGCTTCTGGAAAAATTGTTTTTAGTACCTTCATTCCGGCATCTTTAATTTCCTGTTCTCTATTTTCCCCTGCTAGTTTTTCCAGCTGAGAAGCATACTTTCCATAATTGAGCCCCAAAAGAACCGGCTCTCCAGTTATTTTATACAGGTTAAGAAAGGTAATCCACTGATCTTCTTTTTCTGGAATATAGTTGATCCAATCTTTATCTTTATCCCCATCATTAATCCAAAAAGGTTCTTGAAACTTAAAGTAAGTCTTATGAAAGATGCCCATGCCCATACGCTTTATTGCTTCGATTTTTTCTTCAGGCAAGGGATCAGAAAATTCTATATGGTTGTTTGCAAGGTTATTTTTTAAAACCCCAAGTGGCAGAGTGCATATCACATATTTCCCTTTTAAGGTCTGTTTGTCAGTGATGACTGTTACGCCATCTGCGTTATGTTCTATTTTATTGACCTTTTGATTTTTCTTTATTTTTTCTTCGCCGATATCCCGTACTAAGCCGTCGACAATTTGGATGTAGCCCTTTGGGAAAACATCCTGAGCTCCAGGTAAAAGGTAGCTAGCCTTATCAAAGTATTTTTCTGACAACTTTTTTGTATCGTCCCCCCAATCGATTTCAATTTGCCAAGATAACTCATATTCGAATCCCTCATCATCCGTAATTTTATATTTTTGTTTAAACTCGTCTACACTAGATTCTAGGGTAGTTTTGGCGTTAGCTGTTTTTTGGTCTTCTTTTGTATATTGTATAAAGTGGCGCCATAGAAGAGACAGTTCATTTAGCTTGTGAGAACCAAGTCTTTTTCCATCGGTATCATATACAACCACTGATTTTGAATCATCTGTCTTACGCAATTCAATGTTGTAAATATTCGCAAGATGTGCAATGGGGTTTCCCACTTTTCCATGGATCCAAGAAGCTCCGATATCTAATGGAACTCCCAAAGAGTCATCAGTTACAATTCTTCCCCCAACCCTATCTCGGCCCTCAAGCAGAACGAAATCGTATCCATAAGTCTTTAATTTACTTGCTGCAGCAAGCCCAGCAATTCCAGCACCAACTATAATAACGGTATGATACTCTTCCAATCGCGAATTGAATTCAATTAAATTCTATATAAGAATTTACTACATTTGTGGTTGAAAATCGATTTGCAAGTTTTCAAGGCATTATCTGATGGATGGGTCAGCACAGGAGTTAAGAGTAGGCGCTTCGTCATCGTAGGCAACCTTTCTTAGAACAATGTATGGAGGTTCCTTTCTCGTATCGACATAGTTTTTCGAGGTGAGACGAAAATATTCTCTATTCTTCATTACCTCAATAAATTGTGGATCTTGTTCCAACTTTTTGAGATGCTGTTCTGTCCAGCTCCAGTCACTATTTGGATTACAAGAGTATACTATCCAGTGATATTGGTTATCAATCCAATCTATGTCAAATGGAAACATTCTGCAATCAAATGGTCTGTCCTCATAAATGGAACAAAATTTCTTTTCTTTATCCCAAAGGATACAAGCATTAGAATCTGTCGTGTGTTTGATTATCCTAATAGGCTTGTTTTCAACCATAATCTCTTGTATAAAATCAGAACTGAATTTCTTAATATGGACCAGTCTGTTTACATCTGTTGGAAATAATATCGGTCGCGCAAAATCCGTACAGCATGATTTTCCCGTACAACTACCACACAAGTTTGTAAAGCTAAATTTGTCATTTTTCAACTCTGATTCACCTAAGGCTGAGTCTCTAGCAATAATATTAGATATATAGTTTTGATCATACAGGTATATTCTTTTTCTACATTTGTAGACAAAATATTTAGCGGAAACTTAGCTAGAACTGTAACTATTTAGCTTTGACGCAGACTAGCGATAATATGCACTTATGATCATACTTATTTTATGATGACATGTGATTCTATGCCGATGCCTTTCAGATACGTAGATTCACTTGAACAAAAACAACATATTGCATTATTTTATGACGATCCTGAATATGCAAGACTGATAGAATTTCGTTTCATAAAAAACGGACTATTAAATGGAGAGCAATGTGTATATGGTACAGAAGAAGACTCAGGTTCAATAGTCCTAAAATTTCTAAACTACGGAATACCATTGCATTATTTTAAAACAGGAAAACTACGTGTAATCCAGATACATGAAAGACACGGAGACCGTGACGAGATATTCAAAAAGTGCAAGGACGATTTGCAAACTATACTATACGGGTTATTTCCTCCTTATAGGATAGTCTCCAGGATTGTGGCCAACGTTAGCACCATTGAGGGAATTTCAGCTGAATTGGAACTTGAGAATTCAGCGCAGTTCCACTTTGAGGACTTTTGCGGCTCCATAATGTGCCCATATGACATATCAATGATAGAGAAGACAAAGAGGAAACAGTGGTTAGAAGAGATTCGTCTCTCACATGACGCCTGCATCTATGCTCCCAAATTTGGACACGGGGGCGTCTTTTGTACTTGTTGATTTTTTTACAGAAAACTATCTAACCAGCTTAATCTCTCGGAACGGTCCTGACTTTTCCCAGCAGTATCTAAAGTAGTCAAGGCACCATTCATGGAATGTTTCATCCTGCCCAAAAAAGCCCTCGCTCATGTCTGGTTCCCCACTGACTGTTGGAAACATTACAAGTCCTTGTTTTTCATTTAAAATTACAACAGTCTTCACATCTTCTTTCATTTTTCTTTCTACCTTTCCTTCTTCAATTAATTTTTTAAATCCAAGCTTGTCAAAGATTTGTTTTCTATCCTTTGGCATAATAGCAGATTCGGATAGAACAGATCGTAGTTTCACACCTCCACACACTTTTTTTGCAAGTGGCTCTATCAAATCAGAAGTATATGGAACTTCAAACAAAACATTATAGATGTAATCGTCTGAATCATCGTAGATCTCCCTCCATTTTTCAAGCACTTTAACAAAACCTTTGACATGCGTACCTTGTTCAAGTGAACCTATCCTCTGAAGAAACTTTCCAGGTACATCACCAAAATCATGGTTTTTGAAATATTTTTTATTGTTTGATAAAAAGCGAATTGATGGCACTTGGGCACACATTATTTTCCCAAACATTGTTATACTGTAATTGCCGTCTGATTCTTTTGCAATCAGGTCTGCCTTGACAAGTCTTTCAAAGTTCCTGAAAACTTCAGGTACTGTTGCTCCAAGCTCCTTTGCAAGCGTTGAAACTCTTGATTTTTGGTTGAAGAGTTTTAATAAGATTGCAAGCCTCTGTTCGCTTGCAAGCTCCAAAAAATCACTTGCAGTCTTTTCATACCCATCTTTCATTACCAAGTAATTACTTGGTAGTATTCTAAAGGTTGTCTCTGTAGTCATGACTCTGGCCAATTTGAGCCGCAGTCGGGGCACATTCCTCTATATCCTCTATACTTAGGTACAAATGTAACAAGCGCCCTATGAGAACCACATCCCTTGCATTGTGTGATATTATGACTCATTACCATATCGTAGTCGGCGATCAATATTAGAATCAGTTATGTGCTTAGCTAACCGTTTAGCTGTCAATGCAAGACGACCTGATATTTTCCCAAGTTCAATTAGATACATGCAGCGTTGGTTTGACAAAAATGAAACAGAAACCGCATATGTCATGGTGAACTGTGAGACAGGAACGGAACCAAAAGTAATTGAAGAGTTAGGAACAATCGATGGAGTAAAAGAGATCAAATACACGTTTGGAAGCTATGACATAGTAACAAAGGTGGTAGCAGGCTCGGTTGAGGCGCTAAGGGAAATAATAACACTAAGGATAAGAAAGATAGATAGGGTCCGTTCTACGACTACATTAATTTGTAAAGAAGCTATTTTCCCGATGGTTGCATAGCGATTGTTCCCATATTTTTATTTTCATTTTATAATTCTGATAAAATTGTTTCATAGATCTTCATTTACTAATTTTACCATGTACATATAGTTATACAATCCAGCTGAATACTTGTAACTTTAGCTAAACTACTGCTATTAGGAGAAATGCCCAGTATCTAACTATGTACGTTAGAGAACAAGAAAGTACAGAACTTTTTGGAATGGATACTGCACGCATACAGGATGATGAGATCTCTTTTTCCACATCTCAAAATTATTGCGTGTGTGTAGTGGACATTATAAATTCAACAGAGATCATTCTAGGTATGGGTAGTACACAGAAGGTCAGAAAATATATTTCAACATTCATCAATTCCATGACAACGCTTGCTCGAAACTTTGATGCAACCATAGTCAAAACTGTAGGAGATGCAGTCATATTTTACTTCCCTGAAACATCTGACTCTAACAACCAGTCTTCGTTTAAGAAAGCCTTTGATTGTTTTGCAGCAATGTTAGATGCTTGTCCACTTATCAATGCTACACTTCAAAAAGAAAGCTTGCCTCCGTTAAGCTATAGGATTAGTGCTGATTATGGTAGAGTGGAAGTTGCAAGATCAGCATCATCAAGAGAAGATGATCTCTTTGGTTCTACCATGATCTTGTGTGTCAAGATCAATTCCATGGCAAGAAGAAACGGTATTGTAATAGGAGAAGATCTTTACAGAATAGCCAGATCTCTTCAGCTAGAAAGGGACTACAAGGTAACGGAGATTGGGGCATATGAGACGGGTCTCAAGTTCTCTTATCCAGTTTACGAAGTAACTTGCGGTAAAGCGCGATTTAGTATAAGCCAATAATGTATGTTATCTATAAAAAGTACAAGAGTATTTATTAATCGAGAAGAGATAGATGAGCGCACACCTTTATGACGACAAAAAGAATCTTGGCCTTATCTTCTATGTCAATTATTTTCTCGCTTTTAATAGTTAACGTACTTGTTTCGTTCAATTATGCTTATGCAGATAGTAATCCAGCTTTTCCTCAATGGTTCAAAGACAAAGCAAGCCAATGGACCTCAGGAAATCTCAATGATTATGAATTTGTGCAAGCGATACACGACCTTCTTGCAAGTGGCTTTTCATTATCAAACACGGGTGCAAATCAAACCACCACGGCATCTGTAAATACTAATCCAGTAACTGAAACTTCAGAAATGACAGAAGTGAACAATGTTCCAAAATCATCTTCTATTACGATACAATCAAAAGATTGTGATGACATGAACTTTCCAAAAGTGGATTGGTCTGGCTGCAATCATTCTGGTGAATACCTAGACCATGCCAACCTAAGCTGGGCAAATCTTGAGGGTGCAAATCTTTCATATGCAAACCTCAAGGATGCCTACATGGTCGGTACTAATCTCAAAAATGCCAACTTGGATCATGCCAATCTAGAAGATGCCATACTGACTAACGCAGATCTTACCGGTGCAAGCCTGGTAGGCGCACATGGTTCATACGTCAATCTCAATTGGGCAAAAGTAGATAATGCAAACTTTACTAACGCAAACATGCCAATCTCCCAATTTCGATGGGGGACTGGGACAGGAGCTGTCTTCAAGGATGCAAATCTTAACAGTGCATTGTTTTATACAAACGATCTGTCAAATGCAGATTTTGAAGGTGCAGACCTTACCTATGCAGCTTTTAACATGAATGCCAATCTTACCAATGCCAATTTTGATGGAGCAGAACTACATAGTACAGATTTAGGAACATCATACCTCAGTGGCGCAAGTCTACACTGCAAACATAATCCAATTTGTAATTAACTTCTAATCAAGTAAACTCAGAAACGGTAATCATTATTTATATAATGAATCTGCAACCGTATTGTAATCTGCCAACCAGTTTAGTATGTTTTCATGGTCTTTGATCTTTATCTTTCCGGCTCTGTCTACTATTCCAAGTCCCATTAATTTTTCCTTGACGCCATCAGAGATTGTTACCTCACCAGTCTGGTACGCAACCAATGATGCAATCATCTGGCTTGAAATGTCAACATTTCGAAAATGCTATGATATGCTTTATAGGAAAACAATATGAGCATGAAATATCCCAATGAGTTTTAGACTCTCACAGTTTGTGATACTGGGGCATTTCCTGCCAGAATATTTTTTGCCTTCCAGCAACTGCCGTGGTACCAATCTTCTCCGTAAATTATATCACCCTCAACAAGATCCACCTCTTTTCCGCATGACGCGCAGCGGGGTGTCATGTGATGTTTCGATGTGACAAGTGCAGAATGCAGTTCAAAGAATTCACGAAGATCATCCGGTTCTTCAAACTCGAAATTATCAAAATCTTCAGATTCAGAGTAAGCCACATCTGATTTCTTCATACCAATAATAATACCATTCACGATATCTGAATTTGCAAGTAACTTCTCTGACATACTACCACCTATTTGTTTAAGATAATTTATGGCCTTTAGATCTTCGTTAGTATTACCTCCAATAGCGGCTAATGGCAATTCAATAAATTTTGGCGATTGTAAAAATAAGAGTTGCTGATAAAAGCTACGTTAGTCTTATTTATTGAAAATTGAAGCCTATTCACAATGAAGATCCCTATAGATCAGGTATACAAGTTAACATGCACATGCGGACATGATTTTAAACAGCATATAGGAAATACAGATAGTTTTGCATGTAAAGTACGTCAAGGGCATTGTATGTGCAAATTTTTTCATCTTGCCAAGTGATTAGTCTGAATCAAGATCTGGATTCTCTAAGGTAGTATTGCTGTTAGATCGCTCACATAATATCATCAATAATACATCAATCATTATTGATTTAGATGAATGTTCATGGAGATTACTCTTAACCACAGTCTCATTCCTGTCTTCTAATGTGATTACCTGAGAAAACAGCTTCGTATCACCAATTTTGAATTCTTTTGGCATGAGAATCATTGTCTCATTTAAAATAAAACGATTGTTTAACGGTGTTAAGGCACATTGTTCCTGAACAATGTGTAGTAATTCTTTATAGACAAATCAGAGTAGGAGTGGCATGATGGCTACAAATGAGGAGATATTTGAGGAAATATGGGTATCTAGCAATTATACTACTGTTTTTTGTACCGAAGAGGAAAAAGATCATTATCTGCATTCATTGAGTTCAAGAAAGGCAATACCCCCTGGAATGAGTGTTGTCTTTATCAGAAGAAAACTAAACAAACATTACACCAAAAATGAGATAACGAATGCAACTCCAGAACAACTAAAGACAATGATCGAATAGACGGAGATAGGCCTGGTTAATTCGCATTTTGTTTGGCCTGCTTTTTACAAGCAGGGCACCTTGGGCCATAATCACGGTCTTTACTTACTATGATTTTTTTACATCCAAGACAATAATAATAGTTGGTCATTTGACAACACCTGTGTTGTTACCTTTTCTATATCTTATCTTTCCATAGTTTTTTGAAAATTAGTTTATTATATGGAGAAGATCTTTAATTCCTCGAGTGAGTTTTTCTTTTGGTTTTTCATTTTCATAGCCAATAGGCAATATGGCTATTGGTTTTTGTCCTTCAGGCAGATGTAATATCTCTGAAACTTTCTTTTCATCAAATGCCCCAACCCATACCGTAGATAATCCAAGTACATACGTTGTAAGTTGAGCATAAGCAGTTGCTATACTGGCATCTTGAACAGAAAATAGATTTGATCTCTCGCCAAACCGTTCAACTGATCTTGTTGGGTTTGCACAAAAAACAAGTAAAAGTGGTGCTTCAGAAATGAAAACTTGATCCCTTGCTGCACTAACCAGACTTTTCTTGATTTCTTTATTTTTGATTTGATATATTTCAAATGCCTGTAGGCCTGCTGCCGAAGGAGCCATGTTACATGCTTGTAAAATCTTGTTTAATTTTGAATCATTTACTCGTTCTGTCTTAAATGCTCTGATTGAACGTCTTTTTTTCAGAAGATCAAAGAATGATTTTTCATTCATGATTATATTGGTGTAAGACTTTTTCTATTATAGTAATACCAAGAATATCAAAAGTGATAATGTGCTGGTTTACAGAAGAGTCTTGGGATTTGTGCAAAAGAAGCTAACAAATCATTCTAAAATGATTTTCCTAGAATCGATTTTCTTCTCTTCCTCAGTTATACGAATTTTCAGTCTTTGTGGGTAACAACTCATAATAATTATTTGACAATGATTTAACAAAAACCCACGTATGTATTCTTCAAGGACATACATTGAGACTGCAAATGTAGTTATTTTATAGTCGTTGAGCCTAAATTTTTTTTTTGAGCCTAGCAATTTCTTCGTTAATTGTATTTATGACCTCTAGAAATATCGTAATTTCGTTCATCATTGCATCAAGCTTGACCTTGTATTCAGCAAGCTCTGTTTTGAGTGAATCCACATTTTGTGAATTTCTCTCAGATGCAAGAATGTCAAGCTTGACCTTGTATTCAGCAAGCTCTGTTTTGAGTGAATCCA
>Ga0187776_10000379_pt1 | contig 21548 bp, 15 predicted proteins | sample 0216_BV02_MP12_2_FD_132426 | JGI IMG/M metagenome (GOLD analysis project Ga0187776, IMG submission 132426) | Tropical peat soil microbial communities from peatlands in Department of Meta, Colombia - 0216_BV02_MP12_20_MG | ecosystem: Environmental > Terrestrial > Soil > Wetlands > Peat | place...
CTCCCCGGATCAGGCCCTCGGCATCACCCACTACACCGTGAGCCGCGGCGACTCGGTGGCCTCGGTCGCCCTGAAATTCCACACCACCACCAACGTCATCCGCGAGCTCAACGACCTGCCCGAAGGCCGACTCACGGTGGGCGATGACCTGCGCGTGCCGGCCGACTCCGAGCTGCCCGCGAAGGTGGTGCTCGCGGCGGCGCGCGTCGATGGCCGTGTCCGGGGCCACCGCCCGCGGGTGTTCATCGTGCACCACGGCGATACGCTCTATTCCATCGCACGCCGCAATCGGATCGATGTGTCGACGCTGGCCGCGATGAACGGCATGCAGCCGGGGGACCCGCTCAAGGCCGGGCAGCGCATCCAGGTCGCGAGCCCGGGCGGCGGCTCGTCCAGTCACGCGCGCTCGCATCGGCACGTGGTCTACACCGTGCGCAGCGGCGACACCGTGGCCGGCATCGCGCAGCTCTTCCAGTGCAGCGTGCCGCAGATCCTGGCCTGGAACGGCTTGAGCCCGCACAGCCACATTCACGAAGGCCAGAAGCTCCACATCCACGTGGTGCGGCACAGCTGAAGCGGACGGCCCGACCCTCCTCGGTTCGGGTCAGCGCGCGACTTCCGGCATAATCCTCAGCCGGAGGACACCACATGGGATTTCTCGCTGGCAAGCGCGCCTTCATCGTCGGCGTCGCAACCGATCGCTCGATCGCCTGGGGCATCGCGCAGGCCATGCACCGCGAGGGCGCCGAGCTCGCGTTCTCCTACGTGAACGACAAGATGAAGGAACGCGTCGAGCCGCTCGCGCACTCGCTCGGCTCGCGCCTCACCATGCCCCTCGATGTGACGGTCGATGGGCAGATCGACGGCGCCTTCGAACTCCTGAAGCGCGAGTGGGGAACGCTCGATATCGTCGTGCATGCAGTGGCGTTCGCGCCCCGCGAGGCGCTCAGCGGCTCATTTGTCGCCGCCACCAGCCGCGAGGGCTTTCGCGTGGCGCACGATGTATCGAGCTACAGCCTCACCGCCTTGGCGCGCGGCGCGCAGCCCCTGATGACGGGACGCGCCGGCGCGCTCCTCACCCTCACCTACCTCGGCGCGGTGCGCTCGATCCCTGGCTACAACGTCATGGGGCTCGCCAAGGCGAGCCTCGAGGCCAACGTGCGCTTCCTGGCCGCGGACTTAGGTCCCCTCGGCATCCGCGTCAACGGCATCTCCGCGGGCCCGATCAAGACGCTCGCCGCGGCCGGCATTCCGGGCTTTCGCAAGATGCTCGCCCGCGTGGCGGAGGTCGCGCCGCTCAGGCGCAATGTGACACTCGAGGACGTCGGCAACACGGCCGCGTTCCTCTGCTCGGACCTCGCGGCCGGCATCACCGGGGAAATCGTCTACGTGGACAGCGGCTTCAGCACGGTCGGCATGAGCTTCCCGCTCGAGGCCGAGGGCTGACGACGCGCCCGAGGCAAGCGCCCTAATCGAACGCCTTCGGGTTCTTGCGCACGTCCGCCGTGCGCCGCACCTCGCCGACGTAGGCGAGCACGTCCCCCACGCCCTCGCGCCCCGCCTGCTGCTGCGCGCGGTCGGCGAGCTCCTGCGCGGAGGGCGCCGCTGCTGAGGTGCGCACGGCGGTGATCGCGACCACGGCGGCTCCGCCATCGCTCATCGTCAGCGCGCGAAACACCGGAGCCTTCGCGGGCCGCGGCGCGGCAAAGACCGCCGACCGGATCGGCGCCGCAATTGACGGGTCGTTGCGGCCGACGAAATGCGCCGGCTCCGCCGTCACCCCGAGCGACTGCGCGACCGTTTCGAACGAGGTTCCGGCCTCGAGCCGCGCCCGTGCTGCGTCGGCGGCCTTCAAAGCCGCCTGGGTACCGCGCTCCTTGGCGATCGCGGAGACGATCTCGGCACGCACCTCCTCGAGCGGCTTAGGTTGAGGCTTGCGGTGCTCGAGCACCTTGACGACCACCAGCGCGTTGTCGCCGAGGAGCACCGGACCCCCGAGCCTTCCCGCGGCGAGCGGCGGATCGCCGAAGAGCAGCTCCTGAAGCGGGGGCGTGGCGCCTAAGGGCGCCGCACCCGCACCCTTGGAGTACTCCGCGATCTCGCCCGACTGGAGCTTGAACTCCTGCACGAGCGCGCTCAGGTCCGCATTGGGCTCCGAGAGGCGCCTCTGCAGCTGCTCCTGGATCTCGCCGAAGCGATCGGTGGCGCGGCTGCGCTTGAGCCCCGACTCGAGCTGCGCGCGCGCCTCGTCGAAGGACTTGCCCTTCCCGGCCTGAGTCTCTTCCAGCCGGATGATGTGATAGCCGAACTGCGTCTTGACGGGTCCGCGGATCTCCCCGGGCTGCATGGCAAAGAGCGCATCCGCAAAGGCCGGGACGAACGTGCTCTTATCCGCCCAGCCGAGGTCGCCGCCGTTGCCTGCGGAGCCCGGGTCCTTGGAGTACTGCTGGGCGAGCGCGCCAAAGTCCTTGCCCGCCTTGGCCTGCGCGAGCACGTCCTGAGCCTCTTTGAGCGCTGCCGCGTCGTCCTTGTCCGTGATGAGAATGTGCCGCGCGTGACGCTTCTCGGCGATGGTGAGCTGCGCTTTCTCCTTCTCGTACTGCGCGTGCAGATCTGCGTCCGTCACCGTCACCTGGGCTTCGAGCGCATCGAGCCGCAGCTCTCCGTATTGGATGTGATCCGACTCGGGCGTGAGGTACTGCTTCTCATGCGCCTGGTAGTAGGCCGCGACCGCCGCCTCATCGGCGGGGGCGCCCGGGAACTTCTCCGCCGGCAGAACCAGGTAGCGAACCTCGCGTTCCTGGTCCTGGAGCTCCCGGAGACGCGTGAACTCGGTGGGCGTCAGGAAATCCGAGCCCCGGATCGCATTCTCGAGCTGCTGGCGCTGGAGCTCGCTGCGCAGCTCCTCCTGGAAGGCTTCCGGCGTCATGCCGGCGCGCGCCAGCGCATCGCGCGCCGCCTCGGGGGAATATTTCCCTTCGATCTGGAAGGCAGGCTCGCCGTGCACCGCCTCGATCAGCTCATCGTGTCCCACCCGATAGCCGAGATCGTGCGTGCGCTCGGCGATGAGCGCGCGGCGGATCATCCCTTCGAGCACCTGGTCCTGGAGCTTAGTGCGCAGCTCCGCCGGAATCTCCGCGCCTCCTAAGCGCTGCTGCCACTGGGCCTGCTCGCGCAGCCAGGCGTTGCGCGCTTCCTCGAGGGTGATCTTGCTGCCGGCCGCCTCGGCGGCGTAGTTCGAGCCGCCGAAGCTGAGGTTCACGATGCCGTAGGCGCCCCAGGCGGCGAATACGACCGACAGGAGCCCCACGACGAGGTAGGTGATCCATTTGCGCTTGGCGCTCCCCGCCGTGCCCTTGAGGGCGTCTCCGATGCGCTGAAGCATATTGGGTCTGGCTGGCTCTCTTGGATGGGGTGGCGGAGCGGACGGGACTCGAACCCGCGACCCCCGGCGTGACAGGCCGGTATTCTAACCAGCTGAACTACCGCTCCGAATTGGGGGGGCGAATCCTAGCGGATTGAGGAACTTGGCCACAAGCAGTTTCGCCCCTCCCCGGACGGGAGCGCCCTCCTGAACCTACCGCCCCGGGAGCGGTCAACGGATGGGCGAAAATTGCGCGATGCACGGGTGAACCGGGATCCTTAAGGGTACGGTTCGCGCGTCGCCAGGGCCCGACAGAGCGCATCCGGGCGCACGTGCGGGCACAATCGCAGTCAACGTCGTTTTGAGGACGGTCGCGGTGAAGTCATTCAGCAGAGCGTTGCGGCTCGGTATGGCGGTGGCGGGTCTCGCCCTCGCCGCACCGGCCCTGGCCGCCCTCGGGGGCGATGCCTCCTCGGTGGAGGCCGACCGGGTCTCGATGAAAGGGGCGCTCGCCGCCTTCAACACCGTGCGCGGCTACGCCGTCCACGAGATCACGACCTCCGCGGGCGTGCACGTGCGGGAGTATCTGGCCGGCGGCAGGGTGTTTGCCGTCAGCTGGCAGGGGCCCGTGATCCCGGATCTGCGCCAGATGCTCGGCGGCTACTACGCGACTTACGCGCAGGCGGCGACCGGACCCCACGGCGGTGGGCATCGCCACCTCCGCATCGAGCAGCCCGGGCTCGTCGTCGAGTCGAACGGGCACATGCGGGCTTTCTACGGCCGGGCCTGGGATCCGGCGCTTCTGCCGCAGAATTTCGCCGTCGCCGACATCCGCTGAAGCGCGTACAGGAAGCCACCCGATGCACAAGTACCTGGCCTTCACCTTGAGCTCGCTGCTGATGCTCGCCTCCTGCGGCGGGAGCGGCGGCGGCTACAGCACCAGCGGCGGAGGGGGAGGCGGCGGCGGAATCGCCGGCCCGGGACCGAACGTGACGACGATGACGGTCGACATCGGGCCTGCGGGACCGACTTTCGTCAATCTCCCGTTCATCACCCTCACCGTCTGTGCGCCGGGCACCAACAACTGTCAGACGATCGACCACATCGAGGTCGACACGGGCTCGTGGGGGCTGCGCGTCATCGACTCGGTCCTCAACCCCGGGCTGCGCTCGGCATTGCCGCAGCAGATGGTCGGAGGGACCACGACCCCGGTCGTGGAATGCGCCCAGTTCGCGGACGGCTACAGCTGGGGGCCGGTGGTCTCCGCCGACGTCACGATCTCGAGCGAGAAGGCGAGCGGCATCCCGATCCAGATCATCGGCGATCCCGCGTTTCCGGGGGCGACGCAGGCTCCCTCCGATTGCACGAGCATCGGCCCCGAAGAGGACACCGTCGCCACCTTCGGCGCCAACGGTCTGATAGGCGTCGGCGTCTTCCTGCAGGATTGCGGCAGCTTCTGCGCCACGGGCGTGATTCCCGGAACCTACTACCAATGCCCGACCAACGGCGGCGCCTGCACCGGCATCACGCAGGCGACCGATCTTCAGGTGTCAAATCCCGTCGCCTCCTTCGCGGCCGACAATAATGGCGTCATCGTCGAGTTCCCCAGCGTGGCGGCCGGCGGCGCCGCCACTGTGACCGGTGCGCTGGTCTTCGGCATCGGGACCGAGAGCAACAACGCCTTGGGCGGCGCCACGATCCTCGCGACCGATTCCGGCAGCGGCACGGTGACCGTGACCTTCGGCGGGATTCAGTATCCCTTGAGCGCACTCGACAGCGGCTCGAACGCGCTCTACTTCAACGACAACTCCCTGAGCCTCTGCGCGGCGGGCACACCCGGCGACGGCTTCTTCTGCACGGCCGCGAATCTGCAGGCCAACATCGCCACGCGCGCGAACACGCAGCTCGTCGCCAACTTCACCATCGGCAATGCGACGACGATGATCGAGAACAATCCGATGGCCGCGGCGTACCCGCAGCTCGCAGGTCCCATCGGGGCCGTGCAGTCCCAGACCTTTGACTTCGGTCTCCCGTACTTCTACGGCCGCAACGTCTTCAACGCCATCGAGACGCTGCCCGCCGGCGGAACGATCGGACCCTACATCGCTTACTAGGGACGCTCGCGGCGCGCGGGGCAGACGGCGCGCGCCGTGGCATCATAGGGGCCCGTTCTTCGATCGCGCCCCGATGAGCCCGCCGCTCAAGATCTTCGCTGCGCTCCTCGTCGTTCTGCTCGCGGTGACCGGCTATGGGTGGTGGATAACCGATCAGGCCGCCTCGACTCCGGTCGCCGCGTTGAATGCCAAGCCGGCGGCGCCGCCCGCCGCGAACGACGGCCTGCCGGTCATCGATCAGACCACCTTCCTCATCGCGCAGCGCCTGTCGCTGCGCGCCACGACGCCGGAGGAGCAGGCGCTCGCGCAGCAGGCCGTGGAGCTCGCCGACCATGAGGTCGACCTCGCTTTTGCGGGGGCTCTGCGCCACATCGAGGCCCACCCGCCGGTCCTGAGCGCCGCGGCGGTGGCGATCCAGGCCCGGCTGAATGACGCCCAGGCGCAGCTCGAGGCCGAGACCGCCCGTGTCAAGCGTCTCACGGACTCGCTCGCCAAGGCCCCGGATTCGGGCCAGGAGGCGCTGCAGGACCAGCTCGACCTCGCGAAGGCGCAGCAGGAGCTCGATCAGGACGAGGTCACGCAGGCCAATAACGACCTGATGCAGGCGGGCGGCAACGTGCATCAGCGCATCCGCCTGATGCAGGAGCAGCATGAGGCGACCAATCACAGCCGTCCGGCGCTCCCACCCCCGACTTCCAATCCACTCGGCAACTTGAAGGGGCTGGTGGGCGAGGCGCGCGAGTGGTTCGCGCTGCACAAGAAGCGCGGCTGGCTCGCCCGGGCCGAGAAGCGCGTCACCGAGAGCGTCGAGCAGCTCGCGGCCGAGAAGCAGGCGCTCGCCCAAGAGCTTGCGGCGAGCAAGCAGCAGGCCGCCGGCGCCGTGAACGCCCCGCCCTCCGCGGCAGGCGCCGCGCCGGGCGCCACCGCAACGGCGGGCGGAACCTCGACGCTCGTCGCGATGACACGTCAGCTCGCCGCCGACCAGAGCCGTCTCACGATCCGCGATCAGCGCATCGGCGACCGCAAACGCCTGGCCGACATCTACGCGCAATGGGGCAAAGTCGTCGATGGCCAGGCGGACGCCGTACTGCACTCCGCCCTCACGAGCGTGGCCGTGGTGCTGATCACGCTGCTGCTGCTGCTCTTCATCGACCGCTCCCTGGAGCAGCTCCTAGGCCGCACCCCCATCGATCGCCGCCAGGTCGCCACGCTCAGGAGCGTCGTGGGCGTCTCCTGCCAGCTCGCCGGCATCGTCGTCATTCTCCTCGTCCTGATCGGACTCCCCGGGCAGCTCGGGACGATGATCGGCCTCGCCGGTGCCGGGCTCACGGTGGCGCTCAAGGATTTCATCATCGCCTTCCTCGGCTGGTTCGTGCTGATGGGCAAGCACGGCATGCGCGTCGGGGACTGGGTCGAGATCAACGGGGTGAGCGGCGAAGTAGTAGAGCTCGGCATCTTCCACACCGTGCTCCTCGAGACCGGCAACTGGACCGAGGCCGGGCATCCCACCGGCCGCCGCGTCACCTTCACCAACGCGTTCGCGATCGAGCGCCACTACTTCAACTTCTCGACCACCGGTCAGTGGCTCTGGGACGAGCTCCTGCTGGTGGTGCCCTTCGACCGGGATGCCCACGCGATCGCGGATGCGATCCAGAAGGAAGTGACCGCCGCGACCGCCGAGAGCACCCGTCAGGCGGAGGCTGAGTGGCAGCGCGCCGCGCGCGGGCGCAAGCTTGCCTTCACCGCACAGCCGGGCATCGCCATCCGCCCGGCCCCGGGTGGCGGTGGCGTCGAGATCGCGGTGCGCTACGTCACCCGCGCCTCTGAGCGCTATGCGCTGCGCGCCAGGCTCTACCAGTCGGCGGTGCAGCTGCTGTCGCAGCCGCCCAAGTCATGACTGCGCGACTTCCGGCGATCTTCCTCGGGCACGGCAACCCGATGAATGCCCTGAGCGAGAATGCCTGGACGCGCGCCTGGTCCGCGCTCGGTGCCGGGCTCAGCCCCAGACCCCGCGCGGTACTCGCGATCTCGGCGCACTGGTACATCGCGGGAACTGCCGTCACGGCCATGGCCGCTCCCCGCACCATCCACGACTTCGGTGGCTTTCCGCGCGAGCTGTTCGCGATGCGCTACCCCGCCCCCGGCGATCCCGCGCTCGCGGAGCGCGTGGCCGAGCTGCTCGCCCCATTGCCGGTCGCGGCCGATCAGTCCTGGGGGCTCGATCATGGCACCTGGTCGGTGCTCTGCCACGTGTTTCCTCGAGCCGATGTCCCCGTCGTGCAGCTCAGCATCGACGCGACACGCCCGCCCGCGTTTCACTACGAGCTCGGCACGCGTCTCAAGGCGCTCCGCGCCGAAGGAGTGCTCATCGTCGGCAGCGGCGACGTCGTGCACAACCTCGAGGCGTACGCCTGGGGAGGACGTCCGGCGCGGCCCTACGACTGGGCGCTGCGCTTCGAGAGCACGGTGCGCGAGCGACTCGGGGCGGGCGATCACGCGACGCTCATCGATTACAGCGCGATGGGTGATGACGCCCTCCTCTCGGTGCCGACGCCCGAGCACTACCTGCCGCTTCTCTATGTGCTCGGCGCCAGTCTGCCGGGAGAGTTGCTTACATTTCCGGCGGAGGGAATCGACGGCGGCTCAGTCTCGATGCTCGCAGTGCGCTTCGGTTAGATCCGCAGCCGGGGACGAGCAGCGCCTGGCTGGCTGCTGCCATGATTGGCGCACCGCGTCTGGGATGGTGGGTGCTGACGGGCTCGAACCGCCGACATTCGCCTTGTAAGGGCGACGCTCTACCAGCTGAGCTAAGCACCCCCAACGATCCTTAGCGCTGAGAAGAATCGTAGCCCGCCAACCGGCCGATGGCACTACCTGCTTGAGGCGCCGCGCGTCACGGCTTCAGTGGGTGAGGTTAGTCCAGTACCCCCCAAAAACGTGCACCGAAAGCCAATAGCCCAGCACGACGTTGACTGCGGCACCGATGGTGAAGGCGAGCAGGGGGCGTAAGCCCGCGGCAGCGAGCTCTCGGAAGCGAGTTGTCAAGCCGATGCTGAAGAAACAGAAGATGAAAGCCCAGGTCCGCAAGCCCTTCAGAGGAGCAACGAGTCCCGGCACGACCTGCTTGTTGTACTCCGCAAGGCTGTAGTGCCGCGTCACGGCGGTCACGAGTATCGAAGCCACGAGAAACCCCAGCACGAACTTTGGAAATCGCCACCAGATCTGATGTACGTCGGTCGTTCCCCCCTCGCTGCGCTCCCAGAAGGTCGTCGCGACAATCGCCAGCAGGAACGCCCAGATCCCGATCCAAACATCGCGACCGACCACCTTCATCAGGGTGAACGCGAAGGTGGCCTGATCGGCTGTCCCCGAGATCCCCGTGCCGACGCCGGCCATCCGTCCATAGGCTTCCGCGGCCGCAAGTCCGGCGGCATCGGCAAACTCAGAGGTACCTATCCAGGCACCGGCGACTCCCGTAGGGAGGCCGAAGGCACGGGCTGCAAACGGCAGGACGAATATCATCACGATCGCCCAGACGATGACGGTCGTAATCACGACGGAGGTATCTTCCTTACGAGCACCCACCGCACCCGACACTGCGATCGCGGCGGACACACCACAGACTGCTCCCCCGACGCCAAGCACCGCCGCTAATCGCTGCTCCAGCCCCAGTCTCCGGGCCGCAATAAAGATGATGGTAAACGTCACGACTGAGACCAGCGATGCCTGGAGGATGGTCACGGGACCTGCCCAGACGATCAACGTGAAAGGAAGAGTCGCGCCGAGTAACACGATGCCGGTCTTGATGTAGAACTCGACACGGAACCCGGCGTCGAGCGACCGGGGTAAGCCGATGAGGTTCGAGATCACGAGTCCGAGAGCCAACGCAACCAGCGGTGGCTCGAGATTGTAGCGCCCCGCCTCGCTCCACTGTCCCAGGGTGAAAATCACTACCGAGACAAGGTAAACGAACGCAAAGGCGGGCATGAACTCGCGAGCGCGATACCCCATCAGTGAGAGTGCCAGGGAGAAGAGCGTGAGCCACAGAACAAACTGTGCAACATAGCGCGGCCAGTTTGCTGCGAAATGCCGGGCAAGGTCTGTCCACTGCGACCAGGTGGCCGGCGTGACGGCAATCCACCGCAGGCTTGATCCCGCCGAGAACAGCAGATAGGCAGTCATGACCAGCCCGAGGCCGAGCCAGACGGCCCACCAGTCCTCCTTGGTCCAGAGTTCGCGCCAACCTTTGGATTCAGGAGCCGAGCCGGTCAGGCCCGCATCTGAGGGCTTATTCATGTTTTTGGAGACCTGTATGCGACTCTTCAGGGTCGGTCCAGCGGACATCCTGCGCGTGCCCGGCCCGCGCAGCAAGTCACATTTGAGTACAGCTTAAGTGCCGACTCTTAATGACACCCCTTCACCCCTCCACGCGAGGCGAGGAAAGGATCTCCGGCTCGCCTGAGAACGTCCCTCAATGCGCCGGCGGCACGACCGACTTCACGCGCCGGCCGTTGCGACGCCCGCGCTTGTCCTCACCCTCCACCGCCGGCGGTGTGTCCGCGGCCTGCTGCGGCAGCGGCTGCTTGGTGAGCGCCACCGTGAGCACCTCGTCGATCCATTTCACCGGCTTGATGTCGAGATTGCCCTTGATGTTGTCGGGAATCTCGGCCAGGTCCTTCTCGTTCTCATCCGGGATGAGGACCGTCTTGATGCCGCCGCGATGAGCCGCCAGGAGCTTCTCCTTGAGGCCCCCGATGGGCAGCACCTCGCCGCGCAGCGTGATCTCGCCCGTCATGGCGACATCCGAGCGCACCGGGATCTTGGTGAGCGCCGAGACCAGCGCCGTGCACATGCCGATGCCCGCGCTCGGGCCGTCCTTCGGAGTAGCCCCCTCGGGGATGTGCAGGTGCACGTCGTGCTTCTGGTAGAACTCGGGCTCGAGCCCCAGGACCTGGGCGCGGCTGCGTACCACGGTCATGGCGGCGTGGATCGACTCCTGCATCACTTCGCCGAGCTGCCCGGTGTGCTGGAGCTTGCCCTTGCCGGGGACCACCGCTGCCTCGATCGTAAGGAGCTCGCCCCCGACTTCGGTCCAGGCAAGACCCGTGACCTGGCCGACGCGGTTCATGTCCTCGGCCTTGCCGTAGCGGAAGCGGCGCACGCCCAGGAACTTATCCAGATTGCGCGGCGTGACCGCGACCGACTTCTGGTCCTTCTTGTGCAGCAGCATCTGCTTGACGGCCTTGCGGCCGATCTTGGCGATCTCGCGCTCGAGGTTGCGCACGCCCGCCTCGCGCGTATAGAAGCGCACGATGTCGAGCAGCGCGCCGTCTGAGACCTTGAGCTCATCGGGCTTCAAGCCGTTGCTCTTCATCTGCTTCGGCACCAGGTAGCGCCGCGCGATGTTCATCTTCTCGTCTTCCGTGTAGCCGGCCAGACGGATGACCTCCATGCGATCGAGCAGCGGCGCCGGAATGTTCAGGGTATTCGCGGTGCACACGAACATCACCTCCGAGAGATCGAGATCGACCTCGAGGTAATGATCGTTGAAGGTCGAGTTCTGCTCGGGATCGAGCACCTCGAGGAGCGCGGACGAGGGGTCGCCGCGGAAGTCCATCGACATCTTGTCGACTTCATCGAGCAGGAACAGCGGATTGTGCACGCCCGCCTTGGCCATGTTCTGCACGATCTTGCCCGGCATCGAGCCGATGTAGGTGCGCCGATGGCCGCGGATCTCGGCCTCATCGCGCACGCCGCCCAAGGACATGCGCACGAACTTGCGGTTGGTCGAGCGCGCGATGCTCTGACCCAGGGAGGTTTTGCCGACGCCGGGTGCTCCTACCAGGCACAGGATCGGTCCCTTGAGTTTCTCGACGCGCTGCTGCACGGCGAGGTACTCGACGATGCGCTCCTTCACCTTCTCGAGCCCGTAGTGATCCTCGTCCAGCACCTTCTGGGCACGGGCGATGTCCTTGATGATGCGGGTGCGCTTCTTCCACGGCACCTTGACCAGCCAGTCGATGTAGTTACGGACGACGGTCGCTTCGGCCGACATGGGCGACATCAGCTTGAGCTTGTTGAGCTCGCCCGTGGCCTTGTCGCGCGCCTCTTTCGGCATGCCGGCCTTGGCGATCTTCTGCTCGAGCTCGGTGAGCTCGTTGCCGCCCTCGTCCATCTCGCCGAGCTCTTTCTGGATCGCCTTCATCTGCTCGTTGAGGTAGTACTCGCGCTGGCTCTTCTCCATCTGCGCCTTGACGCGGCCGCGGATGCGCTTCTCGATCTGCAGCACGTCCATCTCGCTCTCGATGGCGACCAGGATGTGCTCGAGGCGCTTCCTGACGTCGAGGATCTCGAGCACCTTCTGCTTCTCGGCGAGCTTCAGGGACATGTGCGCCGCGACGGTGTCGGCGAGCCGCCCGGCCTGCTCGATGCCGGCGAGCGCGGTGAGCACCTCGGGCGGCACCTTCTTGTTGAGCTTCACGTACTGCTCGAACTGCGAGATGACCGAGCGCGCGAGCACGTCCATCTCTTTCTCATCGTACGCTTCGTCATCCGGGAGCAGTGTCGCATCGCAGGAGTAGTACTCCCCGGCGTGCAGCCTCTCGATGCGCGCACGGTCGACGCCCTCGACCAGCACCTTCACCGTGCCATCGGGGAGCTTGAGCAACTGCAGGATGGTGGCGACGGTCGCGATGCGGTAGAGATCGTCGGCCTTGGGATCGTCGATGTCCGCCTGCTTCTGCGCGACCAGCATGATGCGCTTGTCGGTGCGCATCGCGACATCGAGCGCCTGGATCGACTTCTCTCGCCCCACGAACAGCGGAATCACCATGTGCGGGTAGACGACCACATCCCGCAGCGGGAGCACCGGCACGTTCTCGATGCTGTTGGGGTTCGGGGTCGTAGGAACAGTAGGTTCGGACACGCTCAAGCCCTCGATGGCAGATGGCGCACCGACCGCGGGCCTTGCGCGGACCGCGGCCGGCTCCTTATGTCAGTAGTCTAACGGGAAATGAGGCTGGCGCTGCGCGTTTCAAGGGTGACGCAGCTCACGGGACTGGCACTTTGCTGCGCAGCGAGCCGCGTGCGTCAGTGGTTCGAGCCCGAGGCGCGCCGCGGCTCATCCACGCTCGCGAGACGGGTCTCGTCCGAGCCATAGACGATATAAGGCTTGGTCTGCCCGTCGATGACCGTCTCGTCGATCACGATCCGCGACACGTTGCGCATCGAGGGCAGCTCGTACATCGTATCCAGCAGCACCGTCTCCAGGATGGTGCGCAGGCCCCGGGCGCCGGTCTTTCTCTGCATCGCGCGGTGCGCCACGGCCCGCAGCGCCTCGTCGCGGAACTCGAGCTCCGCCCCCTCCATCTCGAAGAGCCGCCGGTACTGCTTGGTGAGGGCGTTCTTGGGCTCGGTCAGGATCGAGATCAGCGCGCTCTCGTCCAGCTCATCCAGCGTCGCGACGACGGGAAGCCGGCCGACGAACTCCGGGATCAGGCCGTACTTGATGAGATCCTCGGGCTCGACGTCGTGGAACAGATCGCTGCCGTGCGGGCGCGTATTGATGTCGCGCACCTCGGAGGTGAAGCCGATGCCGCTGCGCTGGGTGCGGTTCAGGATGATCTTCTCGAGTCCCGCGAACGCGCCGCCGCAGATGAAGAGGATGTTGCTGGTGTCGACCTGCAGGAACTCCTGCTGGGGGTGCTTGCGGCCGCCCTGGGGCGGGACCGAGGCGATCGTGCCCTCGATGAGCTTCAGGAGCGCCTGCTGCACGCCCTCGCCGGAGACGTCGCGGGTGATCGAGGGGTTATCGGACTTGCGCGAGATCTTGTCGATCTCATCGATATAGACGATGCCGGTCTGCGCCTTCTCGACGTCGTAGTCGCACTTCTGCAGGAGCTTCTGGATGATGTTCTCGACGTCCTCGCCGACGTAGCCCGCCTCGGTGAGGGTCGTGGCATCGGCGATCGTGAAGGGCACGTTGAGAAGCCGCGCCAAGGTCTCCGCGAGCAGCGTCTTGCCGCAGCCCGTGGGACCTATGAGGAGAATATTGCTCTTGGCGATCTCGACGTCTTCCTTGGTGCGCGCGGTCCCGGTGCGGGTCTGCAGCCGCTTGTAGTGGTTGTAGACCGCCACCGAGAGCACCTTCTTGGCGCGCTCCTGGCCGATCACGTATTCATCGAGGACCTTCTTGATCTCGTGGGGCTTGGGGAGCTTGTCGCGGGCGCGCTCGGCCCGGTCCTCGAGCTCCTCGCGGATGATGTCGTTGCAGAGCTCGACGCACTCGTCACAGACGAACACCGAGGGGCCGGCGATGAGCTTGCGGACCTCGTGCTGACTCTTCCCGCAGAAGGAGCAGTAGAGCAGCTTGCCGTCATCGTGACGGCTGCGGGAGTCTTCACTCATCGACGGCCCTCATAAAGCGTTCGCCTCACGCCCACCCTGGCTCCGAGTGCAATATTGCTATTTTCTTATAGCAGGTGCGCTGCCGCGACGCAAAGCAGCAGCGCACGGCTAACTGCCTGTTCGGGCATGGTTTGTATGACCGGTTTCACTACTTTGTAAACTTCCCCTCCGGCGGCGGCAGCTCTTGGCCGCACCTCAGCCCGCCTTGCCGCTGCTGCCCGACCCCGCCGGGACGACGGCCTCGCGCTTCTCCAGGACCTTGTCGATCAGGCCGTAGCGCACCGCTTCGTGCCAGTCCATGAAACGGTCCCGGTCGGTGTCCTGCTTGATCCGATCGACGCTCTGGCCGGTGTGCTTGGCGAGAATCTTGTTCAGCCGGTCACGCGTCTCGAGCATCTCGCGGGCGTGGATCTCCATGTCGGCGGCCTGGCCCTGAAAGCCCCCGAGCGGCTGATGGATCATCACCCGGGCGTGCGGCAGGCAGTAGCGCTTGCCGTGGGTACCGCCGGCGAGAAGTATCGCGCCCATGCTGGCCGCCTGGCCGATGCAGATGGTGCTGATGTCCGGCTTGATGAACTGCATGGTGTCGTAGATCGCGAGCCCCGAGCTCACCACGCCTCCCGGGGAGTTGATGTAGAGCGCGATGTCCTTCTCCGGGTTCTCGGACTCGAGGAACAGCATCTGCGCCACCACGATGTTCGCCATGTAGTCATCGACCTGACCGACGACGAACACCACGCGCTCCTTGAGGAGGCGCGAGTAGATGTCGTAGGCACGCTCGCCGCGCGCCGTCTGCTCGACCACGATGGGGACTAGGTTCAGGCCGCGTTCGTTCATGTGCTGCTCACTTCGCTCGGTGCGTGCTGTTCCTGACTCTGCGCTCCGGGACCAAACCCGGTCAGCTCCCTGAAGCTCATCGGCCGCTCGCTGATACGCGCGGCCCTCAAGGCCCAGTCGACCACCTGGTCCTCGAGGACGGCGGATTCGAGCTGGCGCATGGCCTCGGGGTTCTGCTGGTAGGCGCGCCGCGCCTCGTCGGGATTCGGGTAGCTCGCCACCAGCTCATCGAGCCTCTCATTTAGGCGCGCCCGATCGACTTTCAAGCCCTGGGTCTGGACGATGTGGCCCATGAGGAGCCCGAGCGCGACGCGCTTGCGCGCCGGCTCGACGAAGGGGTCGCGCGGCGGGATCTGGCTTGCCTCCCGCACCCCTAAGCGCCGCGCCGCCTCGATCTGCAGCGCCTGCACCTGCTCCTCGAGGAGCGCCCGCGGGAGCTCCAGGGGATTGTCGCGGTAGAGGGATTCGAGCACCTGGGTACGCAGGCGCGTGCGGACCACGTCGGCGAGCTCCTTCTCCATGCTCTTGCGAACTTCCGTGCGCATCTCCTCGAGCCCGCCCTGCTCCACACCGTACTCGCGGAAGAAAGCCTCGTCGACGGCCGGAAGAGACTGTTCCTCCACTCTCTTAATGGATACGTGGAGCTCCGCGCTGCATCCGGCCAGGGCCTTGTGCGGATGATTCGGCGGAAACGCCACCGTGAGCGTCCGTTGCTCGCCGGCGCTCGCGCCCTTCAAACCCTCCTCGAGCTCCGGCATCGACTGACGGGACCCGAGGGTCACGCCGACGTCCGTCGCGTCGCTCCCCTCGAACGCCGCCCCTTCGAGGCGCGTCTGGTAGTCGATCACCACGCGGTCGGTGTCGTGCGCCGCGCGCGCGACCTCGGTGAACACCGGGCGCTGCGCCCGCATGTTCTCGATCATGGCGTCGATGTCGGCCTCGGTGACTTCGACCTTCGGCCGCTCGATCGCCATCGCATCCGGGGGCTTCACCTGTATGTCGGGCAGGACCTCGAAGGTGGCCGCGTACTTGAGATCGGCCCCGGGGCCGACCTCGAGCGGCTCGATGCGCGGGCCGCCCGCGGGCTTCAGGTTCTGCTCATTCACGGCCTGCGCAAAGGAGCTGCGCATCAGGTCGCTCACGACCTCGGCGCGCACCTGATCGCCAAACTGCTTGGTGATCACGGCGAGCGGCGCCTTGCCCGGGCGAAAGCCCTTGAGGCGCGCCGTGCGGGACAGGCGCTTCAAGCGCTGCTGGACCTCGCTCGCCACCTCGGTGGCGGGCACCGCCACCTCGAGCCGCTTGCCCAGGCCACCCGTGTCAGAGACCGAAACTTGCATCGTCGATCCTCAAATCCCCGCAACACCCGTGACGCCCGGCGCCGGCTACTGTACCTACGGTCAGGAGGGGACTGGTGCGAAAGGAGAGACTCGAACTCTCACGGGTTTCCCCACTGGATCCTAAATCCAGCGCGTCTACCAGTTCCGCCACTTTCGCCTTAGGCCGCTGCTTGCCCAGGTAAGAACCTGGACGCAAATCAATACCTTCGGCCGCGCGTCGGGACGTTCTGCATTATAGCCGATGCGCTCTGACTCCCCGGACAGGGCTCGAAGCGCGATTCAACGTAACGGCGGGCGTGCACCGCGAGAATTGGTGGGCCGTGTAGGGATCGAACCTACGACCAAGAGATTAAGAGTCTCCTGCTCTACCAGCTGAGCTAACGGCCCTAATTCATTGGCTGAAATTGCCTGCGGCAATTTCAGCGGACATTACTCCGTCGACCGCAGGCGAAGAACGCGGTCTTCGCCTGCTACGCCCACCAAAGCCGGCGCCCGGCAATTTCGGCGGACATTACTCCGTCGACCGCGGGCAAAAGGCGCGGCTTTTGCCCGCTGCGCCGTGCCAAATTGGGGTGGACGATGGGACTCGAACCCACGACAACCGGGATCACAACCCGGGGCTCTACCAACTGAGCTACGTCCACCGTCCGTACCCCGGCTGCGGTTGGCGTGCCCGGCAGGACTCGAACCTGCGACCCTCGGCTTAGAAGGCCGATGCTCTATCCGCCTGAGCTACGGGCACGACTCCAAAGGCGCCCCTAGCCGGCCCCGCCGCACGGGGGGCGCGAATCATACGTAAGTGGCTTCTGCAGCGTCAATTTTCCCTGAGCTGCTGCGGCGCGGCCTTTGTTACACTTTATGGCTCCCCGAGGTGCTCCGGATCCTGGATGAAGGTCGTCTCCATCGCGCGTGAGGCTGCCGCCGACAGCGGCCTAGACGAGGCGAGGGCCGTAGACGCCCCCGCCGCCCTGCCCGTGCGGCCGGGCGAGGATGGCTCAACCGCGGTGGGTGAGGCGGCGCTGGCCGAGGTGCGGCGGCTGCTCGCTGCGTGGCTCGCGCACGAGCCGGGGGCCCGTCTCGGGCACGACCCGGAGGAGCTGCACCAGCTGCGTGTCACCGCGCGCCGCCTGGATGCGACCCTCGGCCTCTTCAAGGAGTATCTGCCTGCGCCCCTGGTGCGCGCCCGCAAGACCGCGAAGGCGGTGCTGCGCTCCCTCGGTGCCACGCGCGACCTCGATGTACAGCTCGTAGCTCTCAGCGCCTACTGCGAGAAACTGCCTGAGGAGGAGCGTCTGGCGCTCGAGCCCTTGAGCGCGCGCTTCACGCACGAGCGCGAGCGGGCCCGCACGCGGATGATCCGCGCGCTCGACTCCGAAGCGACGCGCCGCTGGATTCAGACACTCACCACCGCCACCGAGGCACCGCCCGCAGCCCACGGCGCGGCCGTTACCGCGACCGTCACCGCGGTGGTGGCCCAAAGGGTGCGGCGGCGCTACCGGCGGCTGCGCAAGGCGGTGCGGCGGCTGCGCGCGAGCTCGCCGATGGATGACTATCACCGGGTGCGGCGCCGGGCGAAACAGCTGCGCTACGCGCTCGAATCCGGCGCAGTCATGTTCGGGAAACCTGTCGATGAGATGCTGAAAGCGCTGCGCCGCATGCAGGACAAGCTCGGCGCGAACCAGGACGCCCACATGGCCCGCAATCACCTCACCGCGCTCGCCGCCGACCCCCATTGCGCTCTGCCGCCCGCGACGCTCTTTCAGATGGGCAAGCTCGCCGAGCATCACGCGCGTATCACCTCGGGGGCACATGCCACCGTCACCAAGTCCTGGCGCAAGGTGCGTGGCCGGCGCTGGAAAGCGCTGCGCAACCGGCTCGGTGAGTTCGAGCAGGGCGCGCCCGAATCCCCTGAGCCGGTGCCCGGGGCCGCCGCGGCCGTCGACAACGGCTCACCCACGGCAGAAGTCCCCCGCCTGAGTCACTGACCGCACAGCCTCGGCGCATGGAGCTGCTGATCGTCCGGCACGCCGTCGCCTTCGAGTGCGATGCGCGTCGTTGGCCGGACGATGGCGAGCGCCCGCTCTCCCCCCAGGGCATCGCGCGTGCGGAAAAGGCGGCCGCCGGCATGAAACAGCTGGTGCGTGCTCCGGCGCGCGTGCTGACGAGCCCGCTGACTCGCGCCCGGCAGACGGCCGCGATCCTCACCGAGCTCGCCGGATGGCCCAAGGCGAGCGATTGCGCCGAGCTCGCGCCCGGTGAATCGCCCGAGGCGCTGCTGGGGGTACTCAAGCGCATGCCCGAGCCACGCATTGCGGTCGTCGGGCACGAGCCGGGCTTGAGCCGGCTGGTGGCAGCGTCGCTGCCCGGATCTCCGGCCGCTGAGGCCTTCAGATTCAAGAAGATGGGTGTGGCGCTGCTGACCTTCGACGGCGCCGCGCGCTCAAGAGGCGCGCGCCTCACCTGGCTCCTGCCCGCCAAGGTTCTGCGCGCCGCGCGCTAGCTCGAGCGGCGGCGCCAGCTCGAGCGGCTAATGAGCGCCGGAGGCGGCCGCGCCCGCGGCGCCCCGCTGCGGACGGGCCAGCCACACGAGCGCAATCAGCGCGATGAAGATGACTCCGGAGACGTAGAAGATGTCGTCGGCGGAGAGCATGAACGCCTGGCTGTCGACCAGGCGATTGAGCAGCGCGTAGCTCTGCTCGTTCCCCATCCCGCTCGCGTGGAGGCCCGCGAAGGTCTGGGCCGCCGCGGGGTCGTTCGGCGTCAGGTGCTCGACCAGCTGAGCGTGATGCAGGCTCGCGCGGCGCTCCCACAGCGTAGTCGTGATCGAGGTGCCGAAGGAACCCGCCGTGATGCGCGCGAAGTTCGAGAGTCCCGAGGCGTTCGGAATGCGCTCGGGCGGCAATCCCGAGAGCGTGATCGACATGAGCGGAATGAAGAAGGTCGCCATCGCCGCGCCCTGGATCAGCGTCGGGATCAGGAGTGTCACGATGGTCGCGTCGGTGTTGAAGTGCGCGCGCATGAAGAGCACGAGCGCAAACACCCCGAAAGAGATCGTGACCAGGATGCGCGGGTCGAAGCGATCGCCAAAGCGCCCGACGAAGGGCGTGAGCAGCATCGCCAGGAGCCCCACGGGCGCGAGCACCAGGCCGGCGAGCGTCGCGGTGTAGCCCATGTACTGCTGCAGCCACAAGGGCAGCAGCACCACGTTGCCGAAGAAGAGGCCGTAAGCGCACAGCAGCGCGAGCGTACTCACCCAGAAGTTGCGCCGGCCGAAGAGCGTCAGGTCGACGATCGGGTGCTCCTCGGTGAGCTCCCAGACGAGGAAGACCGCGAAGGCAAGCGCCGCCACGCACGCCAGCGTCACGATCACCCAGGAGTTGAACCAGTCGAGGTCCTTGCCCTGGTCGAGCATGATCTGCATCGAGCCGACCCAGATCACGAGCAGCGCAAGTCCCACCTTGTCGATCGGCACCTTCGCCGTCGCTGTCTCGCGCTTGTGATAGATGCCCCAGGTGGCGAGCGCGGCTCCCACGCCGACCGGAAGGTTGATGTAGAAGATCCACGGCCAGGAGATGTTGTCGGTGATCCAGCCACCGAGCAGCGGCCCGGCCACCGGCGCCACCAGCGTGGTCATCGCCCACATGGCGAGCGCCATGCCGGCGCGGTTCTTCGGGTAGCTCGCGAGCAGCAGCGACTGCGACAGCGGAATCATCGGTCCCGCGACCGCGCCCTGCAGCACGCGGAAGAGGATGAGCGCCGAGAGACTCGGCGCGAGCCCGCAGAGAAAGGAGGCGATGACAAAGAGCACCACCGAGCTCGTGAAGAGCTTCACCTGGCCGAAGCGCCGCGTGAGCCAGCCGGTGAGGGGCAGCGAGATGGCGTTCGCGACGCCGAAGGAGGTGATCACCCAGGTGCCCTGGTCGGGCGAGACGCCGAGATCGCCCGCGATCGCCGGGATCGATACGTTGGCGATCGAAGTGTCGAGCACGTTCATGAAGGTCGCGAGCGAGAGCGCGATCGTCCCAAACGCGAGCTTCGAGCCCGTGAGCGCTGGCAGCTCCACCGACGCCCGGGCGGGGGGCGGGGCGGCCGGTTTCTCAGCGCGCTCGCCGGACATGGCTCGTACGTCCCTTCAGTAAGGTGCGGGGCGCCCTCAACGGGCTTTCAGCGCGCGGTGACCTGGGGCCGGGACCTCGGCACCGCCGGCATTGGCGAGGAGCGCGGCGCTACGGACACCGGCCGACGGAGTGGCCGCGGCGCGCGCCGCTTGAGGCTCGTTGGCGCTGATGATCGCAGCGACCCGCGCATCCGCCTGCGCATCGCTCGAGCCGAATACCTCGGTCGACCACGGCGTCGCGGTGCTCGCCAGCTGCGGCAGCCGTGCCCCGCTCCCATCGCGCACGTCGATGTCGGCGCGCATGGAAAGCCCGATCTCGAGCGGGTGCGCGGCGACCTCGCGCGGATCGAGCACGACCCGCACCGGCACGCGCTGCACGATCTTGATCCAGTTGCCGGTGGCATTCTGCGCCGGGAGGAGCGAGAAGGCCGCGCCGGTGCCGGCACCGAAGCCCGCCACCTTGCCGTGGAACACGACGTGGCTGCCGTAGAGGTCTGCGCTCAGGGTGACCGGCTGCCCGACCCGCATGCGCGCGAGCTGCGGCTCCTTGAAGTTTGCATCGACCCACACCTGATCGAGTGGCACCACGGCCATCAGCGGCGTGCCCGGGGCCACGCGCTGCCCGAGCTGCACGTTGCGACGCGCGATGAAGCCCGACACCGGCGCCGGAAGCTCGGTGCGCGACCAGGTGAGGTAAGCGCTGCGCACCGCGGCGGCCGCGTCCTGCACCTCGGGGTGATCCTGGAGAGTCGTGCCATCGATCCGCGCGCGGTTGGCGGCGAGCTGCTGCCGGGCGGCGCTAAGCTCCGCCTGCGCGGCCTTGACCGCATCGCGCGCGTGCTGCAGCTCCTCGCCCGATACGGCACCGGAGGCACCAAGCCGCGCGCGCCGCTCGAGGTCGTTCTGCGCGCGGGTGAGCTCGGTCTGCCTCGCCTCGACCGCGGCCTCGAGCTGCGCGCTGGTGGCGAACTGGTTGCGCACGTCGCGCACGGTGCGCGCGAGCTGCGCCTCGGCCTGGTCGAGCGCCACCTTGGCGTCGGCGCGATCGAGGCGCACGAGGGGCTGCCCGGCCTTCACGAACTGGGTGTCGTCCGCGCCGATCGCCACCACGGTTCCGGAAATCTGCGGCGTGATCTCGACGACGTTGCCGCTCACGTAGGCGTCATCCGTCGTCTGGTGATAGCGCAGCACCTGCGCCCAGTAGAGGCCGTAGGCGAGCGCCACGGCGAGCACGCCGGCGCCCACTGCGGCAAGCAACCGCCAGCGGCGGGAAAGGCCAGGGGCTTTGGGTGTATCGGTACTCATGGCGTTCCTTGGTGGGAAATCCCTGTCAGAGCTCAATTCGGCTCGATGCGTGCGTCCGCTCAGGC
>Ga0187776_10000380_pt1 | contig 21525 bp, 20 predicted proteins | sample 0216_BV02_MP12_2_FD_132426 | JGI IMG/M metagenome (GOLD analysis project Ga0187776, IMG submission 132426) | Tropical peat soil microbial communities from peatlands in Department of Meta, Colombia - 0216_BV02_MP12_20_MG | ecosystem: Environmental > Terrestrial > Soil > Wetlands > Peat | place...
AGCGTGCGCGCGCCCGTGCGTCCGCGCAGCGCGTTGGCCGCGCGCGAGTGATTGCGGTTGGTGAGCACGATGCTGGCGACTCGCGCGCGAACGATCTCGTCCATGACCTCTTCGTCCGGCGGCACCGGGTCGATGCACAGGGTGCCGGTGCTCGACCGAACGAGATGGCCGTTGAAGTCGTAGCCGTGGGGCTCCGAGAACCAGGTCCAGGCAAGGATGTCGCTCGCGATCTCGGTCATCATGTTCCCGCAACCTCCTTGGCGGGCGCTTCGCTCTGGCGGCGCCGGACCTCAGAGCTCGATCGCTCCGCGCCCGAGCTCGATCACCCGGCCGGAGACGAAGATGCGCTTGTCGGCGTCGACGGTGAGCCCCAGCCGGCACGATCGGCCGACGGCGTCGCCCTGGGCGACGGCGAGCTCGCGGGGCAGCGCGGCGCCCGTGGCGAGCAACCAGCCGCCGAGATTGGCGCACGCGGACCCGGTCCCGGGGTCTTCGACGACTGAACCCTGCTTCAGGAAAAAGAAGCGCGCCAGCGCGACCTTCGGCGCGACTTCCGTCCAGATATACGCCATCGAGCGCGCCGCGCCGGCAAGCGCGACGGTGGCATGCCGGCTCATGAGCTCGGCTTTCGGCTGAGCGCGGCGCACGGCGGCGGCGCTGGTCAGGGGAACGATCAACTGCTCGCTGCCGGTGTCGACCCACAGCGGATTCGGCCCGATGTCCGGCGGGTCGAGTCCCAGCATGGCGGCGAGCCCGTCGCGCGACGCCGCCACAGTGCGCGTGCGCGGCGCGTTGGCCTGCAGCGTCCAGCGGTCCTCAGCGCCGCGCACGGGAATGACGCCGGCGCGCATCTCGAGCGTGACCTGGTCGCCGCCCTTGAGCGCGCGCACGACGTGCGCGGTGCCGAGCGTCGGGTGGCCCGCGAAGGGCATCTCGAACGTCGGCGTGAAGATGCGCACGCGCGCGGTCGCGGCCTCGGAGGGCAGAATGAACGTCGTCTCCGAGAGGTTGAACTGCAGGGCGAGCGCCTGCATGACGACCTCGTCGAGCCCGCGCGCGTCCTCGAACACGGCGAGCGGGTTGCCGCCGAGCCGCTCCTCGGCGAACACGTTGACGATCCGGAATGCATAGCGCTTCATCGGTTCTCCACCATCGCTTCGTCCTCGATGCCGGCCAGCACCTCGCGCGCGAGCTCGGCGAACGCCTCCGCGCTCACCGCGCGCGCCTCGACCACCCGGGGATCAGCCGCGAAGTGGCGCTTGAGCGACCGGCTGTAGATCGGATCGTAGTGCTCGTCGAGGAGCTCGCCGATGAGCGCTTCCCAGTCGCGCTGCGCGGCCAGCGCTTCCCAGCGCGCGATCTTCGCCTTGCCGTGCAGCTCGACGAGCGGCTTCAGGCACGCGCCGACGGTGTCCGGCGCCGCGAAGAAATGCGCGTACTCGTCCTTCAGGAGCGCCACGCGCGCCTCGCGCGGCGTGAGGAGCGTGAGCGCCCGGCCGACGCGCATCGCTTCGAGCAGCGCATCGGGCATCTGCACGGCGCCGATGCGCCGGCTCTCCGATTCGACGAACACGGGCCGAGCCGGTTCGAGCCGCGAGAGCGCGTCGAGCAGCCCGGTTTCGAACAGCTTCTGCGAGGGTTGCTCCTCGTCGGGCTTCCCGCCGAGAACCGATCCGCGGTGCCGGGCGATGCCTTCGAGGTCGAGCACCTGCGCGCCCGCGCCGGCGAGCGCGGCGAGAAGCCGGCTCTTGCCGGAGCCGGTGAGCCCGCAGATCACGACGTAGCGCAAGCGCTGTGGCAGTCGCGCGAGCTCGGCGACCACGTGCCGGCGGTAGGCTCGATAGCCGCCCTCGAGCTGCGCGGCGCGCCAACCGACCTCCTGCAGCACCTGGACCAGCGCGCGGCTGCGCTGGCCGCCGCGCCAGCAATAGACCAGCGGACGCCATTCGCGCCGGCGATCGACGAACGCGGACTCGATCATCGCGGCGATGTTGCGCGCCACTACCGCCGCGCCCGCCTTGCGCGCCTCGAAGGCCGAAGCGGCGTAGAGCGTCCCGATGCGCGCGCGCTCGGCGTCGTCGAGGACGGGATGGTTCGCGGCGCCGGGCAGGCGATCGAGCGCGAACTCGGCGGGGCTGCGCACATCGATGCGATCGGGATATTCGGCGATCGCGGTCACGGCGACGCGCCGCACGCCCGGATGAGGAACGCTCGATGCGCTCATCGCTTCTTCGCCGGCGCGCCGAGCAGCGGCTCGAGCGCCGGCCAGACGTTGTCGAGCAGCCGCGGTTGCGCCGCGGCGACCGGATGGATGCGATCGGACTGGAACATCGCGTTGTCTTCGCCGAAGCCTTCGAACAGGAACGGCACGAGCGCCGTCTTCCGCGCCTTCGCCACCTCGGAGAAGATCGCCGCGAAGCGCTGCACGTACGCCGGACCATAGTTCGGCGGCAGGCGGATGCCGAGGAGGAGCACCCGCGAGCGTGCCTTCTGCGCCGCGGCCGCCATCGCCTCGAGATTGGCGCGCATCGCGTCGAGATTGCCGCCGCGCAGCCCGTCGTTGCCGCCGAGCTCGATCACGGTGACCTCGGGATGGTACCGCTGCAGCAGCGCGGGCAGGCGCTCGCGCCCGCCGGCGGTGGTGTCGCCGCTGATGCTCGCGTTCACGACGCGATGCGGATCGTGCTCCGCGGCGAGCTTGTTCTCGAGCAGGATCACCCAACCCGCACCCGACGGCAATCCGTAGCCGGCGGAGATGCTGTCGCCCACCACGAGCACGACCGGCGCGTCCTGCGCGATCGCGGCCGCGCACGCGAGCGCCGCGGCGACGAGCGCGAGAACGCGCAGGAACGAAGAAGCAAAGCGCCGGTCCACACTTCATTTTAGCCTGCGGAGCGTCGCTGCGCGGCGCGCAAGGCGGCCCCGCGCGACCGCGGGTTACAATCGGCAGCCTCATCCCATGACTCCCGTCATTCGCGCGCACGAGCTGCGCAAGACCGTGATGAGCGGCGACACGCCGCTCACGATCCTCGACGGCGTGAGCTTCGAGGTCCGCGCCGGAGCGAGCGTCGCGATCGTCGGCCCGTCGGGCTCGGGCAAGACGACGCTGCTGGGCCTGCTCGCGGGACTCGACCGGCCGACCGGCGGCGAAGTCTGGCTCGGCGACACGGCGCTGAACGGTCTCACCGAGGACGAGCGCGCGGCGCTGCGCCGCCGCTGGCTCGGCTTCGTGTTCCAGTCGTTCCAGCTCCTGCCCGCGCTCACCGCGCTCGAGAACGTGATGCTGCCGCTCGAGCTGGCGGGAGCCCCGGACGCGGCGGCGCGGGCGCGCGAATGGCTTTCCCGCGTCGGGCTCGCCGCGCGACTCGCGCACTACCCCAAGCAGCTCTCCGGCGGCGAACAGCAGCGCGTGGCGATCGCGCGCGCGTTCTCCGGCGAACCGCACGTGCTCATGGCCGACGAGCCCACCGGCAATCTCGACGAGGCGACCGGCCTGGAAGTCGCCGAGGTGATGTTTCGGCTCAATCGCGAGCACGGCACGACGCTGCTGCTGGTCACGCACGATGCGCAGCTTGCCTCCCGCTGCGCGCGCCGGCTCGCGCTGGATTCGGGGCGCCTCGTCGGCGACGAGCTCGTGACCGTGGGGATGGTATGAGGACCCTGCGCCTCGCGCTGCGCATGCTCTCGCGCGATGCCCGCGCGGGCGAGCTCACCGTGCTGATCGCGGCGCTCGTCCTCGCCGCCGCGAGCGTGGGGACCGTCGGCTTCTTCGCCGACCGCGTTCGCGGCGCGCTCACGCGCGAAGCGAATCTGCTCCTCGGCGCGGACCTGATGCTCTCGGGCGACCGGCCTCTGCCGGAAGACGACGCGCGCGAAGCGATGAAGCTGGGCCTTGCGACGACTTCCGTGATCCGCTTCAACAGCATGGTGCAGAGCGTGGGCGGAAGCGACGCGGTACTGGCCGACGTGAAAGCGGTGGGTCCGGGTTATCCGCTGCGCGGCGCGGTGATGCTCACGGTGCCCGGCGGCTCGGAGACCCGGCCCGCTGCGGCGACCCCCGGTCTCGGCGAGGCGTGGATCGACGTCCGGCTCGCCGCGCGGCTGGGCGTGGATCGCGGCGCGAGACTGTCCGTCGGCGATTCCACGCTCGCGGTCACGGAGATCGTCGCGCAGGATCCCGAGGTCACGGGCGGACTTCTCTCGCTGGGCCCGCGGCTCATCATGAACCTCGCCGACGTGCCCGACACGCATTTGCTCCAGCCCGGCAACCGCGCCGCGTACCGGTTGCTGGTCGCGGGGCGCGCGATCGACGCGTATCGCGACTGGGCGGCGGCGCGGCTCGCGCCCGGACAGCGCCTCGAGTCGATCCGCGACGTGCGCCCGGAGATCCGCCAGACGCTCGAGCGCGGGGAGAAATTCCTCGCGCTCTCGGCCCTGGTGGCCGTGATCCTCGCCGCGGTTGCGGTGGCCCTCGCCGCGTCGCGCTATCTGCGCCGCCATCTCGACGCGGCGGCGATGATGCGCTGCTTCGGCGCGCCCCAGCGGCAGACGCTCGCGCTGTTCGCGGTGCAGTTCGCGGTCCTCGGGCTCGCCGCGAGCGCGGCCGGGACCCTGCTGGCGGCCGGCGGCCAGCAGCTGCTGGTCGTCTTCCTGGGCGGCGTCATCCACAACACGCTGCCGCTTCCCGGCGCGACGTCGATCGTCACGCCGCTCGCGATCGGCGTCGCGCTGCTGCTCGGCTTCGCGCTCCCGCCGCTCATCGCGCTCTCGCGCGTGCCGCCGCTGCGGGTGCTGCGCCGCGAGCTCGGCGCGCCGGGGCGCGGCGGAATCGCCGCCTACGGCGCGGGCGCCGCGACGATCGCCGCGCTCGTCTTCTGGCAGGCGCACGATGCCACGACCGGCGCGATCATGATCGGCGCCATTGCGGCGGTGCTCATTGCGGCGGGAGGCGCGGCGTGGCTGGCGATCGCGGCGCTCCGCTGGCTGCCGCAGCGCGGCTACAGCTGGCGCTATGGGCTCGCCAACCTCCGCCGGCGGCCCGTCGGCTCGAGCCTGCAGATCGGCGCGCTCGGACTGGGCGTCATGGCGCTGCTGCTGCTCACGATCGTGCGCGGCGATCTCCTTGCCGACTGGCGCGCGAGCCTGCCGCCGGACGCACCCAACACGTTCCTCATCAACGTGCTGTCCGAACAGGTCGACGGCGTCGCCCGGCTCCTCGAGCGCGATCTGGGCGTCGATGCGCAGCTCAAGCCGATGGTTCGCGGCCGCCTCGTGGCGATCAACGGCGCGCCGTTCGACGCCTCGAAGCTTGCCGACGAGCGCGCGCGCCGCCTGGGCGAGCGCGAATTCAACTTGTCGTGGACCGAAGCGCTTCCCGTGGGCAACCGCGTCGTCGCCGGCCGCTGGTGGAGCGCGGGGGCCCGCGGCACGGGCGCGGGCGCATCGCTCGAGGAGGGCATCGCGCACACGCTCGGGATCAAGCTCGGCGACACGCTCACCTACGACGTCGGCGGCATGCGCGTGTCCGCAGAGGTGACGAGCCTGCGCAAGGTCGACTGGGACAGCTTCCGGGTGAACTTCTTCGCGCTGTTCGCGCCCGGTGCGCTCGACGGACTGCCGCGCACCTACATCACGGCGGTGCGCGCCGATCCCGCGAAGCCCGCGTGGCTGACCGCGCTGGTCCGCGCCTATCCGAACGTGCTGGTGATCGACGTGGGGGAGCTCCTCGCGCAGGTGCAGTCGATCATGGACCAGGTCGCGAAGGCGGTGGAGTTCGTGTTCCTCTTCACGGTCGCCGGCGGCCTGCTCGTGCTCGAGGCCGCCATCGCGGCGACCCAGGACGAGCGTCGCTACGACGCCGCCGTGCTGCGCACGCTCGGCGCCAGCGCGCGGCAGCTTTCCACGGCACAGGCGTCCGAGTTCCTGGCGCTGGGCGCGCTGGCGGGGCTGCTCGCCGCCGCCGGCGCCACCGCGACCGGATTCTTCCTCGCCGATCGCGTATTCCAGATTCCCTTCGGGTTCAATCCGCTGCTCTGGGCGATCGGGGTGGGCGCGGCGGCCGTCTGCGTCGCGCTCGCGGGCTGGCTCGGAACGCGGAGCACGCTCAAGGCTCCGCCGCTCGCCGCGCTGCGCGAGGCCACGTGATATCGATCGTCATCTGCAGCATCGACGCGGAGAAATTCGCGGCGGTGCGAGAGACCTACGCCCGCCACATGGGCGGCACGCCCTACGAGATCGTCGGTATCCACGATGCGCGCTCGCTGTGCGAGGGATACAACCGCGGGCTCAGGCTGGCGAAAGGAGCGCTCGTGGTCTTCTGCCACGACGACATCGAGCTGCTCACCGACGAAATCGGCGCCGTGCTCGAGCGCCATCTCGCGACGTGGGACGTGATCGGCGTCGCGGGAACCACGCGCATGCATGCCATGGGCTGGTGGGATTCCGGGATCCGCTACGCCCGCGGCGTGGTGACGCAGAAGGTCGCCGACGGGTACGAGGTCAAGTTCCTCGGCGCGCCGGAAGTCGTCAACGCTGAGATCCAGGGCATGGACGGGGTGTTCATCGCCGCTCGGCGCGAGGTCGCGGAAGCGATCGGCTTCGACGAAGTCACGTTCGACGGCTGGCACGGCTACGACACCGATTTCACGTTTCGCTGCCACTTGGCGGGCTACCGGCTCGCGGTGTGCCTCGACATCCGGCTCATCCATTTCTCGGAAGGCGGCGTGGATGAGGCGTGGCTCGCCTATGACGAGCGGTTCCGGCGCAAACACGCCCCCCATCTCGCGCTCGACGCGGGGCCATGGCTGGAGGTGCGCAAGCGCGTCCGCACTCGCGAGGAGATTCTGGCCGTGTACGACATGGCGGGACTGCGGCGGATCACCGAGGAGATCCGCCGCCGGGCCTGAAGGCGAAGGCGAGCGCCTCGAACGTGGCGCGACGCCGCCGCGGCTACGCACCGCGGGTGATGAAGTACACCAGCGTGGCGATCGCGGCGACCAGAATCGCTGCGCCCAGGATACCGGCGAGGATCACGTGCAGCGGCTTGATCGTGCCGACGTCACGCTCGCCGGCGGCGCGCTTGCGCACGCCGAAGAAGCTCGCGAACACCGCGCCCATCAACTGCAGGAAGCCCGCGGTCGGCCGTTTGGAGGGATCGCGCTCGTCCGGCGCCATCGGCGAGAGCTTAGCACGCAGCCGCCGGCACGATGGCAGCAGCATCCGGAAGCGGGAGGGTTCCGTATATGGCGGTACGGCACCGCACTGCGGCGCCGCCGTCCACCCAACGAGAGGAGACCGCACCATGCAGACCACCCTTCGAACCCTCGCGCTCCCCGCCGCGCTGGCCGCCCTGCTGTGCCTCGGAGCGTGCCAGGACGCGAGCATGAAGCCCATGTCCGATCGGACGTTGTACGACCGCCTCGGCGGCAAGCCCGCCATCGCGGCGGTGGTCGACGACTTCGTCGGCAACGTCGCCGCCGACTCCCGCATCAACGGCTTTTTCGCCAGGGCCGACGTGCCGCGGCTCAAGGTCAACCTGGTGGATCAGATCTGCCAGGCGACGGGCGGCCCGTGCGTCTACAAGGGCCGCGACATGATGAGCGCGCACAGGGGCATGCGGATCGGGGAGGCGGACTTCAGCGCGCTGGTCGAGGATCTCGTCAAATCGCTCGACAAGTTCAACGTTCCGGCGAAGGAAAAGGGCGAGCTGCTCGGCATACTGGGGCCGCTCAAGCCGCAGATCGTGAACATGTAGCGCCGGCGAGGCCTCTGACGCAGCCCGGCATGCTGCCGCAGATACGACGCCGGTCGGCCGGCGAACCTGGGGCCCGAAGCACTGCCGCGGCGCCGGGCGGGCGATCCCGCCCGGCGCGTCGGCCGCCGCGAAAAGGTCCCTCGAAATCAAGGAGCCGAGCGCTCCCGACGCTTGAAATCCCTCCCGCGTTCCCCACGTAGGGGTTAGTCTTCGAGGAGGGCGGAGGATTCCATGCGTCTCGACAAGCTCACCACCAAGCTCCAGCAGGCGCTCGCCGACGCGCAGAGCCTGGCGCTCGGCAACGACAACGGCTTCATCGAGCCGCAGCATCTGCTCTCGGCATTGCTTGCGCAGGAGGACGGCGGCACGGCGTCGCTTCTCTCCCGCGCCGGCGTCAACGTTCCGCCGCTCAAGGCCGCGCTGGCCAAGGCCATCTCGCGCCTGCCCAAGGTCGAAGGGCAGGGCGGCGAGATCACGATCTCCCGCGATCTCAACAATCTCCTCAATCTTACCGACAAGGAAGCGACCAAGCGCGGCGATCAGTTCATCGCGAGCGAGCTGTTCCTGCTCGCGCTCGCCGACGACAAGGGCGAGACGGGCCGGCTCGCCAAGGAATACGGGCTCGGGCGCAAGGCGCTCGACAAGGCGATCGAGGCGGTGCGCGGCGGCGCGAACGTCGACTCGCAGGAAGCCGAGGGCCAGCGCCAGGCGCTCCAGAAATACACGATCGATCTCACCGAGCGTGCGCGTTCCGGCAAGCTCGATCCGGTCATCGGCCGCGACGACGAGATCCGTCGCGTGATCCAGGTCCTGCAGCGGCGCACCAAGAACAACCCCGTGCTCATCGGCGAGCCCGGCGTCGGCAAGACGGCCATCGTCGAGGGCCTCGCCCAGCGCATCGTCAACGGCGAGGTACCGGAGGGACTCAAGAACAAGCGCGTACTCTCGCTCGACATGGCCGCGCTGCTCGCCGGAGCGAAGTATCGCGGAGAGTTCGAGGAACGGCTCAAGGCCGTCTTGAAGGACATCGCCGCCGACGAGGGGCGCACGATCGTCTTCATCGACGAGCTGCACACCATGGTCGGCGCCGGCAAGGCGGAAGGCGCGATCGACGCCGGCAACATGCTCAAGCCCGCGCTCGCCCGCGGCGAGCTGCACTGCGTCGGCGCCACCACGCTCGACGAGTACCGCAAGTACGTCGAGAAGGACGCCGCGCTCGAGCGGCGCTTCCAGAAGGTGCTGGTCGGCGAGCCGTCGGTGGAGGCGACCATCGCGATCCTGCGTGGATTGCAGGAGCGCTACGAGATCCACCACGGCGTGGAGATCACCGACCCGGCGATCGTCGCCGCGGCCGAGCTGTCTCAACGGTACATCACCGACCGCTTCCTGCCCGACAAGGCGATCGACTTGATCGACGAGGCCGCGGCGCGGATCAAGATGGAGATCGACTCCAAGCCCGAAGCGATGGACCGGCTAGACCGGCGCCTGATCCAGCTCAAGATCGAGCGCGAGGCGGTGAAGAAGGAGAGGGACGAAGCGTCGCAGAAGCGCCTCGCGGCGATCGAAGAAGAGATCGCGCGGCTCGAGCGCGAATACGCGGACCTCGACGAGATCTGGCAGGCCGAGAAGGCGCAGGTGCAGGGCGCGCAGCACATCAAGGAGGAGATCGACAAGATCAAGCTCCAGATGGAGGACGCGCGCCGCAAGGGCGACTGGCAGCGAATGAGCGAGCTGCAGTACGGGAAGCTCCCGCAGCTCGACGCGCAGCTCAGGAAGGCCGACTCCAAGCTCGCCAAGGAAGCGGCGAAGAAGCCGACGCTCTTGCGCACCCAGGTCGGTGCGGAGGAGATCGCCGAGGTGGTCTCACGGGCGACCGGTATCCCGGTCTCGAAGATGATGCAGGGCGAGCGCGACAAGCTCATGCACATGGAAGAGGCGCTGCACAAGCGCATCGTCGGCCAGGACGAGGCCGTGCGGCTCGTCTCCGACGCGATCCGCCGCTCGCGCTCGGGTCTCTCCGATCCGAATCGCCCCTATGGATCGTTCCTGTTCCTGGGCCCGACGGGCGTCGGAAAGACGGAGCTGTGCAAGGCGCTCGCCGAGTTCCTGTTCGACTCCGAATTGCACATGATCCGCATCGACATGAGCGAGTTCATGGAGAAGCACTCGGTGGCGCGGCTGATCGGCGCGCCGCCCGGCTACGTCGGCTACGAGGAAGGCGGCTATCTCACCGAGGCGGTGCGGCGCAAGCCCTACAGCGTGATCCTCTTGGACGAGATCGAGAAGGCGCACCCGGACGTGTTCAACGTGCTCCTGCAGGTGCTCGACGACGGCCGCATGACCGATGGCCAGGGCCGCACCGTGGACTTCAAGAACACGGTGATCGTGATGACCTCCAACCTGGGCTCGCAGATGATCCAGCAGATGGCGGGCAGCGACTACGGCGTGATCAAGGTCGCCGTGATGGCGGAAGTGAAGAACGCGTTCCGGCCCGAGTTCGTCAACCGCATCGACGAGATCGTGGTGTTCCACGCGCTCTCGGAGAAGAACATCGAGGCGATCGCGCGCATCCAGCTGAAGGCGCTCGAGCAGCGGCTCGCCAGGATGGACATCAGGCTCGACGTCGCGGCGTCGGCGATCGCCGAGGTCGCGAAGGCGGGCTTCGATCCGGTGTACGGAGCGCGTCCATTGCGCCGCGCGATCCAGCAGGAGATCGAGAACCCGCTCGCGAAGGAGCTGCTCACCGGCAAGTTCGCCGCGGGCGATACGGTCAGCGTCGCCGCGAGCGGCGGGAAGATCGGCTTCGCCAAGAAGGAAGCCAGGGTCGCCGCGTAGCGCGCCCGTTCGCGCCCGCGAACCCGGGCGGGATCGCGTCGTCGTTCGGCGCCGCCGGCAGCGCGACGAACCACGCATAGCCGGGCGCGAGTCCGAAGAGCGAAGCGTAGCCGGCGCTCGGCACGAGCGAGTCCCGCGATCAGTAATACGGCGCCGGACGCCCGGCGAGCCGTGCGCTCCAGCGGCCGAGCGTGGCCTGCGCCGCCCGCGCGACGCGCTCCTTCCAGTCTTCGGGCACCAGCAGGCGCAGCACGCTCGGCGCCTCGGCGGCGACGATGGTGCGACCGGGGCGGTCGATCTCGAAGCGCATGCCGCGGGAGAGCACGATGTCGCGGGGATCGCGTTCCTGCGTGATCCAGACGCTGCCCCGGTCGACGGCGACGACGGTGCCTACGGCATCGGCGAGCACGAGCGACTGGCGCCGCCGCAACGCGGAGCGTTGGGTGTACAGCACGGTGGTCCTGGCCATGGTCACCTTCCTCATAAATGCGTATACTGCATGCAGCTCCGGCGCCGGCGGGCTGCGCCGCTGGGTCGAAGCCGTTGAGTGAAGTATCGAGTCCGAGCCGGTCCGGTGCAAACGAAATCGCCGCATGAGTAGCATGCGAAAACGGAATGCATAAACCGGTGCCGAAGCCGCGGCAGCGCCTGCCGTCGCTCGACCTGCTGAAAGGCTGCGAGGCCGCCGCGCGGCACCTGTCGTTCACCCGCGCGGCGGAGGAGCTGTTCCTGACGCAATCCGCGCTCTCGAGGCAGATGCAGGCGCTCGAGGAACAGCTCGGTTTGCCGCTGTTCGAGCGCCGCCACCGACAGCTGCTGCTCACCGAAGCGGGCCAGGTGCTGCACGCCGCCGCCCGGACCGTGCTCGAGGAGATCGGTCAGGCGGTAGCGACGATCCGCCGCGACCGCGCCGCGGCGCCGCTCACGGTCTCGACCAACCAGCCGTTCGCGTCGCTGTGGCTCATCCCGCGTCTCGCGCGCTTCCGCGAGCGCCATCCCGACGCCGACGTCTACATTTCCGCCGACAACCGCATCGTCGATCTCGAGCGCGAGCACATCGATCTCGCCGTGCGCTATTGCGGCGAGGCGAGCGCGCCGCCCGGCTCGCTGCGGCTGTTCGGCGAACGGCTGGTCCCCGTGTGCAGCCCGGCGCTCGCGACCGACCGGGCAAGGCCGCTCAAGCGCCCCGAGGACCTCAGGCACCACGTGCTCCTCCATATCGACGACGAGCGCGGGCGCTTTCCCTGGCTCAACTGGCCGGCGTGGCTCGCCGCCATCGGCATCGACCGGCTCACGCCCGCGGGATCGCTGCGGTTCAACCATTTCGATCAGGTGATCCAGGCCGCGGTCGACGGACAGGGTGTCGCGCTCGGGCGCGAGCCGCTCGTCGACCGGCTGCTGCGCCAGCGCAAGCTCGTGGCGCCGTTCCCCGACCGCTACGCGACGCCGCGCGCCTACTACATCGTGCGCTCGACGCACGCGGCGCTGCGCCGCGAGGCGCAGGCCTTCGGCGACTGGCTGCAGGAGGAGGCGCGCGCCGATGCCGCGGTGGATGCGGGCGTGCCCGCGCGGCCGTCGGGGAAGCGCGGGCGGTGAGCGCCGGTCCGCACGAAGCGCTCGCGCCGTCGCCGTGGATCGTGCGCTTCGCGCCGCTCGTCTCGGCGGGCGCGCGCGTGCTCGACCTGGCCGCCGGGCACGGCCGGCACGCGCTTCATCTCGCGCGGCTCGGCGCGAGAGTGGTCGCGGTGGACCGCGACGCGGCCGCGCTCGTCAGCTTCGCCGGCACGGGCGGTGTCGAGACGCGGGTCGCCGACGTCGAGCGCGACCCGTGGCCCTTTGCCGGAGAGCGCTTCGACGCGATCGTCGTCGTGCGCTACCTGCACCGGCCGCTGCTCGCGCAGCTGCTCGCCGCGCTCGCCGACGACGGCGTGCTGCTCTACGAGACGTTCGCTCGCGGCAACGAGGCGTACGGCAAGCCCTCGAATCCGGCATTCCTGCTCGAGCCCGACGAGTTGCTCGCGCTTGCGCGCGAGCGGCTCACCGTGGTCGCCTTCGAGCAGGGAAGGATCGGCGGCAATCGACCGGCGGTGATCCAGCGGCTCGCGGCGGTGGGGCGGCGAAGAGCATGGCCCCCGCTCTTATCCGCGGATGGATTGGAGTAGAATGCGCCATTTTCAGGCGAGCTGGCGGATGTTGAAGGGAAGCCTGGTTGCGATCGTGACGCCGATGCAGGACGGCGGCGCGCTGGATCTGCCCGCGTTCAGGCGCCTCATCGATCGGCACGTCGCGAGCGGCACGGCGGCCATCGTCGTCGTCGGCACCACCGGCGAGTCGCCGACGGTGAGCGTCGAGGAGCACTGCCTCGTCATCCGCACCGCGGTCGAGCACGCCGCGGGCCGCATCCCGGTGATCGCCGGCACGGGCGCCAACGCCACCTCGGAGGCGATCGAGCTCACCGCCTACGCCAAGAAGGTCGGCGTCAGCGCCTGCCTCTCGGTCGTGCCGTACTACAACAAGCCCACGCAGGAGGGGCTCTACCGGCATTTCCGCACGATCGCGGAGAAGGTCGATCTGCCGCTCCTGCTCTACAACGTGCCGTCGCGAACGGTCGCCGATCTCGCCACCGAGACGGTGCTTCGCCTCTCCGAGGTGCCCGGCATCGGCGGCATCAAGGACGCGACCTCGGATCTCGCGCGCGGCGCCGAGCTGCTGCGCGGGCTGCGCGCCGCCGGAAAGAACGATTTCGCCGTCTACAGCGGCGACGACCTGACCGGGCTGCCGCTGATGCTGCTGGGCGGCCACGGCGTGATCTCGGTCACCGCCAACGTCGCCCCGAAGCTCGTGAGCGAGATGTGCGCGGCGGCGCTCTCCGGCGACGCGGCGAAGGCGCGCGCCATCACCGACCGGCTGTTGCCGCTGCACCGGAAGCTCTTCGTCGAGGCGAACCCGATTCCGGTGAAGTGGGCCCTAGCCGAGATGGGACTGATCGAGGGGGACCTGCGGCTGCCGCTCACGGCGCTGGCCGCTCAACATCACGAGACCCTTCGCGCCGCGCTGCGCGAAGCCGGCTGCATCTGACGGGGATTTGCACGCATGCCGCAGCTTTCCGCTCCCTCGCTGCCGCGCCGCGCCGCGGCTTTCTTCGGCACGCTCGCCGCTTTCTCGCTCGCGCTGGCGCTCGCCGGCTGCGAATCGATGACCTTCTCGGTCGGCAAGAAGATCGACTACAAGTCGGCGAGCTCGGCGCCGCCGCTCGAAGTTCCGCCGGACCTCACCACGCCCGCGTACGACGACCGCTACGCCGCGCAGACCGCTTCGGCGGCCGCCGCCGCGAAGGCCACGGGCAAGTCGAGCGAGGTGCTGCCGATCAACGCCGAGGCGCGGCTGGTGCGCGCCGGATCCGAGCGTTGGCTGGTGGTGAAGACCGATCCCGACACCGCCTGGAAGACGCTCAGGGATTTCTGGACCCAGACCGGGTTCGCGATCGCGGTCGATCAGCCTGCGCTCGGCATCATGGAGACCGACTGGGCCGAGAATCGCGCCGGCGCGCCGCAGACCTGGCTCCAGCAGTACAGCAGCAAATATCTCGATTTCCTCACCGATACGTACCGTCGCGACAAGTTCCGGACGCGCATCGAGCGCGGCAGCGAGCCGGGCACCGTGGAGATCTACGTCACCCATTACGGCGCCGCGCAGCTGCCCACCAAGACCAAGCAAGCCTCGCCCGAAGACTGGGTCTGGCAGTCCACTCCGCCCAATCCCGAGCTCGAAGCCGAGTTCCTGTCGCGGATCATGGTGCGCTTCGGCACGCCCACGCAGGTCGCCAACGCCGCGGTGGCCGTGGCGCCCGCGGCGCCGCGCGCGCGCATCGAGCGCGGGAGCGACGGCACGACCCGGCTGGTGGTCGACGATGCCTTCGATCGGGCCTGGCGGCGCGTCGGTCTCGCGCTCGATCGGACGGGGTTCACGGTTGTCGACCGCGACCGCTCGCAGGGCCTGTATTACGTGCGCTACGCCAATCCCGATCTCGAAGCCGGCAAGCAAAAGGGCTGGCTGGACAAGCTCGCGTTCTGGAAAAAGGACGACAAGGAGAAGCCCGAGCAGTACCGCGTGGTCGTGACCCAGGCGGATCCGAACAGCGTGGTCACCGTGCAGGACCCGAAAGGCGCGACGGACAAGTCGCCCAACAGCGACAAGATCCTCGCGCTGCTGCAGGACCAGCTCAAGTGATCGTCGGCGCGCGCCTCGATCCCCGCCCATAGCGTCGACAGGCTCTCGCCCGACATGCGCTTCGCGTCGCTCGGCAGCGGGAGCGAAGGCAACGCCCTGCTGGTCGAAGTCGAGCGCACGCGCGTGCTGATCGATTGCGGGTTCGCGCTGCGCGACGCGGTCGAGCGCCTCGCACGCCTCGGCGTGGATGCGCAGAGCGTCTCGGCGATCGTGGTCACGCACGAGCACGGCGACCACATCGGCGGGGTCACCGCGTTCGCGCTCCGCTACGCGACGCCGGTCTGGCTCACTTTCGGCACGCTTGCCTGCGTCGCGGAGCGCTTCGCTGAGCTGCCGTGCGTCAAGGGCTTCGACAGCCACGACGCCTTCGCCATCGACGGCATCGAGATCCGCCCCTTCCCCGTGCCGCACGACGCGCGCGAACCGGTCCAGATCGTCTGCTCGGACGGGCGCTGGCGGCTGGGCGTCCTCACCGACCTCGGAAGCTCCACGCAGCACGTCGAGACGAGCTTGTCCGGGTGCGATGCGCTGGTGCTCGAGTGCAACCACGACATCGACATGCTCGCCAACGGGGATTATCCCGAGCCGCTCAAGCGGCGCATCGCGAGCCGCTTCGGCCATCTCGACAACGCGACGGCGGCGGGGTTGCTCGCCCGGATCGACGCCTCGCACCTGAAGCATCTCATCGCGGCGCACCTCTCCCGCGAGAACAACCGTCCGGAGCTCGCGCGCGCGGCACTCGCCGGAGCGCTCCGCTGCGAGAGCGAATGGATCGGCGTCGCCGACCAGGAGACCGGATTCGCCTGGCGGGAATTTGTCTAAGGAACCTCCGAGGAGACCATGGAGAAACGGCAGGAGATCTACCGCGGCAAGGCCAAGACGGTGTACACGACGGACGATACGAACGTGCTCGTCATGCATTACCGCGACGACGTGTCGGCGTTCGACGGCGCGAAGCTGGCGCAGCTCGCACTGAAAGGGGAGACCAACAACAAGTTCAACGCCTTCATCATGGAGAGGCTCGCGGCCGCGGGCGTGCCGACGCATTTCATCCGCGTGCTGAGCGAGCGCGAGTCGCTGGTCAAGGCGATGAGGATGATTCCGGTGGAATGCGTCGTGCGCAACATCGTCGCGGGGTCGATGGCCAAGCGCTACGGCATCGAGGAAGGGAGGCGGCTGCCGGAGCCGATCTTCGAGTTCTTCCTCAAGAGCGATCCCCTGCACGATCCGCTGGTGAACGACGACCACATCCGCGTCCTGGGCTGGGCCACGGCCTCGGAGATCGACCAGATGCGCTCGCTCACCCACAAGGTGAACGCCGTGCTCAAGCCGCTCTTCGCGAAAGGCGGGATGGATCTCGTCGATTACAAGCTCGAGTTCGGGCACCCCAAGGACGACCCGAAGGGGGCGCTCGTGCTCGGCGACGAATTCACGCCCGACGGCTGCCGCCTGTGGGACCACTCGACCCACGACAAGATGGACAAGGATCGCTTCCGGCGCGATCTGGGCAACGTGATCGAGAAGTACCGCGAGGTGGCGCAGCGCATCGGCGCGCCGATGTAGGCGCCGCGGCAGCGAAAAAAAGCCGGCCCGGGGGCCGGCTTTCTTTGTCGCTGCCGGAAGTCTTTCGCTATTTCTTCGCCGCGTCGCTCGACGAGGCTTTCATGGACTCGCCTTGGGCCTTCATCGACTCGCCCGTGTCCTTCATGGCCTCACCGGTAGCCTTCATTGCTTCACCGGCGGCCTGCTTGGTGGCGTCGGCCGCAGCCGTGCCCGCATCCTTGGCCGCCGTTGCGGCCTTGTCCGCGGCTTCCTTCGCCGCTGCGGCGGCCTTGTCGGCGGCCGCCTTGGCAGCATCCGCTGCTTGCTTGTTGTCGCTGCAACCCACGACCGCGAGGCCGAGTGCGGCAGCCAGGAGAAGAGACCTTTTGATCATCATCGTTTCCCTTGATCGATTAAGGAGTGATAACCCTGTCCAAGAAGACCGGATCCGTTGCTCGGGTTGGTGCGCGAGCGCGCGCGTCGGCGACTCTCCAAAGCCACGCGGTAAAGCGAGTTTTGCTCCGCCCCCTGTCCGCCGACGCCGCAATTGTACGCCACACCGGGGCCGGGCGCGACGGCCCCCGCGGTGGCGAAGCGAGCTAAAGGCCGAGCACGGTGGCGCTGATCCCCGGCTCGCCGGTCGCCCAGATCTCGTCGTAGCGCATTGCCAGCGGACGCGCCTGCTCCGGCCGGTGGATGGCCAGCGTCGCGCGCGGCTGCTCGAAGTGATAGCGATGCAGATAGTGCGCGTCGTCCACGATGACCAGCGGGTCGCTGGCGTGTCTCGCCTCCGGACCAGTGCGGCAGATCGTCACCGCGTCGCTATAGGCGCGCAGCAATGCGAGAAGGCGCGCGCAGGATCGCTCGAGGTAGCCGGTGTCGTGCACGATGATGTCGAGGCGAGGGCCGCGCAAGCCGCGCAGGAAGGCGCCAAGCCGGGCCATGCGCTCGGCGGCGTTCCATCCGGTCTCCGAGAGGTCCTGATCGAAGACGCGGATGCGCCGCCGCGCCAGCCCGATCAATTCGTCGATCGCCGCAATTTGTTCGGCGATCGTGGTCAGCGCCACCGTGCGCGGCGCCTGGGTGCTCTCGTCATCCGAGGTGGAGGAAGCCATCGCGATACCAGCGGTAGAGAACGTCGACGGCCGGAGGCGCGATCGTTCCGGGCGCGAGCTCGCGCGCATTGGCGAGCCGCCGCAACGCGGTCCATGCGCCGGCCGGTGGCACGAGCGCCTCCCCGTTCACGAACAGATGCGACGCATCGTAGAGCAGTTGGGTGCGGCTGTCCAAGCGCAGCCCGGCGCGGGCTCCGCGCGAGACGAACGCGCGCCGCGACAGCGCCCGGCGCGGCGGCGCGAAGGCGATCGTCGGCTTGGGCTCGGTGAGCGCCGCGCCGAGGAAGCAGCCGACCGAGCGGCGGTCCCAGTCGATCCGCGCCAGCGTGGCGCTCGCATAGTCGATGAGATCGCGCCCGATGCGCGCCGGCTCGCGCGTCACCGCGAGATGGGGATCGCGGTAGCGGCCATCGAGGGCGAGCGTATCGCGCAGCCAGTCGAGGAACGCGATCGCGAGATCCTGCGCGGACGGCGCGCGAAAGCCGATCGAGAACGTGCTGCACGCGTCCAGCGCCACGCCGTCGTGCGCCACGTCCGGCGGCAGGTAGAGCATGTCTCCCGCCTCGAGCACGCATTCGTGCCGCGGGCGGAAGCGCGCGAGGATCTTGAGCGGCAGCCCGGGGCGGAGCGCGAGATCGCGCTGGCGGCCGATGCGCCAGCGCCTGCGCCCATCGCCCTGGAGCAGAAAGACGTCGTAGGAATCGACATGCGGGCCGACGCCGCCGCCGGGCGCGGCGTAGCTCACCATCACGTCGTCCAGCCGCGCCCAGGGCACGAAGGAGAAGCGCCTGAGCAGCGCGTCGGCGGCCGCCACGTGCAGGTTGACACCCTGCACGAGCAGCGTCCAGTTGCGCGCGGGAAGCGCCGCGAGATCGCGGCGCCGGAACGGACCGTGCACGAGCGTCCAGCGGCCTCGCTCGCGCCGCACGAGGCGCGACTCCACGTCGTCGCGCACCGCGAGCGCGAGGAGGTCCTCCCACGAAAGAAGGCTTCGGAAGCCCGGGATCGCCTGCCGAACGAGCAGCGGGCGCTTCTGCCAGTAGCGCGAGAGAAAGCGCGCCGCGGCCGCGCCGCCGAAGAGCGCGCGTAGCATGTGGCGGATTATAAGGTGCCATCGCGTCCGGCCGCGCTCCGAATGGCGGAGTACAATGATCGCACCGCCAGGATGAGCCAGCGGCGACCATTGGTCCCTCGGAGCAGGATCGTGCGCATCGCAGACGATACCGTCGTGACGCTGACTTACCGGCTCTATGCCGCTTCGGGCGAGCTGATCGAGGAGACGACCGAGCCCATCGTCTACCTGCACGGCGGACATCACGGCATCTTCCCCAAGATCGAGAACGCGCTCGACGAAAAGAAACCCGGCGATTCCTGCTCGATCACGCTCGAGCCGGACGACGCTTTCGGCGAATACGACGCGGAACTGGTGCGCGTGGAAGCGCAGGAACGATTCCCGGACGACGTCAAGATCGGGATGCAGTTCGAGGAGAGCACCGGCGACGGCGACGAGACCCGCGTCTTCACGGTGACGGACATCGTATCGGGCAAGGTCGTCGTCGACGGCAACCATCCGCTCGCCGGCCAGCGCCTGCGCTTCGACTGCACGGTCGTCGACGTGCGAGCCGCCACCGCGGAGGAGCTCACGCACGGGCACGTGCACGGGCCCGGCGCGCACCACCATTAGTGGTTAGTGCGTCACGTGATACGCGGCGGTGGGCGCGCGGAGATCTTCGCCCCGGTTACGTGTCCAGCAAGCGCTTGAGCTCGTAGAGCGTCGCCTGCGCGTCCCGGGGGCTTAGCGCATCCGGATCGATCGTGGCGAGCCGCTCGAGCGCGCGCGAGATGGGTGGCGCGCTTGCGGGCCCGGTCGTGGCGTCACCGGCGAACAGATCGCCGTGCACGTCGCGGCGGACGCTGAAGCGGTCGATGCGCGCGAGATACGAGCGCGCCTGCCGGATCGCGTCGGCCGGAACGCCGGCGAGCTTTGCCACCTGCAGCCCGTAGCTGCGGTCCGCGGGTCCCTCCGCGACCTCGTGCAGGAAGGCGATGCCGTCCTTGTGCTCGACCGCGTCGAAATGCACGTTGGCGCAGCCGTCCAGCTCGGAGGCGAGTGCGGTCAGCTCGAAGTAGTGGGTCGCAAACAGCGTCAGGCTGCGGTTGGCGAGCGCCAGCGCGCGGGCGATTGCCCAGGCCAGCGCCAGGCCGTCGTAGGTCGACGTGCCGCGGCCGATCTCGTCGATCAGCACCAGGCTGCGCGAGGTGGCGCGATGGAGGATCGTCGCCGCTTCCGTCATCTCGACCATGAACGTCGAGCGGCCGCCGGCGAGGTCGTCGGCGGCGCCGATCCGGGTGAAGATGGCGTCGAGCGGCCCGATTTCGGCGCTCTTCGCCGGCACGAAGAAGCCGCAGCTCGCGAAGAGCGCGATGACGGCGGTCTGGCGCATGTAGGTCGACTTGCCGCCCATGTTCGGCCCGGTGACGATGAGCAGCCGTCGCGACGCATCGAGCGCGAGATCGTTGGGGATGAACGTCTCGACCTGCGTCTCCACCACCGGATGCCGGCCGCCGCGGATCCGGATGCCCGGCGTCTCCGCGAAGCTCGGACGCGCCCAGGCGAGCGCCTCGGCCTGGGCGGCGTGCGTCGCGAGCACGTCGAGGCCGGCGAGCGCGAGCGCGGCGCGCTGCAGCGCCGGGATCGCGGTGGCGAGCGCGGCGAGGAGCTGCTCGTAGAGCGTCTTCTCGCGCGCGAGCGCGCGCTCGCGCGCCGAGAGCGCCTTGTCCTCGAAGGCCTTGAGCTCCGGGGTGATGTAGCGCTCGGCGTTCTTGAGCGTCTGGCGGCGGCGATAGTCGTCCGGGATGCGCGCGGCGTGGGCGTGCGTCACCTCGATGTAGAAGCCGTGCACGCGGTTGAACTCGACTTTGAGGCTGGGAATGCCGGTGCGCGCCCGCTCGCGTCCCTCGAGATCGACGAGGAAAGCTCCGCAGTTTTCTTCAATCCCGCGCAGCTCGTCGAGCTCGGCGTCGTAGCCCGGAGCGATCACCCTGCCTTCGCGCAGCACGGCCGCCGGCTCCGCGGCAATCGCGCGCTCGAGCAGCGCCCGCCAGCGCGGGTCCACGGCGAGCGCTTCGGTCGCATCCGCGAGGAGTGCCGCGCCGAACTCCGCGATCGCGGCACGGAGCTCGGGGAGCCGCCCGAACGTGTCGCGCAACCCCGAGAGATCGCGCGGCCGGGCGTTGGCCAGCGCGATGCGCGAGGCGATGCGCTCGACGTCGACGGTGCGTTTGAGTGAATCCGCAAGCCTTCGGCGTACGCCCGGCGCCTCCGCGAGCGCGGCGATCGCTTCGTGCCGCGCGATCGCCGTCGCCGGGGCGCGCAGCGGCTGGGTCAGCCACTGGCGGAGCTGCCGGCTGCCGGCGGCGGTGGTGCATTGATCGAGCAGCGACAGCAGCGTCGGCGCGGCTTCGCCGCGCAGCGTCTCGACGATCTCCAGGTTGCGGCGCGTCGCCGCGTCGAGAGCAATGTGCTCGCCTTCGTGCTCCACGCTGAGCGAGCGCACGTGCGCGAGCGAGCCGGCGGCCTGCTGCGTGGCCGACGCGTAGGACAGCAGGGCGCCGGCGGCCTGCACGGCGAGCGGCGTGTCGCCGACGCCGAACGCGGCCAGATCGTGGGTGCCGAGCTGCGCCGCAAGCCGCCGGGTGGCGGTGTCGGCATCGAAGTGCCAGGGAGGCAGCGCGTGCGCCGGCACGCCGTCGAGCGCGATCGGCGGCGAGCCTTCCGGGTGGAGAAGCTCGGCGGGATCGAGCCGCTCCAGCTCGGCCCCGAGCTCGCTCGCGGCGACGTCGCGCAGCCGCATCCGGCCCGCCGCGAGATCGAGCGATGCTACGCCGGCACGCTGGCGCTCGCGCTGCACGGCGACCAGCAGGCAGTCGCGCTTGGCCTCGAGAAGGCCCGCCTCGGTCAGCGTCCCGGGCGTGACGATGCGCGTGACCTTGCGCTCGACGGGTCCCTTGGCGGTCGCGGGGTCGCCGATCTGCTCGCAAATCGCCACC
>Ga0187776_10000381_pt1 | contig 21486 bp, 21 predicted proteins | sample 0216_BV02_MP12_2_FD_132426 | JGI IMG/M metagenome (GOLD analysis project Ga0187776, IMG submission 132426) | Tropical peat soil microbial communities from peatlands in Department of Meta, Colombia - 0216_BV02_MP12_20_MG | ecosystem: Environmental > Terrestrial > Soil > Wetlands > Peat | place...
CGATTCCTGGGCCTCGGTATGAACTGATAGATGTCCTGTTTGCTTTGTCAAAGGAGCTCTTGAAGATGAGGGGCAAACCGGCGTCCCTGCAAACCTGTTTAAGTTTTCCTGCCGCATGGAAGGTTATATCCTCAGTCTCGATTACGCAGGGACCGGCGACGATGACAAGGGGACGGCTGTTTCCGATAGTTATATTGTTAATTGTTACTTCCATGACACAATCCTCAATTCCCCGCGTATTATACCACCAAGGCGGCGCCTTTGTTTTCGAAAACATGAAGCTTCAAGGGTGGATCAACCGGCGTCTTCCCCGCCGCGCATCGGGGCGATGAAACGAAATCCCGGCCTTGCGGAGATCAACCAATGCGTTCTTCTACGTACGGGAAAAGAGATCTCTTTTCTTTGAGTGCCGCCCCGATAAAGGCTCTGAAAAGGGGATGCGGTTCTGTTGGCCGCGATTTGAATTCGGGGTGAAACTGGCACCCCAAAAACCACGGGTGGTCTTGGATTTCGACAATTTCGACGAGTTCTCCGTCAGGACTCGCCCCGCTTATTTTCATGCCGAGCCGCGTCACGATGCCTTTATAGGCGTTGTTGAACTCATAGCGGTGCCTGTGCCGTTCGGTTATCTCCTTTTTCGCATATGCACTATGGGCCAGCGTATTCTCTTCGATCACGCAGGGGTAAGCGCCGAGCCGCATCGTTCCTCCCTTCTGAGTGTTTTCTGTCCTTTCTTCGATTCTTCCCTTCCTGAAGTCATACCACTTTTCCATGAGATAGATGATGGGGGCTTGCGTGTTGAGGTCGAACTCCGAGCTGTTCGCATTCAACCCGCATACATTTCGGGCGAATTCGATGACCGCGCATTGCATACCGAGACAGATGCCGAAATACGGTATCTTTTTCTCTCGTGCATATCGTATCGAGTCAATCTTCCCCTCGATGCCCCGGTATCCAAACCCTCCCGGCACCAGGACGCCGTCGGCATCGGCGAGATATTTTTCAGGGCCGTGAACCTCGACCTCTTCAGAGTCGATCCACTGGAGGTTTACACGACAATCGTTCGCTATGCCCCCATGGATGAGAGCCTCGGTAAGACTCTTGTATGAATCCTTGAGGCCGACATATTTCCCGACGATCGCGATACTTGCCTCGTTTTTCGGCTCCTTTATCTTTCTTACGATATCTTTCCACTGACCGAGTTCAGCCTGTTTTGCCGACAATCTCAGCTTATTGATGATCTGCTGGTCGAGACCTTCTGCACTCAGAGCAAGGGGTACCTCATATATCGTCTCTACATCCATCGCATTGATGACGGCGTCGCCCTCGAGGTTACAGTGGATAGCTATTTTTTTCTTCGCTTCGGGCGGGAGGGCCCTGTCCGTTCTGCAGAGTAGTATATCGGGCTGGATACCGATCGCCCTCAATTCCCTGACGCTGTGCTGTGTCGGTTTCGTCTTGAGTTCACCCGCGGCCTTGATGAAGGGGAGCAGCGTCAGATGAACGTATAAAACGCTTTCCCTGCCTACGTCGTATCGCATCTGTCTTATCGCCTCCAGAAAAGGCAGGCTTTCGATGTCCCCGATAGTGCCTCCTATCTCTACGATTACGACGTCGTTATTGTCGCCTACTGACTTGATCGCCTGTTTTATTTCATCGGTTATATGGGGAACGACTTGTACCGTATCACCCAGATAATCTCCCCTCCTCTCTTTCGAAATAACGTTGTAGTAGATCCGTCCCGTCGTGTAATTGTTCCACTGGGAAGTCCTGATGCGGGTAAACCTCTCATAATGACCGAGGTCGAGGTCTGTTTCTGCGCCGTCATCGGTGACAAATACCTCCCCGTGCTGGAAGGGGCTCAGCGTGCCTGGGTCGACGTTGATATAAGGGTCGAGTTTCTGTACGGTCACCTTGAGGCCGCTCGCCTCAAGAAGCGCGCCTATGGATGCAGCGGCTATCCCCTTGCCGAGAGATGATAAAACCCCACCTGTTATGAAGATGAATTTAGGCATTTCTCTATCCTTTCCAGATCTTCGGGGGTGTCTACCCCGGATGTTTCGAAGAACGTCTCATTGACCTTTATCCGAAAATCGTTTTCGAGGGCACGGATCTGTTCGAGCCTCTCTATGGTCTCAATTCGCGAGGGCGCACATTTCGCGAGCGCCAGCAGTACGTCCCTCCTGTAACTGTAGATACCGACATGTTTAAACATGGAAAGCTCTGAAGTTCGGAAGCTCTGAAGTTCAGCAGAAAACGATTGGTTCTTGACAAGAGATGGTATGCGCCCGTTCTTCCATGCTTCTCTGCTGAATACGTCCCTGTGATAGGGTATCGGCGCCCTTGAAAAATACAGGGCGAACCCCCGTGCGTCGAATACGACCTTGACGACATTGGGATCGAAGATTTCCCTCCGATCCACGATCTTTTTCGCAAGGGTGCCGATCGACGCGCGGCTATCTTCGAGGATCGAGATGACGTCGTCGATCATGGCGGGATTGACGAGGGGTTCGTCTCCCTGGACATTGACAATTATATCATAGTCAAGTCCTGCGGCGACCTCGGCGATCCTGTCGGTGCCAGAAACGTGATCGGCTGAAGTTATCACCGCCTTGCCCCCGAAAGAGAGGACCTTCTCGAAGATCGTCTCGCTGTCGGTAGCAACAACGACATCTTCGGCAAGGTGTGATTTCAAGGAGTTTTGAAACACGTGCTGGATAACGGGCACGCCTCTGAGGAGTGCAAGGGGCTTTCCCGGAAAACGGGTTGACGCGTATCGAGCGGGTATCACTACAATCGCAGGCATAGATTATTAAGTATTCATTATATACCATCTCGCGGCAAATCTGAAGTCCGCCGAAGCTCTTTTTTATTTTTTGACGGTAGAATTCATATTATTTTAAAATAAGAAGGACTTTGGTTCCCGGATTTTGTTCAAGTGGAATCCATGTAGAAGAGTGTCTTGCGGTCAAAAAAGGAAAAAAGGTTTCAAGGAGAATATTGCATGTTCATCGACATCAAGAATGAGAAACTGAAAACGTGGATTAAAGAAGTTGCCGACACGTGCCGGCCTGACAGCATCTATTGGTGTAATGGAACGAAAGCCGAATATGACTGGATGATGGCAAAGATGATTGCGGCCGGTAGCGCCATCGAACTCAAGAAACGTCCCAAGAGTTTTCTTTTTCGATCTGATCCGAGTGATGTAGCCCGTGTTGAGGACCGCACTTTTATCAGCACATCACTAAAAGATAATGCGGGGCCCATGAATAATTGGTTGGATCCGGAAGAACTCAAGAAGACCATGCGCGGTCTCTACGAGGGGTGCATGAAGGGGCGCACGATGTATGTGATTCCTTTTTCGATGGGGCCGATCAGTTCTCCTATGCGGAAGATAGGGATTGAAGTGACCGACAGCCCGTACGTGGTGTGCAACATGCATATGATGACGCGCGTGGACTCCCATATTTATGAAATGCTTTCTACGGACGGAGATTTTGTTCCCTGCCTGCATTCGGTCGGCGCTCCGCTTGCAAAAGACCAGACAGATGTCCTATGGCCATGCGCACCTATGGAGAGCAAATACATCAGTCACTTCCCCGAAGAGAACCTCATTTGGTCTTTTGGTTCCGGATACGGAGGAAATGCCTTATTAGGCAAGAAATGCCTGGCGCTCCGTATAGCTTCTGCCATGGCAAAGCGGGAAGGATGGATGGCGGAACACATGCTTATTCTTCGCTTGACCAGTCCCGCAGGGAAACAGTATCACATTGCCGCTGCTTTTCCTTCGGCATGTGGAAAGACCAACCTGGCTATGATGCGCCCTTCCATTCCGGGCTGGGAATGTGAATGCATCGGCGATGATATCGCCTGGATGAAAATCGGCCCGGACGGCCGCCTCCGCGCCATAAACCCCGAAAATGGTTTCTTTGGTGTGGCGCCTGGGACATCGTATGGCACCAATCCTGTAGCAATGGAAACAGTGAAAGAAAATATTATTTTCACCAACTGTGCCCTTACGGACGACGGGGATGTTTGGTGGGAAGGTATGTCGGATGAACTACCGAATCATCTCATTGACTGGAAGGGGCGTGACTGGACCCCTGACAGCCGTGCAGAAGCTGCCCATCCGAATGCACGCTTTACCGCCCTTGCATCTCAATGCCCTGGTATCTGCAAAGACTGGGACAGTCCGGCGGGAGTTCCCATAGATATTTTCATATTTGGCGGGCGCCGCAGTAGCGTTGTGCCGCTCGTTTGCGAGGCCTATAGCTGGGACCACGGAGTCTTTCTTGGCGCAACCGCAGCCTCAGAGACTACTTCTGCAAATATCGGGGCTGTGGGCAACCTGAGACGGGATCCCTTTGCAATGAAACCCTTCTGCGGATACCACATGGGAGACTACTTCCAGCATTGGCTGGACATGGGCGACAGGCTTGGCAATAATGCTCCAAGAATATTTTACGTGAATTGGTTCCGGAAGAGCCCTGAGGGCATGTTCTTGTGGCCCGGCTTCAGCGACAACAGCAGGGTGCTGAAATGGATGTGCGAGCGGCTTGAGGGCAAGGTCGGCGCCCGAGATACAACAATAGGGCTATTGCCGAACGCGGGTGATTTAGATCTCACCGGCCTCGATATATCGACAGAAAACATGAAAGAGCTCATGAGAATCGATCACGAGGCCTGGGCGGCTGAAATACCGGACATCGAAAGACACTTCTCTGAATTTGCTGATCGCTTGCCGGACAGATTGAAGAGACAGCTTCGGGAGCTGAGGACGCGGCTTGGGCAAGAATATGGACGTTGAAGAAGATGAGCAGAAAAAATGCTGAAGCTCCTTGGATAAGGACAATGTTCTCATGTGATTCACATAACCTCGGCCTTAGCCTGCACAGTGTTTCTCCAAAGGGTTGGCAGGCTTCCTCCGAAGACCATAAGGCGTCGCAGGAAGGGATTGTTCATCATTTCCGCCGCCCCTGTTATGGGAGTTATTTTTTAAAGGTCAGGATAATCTTGTGCTGTCTTATTGACGGGATAATGCCCGGGCATCAATCGGGACTTATCACGGTAAATTAATGTGTGCTCACTTGGGCCATGGAAAAATCGATATCGAAGAAATCATTAGTTAATGTTTTGCATGTGGTCTATGCCCACCTTAAAACCGGGGACGGGGGTGACCTGTATCTAACCCGGTTTGCCGAACCTTACCCTGAACATTTTCAGATCAATAACTGGTATGAAAGAGACTGGTTCAACAAACATAAGATAAGGCTGATAGGGACTAGTTCCGTTTACAGGGTCCCTACCAAGGAGGTCAATGGAATAAGCCTTGATCTTGTAGTCAAGAACTGCAGGGTAGGAGAGAACGTCCCTCTGGACACTCATACGTTGCAGGAGTTTTGTGACGCAGAGTTTAACAGCCCGTGGGAGGAGTTTTCTCTGGTCATGGAAATGAGGGAAGGCGCCCATGGTCCAAAGGAAATGAAGGTAAAGACTCAGCGACCTCTGGCCATCTATGTTCCTCCGGAGAGGATGCAACCGTGGCAGAGCGGGAGGTCACGTTCAAAAATTAATCGGATACATGCGAAACATCCGGGTATTGACCTGGACATCCTGAAACAGTACAAATTGATTTACGAGTGGATACAAGGGAAGACTATAGCGGAAGTTTTCGAACATATAGATATTAATGATGATGAAATCGTCAAACATCTTAAAGTGATCAATTACAAAGTTCTCGCGGACCTCGGCAGGAAAGGGTATTTAGTGGCTGATATGAAACCAGAGCATATCATTATCAGCGAAGCCGACACCATGCGCATTGAGGAAATCGGCAGGTCCCACGATGATGTTGATGCGCCTGCTGCACAGGTGGACCTCTTGTATCAATTTATTAAAGAGGGCAAATATTCGGTGATAGATTATGAACTTCTCTTGCGGACAGCTGAGCATGAGAACGAGGTCAAAGAGTCCAGAAGACATTCCTATTTGGATGATCAGAGAGACCGCTTCAAACCGACTGCATTGCCTGCCCACTTGAAGAGGATGGAGATTTTGGGCGTGCCCTACACTTATGGTCATGCAGAAAGTACCGGCGGCCGTTTATGGGTGGTGGGAAGCAATGCCCGCCTATTTGATTATTTCCTGCCTGAGAGGTGGCGGAAAACTCCTTCCCTTAAATTATCCGATACCAAGGAAGTATTTTATACGATAACAAAGGATAATATTCACCTTGTCTGGGAAACATCTCGCGTTGGAGAGCTGCCTTCTAAAGAAAACGGAGACATCGACGATCCCAAGATCCGGGAGTACGGGATAAACAGCCCGTTTGAGGAGTTTGCGATCGCTCACAGCTTAAATGAGATAGGAATACCGTCGGTTTATGTCAGGGCCATATATATGACCGGCACTGACAAAATAGAACCCTCAGGCGATTTCAGAAAATATGACTCACATAAGGACTTTTTGGACCCGGAGGGCAATGCTATTCTGCAGGAGAATCACAACTACATTACTATTCGCGGCTATTATAATGGTCCTGATCATTCGGTTGCCGAGAAGGGTCCGCTCTACACGCCTGTCGATCTTCCAAATGCCGTCTATCGAGGTATTATTGATGAATCGCGATGTCAAGGCTTTTTGGAAACAGTGAAAGAGAAATTAAGGGATGCGGGCTATGACGGATCATTGCTCAAGGCCAACGATCTCCTCCTGGCGATTGACAGTAGCGGGAAGATTATGAATAATAGTTACGGCGAGCCGGAAGTCATCATATGTAATTTCGAGCTTCTCTGGAAAATTTCGGATCCCGCCGAATCCCCTCAAAGCACCTTTACATGTGACAATATGAAGGAATATTCTCATGATAAGCACAAGAGATAATGTCAACCCCTTTTTGATCGTTCAGCCCGCGGCGATCTCATAGCCTCGTAAGGTACGGACAGCTTGGATTATGCATCGGTAGCAAGACAGCTTCTTATATCAGCGCTTCCGATCCTGATCGCGATAACCTTTCATGAGGTCTCGCATGGGTATGTTGCTTACAGACTCGGCGATCCTACAGCGAAGTTTGTCGGCCGTCTGACCCTGAATCCCCTGGCCCACATAGATCCTGTTGGGACTATCCTGCTGCCTTTAATGCTCATAGTTTTGACACACGGGCAGTTCGTTTTCGGATATGCGAAACCGGTGCCGATCAACCCTATGAATTTCACAAATCCCAGAAAAGGGATGGCAATCTCTGCTGCGGCAGGACCGATAACGAACCTTCTCCTCGCTTTCTTGAGTGTCGTTATAATGAAAGCGATACTGTTGCCGCTTGAGGCACTTTCCCCTGAATCCTTTGCCGAGACGGTTCTAAGACCGTTCGTGATGATATTTAACTCAAGCGTTGTCATTAACGTTGTTCTCGCCTCTTTCAACATGATACCGATACCGCCTCTTGACGGCGGAAGAGTGCTGGTCGGTCTTCTTCCTCACAGGCAGGCTACCTCTTTCAGCAGGATAGAGCCTTTCGGGTTTATAATCGTTCTGATCCTTATCTATACGGGGCTTGCTAGTGTAATGATCATGCCTCTGATAAAATTCTTTCTTACGATATTTCAGGTTTATTAAGGGAATACATGGCCAAAGAACGGGTATTAAGCGGGATGCAGGCCAGCGGCAGGGTCCATCTGGGAAACTTGGTGGGCGCGCTTCAGAACTGGGTGAGACTGCAGGATACATACTCATGTTATTACTTTATCGCGGACTGGCATGCTCTCACGACCGGATACGCCAATCCTTCACCGATACGCGAGTCGGTAAAAGACCTCCTCGTGAATTTTCTTGCGGTCGGGCTTGATCCCGATAAATGCACGATATTCATACAATCACGGATACTTGAGCATGCTGAGTTGCATATTCTGCTTTCGATGATAACGCCCCTCGGCTGGCTTGAGCGAGTGCCGACATACAAAGAGAAACAGCAGGAGTTGAAAGATAGGGATCTGTCGACTTACGGCTTCCTCGGATACCCGCTTCTTCAGACAGCCGATATTATTATATACAGGGCCAGGTACGTGCCCGTGGGTGTCGACCAGGTTCCACACCTTGAAATTTCGAGGGAGATTGCGAGGAGGTTTAACAATCTCTTTCAGGAGGTTTTCCCTGAACCCGAGGCTCTGCTTACCGACTTTCCTAAGGTACCGGGCGTGGACGGCAGGAAGATGTCGAAAAGCTATAATAATGCCATCTATCTCTCTGACACTCCGAAGGAAGTGGAGCATAAAATCAGGACGATGGCTACGGATCCTGCAAGGGTGAAGCGCACGGATGTAGGAAATCCTGAGCTTTCGCCGGTATTCCATCTCCATAAGATTTTCTCGACAAAGGAAGAGCAGGAAGAGGTGGCGGAGGGATGCCGCACAGCCGGGATTGGCTGTATTGACTGCAAAAAGGTTCTGATAAAAAATGTATTCAATGTCCTCGAGCCTATCTGGGCAAGAAGAGATCAGTTTCTCAGGCATCCTGAACAATTGCAGGCAATAATCGAAAAGGGAAATGAACAGGCGAGGGTGTCGGCTCAGGAGACGATCGAACTCGTACGCAAAGCGATGGGCTTTTATTACACGGGATAAGGAGAGTAAAGATCGATGCTCGATGCGCGGTTTGTCAGAGAAAATGTTGACCCTGTGAGGGAGGCCCTGAAAAAAAGGGGATACGAATTCCCGCTTTCGGAATTTCTTGCAATCGATGAAAAGAGAATGGCGATAATGAGGGAAACCGAGGAACTTCGAAACAGGCGGAATGTGGTCTCCGAAGAGATCGGCAGGCTGAAGAGGGAGAAAGTCGACGTATCGGCCCGGCTTGAGGAGATGAGAGCTGTTTCCGAGAATATCAAATCTCTTGACGAAAAACTGAAGGCGCTCGAAGAAGAAACAAAGGCGCTTCTCCTGACGATCCCGAATATGCCCCATGCATCGGTTCCCTTCGGTAAGGATGAAACAGAAAATGTTGACGTCAGACAATGGGGAGACCCCGGGGTCTTCGGCTTCGAGCCTCTCAACCACTGGGATATCGCTGAGACTCTGGATATCATCGACTTCGACCGCGCGTCAAAGATAGCCGGTGCCAGGTTTGCGCTCATGAAGGGTGCCGGGGCGAGACTCGAAAGGGCGCTGATGAATTTCATGCTTGATCTGAATACGGCCAAGGGGTATACGGAAGTTTTCCCGCCCATCCTTGTAAACCGGGAAAGCATGACTGGCACAGGACAGCTGCCGAAGTTTGAGATGGAGCTTTTCAGGATTGCAGAACCCGAATTCTATCTTGTTCCGACGGCAGAAGTCCCTGTAACAAATATCCACAGAGACGAGATCCTGCGAGAGGCCGATCTTCCGATCTACTATACTGCCTATACGCCGTGTTTCAGGAGAGAAGCGGGTTCGTACGGGAAGGATACAAGGGGGCTGATCAGGCAGCATCAATTCAACAAGGTTGAGCTCGTGAAGTTTGTCAAACCGGAAGACTCTTACGGCGAACTTGAGAAGCTGACAAATAATGCGGAGGATATTTTGCAGAGACTCGGTCTGCCTTACCGCGTTATCTCGTTATGCACCGGTGATCTCGGATTTTCTTCAGCAAAGACTTACGACCTTGAGGTTTGGCTGCCGGGCCAGGGCAGATACCGTGAGATCTCATCGTGTTCGAATTTCGAGGACTTCCAGGCAAGGCGCGCAAACATAAGGTTCAAGCGTGAGGGGAAGAAGGGCACTGAGTTTGTCCATACACTGAACGGCTCGGGCCTCGCTATCGGGAGGACCATTGTTGCTATCCTTGAAAATTATCAGCAGAAAGACGGCTCTGTCGTTATCCCTGAGGTGCTGAGGCCTCACATGGGACTTGATAGAATTAGCTGAAAAATCCTCGCAATGACGACCTGATCTTTTGAAGGCACATGACCGCTCTGGATAGAATAATGAGGTTGTTGACTGGCCTCATGAAAAGGCCGTGCGGCGTCACAGGCAAGGAATTTTGATCGTCTGCTTGCCCTTTTGCGAGATGGCTCTCGGTAGTTATGGTAAAAGAAATATTTATTCACCGGACAAAGTTCAGAGGACAATCGGAGGAGATATGCAAGAAGAGCGTGAAAAATTGATCAGGACCTCTGTTTACCTCGAAGAAGAAGTCATCGAAGCTCTTGAGAAAACTGCCGGGGATCTGAAGAGAGAGACAGGAAAGACGTGGTCGAAGGGCGCGGTGATCAGGCTGGCTTTGAGCGACTTTTTCGCACGACGCGGGAAGATACTGTGAAGGCTACGGGCTTTATCGACCTTCACACCCATGGAGCCGGCGGATTCGATACGAGAACAAAGGACCCCGGTCATATTTTGAACATTGCTGAACTGCACGGTATGGCGGGAACCGGGGCGATTCTTCCCACCATATATCCGGCACCGATAAAAGAGATAAGGAATAATATAAAAGCGGTCAAGACGGCGATTGAAATACAAAGAGCCGCAGGCGGCGGTGAAAAGACACATTCCTCCCCCTCCTTGCCCGGCCGGCGGAGGGAGATCAACGGTGAGTCTTGTGTCACACATCGTGCCGCGCTGATTCTGGGTGTTCATCTTGAAGGGCCTTTTTTAAATCGCGCAAGGTGTGGCGCTCTGGACGGAGAATCATTCCTGCAACCTTCGATCTCGGCGCTGGATAGGATACTGGATGGATATGAGGATATCGTGCGAATAATAGTTATTGCCCCGGAGATCCCGGGGGCCTTGGAGGTGATAGAAAAGTGCGCGCGATCAGGAATACGAGTGAACATGGGCCATTCAAATGCAACCTACGAAGAGGCTACTGAAGGGAAAAAGGCGGGTGCAAGAGGCATTACTCATATTTTCAACGCCATGAGACCCTTTCATCACCGAGAGCCCGGAATCGCGGGTCTCGGTCTCGTAGATGAGGATCTGTACATAGAGGTTATCGCTGATGGAGTTCATCTGCATCCCGGAACTCTCGCATTGCTCTTTTATAGAAAGAGACTCGACAGGATAATACTCGTGTCTGATTCGGTAAGAAGCGGGCAGCAAAAGAGTGTGCCTCTCTGCAAGGCAAAGGGGATATTGGCCGGCAGCGGCATCACGATCTCGGATTCTGCCGCGGTGCTTCGACACGCGGGAATCCCCCATGCCGCGTTTATCGAAGCGGCGATCGATAATCCCTTGCGCTATTTACAGAATGACGCCTCTTCTTTGTAGGACAAAAACTTACACGTCGACATTTATAACGTCCTACAGAAATATCAGATTTAGACCGATACCTCTTTATCATATCCCTGCTGTATCTTAAAAAATATCAACCAATCAGATCGAAGAAAGGAGCGTGAACCATGAGAGCAATTGTTGCTGACGATCTAACGGCAGTTCGCAAGAATTTCAAGAGTGATGGAGCTGCAGTTCTGCGGTTCTCCACCATACTGAGCAGTATCCCCACATTGGCGCGAGTTGATCTTACACAAGGAGTTTCTGGGGCGCGGCATAAGGACAAAAAATCCTTCACGACACGAGCCGACGTTAGGTTGAGAACGCTTGCGGAGGCTATCATACTTCAGTCGATCGAAGACCTTTGGAGCACAACGTATAAGAAAGAGAGTATCGAGTTTTTCAGGGGGGAGGGTTTCAAGCAGTGTGCTGATGCGGCAGGGATGAGCGTTGTCGACAGACTCAGGCTTATCAGGATGTTGAGAAGACTTGATGGCCGGGCCTTTATGTCAAAGCATGCGAAGAGAATCTATCAACTTTCTCTCAAATGATCTGTTCATTTTTTCGTTTCTTTTTTCTATCATTTGTCATAGAGATAGCGTGGGAAATACGGGATCATCGGGAATGACGTCAGAAACGTCTTTTCTCAGTTGTCTGCGCTCTCCTCAGGGCCGGGCACCCTGTCCGGGCGACAAGAGTCTTCGAGATCCTATCTATGGTGGTCGTGTCAAAATAAGCGTTATCTGATATAATTTTACCGATGAGAACAATCGTGAAAATGATGCCTCTTCTTTTTACTTGAGAAGAAAGATACGGCTGATATACGGATGACGAAAGAGGTTTGGAGAGGGACAGAAAAGAAAGATGGAGATCCTGATAGTACAGGAAGAAGAGTCGGTTGACACAGCCGTTGCCGGGTACGCCCGAGGTTATACTTCGGTTCCGGCGAGAAAATAAACGCAAAACTGCATATTGCCCATGCCGTCAAGGGGATACGCGCTCATGAAATCCGCCGACCTTTCTGCGGGTGACATCGCTGCCCAGGTCTTGGGCCGCTTTTGGAAAGGGATATTTTTCTACGAATCCGTCGATTCAACAAATGATCTCGCCGTAACGCTGTCGGAAGAGGAGGAACTGGCTTCCGGCACGGTCATCATCTCCGATGAACAAGTGAAGGGAAGAGGCCGTCTCGGCAGGACATGGATTTCACCTCCAGGGACGAATATATATATGAGCGTTGTGCTGAGGCCGGAGATCCCGCCCAGAAATGGAACGCTTCTGACGGTGGCGGCTGCTCTTGCGTGTGCTCGCGCACTCCGGGCCAAGAGCGGACTCAAGGTCTCGATAAAGTGGCCGAACGATCTTACCGTTTCAGGGAGAAAGATAGGCGGGATATTGACCGAGGTTCGATGTGCCCCAGAGACAATAAACCTGGCGATCATAGGAATAGGTATCAACGTGAATATCCAAGCAGGGGATTTCCCCGACAAGATAAGGACTATAGCTACCTCGATGAGAGCCGAGACGGGTGCATATCATCAAAGAAGCGACGTAATAATCATGATATTGAAGGAGTTCGAACACTGGTATAAGGCCTTAAGAGGCAAAGGGAGACCCGCCCTTCTCGAAGAGTGGAAGAGGCTTTCTTCAGCGATAGGGCGTGACGTCAGAGTCGTTGCAGGGGGAGAGACTTTTTCAGGGGTGGCTGAAGATATAGATGACGAAGGCATTCTAATCCTCAGACTGCCGTCGGGCGTTTTGAAAAGGGTAAGTGCTGGCGATCTGACAGTGTTGCGGTAGAGAGAGTATCGTACATTTTCCTTTTAATCCAGCAGGTTATCCTGTTCTCAGATATGCGCTGCCTTAAACAATCATTCGGTCTTAGGGTCCTCATGAGTTGTTTTAACGAAGACACATAAAATAGTAAAATTAAAAATTGTTCGATGTAAAATAAGAGTGAAAAAAAGTGCGTTCGACATTGTATTCATGGAAAGACTCGACATATTATGCCTTTTTATTTAAGTAGTAGTTACTTTGTAGATTTGATGCCATAAAGGAGACTTGTTATGCTTGTCGCGGTTGATATTGGTAACTCTTCGATAAATATAGGTTATTTTGCAAAAAATGTTCTCTTAGTTCAAAAAATTGAGACATATCCATTAAGGGATGCAGCAGAATACACCTCAATTTTGCAGGATTTTCTGTCACAAAATCAGATAGAAAAAAAACGTTTAAGGGGTATAATATCATCTGTGGTTTTGAGCCATACTGCAGTTTTTCTAAAGGTGCTCGGAGGCCTATCGGATACGGGAAGAACTGGCGTCTTAACAGTCAGCCACATTATGAACTCCGGTTTGACATTTGCGGTCAACAGTCCCGAGGAGATGGGAACTGACAGAATCGCTGCTGCCGTCGGAGCATGCGAGCTTTACAAGCCACCTGTGGCAGTCATTGATTTCGGCACAGCGACAACGATAACGGTCGTCGATGAGGACTCGCGTTGCATCGGAGGAGCGATTATGCCGGGCCTTGGATTAATGAATGAGGCCCTTGATAAGGGAACGGACGCATTAAGAAAAATTGCTTTTGAAGCACCTGTTTCAGCCCTGGGGAAAGACACCTCCGGGAGTATTCGCTCAGGGCTGTTTTACGGAACTGCCGGTGCTGTCGAAAGGATTCTTGCAGAGATGGAAGTGGAGACAAAGTGCAGGTTCAGGGCGGCAATTACCGGTGGATACGGACCCTTGCTTGCAGATTTTATCACCAGGCCTTACGAAATTAATCCCAATCTGACATTGGAAGGATTAAGGATACTTTATGAAAAGAACAGACATCCATGAACTGAGGAAGGACCCTTTACTCGGAAGGTGGGTCGCGGTGATGAACAAGCCGAGACCTCCGTCAGAATATTTGTCAGTTCCTGATGCGGAAGAAGCAAAAAGTTGTATCCTCTGCACGGGCAGGGAGGGCGAAACACCGGGAGAGATCATGGTAGTCACCCGAATTAATCCTGCCGAACCTCTGAAGAGATGGTGGACTCGCGTTATACCGAATTTCTCTCCTCTCTTTCAGGTTGAAGGCGACCTCGGAAGACGCGGCGAAGGCATGTACGATAAGATGAACAGTATCGGTGCAAACGAGCTCATCGTCGAATCCCCGGAACACCAGGTAAAGCCTGAAGATATCGGCGTTGATCAGATGGTGCGGGTTATCATGACGTACAGGGACAGGATGACTGATCTCGAAAAAGACCCGAGGTTGAGATACACCCTCATCTATAAGAATTCGGGGAGAGAAGCGGGAGCTGTTTATTCTCACCCCGTATCCCATCTCGTTTCGACGCCGGTAATTCCCAAAAGGGTGAAGGAAGAGCTCGATGGGGCGAAACAGTATTTTGCTTACAAAGAGAGGTGTATATTCTGCGACATTGTGCGTGAAGAACTCAGGGTAGGCAGCAGGGTGATTCTCGAAACAAGAAGTTTTGTTGCGTTCTGTCCCTACGCCTCAAAATTCCCTTTCGAGGCGTGGATAGTGCCCAAAATTCATAACTGCGCCTTTCAGGATATCAAGGCGGAAGAAATACAAGATATGGCCTTCGTACTCTCTTCAGTCTTAAAAAAATTGAGGGCTGTATTCGACGGTCTCGCCTTTAATTACTTCATCCATTCGGCTCCGAACAGGATACCGAGGAAAAATCACTGGCATACGCTCGGAGAAGACTTCCACTGGCATCTCGAAATAATGCCGAGGCTATTACGGACAAGCGGCTTTGAATGGGGTTCTGGTTTTTATATCTTACCGACATCACCGGAGTATGCATCACAATACCTGAGGGAGGTTTAACATGGAGATCAAAAGGATTTTGTTTGCAACAGATTTTTCAGAAGGGTCCTTCCATGCTCTGCCCTACGCTGTCGATATAGCGAAGAATTACGGGGCGAAGCTTTATCTCATGCACGTTGTGTATGATGTCGCAAAAACAGCAGGCTGGTACGTACCCCATGTATCGATCGATGAAATATATAGCGATATTGAAAGGAGCGCAAGGGCCGAACTGGAAAAAACTTTTATCGATGAGATGAGGGGACTTAAGGATATTGAGAGAGTAGTGTTAAAGGGCATACCGTATGAGGAAATAACCAAATTTGCCGGAGACAACAATATTGACCTGGTCGTACTCGGCACACACGGCCGGAAGGGCATCGACAGAATGCTTTTTGGAAGTACGGCGGAACAGATTGTCCGCAATGCCCCGTGCCCCGTGCTTTCTGTGAGGCTGCCGAAGCGTTAGATGCCATGAGAGTTTATTTATCTGAGAATGCATATATCGATCTCTTATTAAGCTCAGCAGAAGTTTATAAGAGGGAGTGTCTTGGTTTTCTGCTCGGATACCAACTGGAAGACAGGTTTATCATAGAACATGCTTTCAGTTTCCAGACCGCCTCCAGGAAACACAAGGGCGTGACTTCGTATGACGGCAGCCACAAAAAGATCGACCCGATCCTTGCGCGTTTTGACCGTCTGCAGATCGTCGGAGATTTCCATTCTCACACCCAATTTGGGACGATGAAGGGGCTTCCCCTCCCGAGTCCTGAAGATATCAGTGGCATGGTACCTGATCATATCTATCTGATCGTTGCGATAAACAACAATAAGAAAACGATGTCATGGGCGGAAAACAGAGATGGCACAATATCGGGTTCAGTAGATAAGTTTTTCTTCAAAATATCGGCTTACTTTCTCAACAGCAGATCTTCCGTGCGGAAGGCCAAGATCCATTGCCCATTTCCTCCCGGTTTCTGAAGTTCATCGTATGAAAATTAAAACAAAGGTTTTAGTGATAGGCGGCGGTCCGGCGGGTGCGACCGCTGCCTCTGTGCTCGCAAGAAACGGGATAGACACAGTGCTTATAGAAAAAAATCTCTTTTTTCGAAAACCGTGCGGAGGCGGAATTCCTTCCCTTGCCTTTGAGGAATTTTATATCCCCCGTGATCAGATACAGCGGGAGGTGGATGCCGTCACACTTGTCTCGCCAGGGGATATGCGAGTGAAGGTGGAGCTTGAACCGAACAAATTATTTATCGTCGACAGAGGCAGATTTGATGCATTCCTAAGGGAGAAGGCTGTCAATTCCGGCGCGAATCTCATTGAAGGTCGGTTCATCAGCTCCGAACAAAGTGAAAAACTCCATACGAGCAGAATCTTAACCAAAGATGAAGAAATAGAAGTCCGGTCCGAGTATATTATCGCAGCAGACGGGGTCAATTCTCGTGTGCGGCTGTCACAGGGGATAAAACTTCATCCTGCGATCTTTACGATTTCAGAAAAGATCAGCGGTATGACCGCCGAGACTTGTGAATTCTGGTTTTCTTCTCTGCACGCGCCGGGATTCTATTCGTGGGTATTTCCTTCGACCGAAGGCATATCAATCGGAACAGGCTCCAGAGAACCCCAAAAAATGAAGCACTTCCATGAAACTTTCAAGCAGAGGAGGAGGCTGCATAATCGAGCTACGAAGATGAGCATTTACAGGGTGCCGGCTTGGCGGGGTGATTTATACAGGCAAGGCAACATCATTTTTGCCGGTGACTCCGCGGGACAGGTTATGCCCCTGAGTTACGAAGGTATATATTTTGCGATGAAATCCGGAGAATTGTCAGCCGAGGCTGTTCTGAGAGGGGACGCTGGTCTCTATGAAAAAATATGGAAAGACAAGTTTTATACGCTATTCTTGACTGCTGCTAAGATCAGCTCTCATTTTCTGAAAAACGATCGGAGGAGTGAGAAATTCGTATCGCTCTTGCAAAGGCCGGAATTACAGAAAGCGGGCAAGGCCCTGTGGCTGATGAAAGACTTCAGAATTCACGGCCTCAACCTTATAAATCTCTTAGGGGACGCTTGATTTGACAATAAAGAAGTTTTTTTTCCTCTCCGTAATAGTGCACGGAATTATCGGTCTCTGCATTTACTTTCTTCCGGCATCAAAAGTAAAGAAACCGACGGAATTCTATACCAGTCTTGTGTCTCCAGAAGAGTTACCGAAACCGAAGATACAGGCGGTCCCGGTCCTGCCCAAAGCTCCACAAAGAATGAGGCCGGTGCCTCTGCCTCCACGTGCCCCGGAAAAAGCTCCATCTCATTCTGCTCCTCCAACGAAACCCTTGCCGCTGTCTCCTGAGAGGCCGGTTGTTCCCGGGGAGGGGCAGGAGACAGGGAAGACCTTGCCTGAGGGTGTGCGCCAAGGGGAAGGCGAGGCCGGCAAGAGCGGAAGAAGCAAAGCAGAAGGTGATGCTAAAGATACACGAAATGCAGTCGAACCGGGGAAACCCGGGTTTTCCGTCGGGAGATCGTTAAAGGAAGCAGGTGAAGCAATGGCCAAAAAGGATTCTATCGGAGCCGGCAGGCGGTCAAGAAAAGACGATGCTGCCACATTCGATACAGATGACTATCGCTATGCCGGTTATATGAGGCTCCTGCGGCAGAAAATAGAGAGCATTTGGGAATATCCGCCTGAGGAGGCTGCCAGTGGCCATTATGGCGATCTGAAGATACGATTTACTATAAAAAAAGATGGCAGACTGGGCGAAATAGAAATTGTGCAGCACTCCGGATATCCTGTGCTCGATAAAGCGGCAGTAAAGGCGTTGAGAGACGGGGAACCCTACTGGCCTTTACCTGACGACTGGCACATGGATTCCTATACCATTTTAGGGCATTTCATTTACAGCCTCTATGGCTATCACCTCAGATGACAGAACGCGCAAGAATCTCTATAGGCGGCCCATTAACTGGTCGATCTTGGTGTCGATATCTGCAGACTCCATGAGACATGTCCCGACGAGCATCGCATCGATACCTGCGCGCTCGATTTTCAATACATCATCCCGCGCTTTTATGCCGCTTTCGCTCACTACAGTCCTGTCTGCCGGAATCTCCTTTTTAAGCTCTAAGGATGTAGAAAGGTCGATCCGAAGCGTCTTAAGGTTTCTGTTATTAATCCCGACAAGCGGAACATTTAATTTTAAAGCCCTTCCGAGTTCTTCAATGTCATGAATCTCAAAAAGAACCGACATGCCCAATCCGAGTGAGATCTGAAGGTAATCTTCGGCCTGTGCGTCGCCGAGTATCGCCGCTATAAGCAAAATCGCGTCAGCGCCATTTGCCCTCGCCTCGTATATCTGATATTCACTGAAGATAAAGTCTTTCCTTAACACGGGCATCGAGACGATCCTTTTTATATTCGGTAAAAACTCAAGCCTTCCCTGAAAGAAATCCTCTTCGGTAATGACCGAAACGGCATCGACCTTCTTGCCTTCATAAATGGATGCAATCTCCCGATGGTCGAAATTTGCCCTGATACGCCCCCTTGAAGGTGATGCCCGCTTGATTTCAGCAATAAGCCGTATCCCGCCCGCACCTCTTTGAACAGCCCCCTGAAAATCTCGCGGTTTGTCACTGTCTTTGATGATCGATCGTAAATCAGAAATCGAGGTCTTGAACTTTGCTGACACCAGTCGCTCTTTTTTCCTTTCAACGATCCTGCCCAACATCGTCATGACGCATTTTAAAAGGTATAAGAGGGGATTTTCAAGACGAAAGAGTTACAATAGCCCTTACTTTTGCTATAATGGCGCCTATGGATGAAAAAAGAAGGATAGCGAAGGCGGCTGGAGTTATGTCCGCAGCGACCCTGATAAGCCGGGTCCTCGGCTTTGCGAGGGACATGATATTTGCATTTTACTTTGGTGCAACCGGGCTTTCCGATACGTTCTTCGCCGCATTCCGCATCCCCAATCTCTTGCGTGAACTTTTTGCAGAAGGGTCCATGTCATCGGCCTTCATTCCGGTGTTGACGGAGTACCGTCAGAAACGCGGCGAAGAAGAAGCCAGCCGCCTTGTGAAAATAACCTTCACGTTCATCATTATTGTCGTCGGGATTGTATGCCTTGCGGGCATAATTTTCTCACCTGCCATTGTTACTGTCATTGCGCCGGGATTTATGCCCTCTCCCGAAAAATTTTCCCTCACAGTACTGTTAACCAGAATAATGTTCCCGTTTCTTCTGTTCATAAGTCTTGCTGCCTTGGTAATGGGAGCATTGAATGCAAAAAAAATATTTTTTATCCCTGCACTTGCGCCCGCGATGCTGAACATCACGCTGATATTGAGCATCGTTTTTTTTGAATCGAGAACCCGACAACCGATAATAGCTGCTGCGATAGGTGTCATGGCCGGGGGCTTTGTTCAATTTGCCTTCCAGATCCCTTCATTTGCTAAGAATGGATATGCGCTCGGTGTGGACGCGACGTTCAGCCATCCAGGCCTTAAAAAAATGGCAGCTCTTCTCATACCCGCGACGATGGCCCTGTCGGTGAGCCAGATAAATATCGTTGTGAGCAATATTCTGGCTTCGTTTCTGCCCTCAGGGAGTATCACATATCTTTTCTATTCGATGAGACTGATTCAGTTTCCTGTCGGCATTTTCGGGGTTGCGATGGGCATGGCCGTGCTGCCGAGCTTATCAGAGCATGCAGTGAGAGGAGATCTCGACAGACTGAGAGAGGATTTTTCCTTTGCGCTGAGACTGCTTTTTTTCATCGCCGTTCCGTCGATGGCAGGTCTCATAGCACTGAGGGAACCTATAGTCAATCTGCTTTTTCAAAGGGGAAGCTTTGACTATACGGCAACAAAGGGAACCTCGGAGGCTCTCCTTTTTTATTCAATAGGGATATGGTCAATTGTGGGTGTAAGGATAATCACGGCAACATTTTATTCGATGCAAAATACGAAAACGCCTGTCAAAATAGCGGCTGTTGGCATGCTCTCGAATATCGTCTTCAGTATCTCCCTGATGGGTCCCCTAAAACATTCAGGGCTCGCCTTGGCAAACTCACTCGCTTCCGGAGTCAATTTTTTCCTGCTTTTTTATTTTTTGAGGAGAAGATTGAAGCGTGTGGATGCAAAAAAAATAATAAGATCCTTTATCAAGATATCGATCGCCTCGCTGATTATGGGGGTTTTGGGGTGGGCGATGATTCACGGAGAACTATGGGCGGAAAGCGGTAAGAACATGGCCAAAATCCTGTATTTTTCAGGTGACGCTGTTTTGTGTGTAGTTACCTATATCATGATCGGTATTCTGTTGAAAAATGAAGAGATGGGATATTTATACGGGGCGATAAAAGACAGACTAAGCAGAAAAGAAGTTCAAGGATGAAAATATTTCGTGTAGTCGTCGGACCTCTTCAAAGCAATTGTTATATCGTTTACGACGGGAACAGTCTCGACGCTGCGGTCATCGACCCGGGGGGTGAGCCCTTAAGAATAATAGATATCATCGAGCAAAAGAAACTATGCGTACATTACATCGTCTGCACCCATGCCCATTTCGACCATGTAGGCGGGGTCGCGATGATCAAGGAAAGAACAGGTGCGAGCATCATTATCCATAAAGACGACCGGGAGCCTTATGCCGGAGCTGCAGACCAAGCGGCTTTCTGGGGAATTGAGATGACGCGGCAGCCTGAACCGGATATTTTTGTTTCTGAAGGTGATGAGTTGCCTGTCGGGAGCTTGAGGTTCAGGGTCTTATCAACGCCGGGCCATAGCCCCGGCAGCATATGTCTTTACGGAGAAGGGATAGTATTGACCGGTGATACTGTTTTTGAAGGCTCCGTAGGGAGAACGGATTTCCCTGGCGGAAATTTAGAAGAACTCAAGAAGTCATTTGTCAAGATTATGGCTCTTCCTCCAGAAACAAAAATACTGCCGGGGCACGGAGAGTCGTCGACGGTTAAGAACGAAAGAGAATCCAATTTCTTTGTTCAGGAACTTTAGAAACAGTGGGGGTTGAAGCTTGAAAAAGAGACTTTTTGTTAAGACGGAGTAAACGGGGAGAAAATAATTTTTTGTCAATATTAGTAAATATTCCCTCTTGACTAAATAATAAAAAATGTTATTATTAAATTGGTAAGAGAAATATAATTGTAAAGAAGTATTAATTATATTATAATTGGGGTGAAGGCTATGCTTTCTCAGATAGCCTTTATTATTCTCAAGAATACCTTTTTCATCAAGAAAGCCGGGTATCTCTCGAGTGATCTTTGAAAACTAAAGAGTAGGCCACGTCGATTTTCATGAGATAACCAGTATCAAATGAGAGTTTGATCCTGGCTCAGAACGAACGCTGGCGGCGTGCTTAACACATGCAAGTTGAACGGGGATAGTGAGGGGCACAGAGCAG
>Ga0187776_10000382_pt1 | contig 21475 bp, 24 predicted proteins | sample 0216_BV02_MP12_2_FD_132426 | JGI IMG/M metagenome (GOLD analysis project Ga0187776, IMG submission 132426) | Tropical peat soil microbial communities from peatlands in Department of Meta, Colombia - 0216_BV02_MP12_20_MG | ecosystem: Environmental > Terrestrial > Soil > Wetlands > Peat | place...
AGGTACGCGTCGATGTACTCCTGCGCCTGCTCGCGCGGGATCTCGAGGTTCTCGGAGAGCCCGAACGACGAGATGCCGTAGACGATCCCGAAGTTGATCATCTTCGCGATCGACCGCTCGGCCGGCGTCAGCTTCGCCGGATCGACGCCGAGCACCTCTGCCGCCGTCGCGGTGTGGATGTCCTCCCCGCGCTCGAAGGCCTCGCGCAGCTTCGGCTCGCCGGAAACGTGGGCGAGGATGCGCAGCTCGATCTGCGAGTAGTCGGCCGAGATGAGCCGCGCGCCGGGGTCGGCGACGAACGCTGACCGGATCTCACGCCCGAGCTCGGTGCGGATCGGGATCGACTGGAGGTTCGGGTTCGTGGTCGAGAGGCGCCCCGTCGCGGCGACGGTCTGGTTGAAGGTCGTGTGGAGGCGCCCGTCCGGGCCGAGCAGCGACGGCAGCGGCACCAGGTACGTGTTGAGCAGCTTCGACAGCTCCCGCCACTCCTCGACCACGGCCACGATCTCGTGCTCCTCGCGGATCGCTCGCAGCACCTTCGTGTCGGTCGAGTAGCCGGTCTTCCCCTTGCGGCCGGGCGTCAGCTCGAGCTTCTCGAACAGGATTCGCCCGAGCTGCTGCGGCGAGCCCAGGACGAACTCCTCGCCCGCGAGCTCGTACGCGCGCGACTCGAGCTCCTCGACGCGGTCGGCGAGGCGGGCCGTGATCTCGCCCATCCGGTACGTGTCGATGCGGACACCGGCGGTTTCCATCTGGGAGAGAACCTGGACGAGCGGCATCTCGACGTCGCGGTAGAGCGGCTCGGCACCACGCTCGCGCACACGCGCGAGCAGCGGCTCGCGCAGGCGGAGGGTGACGGCGGCGTGGCGGACGAGCTGAGCCGTCTCCTCCTCCGCCTCCGGCTCGGGCTTCGCCTCGACCGCGTACTCGGCCGCGAGGTCGTCGAGGAGGTACTCGCTCCGCGCGGGCTCGATGAGGTAGGCGAGGATCATCGTGTCGTCGGCCGCGTCTACACGGAGAGCCTTCGCGTCGTGCGCGACGAACGTCCCCTCGAGCCGCTCCGGCCGCGGCGAGACGATCACTTCATCGGCAAGGGCAAGCGCGATCCGCCCCTCGTCGGCGGCGATGCCGGCCAAGGAATCGAGGCGCGGCACCTCACCCTCGTGCCAGGCCACCGCCGTTCCGGCCGAGATCCGCTCGCGCGCCGGCACCGCCTCGTCGAGCTCGTCGACGCGGCCGAGTAGCGCACGGAACTCGAACTGCCGAAACGTCTCGCGCAGCTGTGCGCGGTCCGGCGGGGCGAGGACGAGGTCCGCAGGGTCGGCGTCGAGGTCGAGGTCGCGGCGCATGGTCGCGAGCACCTTCGCCGCACGCGCCTGGTCGGCGAACTCGGTCAGGTTCCTCCGCCGCGCAGGCGACAGCTCGTCCACGTGCTCGAGCACGCCCTCGAGCGACGCGTACTGCGCGACGAGCTGGCCCGCGGTCTTGTCCCCGATCCCCGGAACCCCCGGGATGTTGTCGGAGGTGTCGCCCTTGAGGCCGATGAAGTCCGGGATCTGGTCGGGGCGGATCCCGTAGCGCGCCTCGACCCGTTCGGGCGTGTAGACGTTGACGTCGCTCACGCCGCGCGGCGTCATCATCAGGCAGACGTTCTCGGAGACGAGCTGGAACGCGTCGCGGTCGGTCGAGACGACGCAGACCCTGATTCCTTCCTCGTCCGCCCGCGTCGCGAGCGTCGCGATCACGTCGTCCGCCTCCCAGCCCTCGAACTCGAGGTTCCGGTAGCCGAACGCCTCGACGATCGGCCGGAAGTGCGGAAACTGCTCGGCGAGGAGGTCCGGCATCGGCCGGCGCCCTTCCTTGTAGACGACCTCGACCGCCTCGGCCTGCGCGGCCCGGTGCACCGGCCGCGTGTCCCAGGCGACCGCCACCCCCTTCGGCCGGTAGTCGGACAGGAGCTTGAAGAGCATGTTCGTGAAGCCGAGCAGGGCGCCCGTCGGGAAGCCCTCGGTCGTCGCGAGTTCCTCGGGCAGCGCGAAGAAGGCGCGGTAGGCGAGGTTGTTGCCGTCGACGAGGAACAGCTCGGACTCGCGCGCGGGCGCGTCGTTCAGGTCGAGCTCGGCCCCTGTGAGCGTCTTCGGAGACATCTCTGCGAGTGTACGGCCCATGGCGATCGTCCCCTTCGCGGAGAAGCACGTCGACCCGGCGGCCGAGCTGCTCGCCGCCCGCCACGAGGCGCAGCGCATCGTCTTCCCCCAGCTACCCGCGGATGCCGACTACCAAGGCGAGATCGCGGCGCTCCTCGAGCAGGGAGCGACCGGATCCTTCACGGAGGGCGCGTACGTCCTCGGCCGGTCGGACTCGCCGGAGCGCTGGGGGCCGAATATCTGGGTCGACGCGGCCGGGCACGCGGCGCGCGACACGGAGCTCCTGCGCGACGTGTGGGCGGAGGCGGCAGCCGGCTGGTTCGAGCGGGGAATCAGGGCGCACTACGCGCTCGTGCCCGCGACAGACGCATCCCTCCTCGACGCCTGGTTCCGCCTCGGCTTCGGCGCGCAGCAGGCGCACGGGTTGATCGAGATTCCCGAGCGCGAGTGGCCGGCCGGCGTGCGCGAGGCGACCGAGGACGACATCGAGGCAATGGTCGAGATCGGCCCGTTCCTGTCGCGTCACCAGCGCCAGTCGCCCGTCTTCTCCTCGGTCGGCGAGCAGACCGCGGACGAGGTCCGGGCCGACGTCCTCGACGACTTCTCGCTGGAGGGCGTCGCGAACCTCGTCTATGAGACCGACGGCCGGATCGTCGGCGACTTCTTCGTCTGTCCCCTGGAGCTCTCGTCCGCGCATGCCGGTCTCGCCCGGCCGCCGGGAGCGTCGTTCCTCGGCTTCGCGGTCATCCACCCGGAGTCGCGGGGAACGGGGGCCGGCATCGCGCTCACGGACGCGACGTTCGCGTGGGCGCGCGAACGGGGGTACGAGACGATGGTGACGGACTGGCGCACGACGAACCTGCTCGCCTCGCGCTTCTGGCCGAAGCGCGGGTTCCGAACGACCTTCCAGCGGCTGCACCGCTGGATCGGCTAGCCGGACTCGCTTACTTCAGGGTCTTGAGGTAGGCGGTCAGCTCGGCGATCTGCCGGTCGGAGAGGATCCCACCCCAGTGGGGCATGCTCACGATCGGCGCCTTCCCGATCACGCTGCCGCTGCGGATCACGGCCGCGATCTTCGCGTCGGTGTTGAACTCGCTGCGGAAGTCGCCGCCGGAAAGCGGCGGAATCGTCTTGTCGGGCGACTGCGGGTTCGGGACGCCACCGAGCCCGTTCGGGCCGTGACAGTTGACGCAGCCGTAGCGGATGTAGAGGGCTGCGCCTGCGACGGCGTCGCCCTGGCCCTGCGGCACCGCCACGGGCTGCGTGTCCGCGACGGAGGGTAGGCCGGCGCGGATGTAGGCAACGAGGTTCGCGACCTGCGTCTTCGAGATCACCTCGCCCCAGACGGGCATGTACGGCTGGCTCGGGTTGGCCGACTCCCCGAGGCCGTGGTTGATGATGTGCGTCAGCTGGTCGACCGTGAGGCTGTGGCCGACGGTGTTCAGAGCCGGAACGGCAGGATCGACGCCGCCGGTCCCCTGCGGCCCATGGCACTGCACGCAGGCGAACTGGACGAACGTGTGCGCGCCCGCGGCGACGGCGGGAGAGACCTTCGACGACGCGACCCCCGTCGTGCTCGGCCCGGCAGCCTGCGTGGGCACCGTCTTCGTCTGCTCGCCGTAATGGCCGGCGGCGTAGGCCACGAAGCCGACGGCGATCGCGAGCGCGATCCCCGCGCCGATCACGGCAGGGAGGATCCGCGTCTCGCGCTGCGAGCTCTTGTCGTCCGCCATTTGCGCATCCTCTACTTTCGGCGCCCGGCCGTCCATCCGTACTTCGCCGCGGACCTCGCTGGTTGAATCCGCCGATGCCGCGCGTCCCACTCCTCTCCGGCACGCGCCTCGTCGTCGCGTCGGCGCCCGCCGACGCCACGGTGCTGCGGCCGCCGCCGCCGGGCCGCTCGACCGACGTCGACGCGGCGACACGTGAGGCGCTGCGCTTTCCGCTCGAGGGCGAGCCACTCGAAGCGCTCGCGGCCCGAGCCGGGCAGGTGACGATCGTCGTCGAGCCGCCGGCCCTCCCGGTCGGGAGCGTGCAGGGGGATCCGCGCCAGCATGCGATCGCCGCGGTGAGCGAGGCGCTCGAGGAGCTCGGAGTGCCGACCGCGCGCCAGACGCTGCTCGTCGCAGGCGGGCTCACCCGCCGCACGAGTAGGGCCGGGATCGCCGCGCTCGTGACGCCTGAGCTGCGGCGTCGCTTCCACGGCACCCTGGCCGTGCACGACGCCGCGGACCCTGCACTCGCCGGGGTTCCTCCGGCCACGCCACGGGTGCGGCTCGCGCGCGAGCTCGTCGAGACCGACCTCGTCGTCGTCGTGAGCGCGGCCGAGACGGTCCTGCACGGGGGACCGGCGACGCTGCTCGCCGCAGCCGATGCCGAGACGCAGCGACGCGCCACGGCGGAATCGCTCCTCGAGACGAGCGGCTCCGAGGGTTGGCGCTCGGCAACGCTCGTCGAGCGGGCGCTGGCGGCGCGCGTGCCGCTCTTCGGCGTCTCCGTCGTCCTCAACCATCCGCCCTTCGCCGCGCTGCTCGGCGGGCATCCCTACGACCCGGAGGGCACGGAGCGAATCACCCACTCGGCGCTGCGGTTCGCCTTCGCAGCTGCGCCGGAGCCCGCGCGCCGCCGCATGCTTCGGTCGCTGCGGGGGGTCAGGACGGCGGCCGCGGTGCTCGCGGGCCCGCCGTCGGTCGTACACGCGGAGGCGCTCCTGCGAGCGATCGAGCTGCGGCGGTCGACACTCGCCGAGCAGCTCGACGCGCTCGTGATCGGAATCCCCTCCACCACGCCGTTCCTGCCGCGCGAGGAGCCGAACCCGCTGCTTGCCGCTCATCTCGGCCTGGGGCACGCGCTGGGCCTCTGGCGCGACGCGTTCCCGGTCGCAGACGGCGGCATCGTGATCCTCGTTCACCGCTTTCTGCGCACCTTCCCCCGGCCGACGCAGCAGCCGTACCACGTCTTCTTCCGTTCCGACCCGATCGCCCGCGACCCCGAGCTGCTCGCCGCCGCCGAGGAGGCCGTCGTCGCCGATCCGCGGGCGATCGAGGAGTACCGCGCCGGCCGCACCGTCCATCCGCTGCTGCCGTTCCGCGACTGGGAGGCCTGTCGGCCCGCGCTCGAGCGGCTCGGCGCCGTCTACGTGGCCGGTGCGCGCGACGCCACGGCGGCGCGGCAGCTTGGGTTCGTTCCCATCGGAGGGATCGGGGCGGCGCTCCAGATGGTGCGCGGACACCGCGGACAGGACGCGCGCATCGGCTTCCTGCTGGCGCCCCCGTACTTCCCGGTCCGCGTCGGCTCAGACGAGCCGTAGGCCGAGGACCTCCGCCGCCGAGAGGATCTCCTCGTCGGCAAGGTCGAGCGCCCTGATCGAGGCGAGACGCAACACCGACGCGGCCCGGTCGAACAGCGTCACGTTCGCCCAGAGCGACTCGAATGTCGACCACCAGCGCAGCCCGGCAGCGTCCGGATGGCGCTCGTGCAAGGCCCGCGCCTGCGGCCGGGTGAGGTCTCGGCGGCGGGTCGCCACGCGCGAGGGCCGTAGCCGCTCCCGGCGAAGGACCGCGGGCTCGTCGAGATCCACGAACTCGGTGTCGTCGGGAAGCTCGAGCTCGGCGAGCGCAAGCGGCAGGCCGCGCCGGTGGAGCAGGGCAGGCGCGAGCCGCTGCCCGCGGAACCGGGCCAGCTGCTCGACGATGCACGAGAGCGACGCCTCCGAGAGGTAGAGACAGCCGTACACGTCCGGGTTGTCGTGACGGCCCTCTCCCTGGTAGACGCGCGGAAACCAGAGCGCCCCGTCCGGCCTGTCCGGCGCGGCCCGCTCGCTCCAGGCAAGGCAGCGGTAGAGAATCACGCGAAGGAGTCGGACCGCTCGGCGCGGATCGCCCGCATCAGCTCCTCGGTGCGCCCCTCCCGGATGAGGTCGATCGGACGGCGGTCGCCGAGCACGGGATTGAGCCCGAACAGCCAGGCGAGCGCGGCCTCGCGGTCGTAGAGGCGGAGCAGGTTCGACCAGACCAGCTCGAGCAGGTCGACCTTCTCTGCATTGAGCGGGTCGATCCCCGAGCCGCGCAGCCACCGCGTGACCTGCGCACGGCTGACGCCGAGCATGTCCGCGAGCCGCGCCGCCGAGCCGAAGTCGACGCGAAGCGTGTCCACCTTCGTCGCGATCGCCACCGGCATGAGTCAAGCGTAGCGCAACGGATTCTGTTGCGCAACATATTCTGTTGCGCTTTTCCGGCTCGGTGTTCCAGGGCGGACGCGCGTACCATGCGGCGCGGGCAGCCGAAGTGGCGGAACTGGCAGACGCGCCGGACTCAAAATCCGGTGGCCTTCGGGCCGTGTGGGTTCGACTCCCACCTTCGGCATCGCGAAGCATCTAGGCTCGTGGCCGCATGGCGAAGAGTGTCGGCATCCTCACCGGAGGCGGCGATTGCCCGGGCCTCAACGCGGTCATTCGCGCCGTCGTGCGCCGGGCAGACGCGGCCGGCTGGGACGTGGTCGCCGTGCGCGAGGGCTGGCGCGGGCTCGTCGAGCCGATCTTCGAGGACCTCGGCCCCCCGCAGGTGTCCGGGATCCTGCCGCGCGGCGGGACGATCATCGGGACGAGCCGCACGAACCCGTTCAAGCTCGAAGGCGCGGTCGAGCGCGTGCTGGAGAACTTCCATGACCGCGGCCTCGACGCGCTCGTGGCCATCGGCGGCGAGGACACGCTCGGCGTGGCGGCGCGACTGCACGCAGAGCATCAGCTCCCCGTGGTCGGCGTCCCGAAGACGATCGACAACGACCTCTCCGGCACGGACTACACGTTCGGATTCGACACGGCGGTCTTCATCGCAACAGAGGCGATCGACCGGCTGCACACGACCGCCGAATCGCACAACCGCGTCATGGTCGTGGAGGTGATGGGCCGTCACACCGGCTGGATCGCGGTGATGAGCGGCATCGCGGGCGGCGCCGACGTCATCCTCGTCCCGGAAATCCCGGTGGACTTCGAGCAGGTGGCCGAGGCGATCCGCAAGCGGCATGCGCGCGGCAAGAACTTCTCGATCGTGGTCGTCAGCGAGGGGTGCGAGCTGCCCGGGCTCGCGGACGCCGGCGAGCAGGACCAGTTCGGGCACGTGGTCCTCGCGAAGCGCGCCGTCGGAGAGGCGCTCGGACGGGAGATCGAGCAGCGCACCGGCTTCGAGACGCGCGTGACCGTCCTCGGCCACGTGCAGCGCGGCGGCTCGCCGACTCCGCGCGACCGCATCCTCGCCACCCGCTTCGGGCTGAAGGCGGCGGACCTCGCGCTTGCAGGCGAGTTCGGGCAGATGGCCGCGCTGAGAGGGGACGACGTCGTCGCCGTGCCGCTCGCGGAGGCCACTGCCCAGCTGAAGGTCGTACCGCGCGAGTGGTACGACGTCGCGCGCGCCTTCTTCGGCTAGTGCCGTCGACCTCGCTGCGGATGCGGCCGGCGCGGACGCCGAGGCGGCGGCGTGCCGCCGACCGCCGCAGCGAGTTGTCCCAGCGCCGCCGTCAGCGACTCGGCTTCCGGCCGGCGCAAGACGTTGACGAAGGGCAGGAGGCCGTTTCTGAGCGTCGCCCGAACCGAGCGCAGTGTGCGTCTGCCCGCCGCCGTAAGAACCACGCTCACCGCCTCCTTGCTCGTCACCGGCACCTGACTGCGGCGGCCGTCAGACTTCAGGCGGAGCGTCGCCGACAAGCGGTGAGACGTCGGCTGCGTGGACGATCACAGCGTCCACTCCCGCCCGCTCGAGCTCCTGCACCTCGTCCTCCGTCGTCACCGTGAGTTCGGCGATCGCGAGCTTGCCCGCCGGCACCTCGGCGAGGAGCTCGAGGACGGCCTCGAGCCGTTCGTGCGGCGACGCCGGCGACGGGGCGAGCAGGAAGATCTCGGGATCGAGAATCTCGAGCGCCCGCTCGAGCTCCTCCTCGCTCCGCACCTCGACGGCGCAGTCGAGTCCCAGCGCGAGCGCCCCGTGGTGCCGCTGCTGCTCGCGGATCTCCTCTCCCTCCTCGCCGCTGAGCGTGAGAATCACCGCGTCGGCGACCTCCGCGGCGTGCTCGAGACCCGCCTCGGCACGCCAGAGGATCGGCAGCGCAGTCGCCTCCCGCACCGACGCCGGGTCCCGCACGACGACGAGCGCCTCGGCGCGCTGGGCCTCGGCGGCTCGCGCCGCGTCGGCGTCCTCGACGGCGGCGATCACGGAGATGCCGTCGCCCTCGGCGATTGCATGGCTGAAGCGGCGGGCAGCGGTCACTGCTCGTGATTCTGGCGAACTCACAGCCCCAGCGGGTGCCAGACGGTCTTCAGCTCGAGGAACGCGGAGATCTCCCATGGGCTCTGGACGTCGGCGCGGCCGTGCACGACGCGCTTGACGTTCTCGGCCGCGAGCCGCTCGAGCTCCGGTCCGTCGCCGTCCGCACCGCAGAGGTCGATCGCGTTCACGTCCATGTGGGAGGCGAGCACCGGCGCGAGCTCTCCGTGCCGGCCGGTGAGGAGGTTGACGACGCCGCCGGGGACATCGCTCGTCGCGAGCGCTTCCGCCAACTCGATCGCCGCGAGCGGCCGGGCCTCGGAGGCGACCGCGACTACTGCATTCCCGCCGACGAGCGGCGGGAGGAGGCGAGTGACGAGACCGAGCAGCGGCGGATCCTCGGGCGCGAGAACGGCGACCACGCCGGTCGGCTCCGGCACCGTGAAGTTGAAGTAGGGCCCGGCGACGGGATTCGCGCCGCCGAGGACCTGCGGCAGCTTGTCGGCCCAGCCGGCGTACCAGACGATGCGATCGATCGCACGCTCGACTTCGCCGCGGCCGCCGCACAGCTCGGAGAACTCGGCGGCGCGCGCCTCGAGCATCTCGGCGAGCCGGTAGAGGACCTGGCCGCGGTTGTAGGCGGTCGCAGCCGACCAGCCCCCTTGGGCGCTGCGTGCGGCGCGGACGGCGTCGCGGACGTCCTTGCGAGAGGCCCGCGCGACGTTCTGTCCCTCCGCCTCGTAGGTGCGGCCCGACTCGCTGCGCGGGAAGGCACCGCCGATGTACAGCTTGTACGTCTTGCGGACCGGCAGGCGGCTCATTCCTCGAACCTCAGGTACGGCTCGAGCCCGTGCTTGCCGCCTTCGCGCCCGAAGCCGGACTCCTTGTAGCCGCCGAACGGCGAGGCCGGATCGAAGCGGTTGTACGTGTTCGCCCAGACGACGCCCGCCCGCAGCCTCTGCGCCATCCAGAGGATGCGCGAGCCCTTCTCGGTCCAGACGCCGGCGCTCAGCCCGTACGGCGTGTTGTTCGCCTTTTCCAGCGCCTCCTCGGGCGTGCGGAAGGTGAGGACGGAGAGCACCGGCCCGAAGATCTCCTCCTGCGCGATCCGGTAGCTCTGCGCGACGTTCGTGAAGACCGTCGGCGCGAACCAGTAGCCCTTCTCCGGAAGCACGCACGGCGGTTGGTAGATCTCCGCGCCCTCCTCCTTGCCGGATGCCACCAGCTCGTGGATCTTCTCGAGCTGGGCGGCCGAGTTGATCGCGCCGACGTCGGTGTTCTTGTCGAGCGGGTCGCCCACGCGCAGCGTCGTGAGGCGGCGCTCGAGCTTGGCGACGAGCGGCTCGTAGATCGACTCCTGGACGAAGAGTCGCGAGCCGGCGCAGCAGACGTGCCCCTGGTTGAAGTAGATCCCGTTGACGATTCCCTCGACGGCCTGGTCGAGCGCGGCATCGTCGAAGACGACGTTCGCGGCCTTGCCGCCGAGTTCGAGCGTCAGCCGCTTGCTGCTGCCGGCGAGCCGGCGTTGGATCTCCTTTCCTACCTCGGTCGATCCGGTGAAGGCGATCTTGTCGACGTCCTCGCTCTCGACGATCGCCGCGCCGGTGCGCCCGTCGCCGGTGATGATGTTGACCACGCCCGGCGGCAGCTCGGCCTGGCGGAGGACGTCGCAGAAGAGGAGCGCCGTGAGCGGCGTCGTCTCCGCGGGCTTGAGGACGACGGTGTTGCCGCACGCGAGCGCCGGCGCGATCTTCCACGCCAGCATGAGGAGCGGGAAGTTCCACGGGATGATCTGGCCGGCGACTCCGACCGCACGAGGGCGCCGGTTGGCGAAGGCGTACTCCAGCTTGTCCGCCCAGCCTGCGTAGTAGAAGAAGTGGGCTGCGGCGAGCGGGAGGTCGACGTCGCGCGACTCCTTGATCGGCTTTCCGCCGTTGAGAGACTCGAGGACGGCGAACTCGCGGGAGCGCTCCTGGAGGAGACGGGCGATGCGGAAGAGGTACTTCGCGCGCTCCGAGCCGGGGAGGGACGACCAGCCGTCGGCGTATGCCTCGCGGGCGGCGGCGACGGCGCGGCCGACGTCCTCGGGCGTGGCCTGGCCGACGGCTGCAAGAGGCTCCTCGTCGCGCGGAGCGATCGTCTCGTAGGTCTCGGTGGGTTCTAGCCACTCGCCGCCCACGAAGAAGCCGTAGCGGTCGGCGATGTGGACGATGTCGCGCGACTCCGGGGCGGTTGCGTACGTCCAGTCGCCTGGAACTCCGACCTCGCGCTGTGTCTTGTCGAGCTCAGCCACGGATCTCAGTCCAGCGTGAAGTAGTCACCGCTCTGGTAGGCGCCGGTGCGCTCCTTGCGCAGCTGCATCAAGACGTCGTTCAGGAGAGACGACGCGCCGAGCCGGTACAGGTCGGGTGTCAGCCACTCAGGCCCAAGGGTCTCGTGCACGAGCACGAGGTGTTGCACCGCCTGCTTCGCCTGCCGGATCCCGCCCGCCGCCTTGAAGCCGATGCGGCGTCCGGTCTCCTCGAACACGTCCCGGATCGCCTCGAGCATGCATAGCGCCACGGGCAGGGTCGCCGCCGGCGCGATCTTCCCGGTCGACGTCTTGACGAAATCCGCCCCGCCGGCGATCGCGAGCAGCGTCGCGCGTCGCACGTTGTCGTACGTCCCGAGCTCTCCGGTCTCGAGGATCACCTTGAGGTGCGCGACGCCGCACGCCTCCTTCACCTGGACGATCTCGTCGTAGACCTTCGCGTAGCGGCCCGAGAGGAAGGCTCCGCGGTCGATGACCATGTCGATCTCGTCGGCGCCGAGCTCGACCGCCGCGCGCACGTCCGCGACTTTGATCGCCGTCGGATACTGGCCCGACGGGAACCCGGTGGCCACAGCCGCCACCTTCACGTCGCTCCCCGCGAGCCGCTCCAGCACCGCGGGCACGAGGTTCGGGTAGACGCAAACCGCGGCGACGGGCGGGACCGAGGGATCGGACGGATCCGGCCGGCGAGCCTTCGACGCGACCGCCGCCGCCTTCCCGGGGGTGTCGGATCCCTCGAGCGTCGTCAGGTCGATCGTCCGGATTGCGAGCAGGAGCGCCCAGACCTTTGCTTCGCGCTTGATCGAGCGCTTGGCGAGCGATGCCGCGCGCTCCTCGAGCGCAACCTCGTCGACTGCCCCGATGCGGGGCAGACGCGCTTCGAGCGGTAGCTCGAAGCCTGCGGGAAGCACGGGAGCTTGTGCCACGTGAATGAGTCTAGAGCGACCACCTGGATTCGGGTACCTCGGGGTTACGCTGTCCCGGATGAGGAGGGCACTGGCCGCACTGGCGGTGACCGCGGCGGTTGCCATGGTCACGGCGTGCGTCGAGCCGTCGGCGGCTCACACACAGGCAGTGGCGACGACCGGATTCTCCGACACCGCCGAGACCGTGATGGGGACGCTCACGGCGCCGCCTTCGGCGAGGTTCCTCGCCCGCATCCGCGCCGGGAAAATGGGCGGCGTCGTCCTGCTCGGGAACGGCTGGCTCTCGCAGAGCACCGCGGCGGCCGTGACGGCGAAGCTGCAGCAGGCTGCGTGCACCCGCAGCGAGCCGCTTCTGATCGCCGTGGACCAGGAGGGCGGGGTCGTCCGGCGGCTCTTCTGGGCGCCTCCGACCCAGGCTCCCGCAGACATGTCGAGCGCGGCCGACGCGCACGCGCAAGCCGCAGGCACAGCTGCGTCCCTTCGCTCCGTGGGGATCGACGTCGACTTCGCTCCCGTCGTCGACACGCCGAGCTCGGCAAACAGCTTCCTCGGCTCGCGCGCGTTCTCTCGCACCCTCTCGCGAAACGCGACCATGGCCCAGGCGTTCGTCGACGGTCTCCAGGCGAGCGGGATCGCCGCGACGGCAAAGCACTTCCCCGGGCTCGGTCTCGCGAGCGGCAACACCGACCACGGCCGGATCGTGATCCGAGCGGCGGCCTGGAAGCTTCGCCAGGGCCTGCTTCCCTTCGAGAGCGCGATCAAAGCCGGTGTGAAGCTCGTGATGCTCTCGACGGCGGTCTACCCCAATCTGGATCCATCCAGGAAGCCGGCCGCGTTCTCGAGCAAGATCATCGGGATCCTGCGGCAGACGCTGGGCTTCACGGGCGTTACGGTGACCGATTCGCTCACCGCGCCGGCGGCGGACAGGATCCCGCACACCGCGACCCGCGCCATGCTTGCGGGCTCCGACCTGCTCATCTTCGGCGCCGAGGGCGCGAGCGAGCGCGGCTACGCAACGCTCCTCGCGGACGCACCGGAGATGCCGCGCCTGCGCGCGCGGATCACGTTGGCGGCGGCTCGCGTCCGCGCGTTGAAGGCCTGGCTCGCCACTCACGGCGGCCCGTCCTGTACCACCGGCTGACGGGCTTGCGCCTATAGACACGAGTTTCGCCGCGAAAGATCATCCTCGGATGGAGATCACGCCGAGAGCCGTCGAAACCCGGTCCGACACGCCGAAGCGGCTGCTCCGGGACCAGGACAACCCCGTCGTGCGCGCGCGGGTGCTCGCCGAAGTGGAGGAGGTCGTCGAGGCTACTCCAATCGGCGGCCTCGAACTGAAGGGCTTCGGCAAGCCGATCGAGGCGTTCACGGTCAGCGCAACCGTCCCCATTCGCGCCTAGGGATCCGCCCAGTCGGCCGGCAGCCCCGGCGTCTCCCAGGCCAGATCTGGCTCCCACGCCGCCCAGTCGTCGCTCCACCAGCGGCGACCCGCGTCGAGCTCGGCTGCGATCGTGGCTCCTTCGCTCCGGATAGCTGCGACCTCGGCGGCGGTCCAACGCCCGCGCTCGACCCACGCCTCGAGCTTCTCGTCGTCCTTGTACCGCCAGCTCCCGTCCCGCCCCACCACGATGTCGAGCTCCAGGTCCTGCGTGTCGAAGCCGCGCTCCGTGCGCCGAAACGGCTCCTGCAGGTTGACGTACCAGGCGCCGAGCTCGCGCTCGGGCCCCTGCCAGAAAACCCATACGGCGTGCAAGACGCCGGGCCGCTGCAACTGCAGCACGCCGTGGCCCTCCCAGCGGTCCTTCCGCGACCAGGGGTGCGGCGCGCCGAAGAAGTCGTCGTCGAACGCGAGCGGGCTGCCTTCGGGCATGTACAGCGCGAGCAACTCCGACGTGTCCTCGACGACAATGCCCGCCCACCCGACCTTCGGCTCGCCGCGCCAGACGTCGCGGCGCACGATCGCTTCGCCAGGCGACCGCATCAAAGGCCGAGCCGCTCGAGCGTCGCGGCGTCGCGGCGCCACCGCGGGCGTACCTTCACCTTGAGCTCGAGAAAGACGGGATGGCCGAGTAACGCCTCGACCTCGGGGCGGGCCCGCGTCCCGATGTCCTTCACCATCGCGCCGCCCTTGCCGACGAGGATCTGCTTCTGCGACTCCGTCTCGACGAGGATCGACGCGCGCACGACCTTCTCCTCGATCTCCTCGACCTCGACCGAGATCGCGTGCGGAACCTCGTCACGCGTCAGCCACAGCGCTTTCTCGCGGATCAACTCGGCGACCTGCAGCTCCTCCGACAGATCCGAACGCTGCTCCTGCGGGAAATAGAGCGGCCCCTCGGGCAGCAGCCCGACCAGCTCGTCGCGGAGCTCCGCCACGCCGTCCCCGGTCTTGGCGCTCACGGGATGAAGCGCATGGAAGTCACCGAGCTTCGAAGCCGCGTTCATCTGCGTGGCGATGTGCCCCGCCTTGAGGCGGTCGACCTTGTTGAGCGCGATCACGACGGGCACGCCGAGCCCGAAGACACGCGAGGCGATGAAGCGGTCGCCGGCGCCGATCCGCTCGCGCGCCGACAGCACGAAGAGGACGGCCTCCACCTCCTCGAACGCGGAGTCGACCGTCTGCTGCATCCGTTCGGTGAGCTCGTCGAGCGGCCGCTGAAACCCGGGTAGATCGGCAAGGACCAGCTGGAAGTCGTCGCTGTTCGCGATCCCGAAGATGCGACGCCGCGTCGTCTGCGGCTTGTCCGAGACGATGGCGACCTTGCCGCCGCAGATCGCGTTGACGAGCGTGGACTTGCCGACGTTCGGCCGGCCGGCAACGGCAACGATCCCCGATCTCACAGTTCCAACCCGTACCACTGTCCCTCGCGGCCCCACTCGGTGAGGTAGGTGCGTAGAAAGCGGCCGCCCACCTTCTCGTAGAAGCCGAGCGCGTTCGCCTCGGCGCCCCACTCGAGCCGCTCGGCCCCCAGCTCGCGCGCGCGGTCGGCGGCAATACCGAAGAGTCGGCTGCCGAGCCCGCGCCCCATCCAGGCCGGATCGACCCAGAGGTCGTCGAGGACGGCGATCCCGGCTCCGGGGAGCGCGAGCCCGGCCCACGCGACGATCTCGCCCCTCGACTCGGCGACCCACCGCTCCTCGTCGCTCTCGAAGGCGAGCCCCTCGGCCCAGCGGCGCACGAAATCCCGGTCGTACCCCCAGTGCGCCTTCGACTCGAAGGTGAGCTCGCGCAAGCGGTCGAAGTCCTCGGGGCGGGCACCCCGGACGGAGATCACGGCAGGTCCCACGTCTCCGGCAGCAGGTCTTCAGGGGCGTACGTCGCCACGGTCCCGTCCGCCCGCCGGAAGTGGACGCGGTCGAACTGCCACTCGTGCAGCCACTGCCGGCAGCCGCCGCACGGCGAGGCCGTGATCGCCATCGCCTCCAGATCGCCCGGTTTCAGGCCCTCGCCCGCCGCCTTCGCTATCGCGGACCGCTCTGCGCAGATCCCGAGCGGGTACGCGGCGTTCTCGACGTTCGCGCCCTCGAAGACCCGACCGTCGCGCGCGAGGACGGCGGCCCCGACCCGGTAGTCCGAGTACGGCGCGTAAGCGTTCCGCGCCGCCGCGTCGGCGTGCGTCAGCAGCTCCTCGGCCGTCATGCGCGCCCCGATCCGTAGAGGAAGTGTCCGTTCGCCGTGTCGTGCAACTCGAGCTCGAACCCGAGCGGCCGCACGCGGGCGGCAAGCTCGTCCGGCCGCCAGCGCCGCTTGACGATGCGGAAGGCGCGGCCGTCGGACAGCGACCGCATCTCCTCCTCTCCCGCCTGGCCGGTGCCGGTATGGGCGGTGTCACCGGCGCCGCTGTCGGTCAGGAAGACGCGGCCGTCCGGACGCAGGGCCGAACGGACGAGCGCCCAGAACTCGTCGAACCGCGCCTCGGGGACATGAGAGAGCCAGAACGAGAAGAAGACGATGTCGAACGACTCCTCGGGCTCCCACTCGAACACGTCGGCCCGAACGAGCTCGGCCTCGTCCGTGTTCAGCGCAAGCGGCTCCGCGTTCGCGTCGACCGCGACGACCCGCCCGGCGAACCTGACGAGCTTGCGCGTCCAGATTCCCGTCCCGGCTGCGAGCTCGAGCACCGAGCCGTGCGGCGCGAACGCCTCGAGCGCGGCGTCGACCTCGGCGATGTCGCACTGCCAGCGCGCGAGCGCGTCCGGCTCGAGCTCGTACCGGCCGCGCCGGTACCACCAGTCGTCGTACTCGGGCGCCCGCTCCGCGTAGTAGCGCTTCTGCTCGCGCAGCACGTCGTTCATCCGAGGAGCTGGAAGACGACGAGGGTGGTGAGGGCGCCGAGCGCGCCGCCGTACGCGACCTCGAGCGACGAGTGGATCCCCGACTCGACGCGCGTCTGCGCGACGAGGAGCGCCATGATCAGCGTCAGCGAGGAGACGACGAAGCGGTGCTGGTCGCCGACGAGGTATGTGACGGCTACCCAGCCCGCGAAGGCGAGCGCGGCATGGCCCGACGGCAGTCCGCCGCGGAGCGGGGTGCCTCGCCCCGTCCACGCCTTCGTCGCTATGACGAGGAAGACGACGAGGACGAGCGCGACGAGCGTGATCTCGGCCGGTCCGTGCCGCACCCGATCGAGAACGTGCGTGGCCCGATGCCCCGCGGCGCTCTCGAAGACGAGATAGCCCACGGCTACGGCAGTGATCGAGGCGATGAGAACGGCGCCGGCGGCGATGTCCTTCGCAAGCTTGGCGTTCGGGTCGAAGGACGTCGTCGAGACGTCGATCACGCCCTCGATCGCCGTGTTCAGCATCTCCGCGACGAGCACGAAGGCGATCGCAAGCACGAGCGCGATCAGCTGCAGCCGTGTCACGCCCACGGCGATCGCCGCCCCGAAGACGAGAATCGCGGCGAGGAAGTGGATGCGCAGGTTCCGCTGCGTCCGGAGGACGTGGATGATCCCCTCGAACGCGTAGTTGAAGCTGTCGAGCAGCGACGGCGCGCGGCCCGGGGCCGGCGGGGCGGAGCGGCGCGACGACCGTTGGGGCTGCTCCTCGTCCTCTGGCCCGCGCGGCAGCGGCGTGACGGTCACCCGGCGTACACCGCCTCGCGCGCCTCCATCTCGGGCCCGTGGTCGTAGCCGACCAGATGGAGGAGCGCGTGGACGAGCGGCCCGCGCCACTCGTCGCCCACCACTGCCGGGCATACGACGACGTCGCCGAGCTGGCGCGGCATGCCGTCGGGCAGAACCGCGAGCCCGTCGATCGGAAAGGCGATTGCGTCCGTCGCCTCGTCGACGCCGAGGTGCTCCCGCTTCAGCGACCGGCTCTCGTCCGGACCGACGAAGGCGAGCCCGAGCTCGCCGGCCTGTACGCCTTCCCCCGAGAGCACGGCGTGCGCGAGCTCGACCGCAGCCGCCTCGTCCACCTCCCTGCCCGAACGGTTGTCGACCTCGACCTCTATCACCGACTCCGCTGCGTCCCGGTGGACTCGGCGTGGCGCTTGTACGCCTCGACGATGCGCTGCACGAGCTTGTGGCGGACGACGTCCTGGTGGCCGAACTCGACGAAGGCGATCCCGTCGACCGAGGCGAGGATCTCGCGTACCTGGATCAGCCCGGACGCCTGCTCTCGCGGGAGGTCGACCTGCGTCACGTCGCCGGTGACGACCATCTTCGAGCCGAAGCCGAGCCGGGTGAGGAACATCTGCATCTGCTCGGGCGACGTGTTCTGCGCCTCGTCGAGGATGACGAAGCTGTCGTTCAGCGTGCGGCCGCGCATGAAGGCGAGCGGGGCCACCTCGATCGTGCCGCGCTCCATGAAGGTGTTGAGCTTCTCCGGGTCCATCGTGTCGTAGAGCGCGTCGAACAACGGCCGCATGTAGGGGTCGACCTTGGCGAGCACGTCGCCGGGCAGGAAGCCGAGCCGCTCGCCGGCCTCGACCGCGGGACGGGTCAGGATCAGCCGTCCGACCTGGCGCTCCGAGAGGGCCGCGACCGCGAGCGCGATCGCCAGGTACGTCTTCCCCGTGCCGGCCGGGCCGATTCCGAAGGTGACCGTGCAGTCGCGAATCGCGTCGACGTATCGCTTCTGCGTCACCGTCTTGGGCGTGATCCGCTTGCCGCGGTGCGACCAGACGACGTCCTCGAAGATCTCGCGCACGTCCTCGGCCTGGTCGATCGCGCTCAGGATGGTGTCGACGGTGCCGGCGCCGATCTCCTGGCCGCCCTCGACGAGTTCGACGAGCTCCTCGACGACCGCCTGCGCCTCCGCGACCTTGGTGTCGTCGCCGCCGAGCGTGAGCCGGTTTCCGCGCAGGTTCACGGTGCACCCGAGGCGGTCGCGGAGCGCGTGGAGAACTCCGTCGCCGATTCCGGCGAGCTCCGCCGCGACCTCGTTCGAGACGTCCAGAACGGCCTGCATCCGGTCAGTGTAGGCGGGTGAGCGGCGCCTTCCCGCCATCCCGGGACGAGGGAACAAGGGTTCGTGGCGTCGAGCACGAACGTGACTCCGTCGGCCTCATGCGGTACCGTCTCCGCCCTCGGGTCGTCTTTCTACGCAATTCTCATGCGCCGATACGGACTCGTCCTTCTCTGCACGCTCGGCCTCGCCTCACTCGCGGCGACCGTGGCGCGGGCGCATTCGACGCCGCAGATCCGCGCCCAGCAGGCTCACGCGAAGGCGGTGTTCGCCGGGGTGAACCGGATCGGCCGGAATCTTCAGGTGGTCGAGGACCAGGCCTGGAACGCGAAACAGCGGCTCGAGCTCGTGAAGGAGAGCCTGCGCCGGAACGAGTACGAGCTTCATGTTGCGCGCGGCAACCTCCGCGCCGCGCAGCACCGGCTCATGAGTCGCATCTACTCGCTCTACGTGAACGGCTCTCCGAGCACGATCGACGTGATCGCGGGAGCGCACAGCATCTCCCAGCTCATCGACCGCGCCGAGTCGGCGCAGGTCCTCTCGAATCAGGACGCCGCGCTCGGCGAGCAGGCAGTCCGGTTCGAGCAGACCGTCCAGCACCGCGAACTGCTGCTCCAGCAGCTGAAGCGCAAGCGTGAGAACGCGGTTGCCGCGCTCGCCGCGAAGCAGCGAACGATCCAGTCGGAGCTGGGGCAAGAGAAGCGCCTCCTCGCATCGATCCACACGTCGATCCAGCACCTGCAGGCCCAGGAGGCGGCGCGGGAGCAGCGACTGAGGGCCGAGGCGGAGGCGCGGGCGAGGCTCGCGGCGCAGCAGGCGGCCGTTGCCCAGGCCGCCGCAGCACAGCAGTCGCAACCGACGGCCTCCGCCGGAGTCGTTGCACCGCCGATCAGCGTCCCGATCGGCAATCCCGGCGTCGGCCATCCGCAGGCGGCGCAGATCGCACTCCAGTACCTCGGCGTCCCGTACGTTTGGGGCGGCTCGAGCCCGAGCGGGTTCGACTGCTCCGGCCTCGTGATGTACGTCTACGCGCAGCTCGGGATCTCGCTGCCGCACTACACGGTCGCGCAGTGGAACGCGACGGAGCCGATCTCCTCCTCGCAGATGGAGCCCGGCGACCTCGTCTTCTTCAACGGGCTCGGCCACGTGGGGATCTACATCGGCGGGGGCCAGTTCGTCGACGCGCCCCACACCGGCTCGGTCGTGCGCATAGACACGCTGTCGAACTTCGGCGGCTTCGACGGCGCCCGCCGCGTGCCGTAAGGGTTACTAGGCCAGCTTCTCCCGGACGATCTGACTGACCTGCGAGCCGTCCGCCCGGCCCGCGATCTGTGGCATCACGTCGGCCATCACGCGGCCGAGGTCGGCCATCGACGTGGCCCCCACCTCGGCGATCACGTCGTCGACGATCTCCTCGATCTCGTCCTCTGACAGCGGCTCCGGCATGAACTCCTCGAGCACATCGAGCTCGCGCTCCTCCGCGGCTGCCTGCTCCTCCCGGCCGCCCGTCCGGAAGGCGTCGGCCGCCTCGACCCGCCGTTTCCGCTCCCGCTGGAGCACCTGCAGCTCTTCCTCCTCGCTCAGCGGCCGCTGCAGCTCCTTCTGCGAGCTCTTGAGGGAGTTGAGGATGAGGCGCAGCGCGTCGCGGCGCTCGGCGTCGCGCGCCCGCATCGCGTCCTTCAACTCGTCCTCGATCTCCTCGATCAGACTCATGCCCAGCCGCCTTTGATGTGCCAGTGGAGGTGGAAGACCGTCTGGCCCGCGCTCGGCCCCACATTGACCACGACACGGTAATCGGTCAACCCCTCTCGCGCAGCAACCTCGGCGATGAAGTCGAGCATGCGCTTGTCCTCGTCCGCGGAGAACTCGGAGATCTCGCGGAAGGAGTCGACGTGATGCTCGGGGATGACGAGCAGGTGCACGGGAGCCTGCGGGTTGATGTCGCGGATGACGACGAAGCCGTCGGTGGCGGCGACGTGGTCGCCCTCGCGGTAGAGCTTGCAGAAGAGGCAGTCTGACGTCCGCTCTGGCGCCGGCGAAGCCGGCGCCTCCGCTCCTTGCCGAGCTCCGTCCCGCCTACGCTCGGTGTTCATGCGGCGAGGATCCCCTCCTCCGAGACGGCGGCGCCGCGGACGCGGACTAGCTCGCCGACGGGCGCCGACTCGGCCACGAACCAGGGCGAGTAGTCGTCGCCGTAGCCGCGACCCGGCCGGTCGACCAGCACGACGTCGTCGCGTCCGAGCTTCGAGCGCCAGTGCGCGAGGCAGGCCGCGTGGGAGGCGGCGCGCAGCCGCGCGCTCCGCTCCTTCTTCACCTGCGGCGGCACGGGATCCTCGGCGGCGGTGCCGGTGCCGGGGCGGGGCGAATAGGGAAAGACGTGCACCTTCGTCAGGCCGGCTTCCTCGGCAACGGCGAGCGTGCGCTCGAAGGCCCGCTCGTCCTCGGCCGGGAAGCCGACGATGACGTCGCTCGTCAGGTTGAACTCCTGCTGCAGCGGCGCGAGCCGGCGCAGGTAGGTGGCGGCGGAGTAGCGGCGACCCATCGCGCGCAGCACGGTGTCGTCGCCCGACTGAAGCGGCACGTGGAGGTGCCGGCCGGCCGCCGGCGTCTCGCGAAGCGCCGCGACGAGCTCGACGCCGACGTGGTTGATCTCGATCGAGGAGAGACGGAGCCGCTCGAGACCGGGCGTCGCGCCGGCCTCGCGCACCAGGCGAGGCAGGTCGTACGAGGCCGGGCGGTCGCGGTAGCAGCCGAGGTTGATCCCGGTGAGCACGACCTCTCGGTGGCCCTGCGCGACGCGCCGGCGGATCTCCCCGAGCACCGCCTCGGCGGTACGGCTCCTCGAGGACCCGCGCACGAGAGGGATGACGCAGAAGCGGCACGAGAACGAGCAGCCGTCCTGCACCTTGACGAAGGCGCGGACGCGATCGAGACGCGCATCCGCCCGGACGCAGCCGATCGCGCCGACGTCGCCGGCGACGAAGTCCGGCGTCTGCTCGCTTCGGCGCGGGACGACTACGACGTTGTCGGGCAGCCCGGCGAAGGCGTCGCCGGCAAGGTTGGCTCCGCAGCCCGTGACGTAGACGCGCGCGTGCGCGCGGGCGGCGCGTGCCACCTCCTTCCGCGACTTCGCAACCGCCTCGTGCGTAACGCAGCAGGTGTTGACAACGGCGACGTCGGCGTCGGCGTCCCGCTCCTCGTGGCCGTCGGCGAGCAGCCGCTCGCGCACCGCGTGGGCGTCGACGTGCGAGACCTTGCAGCCGAGGAAGCGGACGGAGAACGTCGCCACGGTCGGGAAATCGTAGAGATCCGGCTCGACCGCCTCCAGCGCGATCGCGACCCCGCCGGCTCGGGGCCGAAACCCGAGCCTTCTCGCGCCGATTACCACGGTCGAGCCCGTGGAAGCGCACCTTCTCGTCGTCA
>Ga0187776_10000383_pt1 | contig 21416 bp, 23 predicted proteins | sample 0216_BV02_MP12_2_FD_132426 | JGI IMG/M metagenome (GOLD analysis project Ga0187776, IMG submission 132426) | Tropical peat soil microbial communities from peatlands in Department of Meta, Colombia - 0216_BV02_MP12_20_MG | ecosystem: Environmental > Terrestrial > Soil > Wetlands > Peat | place...
AGGTCTGTGGTAGACTACCACGTCGATAGGCTGGAGGTGTAAGTGCAGTAATGCATTCAGCTGACCAGTACTAATAGACCGTGCGTCTTGACCCTTATTCTTTTCCCTCCTGTTGTCAAAAAAATAAAAAGCAGTAAAATAAAACAAGATAATAAAAGGGCCATAAGGCCCTTTTATTATGTACTTTAATGTTGCGATCGTGTGGAATTGAAGGAGAAACATGAGAGAAAGAGATATTTTTGAAGAGATTATAGATATAGGAAAGAGGCGTGGAACTCTTACCTATGATGAGATAAATGACGCCCTCCCTTCAGAGTTCTTCTCTCCTGATGAATTGGAAGACCTTATGGACCTTCTCCAGGATATGGGTGTTAAGGTTATAGATTACGAAGAACCCGGCATTTCTGAAGAAGAAGTCGCAGAAGAAGAGGAAGCCGGTGAGTATGAAAAGACCGAAGACCTTGTTCAGGCCTACTTCCATTCCATGGGAGATATCTCTATTCTCACGAAAGACGAAGAAACAGAACTTGCAAAAAGGCTTGAAGAAGGAAGGGCAATTATCAAGGGAATAGTCGCTGCGATGCCTTTATACAAGAGAATAGAGGAGAGCCTCGTGGTCAGCGAAGAGGAAGAAGAGGGTGATGCAATAGAGGAAGAAAAACCGGACGAGGCGTTGATCATGAGTTTGAAGATCCTTGATGCCATGATGAGGAAAATAGATGCAGCTGATAAGAGGGTCACAAGGTACGGGTCGTTAAAGGACTTGAAAAGGGTGATATGCGAAAAAAAGAAGAAAGACATCAACCCTTTAAAGCTCGGTACACTCGCAAAAGAGGTGCAGGACTCTTACAAACAGGTCGAAGCTGAAGTCGGGATTAAGATTGAAGACCTCAGGGCGAAGTGGGACAGGATCACAAATGCGAGAGCCCTCGTTACTGAGGCAAAGAATGAACTTATCACGAGAAACCTCCGGTTGGTGGTTAATATAGCCAAGAATTATGTTGGAAGGGGTCTTCCGCTTCTTGATCTGATACAGGAAGGGAACATCGGTCTCATGAAGGCTGTTGACAAGTTTAAATATGAGAAAGGGTTCAAGTTCAGCACCTATGCGACGTGGTGGATAAGACAGGCAATAACGAGGGCGCTGATAGACCAGACGAAGACGATCAGGGTCCCCGTCCATATGATGGAATTTTATAACAGGGTTACAAAGGCTTCTCGCGAACTCACCCAGCAGCTTGGGAGAGAACCGACCAACGAAGAGATAGCAAAGAAATTGGTAGTTCCAACGAGGAAGGTCGAGGAGGTATTCAGGGCAATTCAGGACCCTATAGCCCTTCAAACCCCCGTAGGAGACGAAGATACAGAACTCGAAGATTTTATCGGTGATAAAACCAGCCCGTCTCCTTACTCCGACGCTGAAAGAAACGAGATTTCTGAACAGATACTGATGATCCTGAAAACTTTAACCCCAAAAGAGGAAAGGGTGATAAGGATGAGGTTCGGCATAGGGGTTGACAGGGACCACACGCTCGAAGAAGTAGGAAGGCATCTTTCGATCACCCGTGAGAGGGTGAGGCAGATAGAGGCTAAAGCTTTAAGAAAACTTAAACACCCCAGCAGACTTAGGGCTTTAAAGGTCCTGACAACCGCCTGAGATGTTATTCCACGAGTGTAGCTAACTGACCTCTCAGAATCGGATCACTGCTTTCAATGACAACGGCTGTAGCTGTCTTCTCCATGGTATGAATTATCTGAATAAAGCCAGTGGGAATAGTGTGCCTGCCAGTTGCGATGGTCCGATAAATATCCCCCACTTCGATCCCGTCTTCTTTCCCCTTGTCAATATAAACAATGTCTAAAGTGCTATTGACCATGCGGAAATCCCTTGTCCCTACTATTGTGCTTTCGATTTGTGGTCTTCTGTAAGGTTTTGGAACAACTGGAGGGTTTAATTCAAAATATGGCATGAGAAGGTCGCCTGTAGTTATATCATCGAACATCTGTATTATCCTGGCCTTTGTTTCGCCATATTCGAATTTTGTGATTTCTGCTATCCCCCGAAAGGAGATAATATAGCCGATTTTCTTGTCTGTTAAAGGATGCCTTGCTACTTCTTCTGCCCGGATGATATAGAACTTATCCCCTGCATTCACCGGATTATCTGTTCTCACATAGACGATGTCATTATTCCCGAATACGAACCCTATGTATGCAGACCCACCAATTTGTCCGACACCCGGAATGGCGTCAGATATATAACCGCTTGACATGAACAGGGTTTTCTCGATGAGGGGGTGGACTTTACCCGGTGGAGGCGCTGCCTTTTTCTCAACTTTTGCCGCTTTAATTTGCTCCTGCGGACCAGCTGGTTCTGCTGCAAGTTCGTCCGGCTTTTCTTTCTGCATCAGATAAAGCGGAATTCTGATCTTCTGCCCGGGATACAGCACATCAGGATTCTTGATTTCAGGGTTTTCCTGCCATATCTTAGGCCATAAGAAGGAGTCTTTCAGTTCTTTCCCTGAGATATCCCAGAGCGTATCCCCTCTCGTAACCGTGTAGTCTCTTATTTCCTGTATCTGAGAAAGAGCTGCATGAGGTAGACATAGAGATAAAAGTAATACAGAGAGTGCCAGTCTGACTTTAAACATACTTGCTTCTCCTTTACGAAGAATTTCCTTGACTTAAAAATAACCGAGATGGATAAAACTGTCAAGTATATTCGATAATTTGACATAAGGGTCTTTAAAAACCGATAATTTATTATGCAGAGATATAGCTCATTCGGCGCATGCATGAGAAATAAGTTCGGAACGACCGTCTATAAAGTGAATGTCGACGCAGGTTTTACGTGCCCCAACAGGGACGGTAAGCTGGGAGTCGCCGGATGTATTTATTGTAACAACGATAGTTTCAGACCGAGTTCGTGCACGCCGACTCTATCCGTAAGCGAACAGGTCAGAAATGGCATAGAGCATGTCACGAGAAGGTACAGGGCCGGGAGATTTCTTGTATATTTTCAACCTTACACTAACACCTATGCGCCTGTTCAAGAACTGGAATCTCTTTACCGAGAGGCGCTGAAAGAGCCTTCTGTGGTTGGGCTGGCGATCGGCACAAGGCCCGATGCGATCGATGAATCGAAGCTCGGGATGCTCGAATCTCTTGCCTCCAGCTATTTTATTCTTATCGAGTACGGCCTGCAGTCGATATATGATAAAAGTCTTGAATTCATAAACCGCGGTCATGATTATGAAACCTTCCGTCGTGCCGTACAGTTGACGAAGGGCAGGGGCATATATATCGGCGCCCATATCATCGCAGGTTTGCCGACAGAAACCCGCGAAGAAACCATGGCAATGGCCGAAGAGATCTCCCTTATGCCCATAGAATTTTTAAAGGTTCATCAGCTGCAGGTTGTGAGAAATACCCCCCTTGAGATTATGTACAAAGAAAACCCTTTTCACACCTTTGGATACGACGAATACCTTGACTTTATTTCTGATTTTATTGAAAGGACTTCTCCTCATATCGTATTTCAGAGGCTCTTTGCCATGTCACCGGACAGTATTTTGATAGCACCTCAATGGGGGAGGAACCGGCATGAGATTCTCAGAGATATCGAAAAAAAACTTGAAACACGAGACACATATCAGGGGAAAAAGTATAGGGCTCATTCCGTCCGGGGGTAGCCGGGAAGGGTATAGTGCTGTACGCTCTCACTTGCGAAAAACAATGAGGTCTTTCAATGCCTTTCGTTTAACGATTTTAGGTTTTTCGTCCGGATAACCCAAAGCCAGAACAGCCATGAGTTCGAGGTCAAGGCTCAGTCCAAGGATCTTTCTTATATGATCACAGCTCTTGATGATTTCTCCGAGCCAGACTGCCCCGAGGCCGAGTGAATGTGATTCGAGAAGCATATTCTGCATGCACGCTCCTATCGCCTGAATGTCTTTTATTCTGCTGTAAGACGCAGCATTGTCCAGAAAAACAGCTATCAGGACCTTGGCGCTCTTCACGACCCACCCATAACGGGTAAGCGTTGATAATTCTTCGCGGACTGCCTCATCTCCTATCACCGCGAACCTCCAAGGCTGGTTGTTCATGCCTGAGGGCGCCCATCTCGCAGCTTCGAGAATCTTCTCTATGAATTCTTCCGGTATGGGTCTGTTTTCGAATCTTCTTATGCTTCTTCTCGTTCGTATGATTTCAAGAGTGTCCAAAAAAACTCCCTTCTGATAGAATATTGGGAGAAAAAAGTTTCTTATGGGAAATATAGAAAAGGATATAGAGAAAATCAAGAGAATAATTGATGAGATGAGACCGAGGTATCGTTCATCAGGTGGGGACATCGAGTTTGTTGATATCAAAGATAAGACGGTAAGGATAAAGCCAACGGGGCATTGTTATAGGTGACACTATACGCGGATCGACCTGGTCCAGGTCATACAGGAGAGGGTGAAGGCAGAAGTTCCGTGGGTTAAAATGGTTGCGGTTGCGCAATGATGTGATGGAATCGAGAGCGGTCATCGCGGTTATCGACGGGAGAAAAGTGGAGAAATCTCTCTTGAAAGAGGCCGAAGAAATTGGGCGACTGCTTGCAGAAAGGAATTCTATAGTAGTTTGCGGAGGTCTGTCCGGTGTCATGGAGGCCGCTTCGAAGGGCGCAAAATCGGCAGGAGGGCTGACCGTCGGAATACTGCCGCAGGATCATAGGAGAGATGCTAATGCGTATATCGATGTGCCGATTGTTACTGGACTGGGTATCTGAAGAAATGTTATGATAGCACGCACTGCTGACGCGCTCATTGCGGTGGGCGGAGAATATGGAACGCTTTCAGAAATAGCCTTTGGACTTCAGATGAATAGGCCGGTAGTCGGCATCAAGACATGGGATATAAGAGGTGTGATCCCGGCAGAGGATGCTAAGACGGCTGTTGCAAAGGTTTTTGAGTTTTTGGATTTGAAAGCGGTTTAAGGACTTGCAAGATTAACTTCCCCTTGTTCATTTTTAGCTGATTCAGAGCCCCCTTAGCTCAGTAGGATAGAGCACAGGTTTCCTAAACCTGGTGCCGCAGGTTCGATTCCTGCAGGGGGCACCATATTTTTCAAGGGGTTATAAGGTTCATAATTCTGCCCATCTTCAAAATCAAATAAATGTGCGAAAAAGCAAGAACTTTTCTAAGAAAGAGCTATTTCACCTTTTTTAGTCAGGATTTCAGTCCGGATTGAGCGTAAGAGGACAGTTTAGGAATTGCTAATATGCGCACCTCGTCCTAACATAAATATATAGAAGCAGAACCTTCGGTTCTGCGACGGATGTACAGAGTATAAAGAAAGGCGGTGAAATTTATGTTCGGCAGAGAGAGCACAAAAAGGACTTTGTTAGTGGTTGTTGCAGCGCTTTTTGTGATGGCATTTGCATATCAGGCCTTTGGATATTCGGCTGGTGCGGGCTCAGCGCCATACACATATGAAGGAACAGTTGTATCGATTGACAACGCCAACAGGATTGTGACCGTGCAGGCCGGACCTAATGACCTGCTTACCTTCAATCTGAATGATAGCGGGACAGTGATGAAATGCAGCATGTTCACGTCGTTTGACTCCCTCAAGATTGGTGATCATGTGACAGTATCGTATTTCGAACAGAGTAACGGCAACTTTATTGCAGACGCCATCACCTTCGTTCCGTCAGATATGGAACATTGCTAAGGGTAGCGCTGGACAAAAAAGAAAGCGCCGGAAATATGCGGCGCTTTCTTTTCGAGTAATGATATCTTCCGCATAGTCGTTGCAGTTTCTTTTTTTAAACGATCTTTTTGGGGTACCATGTAGAAAGTCGCTCAATGCCCCTCATTGGTGCAACGCCGAAGGTTGAATGCGCATAAGAAAAGACCTTGCCGTCATGTCTTTGAATGAAGGAAGCAAGACTAATGCATTCTAATAGATAAACGTAGCTGGATTTTTCAGTCCGTGACACCGATTACAGAGATTTTTCGCCTCTTTTTTCCCTATAAGCCAGGTGTGTGCTTTATGGCAGTCAAGACAGTCGAGTTTCGCTTTTGTCATGTGAAGCTTATGCTGTCCAACGTTTGCTTCATTTCCGTGGCAATTTTTCAGGCAGTCCTGACTCGTTAGTTTTATCTTTCCGTGGGGCTGATGACAGTCAAAACATTTCAGCGATGACATGGGACCTTGAGTAGGATAATTCTTATGACACTTGAGACAACGCTCGGTCGATATCATCTTGGGCGCTTTTTCCCCGTAGCTGTGGCATTTGAGACAGGAAAGCCCTTCCATGCCCATCCCGTGTATAACCTTGTCCTTGTGACATCCGGAGCATGCCTGTTCATTCGGTGAGAAGGTGTGAAGGGTCCCGGTATGACATTTGCTACAGCTTATTTTCTGCATGAATACATGTCGCGCATGTCCGTATGAGTTACTGAGAGTCAGCGAGCCCTGCTCCGCTTCGGAGAGATGACACTCCTTGCAAGCATTCCACGGAGATATTCTGCCGTGTTTTTGATGTGTCGATTGTGTCCCTTTCACCACGAAAGCGACAAGCATCCTGTTCTGCTCTAAGAGGCTCATTCTGTGACACCTCTGGCACGGTAGATCCCGGTGCTTGCTCTTCGACCATGTCTTATATGCCTCCTGCATCATGTGACACGATGTGCAAAAATCAGGATCATCCTGCGTGTATTTGTAATTTCTATAACCGACGATCCCGCCTATGATCGAAACGAGTAAAAGTAAGAGTACGAAAGCCCTCTGGTTTTCCTCGATAAAACTGAAACAGAATGAAGATAGTTTTTTCTTAGGCATTCCTCAAGAGTTTGGCCTGCGCCTCCGCCACAACCGTGTTGTCGCTTCTCCTAATCCATGCGGCAGTCTCTATAAGTCTGCTTCCCATTTTTACAACTTCCGCTTCCACGATAGATGAATCTCCTACCGATAAAGTGCTCCTAAACCTTACAGCAATTTCGGCAGTCAGCACCTTTATCCCCCGCGACAGAGCCACCTTCACCATGGCCTCGTCGAGAACTGTGGTAATTATACCTCCGTGAACGATATCTTTAAAACCCTGATGTATCTTCGAAGGGATGAATTCTGCCACCGCCTTCCCGTCCTCGGTCCTGAAATCAAGCTTCAACCCGGAGGAATTTTTCTTCCCGCATGCAAAACAGTATCCGTCGTCGGAGAGCTGTATGCTTTTCATTTGCTGCTGAGAAAACTGAAGAATTTGTAAAGGAAGAATGAAAAAATAAAACCCAGGAACGAGCCGAAAGCCGTCAGAAGGGCGAGTACGAAAATGAAAATCATGGTCACGAGAAAACTCTTAGAAGAAAGCCCGAGAGACAGGAAGGTGTTTAAATCTTTTGCGATCGCATCCCGCCATGTGCCCTGAAGCGCGTCCGCAAAGAGGGTATCCATGAGAATCGAAATCGTGAGGCTTACGATCCCGCCTACGATCGCGCCAAAAAGGAGGAACTTCTTGGCTTTTTGTTTATCGTCCATCGAATGATTATTTATTCATCATATCGAGAAAATCTTTATTGCTCTTGGTAGCGGTAAGTTTACCCATGAGAAATTCCATGCTTTCAACAGTGCTGAGAGGGTTGAGTACCTTTCTCAGGATCCACATCCTGTTCAGCACGTCTCTTTCCACAAGGAGTTCCTCCTTTCTCGTCCCCGAACTGTTGATATCGATCGAGGGGAATATCCTCTTGTCGACAAGCTTTCTGTCGAGGTGGAGTTCCATGTTGCCCGTCCCCTTGAACTCCTCGAAAATGACATCGTCCATCCTCGACCCGGTGTCGACGAGCGCTGTGGCCATAATCGTCAGGCTGCCGCCGTTTTCGATATTCCTTGCAGCACCGAAAAATCTCTTCGGTTTCTGAAGGGCATTGGAATCGAGTCCGCCTGAAAGGACTTTTCCGGACGTCGGCATTATGGCGTTATATGCCCTTGCGAGTCTCGTTATGCTGTCGAGCAGTATTACGACATTCTTCTTACTTTCCACAAGGCGCTTCGCCCGATCAATGACCATTTCCGATACCTGGCAGTGCCTCTGTGGGGGTTCATCAAATGTTGAACTGATGATCTCGGCCGCAGCAACCTGGCGTTTCCAGTCGGTGACTTCTTCCGGCCGTTCGTCGATCAGCAGGATTATCAGATGTACGTCCCTGTGGTTTTTCTTTATGGCCTTCGCTATTGACTGGAGGAGCATGGTCTTGCCCGTCCTCGGGGCCGCAACGATCATGCCCCGCTGTCCCATGCCTATCGGCGCGATGAGTTCCATGACCCTTGTCGAATAATCCGTTGTGTCATATTCGAGTTTTATCCTTTCGGTAGGATAATAAGGGATAAGATTGTCGAAGAGGGGTCTTTTTACGTTTTCTTCCGGAGATTCATGATTGATCGCCTCGACCTTGAGGAGAGCAAAATACCTCTCACTTTCCTTGGGAGGTCTTATCTGACCTGACACCAGATCGCCGGTCCTGAGGTTGAACCTCCTGATCTGTGAGGGGGACACGTAGATATCATCCGGTCCGGGGAGGTAGCTATAGTCAGGCGATCTCAGAAATCCGAATCCGTCGGGGAGGATTTCCAGAACCCCCGCTGAGAAAACGTTACCGGTTTTTTCGGCTTGTGCCTGCAGGATCGCAAAGATGAGGTCCTGTTTCCTCAGTCCCGCTGCTCCTTCGACTTTCAGTTCCTTGGCTACCTCGGTCAACTCGTCAATAGTCTTTTCTTTTAATTCGGAAATCGAGATGTTTCCCATTGCATGCTCCTCATCAGGGTTTTACTTTTAGGTTAAAAATTTCCCGGTAGGTGTTTGCCTATCCATGTGGGATTTATTAGTTTAGAAGAACTGTTTATAGTAAAATACTTGAAGTCCTGCACCTTTGTCAAGGAGCGATAAGAAAAAAAATTCTACAGACGAGGGAGATCCCGCATGAGATACGGCGAGAGAGAAATAAAAAAAAACAAGCTGGAAATATGGGCAAATCCGAGTCCTGAGCGGGATTACGAGATCAATATCACATTCCCCGAATTTACGTGTCTCTGCCCGAGATCAGGATATCCTGATTTCGCTTCAATCATAGTCAGGTATGTCCCGGCGGAAAGGATCGTCGAACTGAGGTCCCTGAAGCTGTATCTGAATTCTTACAGGAATACCTATATCTCGCACGAAGAGGCGGCAAACAAGATCTATTCCGACCTCAGAAAAAAATTGAAACCGAGGTTTCTGGAGGTAATAGGCGACTTTAATCCGAGGGGGAATGTGAAAACGGTGATAAGGGTATGCTCGGGGTCCGGGAACTCACAACAAACATGAAAGGGGCTTCCTTTAGAATGCCGATTTGGCCCTTTCGACAAAAAGCCTCATCCTTGTATGGTCTTTCTTACCCTTCTCTATCTCGACTCCGCTGCTTACGTCGACGGCGTAAGGGGTCACATGCCTGACTGCATCTGCAATATTGTCGGGCGTAAGTCCTCCTGCGAGAATAACCCTGCCCAACTGCTTCGCCTTCACTGCTATATCCCAGTTGAAAATCCGGCCTGTTCCCCCGAGTGTATCGGGCGCGTACGCGTCGAGAAGGAAAGCGGAAACAGCATTCCTATAACTCTCGAGGGGTGCGAGGCTTTCAAGAGATTTCACCCGTATTGCCTTTATGACACGCCGTGAGAATCGGCACATTTCAGGAGGCTCCTCCCCATGAAGTTGTATGATATCGATTTCTGTTTCTGAGACTACTTTCTCTGTGTTGTCCGCAGATTCATTGACCAGGACACCGACGGAAATGATAAAGGGGGGAAGGGTTTTTATTATGGATGCCGCATTCCGGGGTGATATATATCGTGGACTCTTTTTAAAGAATACAAAGCCGAGAGCATCCACTCCACACTCGACCGCCGCCTTCGCATCATCGTAATTCGTTATACCGCATATCTTGACTTTTACCATAATTGACCGCCGGCGGCTTGCAGCCGCCGGCATGACTCTACACCTAAACTACAGGCAGCTTGCTGAGCGCTTCTTTGATCTTCTCGTCGGGGTACTCATAATCAACGAGTTTACCCGCAAGGTAGTCGGCATAGGCGGTCATGTCGAGATATCCATGTCCGCTGAGATTGAAGAATATCGTCTTCTGCTTGCCCTCTTCCCTTGCTATCACAGCCTCATCGATAGCCGCCCTGATGGCATGCGAACTTTCGGGTGCCGGAATAATTCCTTCTGTTTTGGCGAATTGAATCGCGGCATCAAAGACAGCCGTCTGCCCGTAAGCCACAGCCTCTATCAGCCTATCGTGATAAAGCTGACATATGAGCGGGGCATCGGCATGATACCTCAGCCCTCCTGCGTGGATTCCGGGAGGTACAAAATCATGGCCGAGGGTATACATCATCAAGAGAGGCGTCAAACCGACGGTATCCCCGAAATCATACCTGAATTCGCCTTTTGTGAGAGTCGGACATGATATCGGCTCAACGGCGACGACCCGCAGTTCTTTACCGTTTATCTTGTCCCGGAGGAAGGGAAAGCTTACTCCTCCAAGGTTACTTCCGCCACCGCAGCATCCGATGATTACATCAGGATAGTCACCGATAAGCTCGAACTGTTTCTTGGCCTCGAGTCCTATCACAGTCTGATGCATTAAGACGTGATTCAGAACGGAGCCCAGGGCATAATTTGTATCATTATTCGTGGCTGCCACTTCAACAGCCTCAGAAATGGCTATGCCGAGACTCCCCGGACTGTCGGGGTCGGCTTCAAGAATTTTTCTGCCGGAATTGGTCAAATTGGAAGGACTGGCATGGACCGTTGCGCCCCATGTTTCCATCGTGATCCTTCTATAAGGTTTTTGATTATAGCTGACCTTCACCATATAAACGGTGACATCTATCCCGAAGAGACTTCCTGCAAGGGCGAGCGCCGATCCCCACTGACCGGCTCCCGTTTCCGTAGCGATCTTTTTAACCCCCGCGGCCTTATTGTAATAAGCCTGAGGTATCGATGTGTTCGGTTTGTGGCTGCCTGCGGGACTTACGCCTTCATATTTATAATAGATCTTTGCCGGCGTCCCGATGGCCGCTTCAAGTCTGTGAGCTCTATAAAGGGGGGAGGGTCTCCAGAGACTGTAGATATTCAATACTTCTTCTGGTATGTTTATCCAGCGTTCTGTCGACACTTCCTGTTCGATAAGGGCCATCGGAAAGATGGCGCTGAGGTCTTCAGGCCCTGCGGGTTTTTTTGTGCCGGGGTGCAGAGGAGGCTTTGGAAGATTGGGCATATCGGCCATGATGTTATACCATTGTTTTGGTATCTCCTTATCGGGAAGCATCACTTTTGTCTCTCGCATGTTTTTGTTTTACCTCCGGGAACTTTTTTTGTCTATTGACACACACTAAGATAGCATAAATCTGCGAGAAAATGGCATCGCCTCATGCTGTCACTCAGTCGCACGGACAGAGTTCATCAGCCTGGTTTTTCAGGGCCTCTGCAGTGTCACGATCGAGGCCGCTTTTTTTCACAAAGGTCTGCCGCTCCATATCCGCGATATCCTGTGCGAGTATAATGTCATTTTTGAAAAGCGGCTCAAGAGACTTCTTTCTCGCGGCAGGCAGGACTGTTACGGGGTAAAGACGTCTGGACTCTATCATCTTTTCGAGGCTCTCCTGTTCAGGATATCTCCAGCTCATAATCTTGAGCCCCGCGCATTCGGCATATTTTAAGGCATCCGTCGAGCACCGCGTGTTTGTAACAAGCCAACCCTGATGAATTGAGCCTTCGTTCCCAGGAAGAGACTCGTAAGCCTTCTTGATGTCCAAAAAACGGGAGTGCACATAGAGGGCGACTTTCACGTCAGTGGAACTGCCGCCGTTCATGTGGTACTTGCACTCGATCATGAAATGTTTGCCCTCCTTCGATGCAACTACATCGACTTCATGTTTTACGCAATATCCGTCCATGATTTTGTCCACTTCGGCCGTATAGCCGTGGGCCTTAAGTATCCTGGCAATATATTTCTCGAAGGGATACCCAGACGGTCCCAGATCATAAAGGGCCTTTTTCAGGGAGTATCTCATCCCCGATGCGCGGTTATACTGCCTGAGGAATTTCTGGGCAAGTCTGTAAATGGCCCTGGTGCTCGAAAGAGGAGATATCTGTTTCTCAACCTTTTCTGCGATGTCAAAGGCAACGTCGGGCGGCGTCCCTGAACGGGTAAGAGAATGGGCCAGCTTCTTTAAGTCAAAAATTTCGTGGAGTCCGGAGGATTTTGTGATCGTTACTGCCATACGTCAAGATTTTACACTATTCTTTGTTTTTCTTGGAATACTGTTTCACGCATTGTGATATACTCTTTTTGAGAAATCGATCGGCCCGAGACTTATTGCAGCATAATAAAGAGGTCACACGAAGAGGCGAGGATGCGCAGAAAGGCACCGAGCCCTTGGAATTGAGACCCCCATGTGACGAAGGAGAAGTTCTATGAAACTCAACGCAGATGTACTGACTCTGATAGGGAATACTCCGTTAGTGAGGATCAATCAACTGTCCGGTCCCGAGGACGCTGAGATATGGGCGAAGCTTGAGGGATGTAATCCCGGTGGCTCGGTGAAAGACAGGATAGCCCTTTCGATGATAGAGGCAGCGGAGGAAGAAGGAAAGATAAAACGCGGCGTGACGCTTATAGAGCCGACAAGCGGAAATACAGGCATCGGACTTGCGATGGTGGCGGCTGTTAAGGGATATAAGTTAATCCTCACCATGCCGGAGACGATGTCGATGGAAAGGAGACAGCTGCTTCAAGCTTACGGCGCGGACATTGTTCTGACGGAGGGCAAGAAAGGAATGGCGGGAGCTGTCGAAAAGGCTGAGGAGATGTATAAAGCTAATCCTTCGTATTATTTCATGCCGCAGCAGTTCGAAAACAGCGCTAATCCCGAGGTGCACCGAAAAACAACCGCTGTAGAAATTCTCAATGACCTCGGAGGCGTCCCTGACGGGTTTGTTGCTGGCATTGGTACGGGAGGTACGATAACGGGCGTCGGTGAAGTTCTGAAAGACCGAAATCCGCATATATGGATAGCCGCCGTCGAACCGGCTGCTTCTCCTGTTTTATCGGGCGGGAAAGCCGGTCCCCACAAAATAGCAGGTATTGGTGCCGGATTCGTACCCGGGGTATTAAATACAAAAATATACAATGAAGTGATTACTGTTACTGACGTTGATGCAGCAGAAACGGCAAGAGATATGGCAAAAAAAGAAGGAATCCTTCCGGGCATATCATCAGGCGCTGCTTTGTGGGCTGCTTTTAAGGTCGCACAAAAACTGGGGAAGAATAAGAAGGTGGTTGTCATAATCCCCGACAGGGGAGAACGTTACCTCAGCACAGGACTTTTTGCGCCTGAATCGCCTTAGGAAGCCTTCTCAGCCCGGTTTGAGGTTCCTTCTTCCGTAAGTTCCTCTACGAATTGTTCGAGAAGATAAGCAAGGTATTCGATGTCTATGTGGTCTTCTGCGCTGCGGTCGAACAAGAGTTTGCAGTCGGCACCGAACTCTTCGTCAGCGGCCCAGAAGGATAAGGAGAGCGGCACATGCGGAAGCAGGTCAAAAAGGCAACTAAAGTCCGCCTTTACTCTGTTCTCAGCTTCGGCCTCTCCCATTTCAGCGCAGCGTCGCTTCAAATCATCGAGATGATTTTTAAAGTGATCGGCGATTTTCTTCTCGGCATTGCGCTGGAAGGCCTTCACATGCGACGCCGTGCGGGGAAAATGACCGAGAGAGATCAACTCTCCTGTGAGCGGTCTGCGCCCCTTCCTTCGCACATAATCACAGATGATGATCTTTGCCCATGGATCGCGGCAGTATTCATTATCCCTGAACAAACCGTCTTTGCGCAGTTCATAAATTCTATTCATCACTTTGAGCCTAATCGCCTCTCCGCCGGGACCCGATTCATATGTCCCTCCGATCGCTTCCGCCGCCTCCCGGAAGTCAGCTCCGACCGCCTCTCTCTCGATTTCTCTGCCCACCTGTTCGTAACTGCGGAATGGCGCAGGCGGGGCGTCCGGTTGTGCGTTATGCCCGGCGTCGCCGATAAAAAAAGGACAGCCAGTCGATCTCGCCTGTGACTTGCTGACCTTCATGGCAAAGGCCATACAGGTGGCCTCGCCACACTTGCCACAGTTTGTCCTCGGGAATTTCTTATATATTTCTATCGCTTCCATTGACCTAAAAACAAGACCTTATCATGATCTTATCATACCTGGAGGGTCACAGAATGATATGACGAAGGTCATTTATTGAATCGTGGCACCACTGCCTGTTATTTCAGAAAAGAGCACAGCTCAACGGACTCTCGGTTTGTCTCTCTTCATAACCCCACAACCTGAACGATAACTTTTCTCTTCCTTGACCTGTTGTCACAGTCGATAAAAACAATTTGCTGCCACGTGCCGAGCGTCATCTTACTGTCAACAATAGGGATCGTAAGCGAAGGCTTCATAAGGGCGGCCCTGACGTGAGAAAACCCGTTTCCGTCTCCCCAGGCTTTGTCATGCTCGTAAGGCACATCCGAAGGAGCTATTTTCTCCAGTGCTTTTTGCAGGTCTTTGATGACGCCAGGTTCGTACTCAACGGTCGTGACGGTGCCCGTAGAGCCCTGGCAGAAAACTGTCGCATCCCGTTTACAACCTTCGAATCTTCGGTAATCTTATCCACACGGTCGGGAATGTCGATCGCGTCGCTGAATCCCTTTGTGGCGATCGAAATCGTATCGGAATAAACAATGGTCATAGTCGACCAATATCATACGCAAAACTCCGCTCTACCCGCAACGGCTTTTAGTGCAGGTACAAAGGCATCACCGCGAAGTGCATAACCCCTAAGGACTTCGAATATGTCTTCACGCGGGTCTTTTCCCTACTTCGAAAATTTAACTCACGGCATTCACAAATCAGAAGGTGAAAGCCCTCGGAGGGCCGGAAGAAGGGCGGACCGAGAATGATGTGAGGCTACTACGCCCTGCTGGCAGCAGCGGAGGTAGTCATAAAGTTCATTGAAGATGGGGGTTAGGTAGAGCGCATGCGTCAGTGTCTCGCGAGTCCGGTTTTCTTTGCTACTGTCGAGACAGCGTGTACAACAGAAGAGACTACGCGTCTGTCAAAGATGCTCGGTATGACATAGTCCTCGTGCAGTTCGTCATCTTTTACGGTATGAGCGATAGCCTCCGCAGCAGCGAACTTAACTTCTTCATTGACGCCCCTCGCTCGCACATCGAGCAGCCCCCTGAATATGCCGGGAAAACTGAGCATGTTGTTTATCTGGTTTGGATAGTCCGATCTGCCGGTCGCGAGAACTCTGACCAGCGGGAGGGCCTCCTCGGGCGCTATCTCAGGTTCGGGATTTGCGAGGGCGAATACCACAGGCGCAGGAGACATCATCATGATGTCGTCGGGGGTCAAGATATTGGGAACAGACAGACCGATAAAGACATCTGCACCCTTTATAGCCTCTGATAAACAGCCGTGCACTTTTTTCAGATTTGTCTTTTTTGCCAGCGCCTTCTTGTAGGATGTCATATTGAATCTTCTTCCTTCGTAGATAGCGCCTTTCGAGTCACATACCACAATATTTTTTATACCGTATGCTGAAAGCATAAGCGCATTCGCCGCTCCTGCCGCGCCCGCCCCTGAAATGACGACCTTGAATTCCCTGATATCTTTTTTCAAAAGTCGAGAGACGTTGACAAGCGCCGCAAGGACGACGACAGCGGTCCCGTGCTGATCATCATGGATTACCGGGATATCCAGCAGTTGTCTCAGCCTTCCCTCTATCTCAAAACATCTCGGCGCCGAGATATCTTCGAGGTTTATGCCGCCAAATGGAGGAGAAATATTCTTGACTGTCTCGATTATCTCACCGGTATCTTTTGTCTGTAAAGCGAGGGGGAAGGCATCGATCCCCGCGAATTCCTTAAATATCATAGCCTTGCCTTCCATAACAGGCATAGCCGATTCCGGGCCTATGTCTCCGAGGCCGAGAACCGCTGTCCCGTCAGTGATGATCGCGACTGAATTCCCTTTTATGGTGTAGCGGTACGCATGTTCCTTGTGCTCATGGATGTCCATACAGATCCTCGCAACGCCAGGCGTGTAGACCTTTGAGAGGTCGTTTCTGTCCTTCAGGGGCAGCCTGTTATGGATTTCTATCTTCCCTCCCTGATGCGCAGAAAAAGTGCGGTCCATTACCCTGAGAACCTTAACGCCGGGCATGTCCTTTATCGACTTTACTATCCTGTCTTCGTGCTCTTCATTAACGGCATTGACAGTAATATCCCTGATTATTTTCCCCTTCTCGACCCGCACGATATCGACAGAACCGAGATCCCCGCCTGCACCGCTGATCGCGGTCGCTATCTGAGCGAACATCCCGATCCGGTTATCGATCTCGACTCTGATCGTTATGCTATAGCTTGGACTCGGGACGCCAATCATTTTTATCTCCTGCTGACCCTCCGGAAATACATATTTCATTTTCATTATCTCACGTCAGAGAAAATACACAATAAATTTCTCTTTTTCAGCCGTCCTCAGGACTGATGTCGCATTCTCGTGGGAAGAGGCAATAAATGTGCTATGCATTGACCGGCATGCGATCTGAAGATTTCTCGCCGGCATTATTATCCTGAGTGTTACGGGGCTCATATCTGCACCGGAATGTCCGGGCCATCTCTCATTTTCCCAAATCCACCATCAAATATGAGTGAGGATAGCATTTGAGTGGCATCAGTGGCGCGTATTGACTCACCGGGATGGTGAGTCGCGCCGGTGGCCTCGGAGACGGGCCAAATGCCCGTGGAGAATGAGCAAAAATGCTGTCCTTACGCATTGAGCAATAATTTTGATGGTGGATTCCGGCTTTGCTGTCGCATTGCGGAAATATCTGCATACTGTATAATTAATTTATGACCCACATTTATGACACCGTCATTATCGGTTCAGGTCTTGCAGGTCTGAGAGCGGCGATTGAGGCAGCGAAGCATGGAACGGTGGCGGTGCTCACAAAGTTATATCCGACGCGGTCCCATTCTACAGCCGCTCAGGGCGGTATCGCGGCCGCCCTCGGAAATGAAGAACTGGACTCACCAGAATGGCATTTCTACGATACCGCTAAGGGTAGTGATTTCCTCGGCGACCAGGATGCGATTGCCGTGATGTGCGAAGACGCTATCAGGACCGTGATCGAGCTTGAACATATGGGTGTCCCCTTTTCAAGGACCGCGGAGGGGAAGATCGCACAGAGGCGTTTCGGAGGTCATACGAAGAACTTTGGCGCCGCACCGGTACGAAGGGCATGCTATTCTGCGGATAGGACGGGACACGCCATCCTCTTTGCCCTTTATGAACAGAGCGAGCTTCAGGGTGTACACTTTTTCCCGGAATTCCATGTTCTTGATATTGCTATCGAAGATGGCAGATGCTGCGGAGTGGTGGCACTCGAAATCGGAACCGGGAAACTTCATGTCTTTCATGCAAAGGCGACCCTTGTCGCATCAGGAGGTTATGGAAGGGCATACAAAACGACATCGAACGCCCTTGCGAGCACCGGCGATTGCCTCGGCATGCTCTTTGATTCAGGAGCACCGCTTGAGGACATGGAGTTTTTTCAGTTTCACCCGACAGGTCTTTACGGTCTCGGCATACTGATTACGGAAGGCGCGAGGGGGGAGGGCGGCACTTTGATTAATGGCAGGGGAGAGCGGTTCATGGAAAGATACGCCCCGACGATCAAAGATCTTGCGCCGAGGGATATGGTCTCACGTGCGATGATGACCGAGATTAAAGAAGGGCGGGGCATAAACGGTAAAGATTATCTTTACCTTGACCTGCGGGGAGTGGACAAGAAAATAATAGCGGAAAGGCTGCCCGAAATATCGACATTCTGCAAGATCTATATGGGAGTCGATCCTTCCGAATCGCCGATTCCGGTACTTCCGACCGCACATTATGCGATGGGCGGGATTCCCACTGACGTTGATGGGAGGGTTTTAAGGGAGGAGAAGGGTTCTGTGTTTGAAGGACTTTTCGCTGCCGGGGAATGCGCCTGCGTTTCCGTCCACGGCGCAAACCGGCTCGGCTGCAATTCGCTTCTCGATACTGTGGTCTTCGGAAGGCGGGCCGGGATGGCTATCGGTGAGTACCTCAGGAGTGCCGAAAGGCGTGAGATTACAAACAGTGATGTTGATAGGACACGAGAATTCATAAGCAATATGCTGCACGGTAATGGAGAAGAAAGGGCATCAGAGATAAGGAATGAACTGCAAAGAGTCATGATGGAGGATTGTTCCGTCTTCAGACACGAGCAGGGCTTGATGAGGCTTGCGCAAGAGATAGGGGTTTTGAAAAAACGGGCAGAAAGGATAGCGATAACGGACCGAGGGAAAGGGTTTAATACCGAGCTTCTCGAGAATATCGAACTCTCACATCTCTTGCAATTGAGTGAAGTCATAACCCTTTCGGCACTCCAGAGAAAGGAGAGCCGGGGGGCCCACTATCGCGATGATTTTCCGAAGAGGGATGACAATATCTGGCTCAGGCATACCTTTGCCTTTAAAGCAAAAGAGGGGATAGAATTCAGGTATAAACCGGTTGTGATCACGCGGTTTCAGCCCGAAGAGAGGAAATATTAGTAGTGGCAGGTCATAAACTCGATAAGGTATCATTTTTTGTCATTCCGGCCATGGTCGCCTGTGGCGTCGCCAGAGGCGGGTAGACTTGTCCGGAATCTTTCCTGAGAAGGATTCTCGCCCCGGCGAGTCGCCCAGGAGACTAGACGCACTTCGCTTGTCCGCATACGGGCGGATTCGCGGAGGAGAAGAGAATGACAGATGCATTTAGTTTACAGATAGACTCCGTGGAGCTGCCTCATGGAAAAATATAAATACAGGATAAAGCGGTTCGATCCTGAAAGAGATTCTTCTCCGAGGTGGGAAGAGTTCATTGTGGAGATGGATCCCTTCGAAAGGCTCCTTGACGGCCTGATCAAGATAAAAGACAGGATCGACGGGAGTCTGACATTCAGAAGATCCTGTGCGCATGGCATCTGCGGCTCGTGCGCCATGAAGATAAACGGCAAGAACCGTCTGGCCTGTCAAACCCTTATCAAAGACATGAAGGGGGCGATAATATTCGAGCCCCTGCCGGCCTTTCCGGTACTGAAGGATCTTGTCGTAAATATGGATCCCTTTTTTGAAAAAAAGGGGAGGATACTCCCCTATCTTGTCAATAATGAGCCCCCACCTGAAAAAGAGCGGCTACAGAGTCCCGAAGATCAGCATAAGATACTCGAGGCGATAACCTGTATCATGTGCGGATGTTGTACGTCCTCATGCCCTGTATACTGGGGGGATAAAGAATATCTCGGACCTGCGGCTATTCTCAAGGCGGCGAGGTTCATCCTTGACACGAGGGACAGGGCTATGGAGGCGAGGCTTGTGAACATAACACAGAGTCACGGCATCTGGAGGTGTCACTCAATTTATAATTGTGTTGAGGTCTGTCCAAAGGAGATAGATATTACCGGGCATATATCGAAGATGAAGCGTCTTTCGGTGAAAAAGAAAGTGGGATGACGAGGCGCCTCGCCCGTTAGTCTCGGTCAGGAGATCAGCGGCTGGGCATATCAGGTCGGAAAGGCGGCAGAAGGGATCGAGTCCTCTATGTCTGGGCTGGCCTCGCTATCGGCGGCACCGCTGTAGGCACAGGTCTCAATACTCATCATGAATTCGGTCGAAGGACGGCTGCAAAGCTGTGCGAACTCATGGGAATACCCTTTGTCGAATCCGATCCAGCCGGGTTCGAGCGTCATGCCGGGAAAGATAAACCCTGTTATTCCTGAATCGGTTATGATGGTATGCGCTCAGGTGATCGGAAATGATACTGCGGTCACTATCGGGAACAGCGGAGGAGGAATTTGAGTTGAACGTCATGCTGCCGCTGATAGCACATAACCTCCTTCAGTCCGTAACGATTTTGGGGAATGCGGCCAGGCTTTTCGCCGATAAAGTCGTTGGAGGGTTCACCGTTAATCAAGAACGGATCTCGGGGATCGTTGAACGAAATCCGGTCCTTGTGACCGCGCTTACCTCTGTGATTGGTTATGATAAAGCCTCGGAAATTGCGAAGAGGGCTTACGCAGAAGGCCGCCGGATCAAGGAAGTGGCTGCAGAAATGACGGAGCTTTCTTCTGAAGAACTGGACAGATTGCTCGATCCGACAAGAATGAACCGCGGAGAATGAAGTGTGTATTTAATTATTGCAAACCCCGCCGTTTCTCATTAAACTGTATTTACAAAATATTCAATGACTTGCACCGGGGAGGACTCGATGAGACGTTTGTCGTCAATCATCTCGGCAGTATTTCTGATAGGCCTGTTCTCATCGGCCGTATTCGCTGAAGATTTCCGGCTGAGCATACCCCTGCCTCTTAGCGGCAAGCAGGCAAATTTCGGTGAGATGCAGAAACGATCCTATGAAATGGCGGCAGAAGAGATCAATGCAAAGGGCGGCATCAAGAAGAAGAAACTCATTCTGTCTTTTGAGGACTCAGGGGCAAAACCAGAGACGGCAAGGGCGATTGTGGAGAAACTCATCGATGTTAACAAACAGCCGATTATCGTGGGTGAATATACCTCTGCCTGCGCGAAGGCTGTTGCGGCCGTCGCGGAAGAGAGAAAGACGCCTTACCTGATCGTTGCCAGCGCTGACGATGATATTACCCGGCAGCATTATAAATACATATTCCGCCAAAATGCGGTCAACGCTCATTACAGTGACGGTGTCGTCGATTTCATAAGGCAGGTTGTCAAGCCTCAGACAATCGCGATCCTCTATGAAAGCTCTGCATTCGGTACATCAGGAGCAGATGCCATGGTAAAGGATGCGGAGAAACTCGGCATAAAGGTTGTTCTCAAGGAAAAATATGAGGCAGGGTCTGTTGATTTCAAGCCTTTGTTGTCCAAGGTCAAGGCTGTCCAGCCCGATGTCCTCTTCATGGTTTCCTATGTGATGGACGCTGCGCTTCTCATGAGGCAGATCAAGGAACTCAGAATAGACGCAAAACTCTTTGCGGGGGGCGCAGCGGGTTTTGCCATCCCGGAGTTTATTGTCAATGCCAGGGACGCTTCCGAATATGTCATCAGCGCGACTCTCTGGACTCCCCAGTTGAAGTTCCCCGGCGCCAAGGAATATGCGGAAAAATACAATGCCAGATACGTGTCTTACCCATCGTATCACGGGGCTTCGGCCTATTCAGCTATGTTCGTGTTGAAGGATGCCCTTGAAAGGGCGAAGGACTGGACACCCGACAACATCACGGATGCATTAAAGGCTACCAATAT
>Ga0187776_10000385_pt1 | contig 21415 bp, 18 predicted proteins | sample 0216_BV02_MP12_2_FD_132426 | JGI IMG/M metagenome (GOLD analysis project Ga0187776, IMG submission 132426) | Tropical peat soil microbial communities from peatlands in Department of Meta, Colombia - 0216_BV02_MP12_20_MG | ecosystem: Environmental > Terrestrial > Soil > Wetlands > Peat | place...
AGGCGGAGAGGGGGGGATTCGAACCCCCGAACGAGGTCAACCCCCGTTACGCGATTTCCAGTCGCGCCCGTTCAACCGCTCCGGCACCTCTCCAGGCGTGAGGTCAAGCCTATCGTCACGCCCGCGGAACCAGCACCCCCGGGTTCATGATCCCGGCCGGATCGAGCGTGGCCTTGACCGCTCGCAGCGCGTCGATCGCCAGCGCGCCAACCTCGCGCTCGTACCACTTGCGGTGGTCGGTGCCCACGCCGTGGTCGTGCGTGATCGAGCCGCCGGCGTCGAGGATCGCGTCACTGGCCGCCGCCTTCGCAGTCCGCCACTGCGCGACCGCGTCCTCGGCCTGCGCGGACACGACTGTGAAGTACAACGACGCTCCAGCGGGATACACGTGCGAGACGTGACAGAGCACGACCGGCGGCGTCCCCTGGGCCGTCAGCGAGTCGCGCAGCGCGCCGACGACCGCCGCGTATAGCCGCGGCAGCCGTGACCAGAACGCCGCGGTCTCGAGCGTCTCGACGAGCGCCCCGGCGTCGAGCAACGCGTCGCGCAAGTACGGTGCGCTGTAGCGGCCTTGGTCCTACGCCTCGCCGGCCACCCGCTCGGCCCCGACTGCCGGAGCAACCTGCTGATCGTTTCGCGACGCGCGGCGACTTCGCTCGCCGATCCCTCGTGGCCGACGATCGCGAGACACCCTCCCAGGCCCGGGCCGCCGGGTTGGTCGGGCCACCCCAGTGGTTCCCGCCGGCGCCGCCACCCGCAGCGCCAGGACCAGCTCATCGAACCGGCCGCACCCCGCGGACGCCTGGCCGCTCGAGCGCGCCGCCGCGAACCCCCCGAGCGTGGCGTACTCGAACGACTGCGGAAGTGGCCGATCGTGTAGCCGCGCGCTTGGAGGAGGACCTCTGCCTGCGGTCCCCGCAGCCCGGGCTCGAGCACCGCAAGCCGCGAGGCCTCGTCGAGCTCCACCAGCGCGCTCATCCTTCGCAGGTCCAACGCGACGACCCCGGCATAGCCGTCACCCGAAGCCTCGGGTTCGAGGCCGCCGACTACCGACGTGCCGCCGCCGAACGGAACGACGGCAATCCGGTGGCGGATCCGGTCCTCGGTGCTCGCGAGGACACCGTCGGCGCCAACGATCTCGGCGAACACGCTCCCGTCTATCCGCGGCGCGGGCAACTCGAGCGCATCGATTCGCGGCGGCGGAACCGGCGCCCTCGTCACCCCGAGGCCGTCCGCGAGCAGCTGTCGGACCGAAGCCGTCAGCTCGGGCACGAGCGACGGGTCACCCCACCCGGACCACGACGGGTCCGGGTGGGGCCCGGCTGGGTAGACGCAAGCCATCGGCCCCGCGGACCGTATCCTGTCGGCCGTGGCGGCGGACCCCGATCCGGACGAGAGCATGACCGAGAAGACGACCTTCGGCCTGATGATGGACGACTATCCGCTGACGCTGACGACTGTGGTCGAGCGGGCGGAGCAGCTGACACCGCGGCGCAAGGTTGTCTCGAGGCGGCCGGACGGCTCGATCCACCGGACCACGCTGGGAGACTGCGCGCAGCGCGCGCGACGGCTCGCCACTGCGCTCACGAATCTCGGCATCGGCGATGGAGACCCCGTCGCGACCCTACTTTGGAACCAGCCAGAGCACCTCGAGCTGTACTTCGCGCTGCCGCTGATGGGCTCGGTGCTGCACACGCTGAACCCTCGCCTCAGCGTCGACGAGCTCACATTCATCGTCTCCGACGCCGATGACCGCGCGATCGTCGTCGACGAGTCGCTGCTCGAGGTGTTTGAGACGTTTCGCTCGGCGCAGGACTTCGAGCACGTGATCGTGGTGTCGGGCTCGGGCTCGGTGCTTGACGGCACGATCGACTACGAGTCGCTGATCGCGGACTCGGAGCCGGCGGGCTGGCCCCGGCTCGACGAGCGGCATGCGGCCGCGATGTGTTACACGTCGGGCACCACGGGCCGGCCGAAGGGCGTCGTCTATTCGCACCGCGCGCTCGTGCTGCACTCGCTGATGGCGGCGCTGCCGGACGCGCACGCGATCTCGGGACGGGACACGATCTTGCCGGTCGTGCCGATGTTCCACGCGAATGCCTGGGGTCTGCCCTACGTGGCCGCGTTCACGGGAGCCGGACAGGTACTGCCGGGACCACGGCTCGACGCGAAGAGCGTGCTCGACCTGCTCGCCGACGAGCAGGTGACGGTCACCGCCGGCGTCCCGACCGTCTGGATGGCGATCCTCCAGGCGCTAGAGGCCGAGCCCGACCGCTGGAACCTCGAGCAATTGCGACTGCTCATCGTCGGTGGATCGGCGGTGCCGCGAAGCATGTTCGAGGGCTTCGACGGACACGGCTTGAGAGTCATGCAGGCGTGGGGAATGACCGAGACCTCGCCGATGGGGACGATCTGCCGGGTTCCCCCTGAGCTCGACGATGCATCCGAGGGGGAGAGGTACGAATTCAGGGCCCGCCAGGGGATTCCATCGCCGTTCTTCGAGATCCGCGCGCGCGGAGAAGACGGCGAGCTGATCGCGTGGGACGACACGGCGATGGGCGAGCTGGAGGTGCGGGGGCCGTGGGTCGCCAGCGCGTACAACCGAGGGCAGGGCGCCGAGAAATTCACGAACGACGGCTGGTTCCAGACGGGCGACATCGTCACGATCAATCCGATGGGATGCATACGGATCGCCGATCGCTCGAAGGACCTCGTCAAGTCGGGCGGTGAGTGGATCTCCTCGGTCGACCTCGAGAACAACCTGATGGCCCATCCCGCCGTCGCCGAAGCCGCGGTGATCGCGATGCCCGATGAGAAGTGGGGCGAGCGGCCGCTAGCTGTCGTGGTGCTTCGCGAGGGCGGCGAGGCCGGTCCCGATGAGCTCCGGCAGCACCTCTCGCAGCACTTCGCCAAATGGCAACTCCCCGACCGTTTCGAGTTCGTCGACGCGATCCCGCGGACCGCGACCGGCAAGTTCAAGAAGACGGAGTTGCGCGAGCGGCTCGTAAAGGCGCCCGTGTAGAGGAGTACGCTCCGCGGATCGGGGCGTAGCGATGATTCTCAAGCAGTACTACCTGGGTTGCCTGGCCCATGCTTCCTACCTCGTCGCCGACGAGGACAGCGGACAGGCAGCCGTGGTCGATCCGCAGCGGGATGTCGAGCAGTACCTCGGCGACGCCGCGCGAGCGGGCTGCACGATCTCCCACGTCTTGCTCACCCACTTCCACGCCGACTTCGTCGCCGGTCACCTCGAGCTGCGCGAGCTCGCCGGCGCCGAAATCCACCTTGGCTCGCGTGGCCAGGCCGAGTACCCGTTCACGCCGATGACCGACGGCGACAGCGTCGAACTGGGACAGGTGCGGCTCGAGGTGTTGGAGACTCCCGGGCATTCGCCCGAATCGATCTCGATCCTGGTCTACGACCTCGAGCGGGACAAGAAGCAGCCGTACGCCGTGCTGACCGGTGACACGCTGTTCATCGGGGACGTTGGCCGCCCCGACCTTCGCGCGTCGCTCGGCTGGGACGCCGAGGATCTGGCGAGCATGCTCTACGACTCGATCGACAAGCTGGCGCGTCTCCCGGATCCGACGCTCGTGTACCCGGCGCACGGCGCGGGATCGCTGTGTGGAAAGAACCTCTCGACCGACACGGTCTCGACGATCGGCGTACAGCGGACCTACAACTACGCGATGCAGCCGATGAGCCGGGAACAGTTCATCGAGATTGTCACCGCCGACCAGCCCGATGCGCCCGGCTACTTCACCTATGACGCGGTTCTCAACACGCGCGAACGACCGACGCTCGACGAGGAGCTCGCGCGGGAGCTGAACTCGCTGCGCGCCGAGCAAGCGCTATCGCTCGTCGACGAGGGAGCGCAGGCGCTCGACACGCGCGAGCCCGCACAGTTCGAGGCGGCCCATCTGCGCGCGAGCATCAACATCGGCCTCGGCGGGAGCTTCGCGACATGGTCCGGGACGGTACTCGACCGTGACCGTGCGATCGTCCTGATCGCCGAGCCGGGGCGTGAGAACGAGGCCGCCACCAGGCTCGGGCGGATCGGCTTCGACAATGTCGCCGGCTACCTCGAAGGCGGCATGCAGGCCCTCGACCGCGAGCCCGAGCTGGTCGAGCGCACCGAGCGGATCACCGCCGGCTCGCTCGCCGAGCAGCTCGCCGGACCGGAGCCTCCGACCGTGATCGACGTGCGCACGGCGCCGGAGTGGGAGGAGGCGCGGATCGAGGGCGCGGTAAATCTCCCGCTCTCCAAGCTTGGCGAGCGGCTCGAGGAGGTCCCGGACCGCCCGCTCGTGGTGTACTGCACAAGCGGCTACCGGTCGGCGATCGCGGCGAGCATCCTCCGCCGTGACGGCCGCGCGGACGTCACCGATCTGGTCGGCGGCCTCGCGGCATGGGAGGCGGCCGCGCCGATCGCCGGCTGACCTTCGCGGCGTCCGCCCGGCTACGGCGGGGTAGACGTCGGTCATGTCCAACGGCGAGCGCGGTCAGCGGCCCCTGAAGCGCCGCGAAAGCGGCTGCTCGCCCGCGGGAAGGTTCGGCCAGGGGCGGCGTCTAGTTCAACAGAAGCCTTACTACGAGTTGTCGTAGGGGAACCGGCGCGCAGCCGCCGAGTCGGAACCGCAATTTCATCCTCGAAAGGACCCACCGTGCACTTGCATGCCATCTCGTCGCGCTCCGCCCTTGACGAGCCGCCGGCGCGGTCAAGGGCTCGGCGCTGGGCGACCGCCCTGGCCCGCCTCGTCTCGGCGCTGGCGCTGCTTGCGACCGGCGCGATCCACATTCAGCAATACGCCGTGGCGGACTACCGCGTGATCCCCACGATCGGGACGCTCTTCCTCCTGAACTTCATCTCCGCCACCCTCCTCGGGCTCTACCTGCTGGTTCCGGCTCGCTCGAACGCGAGCCGCGTCAGGTACTGGGTGGACACGATCGTGGCGCTCGGCGGCCTCGGCCTCGCTGTCACTTCGCTGATCGCGCTGTTCGTCAGCGAACAGACGCCGCTGTTCGGCTTCATGGAGCACGGCTATCGGCTGGAGATCGTCGTCGCGATCGTCGCGGAAGGCGTCGCGACCATCGGGCTGGCCGCATTCTTGCTGCTCAGCCACCGTCCGGGTGACCGGTCGCGTCGGCAACGCCGAGCCGAGAGCGGCTCTGTGGGAATTGGCCCCGTGGGTAGTCCGATGAACCCTTAGCGATGCCGCGGCTCTCCCAGATCACGGTTCCCGGCCTGCACGTCCCTTCCGACTGGCGCGCGGTCCACGACCGCCTGCTCGACGACTTCGCGGGGGTTACCGACGTCCTCGCCACGACGATGCCGGGGACGATTTTGATCGTCTACGAAGGTGCACCCGACGTAGACGGGTGGCTGGACTCGGTCAGCAGCTCGATCCTTGGGCGGCGAAACCGCGCCGGCGCACTCCGGCAGGCGTAGAGCTCAAACCGCAACGGTCAATCGCGGGCGCCCTCGGCGACCCTCGTCATTCGCCGTTCGAGCTCGCCCCGCTCGACGTCGTTGCCGCTGAGCGCGATCGCGCGCTCATAGGCCTGGATGGCCTCCGCCGGCTTCCCGTCCCGCCGCAGCAGCTCGGCGTGAGCGGCGTGCAGAGGCTGATAGCGCTCGAGCGTCGGCTCGCCGAGGAGCGGTTCGAGCAACTCGAGCCCGCGCTCGGGACCCTCGGCGAAGGCGACCGCCACGGCCCGGTTGAGCTCGACGACCGGCGAGTGCGCGAATCGGTTCAGCGCCAGGTAGAGCTCCGCGATCTGCGCCCAGTCGGTCTGTTCGAAGCTCCCCGCGTCGGCGTGCAGAGCCGCGATCGCCGCCTGGATCTGGTAGGGGCCGGGTCTCCCGAGGCGCAGTGCCCGCTCCAGCAGCCGGAGTCCCTCGCGGGTCCGGCCCTGGTCCCACAGCGACCGATCCTGGTCCTCGAGGCTCGTGAACCGACCGTGCTCGTCCACACGCGCGGTGCGCCGCGCGTCGTGCAACAGCATCAGCGCGAGCAGACCCGAGACCTCCGCCTCGTCTGGCATCAGCCTTGCGAGCAGGCGCGCCAGGCGAATCGCTTCGCTGCACAGCTCGCCGCGGACGAGCCGGTCACCCTCGGTTGCGGCATAGCCCTCGTTGAAGATCAGGTACAGCACCGTCAGGACGCCGTTGAGGCGCTCGGGCAACTCCTCGTCTGCGGGCACCCGATACGGGATGTGCGCGTCGGCGATCTTGCGCTTGGCGCGCACCAGCCGCTGCGCCATCGTCGGCTCGCTGACCAGGAACGCGCGCGCGATTTCGCTCGTCGTCAGCCCGCCCAGCATCCGCAGCGTCAACGCCACCCGGGCGGGTGTCGCCAGCGCCGGGTGGCAGCACGTGAAGATCAGCCGCAGCCGGTCGTCCTCGACAGCGCTCTCGACGGGCTCCGGTGCGTGCTCTTGGGATTGGATCCGCGCCAAGTCCATGAGTCGCTCCGCGCGGTCGGCGATCGAGCGGTCGCGCCGCAGGCGGTCGATCGCCTTGCGCCTGGCCGCGACGGTGATCCACGCGCCCGGGTTCGCCGGAATCCCGTCGCGACGCCAGGTCGCCACCGCTGCGGCGAACGCGTCCTGCACGGCGTCCTCCGCCAGCTGGAAGTCACCGAGCTGGCGGATCAGCGTCGCGAGGACGGCCGGCCGCTCCTCGCGGAACGCACGCTCCGCGATCGCGACCGGATCCGTCGCGGGCGCGGAAGGGCGAGTGGCGCCCGCCTGGTCCACGCCGGGTCGCCACTCGCCGGGCAGGCTCATGCCGAAGCGGACGCCTGTTCCTCGGGGGAGGGGACCGCACTGAAGTCGACCACGGGGCGCACCTCGACCGAGCCGTAGGTGATGTTGGGCATTCTCGCGGCGTACTTGAGCGCGGTGTCGAGGTCGGGTGCCTCGATCAGGTAGAAGCCGCCGAGCGTTTCCTTCGTCTCGGCGAAGGGCCCGTCCGTGACCTGGGTCTCACCGTCGCGCACGCGTACGGTGGTGGCGGTCTCGGGGCCGTGAAGCGCCTCGCCTGCGCGCATCAGCCCGGCGTTCTGGAGCTCCTCGGTATACGCGCTCCAACGCGGGAACTCCGCGGCCATCTCCTCGGGGCTGGGCGTCCGGCCGGTCGGCCCATAGATCAACAGCAGGTATTGAGGCATGTGCCCTCCTGTGTTTGGTTTCGCCGCTCGATCCGCGGCCTCACCTACTACGACGCGGCTCGCACGGCGGTTTCGACACCCTCGGGGCACTAATTTTCCACTAGGACATGAGCGACCCCGGAGTCATTCCTGACGTATTCGAGCTGGATCGGTCCCCGGACTTGCATCCCTACCTGGTCGTGGACGTGTTCACCTCGAGGCCGCTCGAGGGAAACCAGCTCGGCGTGTTCCTCGACGGGAGGCCCTTCACCGACGAGGACATGCAGAGCCTCGCGCGTGAGCTCAAGTTCGCCGAGACCGTGTTCCTGCTGCCGCCTGGCGACGGCGGCGACGTGTCGATCCGGATCTTCACGCCTACGACCGAGCTGCCGTTCGCCGGGCACCCGGTGCTCGGTACGGCGTTCGTCGTCGGCCAGGCGCTCGGCGCTGACAGCGTGACGCTGGAGACCGGCGCCGGCGAGGTGCCGCTCGAGCTCGAGCGCGAGGACGGTCGGATCGTGTTCGGGCGGATGCGTCAGCCGATCCCGACATGGGAGCCGTACGACCGCGAGCTCGAGCTGCTCGCGGCGCTCGGGGTCGAGTCGTCGCTGCTGCCGGTCGAGGTCTACCGTCAGGGTCCGGGCCACGCGTACGTGAGGCTTCCGAGCGAGGAGGCCGTCGCGGCGCTCCAGCCGGATCTGACCGCGCTCGGCGACTTCGACGTGGGCGCCAACTGCTTCGCCGGCGCCGGGCGCTCATGGAAGAACCGCATGTTCATTCCGTCGGCCGGCGTTCCCGAAGACGCGGCCACCGGGTCGGCGGCAGGCCCGCTGGCCCTGCATCTCGCGCGCCATGGCGAGATCGCGTTCGGCGAACAGATCGAGATCCGCCAGGGCGCGGAGATCGGCCGCCCGTCGGTGCTGTACGCCACCACCTGGGGCGAAGGCGACCGGATCGACTCGATCGAGGTCGCGGGCAGCGCGACGATCGTGGCCCAGGGGCGCTACCGGATCGCCTAGAGCCAGGGGTAGGATGCCCGTGATGCCCGACCGGCTCCACTTCACGGACTCCGACGAGGCCAACGAGCTGATCGCGTCGGATCCGATGGCGCTGTTGATCGGGTTCGCGCTCGACCAGCAGGTCCCGGTGCAGAAGGCGTTCATGGGTCCGCTGGTGATCAGGGAGAGGGTCGGATCGCTCGCGCCCGACGCGTTGGCAGCCGCCGACCTCGACGCGATCTTCCGGCAGAAGCCGGCCATCCACCGGTTCCCCGGCTCGATGGCGACTCGCGTGCACGAGCTGGCCGTGCACATCCGCGACGAATACGGCGGCGATGCGGCGCGCGTTTGGACCGACGCGGCGGACGCCGATCAGCTTCGCGCCAACCTTGCGGGGCTACCTGGGTTCGGCGAGATGAAGATCAAGGCGCTCGGCTCGGTGCTGGCCAAGCGCTTCGGCGTCACCGCCGCGACGGATCTCATCCCCTGGCACCCCACGCTCGGCGACGTCGACTCCGCGCAGGCGCTGGCCGACTACCAGGCCACGAAGCGCCTGCACAAGGCGGAGTGGGCCGCGGCTCAGCGCGTCTGAGCTGCGGCTAACCCGCCGGCAGCGACAGCCACACGTCGGCGCCGCCGCCCTCGCGATTGGCCGCGTGGGCACGGCCGCCGTGCGCCTCGGCGATCACCTGCACGATCGCCAGCCCCAGGCCCGCGCCGGTCCCGGAGCGCGCCGGGTCCGCGCGTGAGAACCGCTCGAACGCGCGCGGCAGGAAGTCGGGCTCGAAGCCGCGCCCTTCGTCGAGCACGTGCAGTTCGACCGTGCCGTTCCGCTGCCCCGCGCGCAGCGCGACCGGGCCGTCGCCGTGCCGCAGCGCATTCGACACGAGGTTGGTCAGCGCCTGCTCGAGGCGAGTCGCGTCGGCGTCGAGCGTGAGCTCCTCCGGGCTCTCGAGCGTCACCGGTCGCCCGGTCCCCGCTGACGGCGCGGCGAACCGGTCCGCGACCGCACCGAGCACCTCGCTTACCTGCACCCGGCGCCTCTCGAGCGGCAGCCGCCCCAGCTCGGCCCGCGCGATCACGAGCAGGTCCTGGGCGAGCTGGGCCAATCGGTCGACCTCCTCGGCGGCCGAGCGCACCCGTGCCAGCAGCTCTTCGCGGGAGCTGTCGGACGCCAGCGCCAGCTCCAGCTCGAGCTTGAGAATCGATAGCGGGGTGCGAAGCTCGTGGCCGGCGTCGGCGACCAGCTGGCGCTCGCGCGCCAGCGCGCCCTCCAGGCGGGTGAGCATCTCGTTCAGGGTGTCGCCGAGTTGCCGGAGCTCGTCGTTGGCCTCGGGCACCGGTAGCCGCTCGCCTTGAGGGGCGCCCGAGATGCGAGCCGCCCGCGCGCTCATCTTCTCGACCGGGGCCAGTGCGCGCTGTGCCAGCACGTACCCCGCGAGGCAGGTGAGGATCAGCATCGCGGGACCCCCGATGAACAGCAGCTCGGTGAGCGTCGTCAAGGCGTGATTGCGCTGCGCCAGCGACGAACCGACCACCAGCACCTCGCCGCCGACACGCTGCGCCAGCACTCGCTCGTTCTCACCGTGGTCGAACAGGAGCGAGCCCGTCGGCGGCGTGTGCCTCAGCTGCGAGCGCGCAAGGAGCGCGGCCCTGTGTCCCGGCGTAGCGTCGAGGACCTGCCCGTTTGCGGGGTCGACGATCTGTGCGAACGCACCGTTTGACTCAGGCAGCTGTGGCAGCTGCCTGCTGCCTTTGATCAGCGTGGCAAGGTCGCTGGCGTGGGTGTGCAGCGAGCGGTTGATGCCCTGGTCGAGACTCGCCGCGAACTGGGTCTGGAGGAGCAGCGCCAGGCCGCCGAACAGCACGATCATCACGACCGCGAAGCTCAGCGTCAGCCTGAGCCGGAAGGGGATCCGGCGCAGCCAGCTGGTCCGCCGGGAGGCGGGCGGCGGCGCATCGGCGACGGAGTCGCGGCCACCTGCCCGCGCGTCCTCGTCGAGCCTTCGCGCCGTCGCCGTCATGCCCTCAGCCGGTAGCCGACGCCGCGGACCGTCTCGATCGCCTCGCGGTCGAGCTTCTCACGGAGGTAGCCGACGTACACCTCGATCACGTTGGAGCGGTTCTCGTAGCTGATGTCCCACACGTGCTCGAGCAGCTCGAAGCGACTGAGAACCTCGCCGGGGCGGCGCATGAACAGCTCCAGCATCGCGAACTCGCGCGGCGTCAGCAAGAGCTCCTCCTCGCCGCGCCAGACCCGCCGCGCGGCGGGGTCGAGCCGCACGTCGCCGACGGTCAGCAGGGTGGGACGCGGCGGCGCGCCGCGGCGGATCAGCGCCCGCATCCGCGCGAGCAGCTCGTCGAACGAGAACGGCTTGGCGAGGTAGTCGTCGGCGCCGCTGTCGAGCCCGCGGATGCGGTCAGGCACGTCGTCGAGCGCGGTCAGCATCAGCGTGGGGGACCACACCTCGTAGGCGCGCAGCCGCCGGCAGACCTCGAACCCGTCGTGCCCGGGCAGCATCACGTCGAGCAGGATCACGTCGTAATCGGTGGCGGTGGCGCGGGTTACCGCCTCCTCGCCATTGCTGACCACGTCGACGCCCATGCCCTGCCGGCGCAGTCCTTGGCGAAGCAGCGAGGCGAGCTTCGCCTCGTCTTCGACTACGAGAACACGCACCGCATTAGCTTTGCACGACGGCGCGCAGGGACTGCTTGAGCGATCGCGTGGTCTCCAGCACGGCCGTGGGCTCGTAGCCGCAGTGCGCCATGCAGTTGGCACAGCGCTCATCGTTGCCACGGCCGTACTTCGACCAGTCGGTCGTGTCGATCAGCTCTTTGTATGTCTTCGCGTAGCCGTCGCTCATCAGGTAGCAGGGCCGCTGCCAACCGAAGATCGAGTAGCTCGGGATCCCCCAGGGCGTGCACTGGAAGTCAACCTTCCCCTCGAGGAAGTCGAGGAACTGAGGCGTGTGGTTGAGCCTCCACTTCTTCCGCCGACCGTCCGCGAACGCAGCCGAGAAGAGCGCGCGTGTCTGCGTCACACCGGGGAAGTGATCCTGGTCGGGCGCCTTCTGGTACGCGTAGGCGGGCGAGATCTGCATCGCGTCGACCGCGAGCTCGTCGTTCAGGTAGTCGAGCACCTCGCGCACCGTCTCGGGTGTGTCCGTGGTCAGAAACGTGGTGTTCGTCGCGACGCGGAACCGGCGCGCCTTTGCCTCTCTGATCGCCTCGACCGCCTTGTCGAAGATCCCGTCGCGTTCGACGAACTGGTCGTGGCGCTCGCGCATGCCGTCGAGGTGAACGACCCAAGTGAAGTACGGCGAGGGCTCGAAGTTGTCCAGCTTCTTCTTCATCAGGATTGCGTTCGTGCAGAGGAAGACGAACTTCTTGCGCCTGATGAGCTCGTCCACGATCACGTGCACCTCGGGATGGACGAGCGGCTCGCCTCCGGCAATCGAAACCATCGGCGCTCCGCTCTCCTCGATCGCGGCGACCGCCTGCTCGACCGGCATCCGCTGCTTGAGGATGTGCTCCGGATGCTGGATCTTCCCGCAGAACGAGCAGGCAAGGTTGCACTGGAACAGCGGCTCCAGCTCGACCAGCAGCGGGAACTTGTCGCGCCCGCGGAGCTTCTGCTGGAGCAGATAGCTCGCCATGCGCGCGGATTGCCTGAGTGGGACGCTCACGGGTTCACCTTGGGTTTCGTACGTCGCGGGGAAGCTTGAAGTGGACCTCCTCGCGCGCCACCGTCCGCTCTGCGACGGTGACTCCTCCGAGTCCGTCGAGGGCGCGGACCACGCCTTCGACCAGCGTCTCCGGGGCAGACGCCCCGGCGGTCAGGCCGACGCGTTCGGCGCCGATCAAGAGCTCCGGCGGGATCTCGGTGCCGTCCTCCACCAGCGCGGCGCGGCATCCGGCGCGGTCCGCGACCTCCACCAGGCGCCGCGAGTTGGACGAGTTGTCCGAGCCGACGACCAGCACCACGTCGCAGTCCGCCGCCAGCGCGCGCACGGCGTCCTGCCGGTTCTGGGTGGCGTAGCAGATGTCGCTCGAGGACGGTCCGGCCAGGTTCGGGAACCGGTCGCGCAGAGCGTCGACGACGCCGGCGGTCTCGTCGAGCGCGAGTGTCGTCTGCGTGAGGTATGCCACCTGGTCGGGGTCTTCGACCCTGACCCCGCCAACCTCGTCGGCGCTGGCGATCACCTGCATCCGGGCGGGCGCCTCGCCGAGTGTCCCCTCGACCTCCTCGTGCCCCTCGTGGCCGACCAGCACGATGTCGAAGCCGGAGTCCGCGAACCTCCGCGCCTCCGCGTGGACCTTCGCGACGAGCGGGCAGGTGGCGTCGATCACGTCGAGGTCGCGCTCGCTGGCCGCGGCCCGCACGGCCGGCGAGACGCCGTGCGCAGAGAAGATCACGGTCGAACCCTCCGGGACCTCGTCGACCTCCTCGACGAAGATCGCCCCGCGTCGCTCCAGGTCGGCGACAACGTGCGTGTTGTGGACGATCTGCTTGCGCACGTAGATCGGCGCGCCGCGGTCCTCGAGGACCCGCTCGACGACCTCGACCGCGCGGACGACGCCCGCGCACGACGCGCGCGGCGAGGCGAGCACGACCTCACGCGGGCCCAGCGACCGCGACCAATCCTCTGCCAGCGCGCAGGCCTTCCGCAGCGAGCGGTAGGCGGCGGCGGCGCCCGACAGCGTCCGCAGCGGGCGATGCAGCTCGGCGCCGTGGCTGTCGAGCACGACCCGCAGCGCGACCAGCGGCTCCGCCTGGGTGGCCGACGCAAGCCATGCCGACTCCATGTCGACCGCGAGCGCTCCGGTCCGCTGGAGCGCCCGCCGGCGCTCGCGGACGACGAGCCGCTGGCTCGAGGCGATCGGGCCGATCCGGACCCGTAGGCCGCCGCGGCGCAACACGCCCGCGAGGATCGATGCGTCCGGCAGCGGCGTCGTGCCGGTGGGGCCGCGCAGCTCGCTACCGAGCACCACGTCGCCCGGCTCGAGGTCGTAGTCGAGCGCGCCGCAGAACCCAGCGATCAGGACCGCGTCCGCGTCCTGCGCCACGCGCGCGCCGCGCGCCGCGCGCCGCGGTCCCATGCCGATCCGTTGCACGTTCGCCCACGAGGCTCCAGCGCGGACCGCGCGGGCCTCGACCGAGAGGGGCGCGAGCACGGTAAGGGCGCTCATACGGCCACCGCCGTTCTCGACTCGCCCCGGCGGGGCGCCGCCGCCATCGCCTCGCGCGCGGCGGCGCGCCCGCTGCGGACTGCGCCCTCCATCGTCGCCGGCCAGCCTGTGTCGGTCCAGGTGCCGGCAAGCACCAGCCCCGGGATCGCCGTGCGCGGCCCGGGGCGCAGCGCGCGCGCCCCCGGCGCCGCGCGGAAGGTCGCGGCGTGCTCACGGGTCACGAAGAAGGTCTCGACGCGCGCCTCGCGCGCCGTCGGCAACAGCTCGGCCAGCGCCGGGAGGAAGCGCGCGCGCAGCTCGTCGCCGGTCATGTCGAGCTCCGCATCGGCGGCCGATAGCGACACCGCGAGGTACTGGCCGCGGTCGAGCCCCGCGCCACGGGTGCGGTCGAACACCCACTGCACGGGCGTGCGGACACCCGCGGCGAACGGCAGCCCGAGCACGGGGCGGTCGTAGACCACGTGGAGGTTGACGATCGGCGAGGTGCCGAGCCGCGCCAGCCGTGAGCAGTCGAGGCCGCTCCCGGGTGGCAGCAACCGGGCCGCGCGGTGGTGCGGGACCGCCAGGATCACCGCCTCGGCACAGAGCGTGGGGACCCCGCTGATCTCGACCCGGAAGCCGTCGTCGTGCGGCAGGATCGCCACCGCGCCGGCCCGCAGCCGGACCTCGACGCCGGCCTGCGCGAGCGCGCGCCGTGCGGCGACGTCGTGGATCTCGCCGAGCGGCACCCTGGCGTAGCCGACGTCTCCGGCTGCCGGGTCCGTGAGCAGCCCTTCCTGGAACACGTAAGCGGCCTGCGCCAGCGACGCGTCGCCGGTGAGGAGGTTGAGCGTCGGGCGCGCGATCAGATCCCAGATCGCCTCGATCGCCGGCGCGCCCTGCCGGTGCTCCGAGAGCCAGTCGCCGAAGGAGCGCGCGTCCGCCGCGGGGTCGTTCGGGTCGATCTCGCGCAACGCGTTCATGGCCCGCGCCAGCGACGCGCGCTGCGCGACGCTCAGGAACGGGTAGCGCATCAGCGAGCTCGCCAGGTGCAACGGCGCGGGAAGACCGGTGCGACGCAGCCAGCCGACCTTGCCGCCGGGAGCCAGCACCGGGATCGCGAGCCGCGGCTGGAGCTCCACCAGCTCGCTCGCGTCGATCTGCCCGAGCAGCTCCCGGTAGGCGGTGCAGCAGCGCAGGAACACGTGCTGACCGTTGTCGGCGACGATCCCGTCGCGGACGAACGAGTACGCCGCGCCGCCGAGGCGCCCGCGCGACTCGAGCAGGGTGACCTCCGCGTGCTCCCGCGCGCAGTCGAGGGCGGCGGTGATGCCCGCGAGCCCTCCGCCCACGACGACCACGCGCTTCACGACCGCACCCCCGCCAGGCTGCGCGCGGCGAGCCACGCCTTCTCCCACGGCGGCAGGGAGATTCGCCGCTCGAGGATCTCACTCGGCTCCTGCGCGATCCGCTCGAGGATCCGCCGGTAGATGCCGGTCATCGCCAGCACGCACGACGCGCTGCGCGAGTCGAGCACGTCGACGAGCTCGAGCCCCCGGTCGAACCACTCGCGCGCCCGTAGCGCCTCGAAGCGGATCAGCTCCGGGGTGATCCCGGGCGGACCCGCGCAGCCGAAGCGCCGCAGGTCCTCGGCGGGGAGGTAGACGCGGCCGTTCTCGTAGTCCTCGCGGACGTCGCGCAAGATGTTCGTAAGCTGCATCGCCACGCCGAGGTCGTCGGCGAGCATCGCGTGGCCGTTCCCCTCGCCGGCGGTGAAGATCGCAAGGCACAGCCGGCCGATCGACCCGGCGACGTCGCGGCAGTACACGACCAGTTCCTCGAAGGTCTCGTAGCGGGTGCCGCGAACGTCGAGCTCGACGCCCTCGATCAACAGCTCGAGCGCCTCGAGCGGCAGGTCGAAGCGCCCCTGCGCGTCCGCCAACGCGATCGTCACCGAATCGCTGCACGGGCCGCCCGATGCGTAGCGCCCGTCGGCCACGCCCTCGCCGATGGTGGCAAGCCTGTCGCGCGCGGCGTCGAGCGCGTCGAGCTTCACCGGTGGCTTGTCGTCCCCGTCGCCGATGTCGTCGACGCGGCGAGCGAACGCGTACACCGCGCTCATCGCCTGGCGCTTGTCTCGCGGGAGCAGGCGGATTCCGTAGTAGAAGTTCGCCGCCTCGCGGCGCGTGATCTCCTCGCACGCGCGATAGGCGAGCTCGACCTCGAGCGCGGGCATCGCGATCATCGCCCCGCCACCGCCTTCAGGTACGCGCGCGCGAACGCTTCGCGACCACGGCCTTCGAGCGCGTCGAGCGCCACCCGCCCGCCCGCGACGAACCCGGCGACCGCGAGGCGCGCGCGCCCCTGCAGCGTGCGGACCAGTGGCGCGCCCTGCTCGAGCAGGTCCCGTGCCCGGCCGCCCGCATCTGGCGATCCGATGTACACCCGGCCGCGCGCCCGGTCCTCCTCGACGTCCTGGAGATGCTCGATTACCTGGAGCGCGGCGCAGACCTTGTCCGACAGCGCGACCCGATCTTCGGTCGCCACGTCGAACACGTGCAGCACGAGCTCGCCGACGGGAGTGGCCGACAGCCGGCAGTAGTCGAGGAGCTCCTCGAAGCTGTCGTACCGGGTGGCCGACTGGTCGCGCCGGTTGGCCTCGATCAGACGCAGGAACGGCTCGCGCGGCAGCCGGCACTGCCGGGCCGTGATCGCGAGCTCGCGCATCACCGGGTGCTCGGGAGCGTCGAGCTCGCGCTCGACCTGGTCGAGCAGCGCGAGCCGGTCGCCGTCAACCTCGTCGCCGATGTCGTCCACCAGCCGCGCGAATCCGTAGATCGCGAGCAGGTGCCGGCGCGTTCGCGGGCCCAGCAGCCACATCGCGACGGGGAAGTTCTCGGTCCTCGCCTGGACCATCACCGCTGTCCGGGTCGGCATCGAGCCGGCGACGGGCGGCCGTGCGCTCTGGACGCTCACTGCGCACACCGCCCCAGCGCCATCAGCGGAAACACCAGCCGGTAGAGGTGGTAGTTGATGTAGAAGTCCGATGGAAACCCGGTGCCCGTGAACAGCGGCTCGTCCCACGTCCCGTCCGGGCGCTGCGAGCTCACGAGCCAGCGCACGCCCCCTTCGACCGCCCCGGAGCGCTCTCCGGCGGCGTGCAGCGCCAGCAGCGCCCACGCCGTCTGCGAGGCAGTGCTCTCCCCGCGCCCGATCCAGGCTCGATCGTCGTAGGAGCGGCAGTCCTCACCCCAGCCCCCGTCCGGGTTCTGGCGATCCTCCAGCCATCTCACCGCGCGGCGGATGCGCTCGTCTTCGGCCGGGACGCCCGCCGCGATCAGCGCGGGAACCGCCGCGCCGGTGCCGTACACGTGGTTGACGCCCCACCGACCGAACCACGACCCGTCGTTCTCCTGTGAGGCGAGCAGCCATTCGAGTCCCCGCGGGTTCGAGCGCCCGAGCACTGCGAGCATCTCGAGCACGTGCGCGGTTACGTCGGCGCTCGGCGGATCGATCACCTCGCCGAAGTCGCAGAACGGCAGATCGCGTACGAGCGACCTGCAGTTGTCGGCGTCGAACGCGCCCCAGCCGCCGTCGGAGCTCTGCATGCCGTCGGCCCACCGCGCGCCGCACTCGATCGCGCGCTCGATCCGCTCGCGATCGGGGTGCTCGACCCGCTCGAGCGCGAGCACCACCTCGGCGGTGTCGTCGATGTCCGGGTAGTTGACGTTGGCGAACTCGAACGCCCAGCCGCCCGGTTCCAACTGCGGCCGCTTGATCGCCCAGTCACCTCGGGCGAGGATCTGTTCATCGAGCAGCCAGTCTGCGGCGCGCAGGATCGCTGGGTGGTCGCCGACCACGCCGGCATCGCTCAGCGCGATCACCGCCAGCGCGGTGTCCCACACGGGCGACTGGCACGCCTCGAGGCGGCGGAACCCCTCGTGCTTGCCGCCCGCTCGGCTTCCGGCCTCGCCTTCTTGGGCGGCGCACGAGTCATCCGGCTCCTCGATCGTGAACGACTCGAGCCCGTCCAGGCCGCGGCGCATCACCGGGTGGTCGAGCGGATAGCCGCGCAGGTGAAGCGCGATCAGCGAGTACACCCACGGCGGCTGGATCCCGCCCCATGAGCCGTCGGCCTCCTGGCGGTCGACGATCCAGCGCTCGGCGCGGTCGAGCGCGAGCTCCCGCAGCCTGCGCAGCGGACGCCGCTGGTACAGGTGAAGCACGCGGTCGAGCGCCACCAGCCCGCGGCCGGTGGCGGAGGCAGGGCTCGGCGGAGTCCACGGCTCGGCGCCTTTCAGCTCATCGACCGTGAACGGCAGCGACCGCTCCGGGCGGTAGGAGAGGACCACGCTCAGCGCGACCACCGTCTGGCGCGCCCAGCATGCGAAGTCGTACGGGTTGAGCGGCACCCACGAGGGCAGCAGCGTCATCTCGGCGGGCAGCGCCGGCACCTGCTCCCACCGCCACGCGCCGAACAGCGCCAGCCAGATGTGCGTGAACACCCGCGCCTTCTCGAGTCCGCCGGCCGCGCGTGCGAACCCGGCCGCCTCCCGCATGTGGTCGGCCCCCGGCTCGTCGCCGGACAGGCGCAAGGCCACGTAGGCCTCGATCGTCGTCGAGAGGTCCCCGGGCCCTCCCCGGAACTTGCTCCACGAGCCGTCCGCGTTCTGCTGGGCGCGGATCCAGGCGGCGGAGCGCGCCGTGGCGTCCGGCTCGCGGATTCCGAGGAACTCCCGCAGCAGGAGATCCTCCGCGTCCATCGTCACGTTCGTCTCGAGCTCACCCTTCCACCACCCCCCGGGGTGCTGGAGCGAAAGCAGATGGTCACGCGCGCGCAGGGCAGCGTCCTCCGCGCTGGCCTGGATCACCGGGACCGTGGTGGTCACGCATTGGTAGTAGCTGTCCGAACATGAGAGGACGCTGAGAGAGCCGGGGCAGTGTCGCCGTCAGGGACACTTGCGTCCGCCAGTCGGGCTTGCGCGTCGCCTGGGAGCAGCCGTGGACGTACGCCGCGGCGATCGACAGCCGCGCCGGCGATCGACAGCCGCGCCGCGGCGATCACCAGCTCGGCGAGGGCCGAACGATGGCGATTCCGGTCTCGATGCGTTGCCCGAAACGCCTAAGTTCGTGGCCAGGAGCGGCGACGGCGCCGCCAGGAGCGCCAACGGCACCAGCAGGGCCGCGCGGCGGTGCAGCAAAAGGGGCGCCCGCCGTGAGCGGACGCCCCTTCGCAGGACGGCTGGTCTAAGCGGCTACCGAGGACGGGACCTCGAGCAGGATCTCCCCGTCCTCGCCCTCGCGGGCGATCACGCGGTTCCCCTCAGCGATCTCGCCGCCCAGGATCGCGCGGGTCAGCTCCTTCTCGAGCGTCCGGCGGATATGGCGCTTCAGGGGCCGCGCGCCGAACTCGGCGTCGAAGCCCTCGCGGGCAAGCCGGGCGATCAGCGCCGGCTCGACCACGAGCTCCGCGCCGCGCTCCTCGCGCAGACGGTCCGCGATCCGCTCGCAGAGCAGCTCTGCGATCTGCGTGACCTGCTCCTCGGTCAGCGGCTCGAACACCACGACCTCATCGATCCGGTTCAGGAACTCCGGCAGGAACGCGCGCTTGGCGGCCTCGAGCATCCGCTCGTCGGCCGGTGCGGCTTCGCCACCGGTGAACCCGATCGCCCGCTTCGCGCGACCGGCGCCGAGGTTCGAGGTCATCACCACGACGGTGTTGGTGAAGTCGACCGTGCGGCCCTCGCCGTCGGTCAGCCGACCGTCGTCGAGCACCTGGAGCAGCACATTCCAGACCTCGGGATGCGCTTTCTCGATCTCGTCGAGCAGCACCACCGAGTACGGCCGCCGGCGGACGGGCTCGGTCAGCTGACCGCCCTCGCCGTAGCCGACGTACCCAGGCGGTGAGCCGATCAGCCGCGCGACCGTGTGCGGCTCGCGGTACTCGGACATGTCGATCCGCACGAGCGCCTTCTCGGTCGCGAACAGCCGCTCCGCCAGCGCCTTCACGAGCTCGGTCTTACCGACGCCCGTCGGGCCCATGAACAGGAAGCTGCCCAACGGCCGGTCGGGCTCGGCGAGCCCGGCGCGTGCGTGCCGGACGGTCTCCGCCACGGCTGAGACCGCGCGGTCCTGTCCGATCACGCGCCCGTGGAGGTCGTCCTCGAGCGTCTCCAGGCGCTCGAGCTCGGCTGCCACGAGCTCGCCAACCGGAATCCCGGTGCGTGCGGCGACGACGGCGGCCACCTCCTGCTCGCCGACGAATTCGCCGGCATTCTCCAGCTCGGGCAGCTCCGCGAGGCGCGACTCGAGCTCCTCGATCCGCTGCTTCAGCTTCCCGGCCTCCTCGTACTCCTCGGCGTCGACGGCCGCCTGCTTCTCGGCCGCCAGGTGCTCGAGCTCGGACGGCAGCTTGCCGCTGTCGGTGCCGGAGCGCCGCAGCCGCAGACGCGCCGCGGCCTGGTCGACCAGGTCGATCGCCTTGTCGGGCAGGCGGTACTCGCTGATGTAGCGGTCCGACAGCCGCGCGGCTGCCGCGAGCGCCTCCTCAGCGATCGCCACCTCGTGATGCTGCTCGTACTGGGCGCGCAGCCCGCGCAGGATCTCGATCGTCTCCTCGACCGACGGCTCCTCGACCATCACCGGCGAGAAACGACGCGCCAGGGCGCCGTCACGCTCGATCTTGCGGTACTCGGAGAGCGTCGTCGCGCCGATCATCCGCAGGCTTCCGCGGGCGAGCATCGGCTTCAGCATGTTGGCCGCGTCCATCGCGCCTTCGGCCGCGCCCGCGCCGAGCACGGTGTGCAGCTCGTCGACGAACAGAATCACGCTGCCGTTCGACGCCTCGACCTCGTCGAGCAGCGCCTTGAGCCGCTGCTCGAAGGCGCCGCGGAACTGGGTGCCCGCGACCATGCCCGCGAGGTCCAGCGCGACCACGCGCACGCCGCGGAGCGGCTCGGGCACGTTCCCCTGCGCGATCCGGAGGGCGAGGCCTTCCGCGATCGCGGTCTTGCCGACTCCGGCCTCGCCGATCAGCGCAGCGTTGTTCTTGCGCCGACGGCTGAGCGCCTCCACGACCTGCTCGATCTCGGCCTCGCGGCCGATCACCGGGTCGATCCGCCCCTCACGGGCCTCGCCCGTCAGGTCGCGGCCGAACCGGTCGAGCGCCGGGGTCGAGGAGCGCTGCCGCGCAGGCGTGCGCTGGCGCACCGCCGGACCACCCGGCGAATCCGGGAACCCAGTCCCGATGACGCCGCCGACCGGCCCGCCAGGCAGCCCGCCCTGCTGCGCCATCGCCTCGCGCGCGCAGCGCTCACAAACGGCGCCCTCGCGCCGCTCGCCGCCGGCGACGAACACCGCCCCGGCGACAGCCGGGCGCTCGCCGCAGACGTCGCAGATGCGTGCGTTCTGGTTGTTCTGGTTGTCAAATTCCACGCTTCAAATCCTTCCGATCTGGCTTCAGATCTAAGTCGTTGTGACTGAGATTTTAGCGGCGGATCGGATCGGGTGGCGGCCGCGAGAAGCGCGGGGTGCGGCCGGGAACGGCGGCGAACACCCGCGGCGGCCTCGGACACGTTCTCAGGGGCTGAAACCGGGCGCGCTGAACGGCCAGGCGGTGCTCACCCACGCGGGGATGAACCGGTCGAGCTCCCTCTCATTCCCGGTCGTTGCCCACCTGGCCCCGAGCGGAAGAGGATCAGGCGGTTCGGATAACCGCTCCAGGGTATGCCGGGCGCCCGTATTGGCGCAGCGGTCCCGGTAAGGCAGCTTCCGCTGCATCAACGCACTCTCGCTAAGGACGCCACAATGACCGCTCGCCGACTCACCCTTGCCGTCGTCTGCGTCGCCACCGCGATGCTCATGCTCGACATCGCCGTGGTCAACACGGCGCTGCCCGACATCGGCCGCGACCTCCACACCGGTCTCGACGGGCTGCAGTGGGTCGTCGACGCGTACACACTCGCGCTCGCCGCAGTCGTGCTGAGCGCGGGATCGCTGGCCGACCGGCTCGGCCGCCGCAGGCTGTTCTCGATCGGGCTCGGCTTGTTCACCGCCGCCTCGCTCGCGTGCGCGCTGGCGGGGACCATCGGGCTACTC
>Ga0187776_10000386_pt1 | contig 21384 bp, 21 predicted proteins | sample 0216_BV02_MP12_2_FD_132426 | JGI IMG/M metagenome (GOLD analysis project Ga0187776, IMG submission 132426) | Tropical peat soil microbial communities from peatlands in Department of Meta, Colombia - 0216_BV02_MP12_20_MG | ecosystem: Environmental > Terrestrial > Soil > Wetlands > Peat | place...
AGCCCCTTGCCGTACGGGGCGAAACTCCACTGCGGGTGCTGGCGGCGGATTGCGGCCGCGTCCCCCTCCGTGAGCTGCGGCCCTACCGGCTTGCTTGGTTCGACAAACCCGGGATCTGCCGGATCCACCGCGACCCAGGAAAGGACCGGCTCCATAGGCGGCAGGCCCCGGAGGCTGTTTTCCAGGATCAGCTCCTCGTACGCTCTGGTGATGGCGGAGCTGATCTGGGGCGTGGTGATCAGGGTGACAACCCCGAAGGGAGTCCGGGGGTGCATGCGCTCGTAGACCAGCCCGGCCTGGGGGCCGTTACCGTGGGTGAGAACCGCCCGGAATCGGGTGAGGAGGGGCAGCAAGTTCCAGAGGGTCCGTTTCGTGTGGACGAGCTGAGCGGTAAAGGACATCTCCGCCCCGGGCTCGGATGGGCAGATGCCGTTGCCGCCGATCGCCACGACGATGACTGGTTTGCTCCCCATGGTCCGGATGGCGTCTTTGTACGGTTGTGAATCTCTCTTTTTTAGTATAGCTTAACGGGGCACAAAGTTTGCACGAAAAACGTCAACTGCTGTACGTTATCCTCCTCCAGACGGGATTTCGCTGCCGTGTCTGAGGTTGATTGCGGCTTCGCGGGAGTGCGGCTGCGGTGGCGTTTCAGGGCGATCTCAAATCACTGACTCTTGCGACCGTCCTCCAGATTCTTTCCACGGAGGGAAAGACGGGAGTGTTGGAAATCTCCCGAGGACAGGCGAAGAGTGGCATCTACTTCAAGCGGGGAAAGATCGTCGCAGCGAGCACCGGCCACAAGGAGTTCCGCATCGGGCAGATCCTCTGCGAGCGGGGCCTCATATCCCGAGAAACGCTCCGCGACGTCCTCGTGAAGGCGAGGAATTTGAAGAAGCCGGTGGGCGAGGTCGTTGTCTCCCTCGGCTACGTGAGCCCCGTGGCCTTGAAAGAGATTGTCCGGCGCCTGGTCCGTGAGGCGGTGCTGGACGTGTTTCTCTGGGAGGAGGGGACCTTCGTCTTCCGGGAATCTGAGGTCGCCTTCGACGACAGCCTGACCGAAGAGATCAATACCATGGAGATCATCTTGGAGGCGGCGCGCCGAATCGACGAGTGGGCGGTGATGAAAAAGGTCATCCCCAGCGACACGGTGGTGTTCCAGGTGGGCGACCTGGCAAAGCAACAGGGGAAGACGATAACCCTTCAAACCGAGGAGCTCCGGCTCATCTCCATGCTCGACGGCTCCAAGAGCGTGCGGGACTTGGTGAGGGAGAGCGGCGCAGAGGAGTTTGAAGTCTACAAGACGCTCTACGCCATGGCGACCTCGAGAGTGATCCAGGCCATCGATGGCCCTGCTCGCCCCAGAGGAATGGCCGATGCCGACGAGATCGCCGCCTTGGTCCAGGTGTATCATGACGTGGTGGTCACTATCAGCAAGCATCTGGAGGAGCAACTCGGCAAGGAGTTTTGCACCAAGCTGTTTACCACCTGCAAGGCTACACTCCCGCCGACAGGGCAGCAAATCCTCGCCGGCTACAAGGTGAACAAGAGTGCGGAGCAGAACGTGAAAGAGACCTTTGGCGTGGCGGCCAGATCTCAGCAAGGCGAGGCCGCGCTCGCCGCAGTCGGCGACGCGTTCAACCAGCTCATCAGCCTGCTCCTGCGGTGGGAGGCCGATATCCTTGGGAGCAAGCAGACTTCGCACACCCTCGGCCGCATCCACCAGCTCCTCGAGGTGGTGGAAAAGTACCGGACGGGTGAAGCGAAAAGCAACCTCATCCAGGGGATCAGAGAAACCATCGCTCAGGTGGCGGCGGTTCTGGACAAGTGACGGCGGCCTCCGACACAATCACCTGAGTTCAGTCCCTGCCGCTCCGCATCCCGCCCTTGCAGTTTCTTCGTGCCCCCGATAGCATGAAAAACAGGCAAATAGTGCGAGCCTCACGCCATGCCGAGTGTCATATCCACATACCGGGTTGGGGATATCCCCGAGGCCCTGGATGCCGCTCTGAGAGATCCGGTCACCTACCCTCACCCCGTGGACCAGGTCCAGGTGGAGGAGACCCACATCTCCAAGGTCTTCCTGACCGGGTCCTTCGTCTACAAGGTGAAGAAGCCCGTCAACTTCGGGTTCCTTAATTTCTCCACCCCGGAACAGCGTCGCCACTGGTGCGAGCAGGAAGTCCTCCTGAACCAGAGGCTCAGCCACGGTGTCTACCTGGAAGTGGTGCGTATCACGAGAGAGCCGGCGGGGTTCGCCCTCAACGGGAGCGGCGAGCCCGTGGAATATGCCGTGAAGATGCGGCAGCTCCCTCGGGAGAGGCAGATGCTGGAACTGCTCCGGCGGGAGGGTCTCACCCTGGCTATGATCGATGACCTGGCGCGGGTTCTGGCCGGGTTTTTCTCCTCCGCCCGCAGTGGGCCCGTTATCGATCGCATGGGATCGGTGGCAGTGATCCAGGCCAACATCGAGGAGAACTTCTCCCAGACGGAGCCTTTCGTCGGCGATCTCCTGGACCGGGAAAAGTTCCTCTTCGTTCGTAAGACCGTAGCGGACTTCCTGCGGCGGCACGGCGACCTCTTCCAGCGACGGGTCGAGACCGGTCGCATCCGTGACGGCCATGGAGATCTTCGCCTGGACCACATCTACTTCGAGGACGGGATCCAGGTCATCGACTGCGTGGAGTTCAACGAACGCTTTCGCCAGGAAGACGTCACCTCCGATCTCGCGTTCCTCGCCATGGATCTGGACTCCCGCGGCTGCGGGCACCTCGGCTGGCGCCTGGTGAAGACCTACGCGGAGGCTGCCGGTGATCCTGAGGTCTACATCCTGCTTGACTTTTACAAGTGCTATCGTGCCAACGTCCGCTGCAAGGTGGATTGTCTGCGCCTTGCCGAGGGGGGACTGCGAGACAAAGAGGGGAGGGAGGTCCGAAGGCGAGCGAGACGCTACTTCCAGCTCGCGGCCGGTTACGCCGCCGCCTTCAGCCGACAGACGCTCTGGGCGGTCTGCGGCTTGAGCGGAAGCGGCAAGAGCACCATCGCCGATGAAATGGCGACGCGACTGGGCGCCGCGGCGCACCGCTCCGATGTGGTACGGAAGAGACTCTTCGGCATCGCCCCCCACCAGCCCGCACCGGCCGGCTTCGGCGAGGGCATCTACACCGCGGCTGCAACCGCCAAGACCTACGAGATCCTGCTCCACGGGGTTCGGGAAGAATTGGGCCGCGGGAACTCAACCATTGCGGATGCCACCTTCGGCAAGCGCGGGTACCGGGATCATCTCCGGCAGATCGCCGGAGAGCTCGGGGCGAACGTCATCTTTGTGGAGTGCGCCTCGCCGGAACCGATCCTGCGCCAGAGGCTTGCGGACCGGCGGGAGAGGGGTCTCGTCACGGACGCCCGGCTCCGCCATTTCGAGGCCCAGTGCCGGGCCTTCGAGCCCATGGACGAGCTGCCCGAGAGTATGCACATCAGGGTCAAGACCGACGCTCCCCTGGCGGAGAGCCTGCTCGTTGTCTTCTCAGAGACCTATCTCCGCCAGATCCGGCAGGCCAGGCAGGCACGACGGGCCAACCGCACCGCTGCCTCTTGCCAGAGGGGGCTCTAGGGATCCGATTAGCCGCAGCTCGTGCACATCGGGCGTTGCGGGCCTGGGGCGGGCGTTGTAGCCGTCCGGCTCTGAACCGCAAAGGTTGACATGAGCTTCTTCACCTCGCCCTGGCAGAGGGGGCAGTTCACCTGGGTGTTCTGGTTGATCACCAGCCGGTCGAAGGTGTAGCTGCAGTGTTGACAGTTATATTCGAAGATCGGCATGGATTTCCTCCCTGTGCAGTAGAATTTACAGTGAAAATATAAGACTATGGGATTGCCGGGGCAAGGGGGGAGGGAAAGCCTAGCGCATGGAGCATAGAGCAAGGGGCATGGGGGCAAACAGACAGCAGGCAGATATAGGGTGGGCATCGCCCACCACGTTGCAGGACGGAAGACGGAGGACGGCTGGCAGGAAGCAGGGGCGCGAGGCGCAAGGCGTAAGCAGTGGGAGGGAGAAGAAGGACAAGGGAAACGTGAGGGGGGCCGCGAGATCGACCCCAATGGACTGAGGAGATACTCATCATGAAAATCGCGACCTGGAACGTCAACTCCATTCGGGTGCGCCTTGAAACGGTTCGGGACTGGATGGCAAGGCTCCGGCCTGATGTCCTTTGTCTCCAGGAGATCAAGGCTACGGACGACCAGTTTCCGGCCTCGGCCTTCGAGGAGTTGGGATACCAGGTAGCAGTGAGCGGCGAGAAGACCTATAACGGTGTTGCCATTGTCGCCCGGAGCGAACTCAGCTCCGTGCTCATCGGATTCCCGGACTATGATGCCGCAGGGCAGAGGCGCATCATCGCCGCCACCGTGGGTAGGATCAGGGTGGTGAACGCTTACATCCCCAACGGGTACCAGCCGGATTCACTCAAGTTTGCCTACAAGCTGGAGTTCATCAGGGAGCTTCGCCGATACCTCGAGAACCTCCACACCCCGACGGAGCCCATCATCCTCGTGGGCGACTTCAACATCGCACCCGAAGCACGCGACGTCTATGACCCCGACGCCATGGATGGTCAGATCGGCTACCACCCGGCCGAGCGAACGGCGCTGGCTGAACTCAAGGCGTGGGGATTCGAGGACGTGTTCCGCCGGCACCACGACGAGGCAGGGCTTTTCAGTTGGTGGGACTACCGCGCCGGTGCGTTCCGAAGAAACATGGGTCTCCGCATCGACCACGTCTGGGCCACAACGCGCGTCGCAGAATTGAGCAGCGAATGCAGTATGGACCGGGAGATGCGGGCCTTGCCCCAGCCGTCGGACCACATCCCGGTGTGGGCTACGTTCGCCTCCGAGCCGGGTCGCGCCACGTAAGTATCAGGCCAGCCCACACAGCAGAGCGCCTGCGTGCTCCCCGCCAGCACGCGACAGGCGGGGTTCCGGCCATGAGCCTCTCGGAGTTTGCCCCGTCTATCGGCGGGGCCGCCCCGGGAGTTTATCCCGTAGCAGGCGGGACCCCCAGGGGCTCCCCAACCAATAATGGAGGCGGTTAAAAGAGGAACCCTTGACCGGCGCTTCCAATGACTTGCGAGGAGAATCTTATCATTACTATGGCTGTCCCCATTTCCACGTTCTGATCAGCTGCGAGGACTAAAGCGCCGTAGGAACCGATGTCCCCTTTTCGCGCTATCGAATTGTGGTGGGACTGTAGCGAGTCGAGAGAAAAAGTGCGGTTCGGCCCCGATCGGGGCACAAGCGGGATGCCCTATGCTTGAATCTCCAAGCTCGGATCAAAGCTTCTTAGCGCGCGCAGAAACTGCACAGCTATGGCATTTCTGTCCGCATCAAGCCTTCTCACCCCTCCCGTGCCTCCAAGAATCACGGTCGTCAGTTGTTGCCCAGTGAAAGCTGGCGGGAGGAAGAATCTCAACTCAGCTAGCTCACCGGGAGTGAACTTGTGCCACTGAGGGGTGAGGATCAGAGATCCGCTTTGCGATATGTCGTGGGTGACCCCTTCGATCTCCGAAGCCTGGCCTGGCTTCCTGATGTTTACTTTGAAAGTTTCGGGCAGCCTTGGATACTCACGCCTGTCGAAAGGATGACCCACAGATCACCTCTTCGCTGCAAGCCGAGACATATCCTGGTGCCTTGGAGCACCATTTACACCAACCGGTAACAGAAAAGCAACAGTATAGTAACTGCCATTCCAACTTTTCCCCTTTACAAGAAGAAGGGAGTGTAATACCGTACTGATCGTGGGTACTTTAGTACCCTTCCGTCCAGGGGCCGTCTAACGTATCCTTTGATCGTTTCGAGGTCTTAGCTAAGGAGAATCTCAAACACTTAGTTAGAGTCCTCTTGTGGGAGTTTCAGGCCATGAAGCGGCATCTCTGGGAGAGGTGTCCCTACTATCCCGACGGGCGTTGCCCGAACCGTTCGCTGGTAGATAGGGCGTATCTGATTCCACAGATTCTTTCTCCTTCCGAACTTGCTGCAATCGAGACTGCCTGTGCCAACTGCGAGATTTGCCGTCAAGACCGGAGGAAGCATCGGCGGGTCCAGAGGCCTCTAGAGGCAGTGATTCTGGATAAGCAGTCGGGAGAAGAACTGCACGGCACAACTTTGAACGTGAGTGAACGGGGCGCCCTAATCGAGATTGGGGACTGTCATCCTTTTCAGGTGAACCGAGAGATTGAACTGCGGCTCTGTGAATCAAGCGGTTCTTGCCAGTCGTCACGAGCGGTCATAAAGCGGGTTGAGCGTACAAGAGGCGCTATTTCGGTCTTCCTCTGGGGTAAGTTGCGGAGGCGGGACGGAGTAAGCGAGAGTCCCATCTCGCGCCGACCGAGAATGTCAGCCATGTGAAGTATGTCGTCCCGGGCTCCATGTCCTTCGTGAACCTGCAGAGCTCCGGCGCTCCTCCCATGACCTGGGGAGCCCTTTCACGAGGCGCGGCCCCCAGGGACCATGCCACTTAAGGGTATCAGCCTCAATCTTTTGCCAATCTTCGGAGACTTTACCTAGAATCACTCTCCCCTTTCGTTTCCTCCGGCAAGGTTCCGCCCCGGCCAATCCTTTGACCGATCCCAATATTTTGTGGTATTTTTAATTTGTTGACCCCCGCGCGGCCGATGCTAGGTGAACATTCCTACTGGCCGGCTCGGAGTTTAGCTTACTCATCAGGTACGAAATTTAACCCGGCAGTCGCGCTCGTCGTGTCACCCCTCCCAACTGATACTACGCAGGCACGGACCTCAGGAGTCTTGTATGGAAGCCATCAGACACGCAGTTAAGGTGACAAGAAAGTGAGGAGAAGCGCATGTCCGACTTAGAGGATCCAAGGGTTTTCTTTGCTGCGGAGCGCACCCTACTCGCTTGGAATAGGACGAGCCTTTCATTGATGGCCTTTGGCTTCGTTATTGAACGATTTGGCCTCTTTATACATATTCTGCTTCCCAATCGGCCCCAACATCTCCAACGAGGCGTCTCATTTTGGGTTGGAATTGTATTTGTTTCTTTGGGTGCGTGCGTTGCGGCCTTTGCGATTTACCAGTATCGAACGGTGCTGAAGACTTTAAAGCCGAGCGAAATCCCAGAAGGCTATCCAATAAATCTTGGGGTGTTTGCCAATGCGGTCGTGGCTGTTCTGGGAAGCGCCTTGACAGTCTATTTCTTTTTCGGTCCGTAGTACCGAACCCCCCACAAACCGTGGGACAAATGATCGAATCAAATACCTCACACGCGGTGGGACGACTTGGGCGCGCCGCTCTGCGCCGCGAAGGCGACGAGCGGATTCTTGGGGATAGCGATTTTGTGGGCAGGGTCCTGGAGGCGCGCGGAGAGAACCTGGAGCGCCGGCCACCGTCTCGAAGCCAACGGTTATGGCCCTAGCCCGGAAACGTAAGGAGGTCCGAGATGAGCAGAACGACCAGAACCGGAAAAGGTACGCTTTCAGGAATTCTTCTACTCCTCATCGCAGTCTTCGGCATAGTTTTGTCCGGCCGTGTGCTTCTGGCAGCCAGCATTGACGAAGAGTTGATGACCAAAGCCAAGGCGGTTTTCGGTCCACTCCCCTCCTCAATGCCTTCTGAGGACAACCCCATCACCCCTGAGAAGGTCAAACTGGGGAACGCCCTTTTCTGGGAGACCCGCGTCTCCGTGGACGGCACCGTAAGTTGCGTCAAGTGCCACCCCATCGGCCTGTATGCTGCCGACGGGCTCAAGAAGGCGATCGGAAACCACTGCAAGGAAAACCCGAGGAACTCGCCCACCATCTTGAACGCAGCGTCCCAGATCTCGGAGCACTGGATCGGCAACCGGACGAGCGTGGAAGACCAGGCGAAGCAGGCTCTCATCGGTCCTCCTTCTTTCGGCATGCCGTCCTATGAGGCCGCGGAGAAAGTGCTCAAAGGACTCAAGGGATACGTTGCCATGTTCAAGGCTGCCTTTCCTGGAGATAAGGACCCCGTGACGGCAGATAATTTCGCAAAGGCCATCGGCGCCTTCGAACGTACGCTCGTCACGCCGGCGCCTTTCGATGAGTTCATGAAAGGCAATGCGGCGGCCCTCTCCAACCAGCAGAAGCGTGGCTTTCAGAGCTTCATGGAGGCCGGGTGCACTGCCTGCCACATGAGTCCCTACTTGGGCGGCCAGATGTACCAGAAGTTCGGCGTGTATGCGCCGTACTGGACCTACACGAAGAGCCAGCCGGTGGACGAGGGAAGGTCTGCGGTCACGAACAACCCGGCAGACAAGTATCTGTTCAAGGTGCCCGTGCTCAGGAACGTGGCGGAAACCTCTCCCTATTTTCACGATGGGTCCGTGGACCGGCTTGAAGACGCAGTTGTGATTATGGCCAAGGTCCAACTCATGAAGGACCTGACCAAAGAGCAGGCCAACGACATTGTCACGTTCCTCGGCGCGCTCACCGGAACGATCCCCGAGGGAGCAGCCAGGGTCCCCCTCCTCCCTCCATCGGAGTGATTGGTTTCTCTCTGCTGGAGAGAGAATTGTTGGGCATGCACTTCGGCCAAGCGGCGAGATGAGGGAACGCGATCGCACCTGGGGCAAGAAGTCCCTATATGAGGAGGCGCTCTTCCCATGGCATCGCTCAAGATCGACTCCAACACAGCGGCCCTCGTCCTGATCGATCTGCAGAAAGACATCACCGCGAGACCAACCGCCCCGCTGAGGGACAGGGCAGCCGCCCCGTTTGGCCACTCGTAAAAAGATTTCGGACAGGATGAAGCGACAGAACCCTTAGAAGAAGCTGGGCCGAATCAAATTCTACGCAGACGAAAATGTGGACCTGCGGCTTATCCGGCATCTGCGTGACCGGTACAAGGTAAACATCGTTGCGGCCGTCGAGGAGAATCTTGTAGGCCGCGATGATGCGTTCCATTAGCAAGAAGCGAAGCGGCGCCGCCGATGCCTTCTCACAAACGACAGAGACTTCTTGGTTCATCAGCGCTTTCCGTTCGATCAAACAAATGGTATCCTGATTTTGAACCCTCCCCATAAATCTCCCGGCTTGGACTGGGCATCACTGTGGCTTAAAGACCACGTAGTACCGAGTGGGGCGGAGATCGCAGGGACCAAGATCCTTGTCTGCGCTGAGACAGCCGAAATCTACTGGCACGATGAGACCAGCAAGATTCGAAAGCAGATCCTTCGACTGCCTGGGGAATCCGCAAGAAAGTAGGCGCGGCGAAAGGGAATATTTTACTCTTTGAGGGCCTAACCCGGCGCTTTAGGCCGATCGCTTAACAGCGACGGCTGAGCTTGATTGCGTCGTATCGTTATTAGCCACAGTCGGCGTGGCTCTCCTCCGAGTTTAACTATCATGTTTCCCTTACTTCTCTGGCTGCTCACGGACCCCCAAGGTGGTAGGGTGATTCCGCTCCCTTTGATCGCTTTCAAGATTTTGTGGTAGCCTGGAGGCACCGAAACCGAAGCCCGTGATGACAAGTGAACATCCCTATTGGCTGGCTCGGGGTTTAGCTTCCTCATCATTCTCTAGGGAATTAAGGAAGGGCACGATGAAGAATTCAATAAAAGGAGCAGTTTTGTCAGCTTTGGTATTTCCAGGCCTCGGTCAGATTGTTCTAAAGCATTACAAACGGGGTATTGCTTTGGCACTTACGGTCCTACTCAGCTTGGTGGTTGTTGCAGTGAAAGCGCTTCGACAAGCATTTGCCATCCTCGAAAAGATTGAGGCACAGGGTCGGATCATAGATATGAGTACGATTTCAAGAGCCGCGGCCGAGGCATCCACGACGTCTGACAACCTTGTATACAATCTCGGGTTGTTGCTGATAATCTTGCTCTGGGTTATTGGGATTGTTGACGCTTACAGACTCGGAAGGGGGAAGGACTTGGAGGAACACCCAACCAGTGAGGGTTCAAATAGCACAGGCAGTTAGTCACGCAATGCTTGTAGAGACTGCGGTAGTCAAAGAATAAAGGTATCCAGGTAATGAAGGGAATAGGTTTTCGTCAGGCCGCTCCGACGATGCCCCACCAAGGGGGTGGCCCGAGTTTTGGGTCGGCTTTGGTGCCGCAAGAACTCTTGCTTCGCAAGGGAGAAAGATGAATCGGGAGGAGAAAAGATGCAAGCGCGTGGGCCACTCATGATAGAGCACCGCCTCATCGAGCGCATGCTCGCGGTAATCCGCCAAAGGCTGTTCGCGATCAAGGCAAGGAATGTAGTCGATCCACTTTTCATTGACATAGCTGTTGATTTCATCCGCACGTATGCCGACCGCACCCACCACGGGAAGGAGGAAGACCTCCTTTTCAGAGACCTGGAGACGCGGAATCTGTCAGACGCCGATCGACGGGTCATGAACGAACTTGTCGAAGAGCACGTTTTCGGGCGAAAGACCACAAGAGAACTGGTCGAGGCGAACACTCGATACCGAAACGGCGACGCGTCGACATTGGGCGTCATTGCGGTCAAACTGGAGACGCTGGTGGACTTCTACCCCAGACACATCGAGAAGGAAGACAAGGTGTTTTTTCCTGCCGCCCGGACATACTTCACCGAGGAGGAAGACCAAGCAATGCTTGCGGAGTTCTGGGAGTTCGATCAGAAGATGATCCACGAGAAGTACAAAGCGGTTGTCGCAACCCTGGAAGGCGTCTAATCATGCCCGAACCATGGTATTCAGGCCATTTTAGGCCGGTGCCTGAACAGTCTGATGCCGGGCTTTACGCATCATCGTTAAGAGCCAAACTCCCAGAGAACCGATAGTGAACTGTAGACAACGTGTTTCCGACGATTCGGTCGGCGCTTGATCAGCCACTACACGTGGTGGTTGGTAGCATGGGCTGCCTGAGCCACTCCGCTCTTACCTGTTTTGCCGCCCTGGCCTCCGCCTTCAACCTTTTCCATTCCTGGCAGATGGGCCGGTCCCAGTACCGGGTAAACACCCAGGCCCTGCCGGGTCAATTCGCCGTTCACAAATGACCTCACCTCTCTCAACCGCGTGTCCCACCCCCGCTGGGGAGGTTCTTGACACGTTACGGTAGTTGCGAATCGTAGCACTAAGCCTCCCGGAAAAAGACGAGGGTTCGGCCGCCTCTCCCGCGGGGCAGGTCCACGGGTATGAGTGAGCTAAGCTGGAGGCCGTGAGCTGAGGCCAGTTCGCGGAACCGCCGGTGATCTCTAGCGGTCGTGGGGCCGAGCATGGCGATGAGCGTGCATCCCGGGGAAAGGAGCTGAGATACCGCCTCGATGAGTGGTTCGAGTTGTCGGAAGGCCCGGGAGATAACTGCCGTGAAAGGCGGGTCTTGCGGCCGCAAGTCTTCGACGCGGCCGTGCACGACGGCGACCTCGCGGAGGCCTAGGGTGCGGATGATGTGCTTGAGGAAGGAAACCTTCCTCCGCGTGGAGTCCACCAGGCAGAGGCGAAGGTGAGGTGCGGCGATCTTGAGGGGAATACCGGGAAAGCCGGCTCCGGAGCCGACATCGAGGAGGTTTGTTGAGCAACCAAGGTAAGGGAGCGGCGTCAGCGAATCAACGAAATGCTTGATGATAATGTCAACAGGATCCGTGACGGCCGTGAGGTTGACCGTCCTGTTCCATTCCTTGAGTTCCTGGAGATACAGCCAGAAGTCCTCCGCCTGGGAGTCGCCGAGCTGGACTCCCACCTGCCGGGATGTCTCCTGGAGCAGGGTCATCAAGTCCCGCTTGTCCGGCCCGGTTGGCATCCTTCCCATCACCAGCCCGTGTAATTCGCAACCGCCCCTTCGTAGACCTCTCGACAAGGCGCGTGCTTCTCGTGCAGCTCATCGCGGTAGAAGCCGAACTGCAAGGCAATGGAGTCGATCGCATCCTCGTAAGAGACGCTGGGGTTGCAAAAGACGGCGTCTTCGATGGTATTGTAGATCAACTCCGCGGCTCCCTTGATCTGCTTCTCCGACCGGACCTACCTTCCGAGTTCATCCTAGATGAGATCGCCTGGTCCGTACCGACCGCTCGGGGCTCAGTAGATCACCGGCGCGACACGCGGGTCAAGGATAATGTGCGCCGTCTGCCCCGACCCGGATCTTGTCGCGGCCTTGATCCGCTTGGGGGGCAGAGAGTTTGTCGCGTACTGACATCCGCGTTGACAGGACTCTGGATTTGAGCCATTCTTGTGACCCTCCGACTTATTGTTCCCAATCTCCGTCCCGCTCCACGTGGGACGACGGCTAGGAGCCTAGTCCAGCCCCCGCGGCGGCGGGGCTGGAAGCAAAGCGAAGCGGGCAGCTCCAGCGATGTGAGCGTCCGCGAAGTAGGGAGCGCTCTTCGCGCGAGGTAATGATCATGAGTGACGCGACGTTACGAACCACCCCGGGAGTTCCGGAGAAAACGACGCTAGGCCTCGAGCAGTGCAGGGAGAAAGCTGTCACGGTCGGCTGGCCTTACACGCCCCATGTGATCATCTTTTGCAGCTCCGCCTGCATCATGGTGGTTGAGCTGGTTGCAGGTCGGCTCATTGCCCGCCATCTGGGGAGCTCGCTCTACACCTGGACTTCCATTATCGGCGTCGTCCTCGCGGGTATGAGCATCGGCAACTACATGGGCGGGCGAATGGCTGATCGGTGGAAGCCGGAACGGTCTCTTGGGTGGCTGTTCTTGCTCGCTTCCCTTTCCTGCGTGCTCTCTCTCGGCCTCAACAGTCTGGTCGCCGACAGCCAGCAAGGCTGGAAGATGCTCTTCCCACTCCGGGTCATTCTTTCGACCCTGGTGATTTTTCTAGTCCCCGCGCTGGTGCTGGGCATGATCTCGCCGGTGACGGCCAAGATGGCCCTGGATCGATCGACCACTGTCGGCAGCACCATCGGGTCGGTCTATGCCTGGGGCGCGGTGGGGAGCATTGTGGGCACTTTTGCCACCGGCTTCTTCCTTATCGCCGCCCTGGGATCCAAGGGGGTGGTGCTGCTCATCGCGGCAGGCCTGGGCTTGATCGGGCTCTGCCTTGGACCGTGGCGAATCGTCCATGCGGTCTGGGTAGCCGTCGTCATTTTCTTCCTGTGGCTTTCACAGACGAACTCGGCTGCCGCCTTCCAGGTTGCATGCCGCTACGGCATCCAGGAAGGGGAAAAGAGGAACAACTGGTTGGAGGACCGGCAGAGGTGGGAAGCGAACTGGGAGAAAGGGCATTTCATCCAGGATGGAAACTACCAGTACGTCAGGGTCTTCGATCAGAGCGTGTATGATGAGAATGTCGGGAGGGCTCGGCAAATCCGCGGGCTACAGCTTGACTACCTCATCCACGGCTACGTGGATGTCGCCGACCCGAGCTACCTCAAATATGCGTACGAAAAGGTATACGCGGACGTGGCGAAGCTTTTCGTGGGCGACAGGAAGGAGGTGACGGCGCTCTTCCTCGGAGGAGGCAGCTACACGTTTCCGCGCTGGGTCCAGTGGCGCTGGCCCAAGGCGATCTGCGATGTGGCGGAAATCGATCCTCTTGTGGTGGAGGCAAACCATGAAGCCCTCGGCCTGGACCGCGCGACTCCCATCCGGACCTACACCATGGATGCCAGGATGGCCCTGGATGAGCTGCCGCCGGAGCGACGCTACGACTTGATTCTTGGTGATGCCTTTACGGACCTTTCCGTACCCTCCCACCTGAGCACCGTGGAATTTCAGTGCAAACTCGCGGCGCGCCTCACTCCCCGTGGAGTGCTCATGCAAAATCTGATAGACGACCTCCGCAGCGGCGGCCTATTCCTCGGAGCCTACATGCTCACCCTGAAGGAGGTGTTCAAGCATGTGTACGTGATCACCACGGAGCGGGAGGGTGTGAGGAAGGGCCGGGACACCTTCGTGCTCGTGGCCTTCAACGCGGACCACCCGCTTCTCCTGGCAATACTGGAAAGATACGTGCCCGGGCATCGTGGAACGCTCGAGGGCTCGATTCTGAGCGAAGAGCAGTTGGCGGACCTGGCCAGACGCTGCGAGCACCGCATCCTAACCGACGACAACGCGCCCGTAGAGAACCTGCTGGAACCTGTAGTCCGCCACCGAGGCGAGACCTGACAACCGTCGAGCCCGGCATACCGTGTTGCGCGTACCATTCGCCCAGCGACCCATCAGACGACACGGAGCGTCTACACCAGTCCTATCAGCATGCGGGTGCCGACAAGGAGCAGGAGAAGGGCAAACACCCGCTTGAGCTTCGGAACTGGCAGGCGATGGGCGAGAAGGACGCCGAGGGGTGCAGTCAGGACGCTGGCGCAGACGATGCCGAGCAGTGCCGGCAAATAGACGTATCCTGCGGAATAGGCTGGAAGACTCGCTGCGTGCAACCCGTTCCAGATATACCCGACAGTCCCGGCTATGGCAATGGGGAAGCCGATGGCCGCAGAGGTGCCGATCGCTTGGTGCACGGAGATGTTGCACCACATCATGAACGGCACCGAGAGGGTTCCGCCCCCGATCCCTACCAGGCTCGAGACCCCACCGATGACATTCCCCACACCGAACATGGCGAGGCCTCCCGGGATCTGCCGTGAAGGCTTCGGCTGGCGGTTGCTTAGGAGTTGTAGCGCCACGTAATAGAGGAACAGGACAAAGAAGCCTTTGAGGAAGTTCGTTGACAGGCCGGAGGCGAGGCAAGAGCCGAGGAAGGTCCCGAGAAGAATGCCGAGAACTATGCGGCGGACAATCAACCACTGAACGGCTCCTCGCTTGTGGTGGGCAGAAAAGCTGGAAACGGCCGTGAACATAATGCTTGCCATGGAGGTCCCTAAGGCCAGGTGCATGATAAGGTCATAAGAGATGCCCTGCCGGGTGAAACAGTAGACGAGCATCGGGACGATCACCAGGCCGCCACCGATTCCGAGCAGCCCCGCCAGCACTCCCGCAACCGCCCCTACGGCGGAATACATCAAGAGAAGATTGAACACAGCGACTCCCTCCCGCGCACCCTCGACGTCGCTCCGCTCCAGGGCGTCGACAATTGCAATGTGGGTGCTCACGGAGGCCCTCCTTTGTCCGTATTTGGTAGGGCCAATACTCCCTAATGAAAATTGGTCCTACCATAGCGCCGGCTGGCGACCGATACAAGGGAAAAATGCGATGCCGGCGAGACCCAGCTTTAGCTTGACTATCTTCCCAAAATTTCATATAATTTTCATCAATTTGGGTTCGCGGCAACTCGCGGATGGACCGGTGATTCATTGGCGGTGCAGCGATTGGTTGAGTGGACGCTTCAGGGCTGCTGCTTCGTAACGTCCAGGGCCAAGCAAGTGAATCGGAGGTGAGTGCGAGAACCTGAATTTATGTTTTTCCTTTGAAGCGAGAAGGGAGGACGTGATGAAGAGACTGGTTTTGGCATGCGTCGCTGCTCTGCTTGTCACTATTTGCATGATAAGCACCGGTTTTGCTCAAACCATGGGTGTCGTTACGGGGGGGACGAAGGGAACATACTATCAGTTCGGATTGAATCTGGCACAACTGGTAAAATCACGAGGAATCAAGTTGAATGTATACGACTCAGCCGGCTCAGTACAGAATATCTGGGCGGTGTACAAGGCCCCCGGCGTCCAGCTTGGGGTAGTTCAGTCAGACGTGCTGGCCTTTGTCGCTAAAGTCCAGACCGATCCGGTTTTGCAAAGAATCGCAAACAAGATGAGAATGGTTTTTCCGTTGTATAACGAAGAGGTCCATGTGCTCGCGCGCCAGGGAATAACGGACTTCGACGATCTGGCCGACAAGAGAGTCGCTATTGGCCAGGACGGAAGCGGCACGTATCTCACGGCGAGACTGATGTTTGAAGTTTCCGACGTGAAGCCGAAGGAAATGGTTCCCATCGGCACCGACGAGGCCTTAGCCCAACTGAAGCAAAAGAAGATCGATGCCATGTTTTATGTCGCCGGGCTCCCGGTCAAGTTGTTTGCCGAAGACGTCACCGCCGAAGACGGGCTTACTTTCGTGCCCGTCACGAACAAGAGCGTCCTCGAATTTTATCCGAGCGTTCAGATTCCTCCGAACACTTATCGTTGGCAAGGTCAAGCCGTTGATACAATCGCGGTCAAAGCAGTCCTCGTTTCCTACGATTTCAGGGGAATCAACTGTGAATACGTCGGAAAGTTCGCCAGAACTCTCTACGACAACCTCGAATGGCTGAGAGCAAATGGCCATCCGAAATGGCAATCAGTAGATCTCAATGCCTCCGTTAAGGGATGGGAACAGTATGATTGCGTAAGGAAGTCCCTGCAAACGGCCCAACGCAGGGCGCCTGCGAAATCTCAGGAGGTCAATCCCGTCATGGATGCGATAAAGAAGATGTTCTCCGAGTAAGAGAATACAGCATAACGTTGACGTGGCCATTGATGGAACCGGACAATATTTCCTGGTTTCAGGGGTGGAGCGCGCCGGAAAGATATGTATCTTGCTCATTTCAATTTGCGAGAGAAGCCATTTAAGATCAGTACGGATCCAAGATTTCTTTGGCTTGAAGGGAAACACAAAGAGGCGCTTGCCACGGCGCGCTACGGCATTCTGTACAACGATGGCTATGTAGTGGTGACTGGTGATGTCGGGACGGGAAAGACGACACTGGCGACTGCCCTAATTAATGAGCTTGGTGATCAAGTCGTGGTAGTCAAGGTGCCTTATCCCGATGTCGGGACTCTGGAGTTTTTCAAATTGATCTCGGCGGCCTACGGAATTGCCGATGATTTTCACAGCAAGGGATCATTTCTGGTTCGTTTTGAGTCTTTTCTGCATAGCTGCTTTGCTAGAGGCAAAAAGGTTGTTCTTATCATCGATGAGGCGCAAACACTGAGTCATAAACACTTGGAAGAGCTGCTGCACCTGTCGAATATCGAACAGGACGGTACAAGACTCTTGAACATCGTCTTTGTCGGACAGAATGAATTTAATGATATTTTGACGGAAGAATCGAATAAAGCGTTAAGACAGAGAGTCGCTATCAATTGCAACCTCGGCCCGTTAACGGAGGATGAGACGACAGAGTACATTGTACACCGCCTCAGGGTGGCTCAATGTGAGAGAACTATTTTTAGTCCAGAGGCGATTAAGCATATCTTTCGTTTTTCCAAGGGAATTCCTCGCTTGATCAATATAGTCTGTGATCTTGCGCTGTTGATGACCTATTTCGAGGGTGGGGAAATAGTCGGGGCGAAAACCATTGCGTCGTGTGTGCAACGACTGTGTTTGCCCGGCGAACGGCCAGAATTCGCTTCGAATGAAGAGGATTTTTCGTCGGCCAGAGAAAGGAAGGCCGGGGATGAACCCGGTGAAGAGAGGGGCGAGGAGGTTAAGGCAGCGCGTGTCGAAGAGAGTCTACGAAAGCCCGCGCGGATGAGGCTCGCAGTTGGTGTCGCATTGGGTTTGCTGGTCTTCTTGTTCGGCCTTGTCTTCTTAGTGTATCGACACGCGAACACCCGTCAGATTTCGACATACCAAGAACCCAAAACGGAGGCGGCGCAAGAAAAGGGCGGAACGCAAACCGAAGCCGGGGCGCGTCAGGGGAAGGCCGTTCTTGGAGTCCGATCGGCAGTCAAGAAGGACCGGACGCTCGCAGGGGGGGCGGGCAGGGATTCTGCACGGTTCGCGGGGCAAGAGGCACCCGGTGCCGCGGAGAAGAGCGGAAAGGCCGAGGAGCCCGTGGTTCCGAGCGCGACCACGGGAAGCGAGAGGGTTGTGGCGCCGGCGACTTCAGCCGGGCCGACCGAGGAAGCTGCCTCTGATATCCCGCGTGAGAAAGGGGGTTCCTCCGCCGACGAGAAAGGCCGTGATGACAAAGGCAAGACCGTTCTGCGGGACAGACGGGAAAGACTTGCTCCAAGTGCAAGCTCCGGCGCTGAAGGCTTGCGCCAGGAAGCTTCAAGTGAGAAGGAACAAGGAATGGAGGCCGACAAGCTGATCGAATGGGTTCTAGAGAAGCGCTCGGAGAAGCAATGACCGGGTTTTTCACTGACAGGCTGTTGCCCGGGCGGACGAGAGGTGCTTGCTGGGGTGTGCGAATTTCGGTCCCCCGGCCCGGTCGCGGGGGGCGACCATTTTGTGCTCTGAGTAGTGGGGGAAGCGGTGTAAAATACCAAATTCGTAACGATGCGGGGGTCGGTCGGCGACGCGAGCGAGGGAGGCGTTGCGCTCGTCGCGATCCGGTGGGCTGGGACGGAGACCGGCCGACGGCTGCGTGTGCCGCATCCCCGTGTGGCCGCGTCGGTCAGTTCGCAACCTCCGACATGTCGGTGTTGCTCCGAACTCTCCTTTGAAGTTCGCCCCATTTGGGCGCATGGCGAGGTGACATGTACCTGTCTCACTACAATCTTCACCAGATGCCGTTTCAAATAAGCCCAGACCCGAGATTTCTCTGGCTCGGGGAGAAACACAAAGAAGCCCTCGCCGTGTTGAAATACGGGGTTCTGAACAATCAAGGTTTTCTGCTCCTCACGGGTGATGTAGGGACCGGCAAGACCACGCTGATCAATGCCCTCGTGAACAGCCTTGGCTCCGATACGTTCTTCATCAATGTCGCCGACCCTCGCATGGACAAGCTCGATTTCTTCAAGCTTGTGGTCAATTCATTTGGATTGGAGGCTCAGGTGACCACTAAGCTAGATTTTCTCACATCATTCAAACGTTTCCTACACAGAGCATACGACAACGAGAAGAAGGTATTATTGATCATTGACGAAGCGCAGAAATTGTCTTTTGACTCGCTTGAGGAGGTGCGACTGCTTTCGAACATCGAGAGACAAGATACCAAGCTGTTGAACGTATTTTTCATAGGACAGAGCGAATTCAACGATACTCTGGTACGGTCCGAATGCCGGGCTCTTAGACAACGCATAACGATCGTGCATAATATTGAGCCACTCGACGAGAAGGAAACTGCGGAGTATGTGAAATATCGTCTGCGTGTCGCCGGCGCTCAACGGGAGATCTTCACGGACAAGGCGCTCAAGGGGATACACGCATTTGCGAAGGGCTACCCCCGATTGATCAATACTATGTGTGATCGGGCCTTGTTGACCGGTTACCCCCGAGATCTTCAGACGATTGATCGAGACGTAATCCGTGAGTGCGCGAAAGAGCTCAAGCTGCCGGGAGAGATGAGGCAACGGCCGCCGAGCGGGGCGGAGCAAAGGGCGTGGTTCAGCCGGAGGCGGGTGACGAGAGCCGTCGCCTTCGCCGCACTCGTGGTGCTGGTCGCCCTTTCCGGCTACGTTTTCGCTTCCAGATTCCTTGCTGATTATGGGCCCAGCTTGAACAGGTACTACACCGCCCTCTTCGGTAGCGGTGATCAGACCACGCCTCCAAGAGTCTCGGGACGAATCGAAGCGGAACAGTCGGGTCCCTCCTCTCCTCCGGCACCTTTCCCGGGACAATCCTCACGTGCATCCGAAACCCGGCAAAGCTCGCCATCCCTCAGCCAAGAAAACCAGGCGCTGACAGCCAGAAACGCCGGTGTTCCCAAGACCTTGGAGCAGGGGAGGCCGTTCCATGAGTCGACACTGGTTATCCCCTTCGGGTACAATCTGAACGAACTCTCTCCCGAAACTCTGGCCAGGCTCGATGAACTCGCGGACTACATGCTGCGGCAGCTAGGCACCGAGGTAGTGATCAGAGGCTATACCGACGCCATGGGAAGTCCTGACTACAACAGGAACCTCTCAACCTTCAGGGCGAACGTGGTGAAAAGCTACTTGGTCGGGAGAGGGATAGACTCGAACAGGATGAAGGTTATTGGCATGGGCCATGCGGCCCCGCGGATGGCAAACACGACGGCCGAAGGAAGGGGTGCCAACCGCAGGGTCGAGATCGAACTCCTGGGCCGGAAACCCCAGGGTTGAGCTGCGAAGTGAAGGCGAGGAGTCTTCCCTCCTCACCTGCTGCGTGGCAAGGTCCGGGGGGCGAGAGTAAGAGGCTCGCGTTTCCCATGATCTGCCGCTCATCTGCTGCGATCCTTTCATGAACGATCCAAGGCATTTCACTGATCGCCGCCAAGCCTCGAGGGTGAATGCCGCCCTGCCGATCGTGCTGCACACCTCAAAGTGGAGTCTCGAGGCGGAGATTCGGGACATAGGTCCGGGTGGGGCCTTCATCCTGTGTAAGCAGAAGCCCGACCTGGACGAGACGATCTTGATTTCTTTCAAAGCCGAGCCTACCTGGGAACCGCCGGATTCGGCCGAGGAGCCGGTACGAATCAAGGCCAGAGTCGTGCGGACAACGGCCGAGGGCTTTGCGGTTCAGTTTGTGGAGCTGTCGGACGCGGAGCAAAGGTTCCTTTACCAGGTAGTCACGGACTCGTTTCGGGTGGAGTTTGGCGAGACGTTCGTGAGGAACGGAGCTTCCCGAGAGGAAGAAGAGGGGTAGCCGTAGGGTGGGCAATGCCCACCGCATCAGGGCGAGGCGGGGCAGGTTGCTGGAAAACTCAAGAGCCAGTTCTACCCTGCCAAGGGGCTGCCGCGAGATACGGTGAGACCAGGTAACCTGTTCGGCAAGGCTGCACACTCGTGAATACCGGAGGTCAGCTTGGTCCGCCCCCGCCTTCGCCTTCAGTCCCTGCTTTAGACCTTGCTCTACTTTTTTTCCCACCGCAGAAGCTCGGTCACCTTGCTCAAGGTGCTTCCCTCCTTGATCTCCTCCCGGATGCGGTTTTCCTTTTCGAGCACATCCATGCTTCGGTTGGCATACTCCACCGCCAGGGTGCGAGGCAAAACCACAACGCCGTCGCCATCTCCAAGCAACCAGTCTCCGGGCTGTACCCTCACATTGCCAATAACGACCGGCACACCGATTTCTCCAAACCCTTTGGGTTCTCCGGCATTGGGCATCACGTGCCTGCTGAAGGCCGGGAATTTCAAAGCAACGATTTCGTCGCTGTCCCTGATAGCGCCCTCGACGACCACCCCAGCCAGACCCTTCCGAACGGCAGAATGGGTGGCTAATTCCCCCCAGATGGCCGGGCCGACTCCGCCGCAGTCTACGACGATGACATCCCCGGGTTCGGCCACGTCGATGGCCTGAACCGGCTTGGCCCAATCCCCCGGATAGGTCCTCACGGTCACCGCACGGCCGACCATACGGATCCCTCGAAAAAGAGGCCTGATCCCTTGGAGAACCCCGCTTCGGTGCAGGGCATCGGATAGATTGGCCGATGATACCAACTGGAGGATTTCTCGAATCTCAGCTTCTCCTTTCCTTTTAAAAAGGGTGGTGCCGATGACCTCGCCCGTATCCATCCCCCGTCTGATGGCTCTGGCGGCCTGTTCGGGGTCGAGAGCCTTGGTAATGGCTCCACCCACAATGACGATGGCAGCACCGGCCTCCACGGCCCTGGCCGCGGTTTCCGAATTGATCCCGCCCGCCACTGCCACCGGGAT
>Ga0187776_10000387_pt1 | contig 21357 bp, 21 predicted proteins | sample 0216_BV02_MP12_2_FD_132426 | JGI IMG/M metagenome (GOLD analysis project Ga0187776, IMG submission 132426) | Tropical peat soil microbial communities from peatlands in Department of Meta, Colombia - 0216_BV02_MP12_20_MG | ecosystem: Environmental > Terrestrial > Soil > Wetlands > Peat | place...
AAGAAGGTTACCCGGGAGCTATGAAAGACAATCCGCCGCTCACCTACGCCGAGGTCGACCGCACCGTGCTCGACACCCTGAGCCCGCCTTCGGGCGGCTACTGGCTCCTGATCATGGCCCTGATCCTGGGGGTGCTCTTCGGCGCTGCCTGCTGGACGTACCAGATTTTTGTCGGTATCGGGGTCGGCGGGCAGAACGAGCCCGTCAATTGGGGTGTCTATCTCGTCAACTTCGTCTTCTGGGTCGGTATCGCCCACTCGGGAACCCTAATCTCCGCCATCCTCCATCTGTTCCGGGCGGGCTGGCGGAACCCTATCGCCCGAGCCGCAGAGACCATGACGGTGTTTGCCGTCATGATCGCCGGGCTCTTCCCCTTCATTCACCTGGGTCGGCTCTGGGTCGTCTATTACATACTCCCCTATCCAAACCAGCGCTACCTCTGGCCCAATTTCCAGTCACCCCTCGTCTTTGACATGGTGGCCATAAGCACCTATTTCACGGTGAGCAGCCTCTTCTGGTACACTGGAATGCTTCCCGACCTCGCCCGGGTGAGAGATGCGGCCGCGGGTCTACGCAAAAGGATCTTCACCCTCCTCTCCCTCGGCTGGACAGGCCACCACGACCAGTGGCGTCACTACACGAGGGGCTATCTCTTCTTCGCCGCCCTCGCCACCCCGCTCGTGGTCTCGGTTCACAGCGTCGTCTCCTGGGATTTCGCCCTCGGCATCATACCCGGCTGGCACAGTACCATCTTCGCCCCCTACTTCGTCGCCGGCGCCATTCACTCGGGACTCGCCATGGTGCTCACCCTCATGATTCCCCTCCGGAGAATCTTCAGGTGTGAGAAGCTGATCACCATCGACGTCCTGGAAAATGTGGCGAAGACCATCATCTTCACCGGGCTCATCGTGGGCTATGCCTACGCGGTCGAGTACTTCCTCGCCTGGTACAGCAATAACAGCGTGGAACAGGCGTCTTTCAGGTGGCGCGCCTTTGGCGATTACAGCCCGGAATTCTGGGTGATGGTGGTCTGTAACAGCATCGTCCCGCTGCTCTTCTTCCGGAAAAGGATACGAACCAACATCCTCTGGCTCTTTGGCATCTCCATTCTGATAAATATCGGCATGTGGTTCGAGCGATTCGTCATCATCATCGGCGGGGTGGCTCACGATTTCATCCCCCATGCGTGGGGTCTCTACCGGCCCAGGTTTATTGAGCTCGGCATCATGTTCGGCAGCTTTTCCCTCTTCTTCCTTCTCTTCTTGCTCTTCGTCAAACACCTCCCCTCGGTCTCCATGACGGAGATGAAGGAAACCCTTGGTCCAGGAGGCGGCCATGACCGCTGACCGGCATGTGTTCGGGGTCTTCCCGGACGAGGACCGGACGATCTCCGCAATCCGGGGCATGATCGAGACCCCGTGGCGGCTAGAACGGGTCCACAGCCCCTTTCCGAGCCACAAGATCATGGCGGCCCTGAATCTAAAGAAGAGCCCGGTGGGCTACTTTACCCTGGCCGGGGGGATACTCGGGTTCTTCACTGGTATCGGCCTCGCCGTGTACACGGCCCTGCGATGGCACCTTATCGTCTGGGGCAAGCCGGTCGTAGCCTGGATCCCCTTCATTATCGTCGGCTTCGAGTTCACCGTACTATTCTCCGTCTTCGGCAACGTGCTCGGTCTCCTCATGTGCGGTGATCTCCCCGATTTCCGGGGCTTGAAGCACTACGATCCCCGCTGCTCGGGCGAGCATTTCGGTATTCTTGCCGCCTGCGGGGAGGGAGAGCAGGAAGGGCTTGTGGACTTTTTCAGGAGCAAGGGAGGAGAAGTGAGGGTTTTTGAGTGAGGCGACGCCGGCCGATACGGCGATCGCCGCTAGGCGAAAATGTCAAATGATAAAATCCAAATGTTAAGGACGGATGCGCTCGGAGGAACCCTCGCGCGGGCCAATGCGGCCTGTCCGCCGAAGCTCAGCTGGAGGCGGAAGATCAGCCCTGCGAGCATCGTTGTTTGTCATTTGACATTCACTACAGGCAGTTGAGCACTCAGCTATGGCAGAGCTGGCACCAACCGGAATTCCATCGAGGAAGCCCCTGGCATTCTTCGCGTTCCTCGCCTTCCTCGGCTTTGGCGTCTTCGTGGTGCAGGTCTTCGGAGCGAACCCGGCAAGGGCGTGGCAGGCCTTTCTCATCAACTTTCTCCTCTGGTCCGCCGTGGCCCAGGGAGGCCTCCTCTTCTCCATCGTCATGCACCTCACAAAGTCCCGGTGGAGCCGGTCGATGCAGACCTTGGCCGAATCCTTCGCCGCCTTCTTCCCCCTCTCCCTCCTGCTTTTCCTCATCCTGTACTTCGGAAGGAATTCCCTCTTGACCTGGCTTCATGGCGACATGCACGGCCTTGAGGGGTGGCTGAACGTGCCGTTCCTGTTTTCCAGGGATTTCCTTGCCCTTCTCACGCTCTACCTGCTCGGTTTGGCCTACACCTTCTACGCCTTGCGTGTCAGGGCAGGCTCGGGCGCTTGGAATGGATCGCTCGCATCATGGGTCCGACGGGGCTGGACCGGCAGCGAGGCGGAGATCGTGCAGTGCCGGGGACGGATGACCGTGCTCAGCGTCCTTTACCTCCTCGCTTACGCATTCGTTCTCACCCTTCTCGCCTTCGATCTCATCATGAGCATGGAGCCGCCCTGGTACTCGACCCTCTTCGGAGCCTACGCCTTTGCCAAGGCGTTTTACCTGGGGCTCCTTGCCTTGATGATCGTCGCCGGTGTCTCCTACCTTGCCCGGGGAGAACAATGCGGCCTCATGGCCTCCCATTTCCACGACCTCGGCAAGCTTCTTTTCGCCTTCTGTCTCGTGTGGGCGGACTTCTTCTACGTCCAGCTTCTCGTCATCTGGTACGGGAATGTCTCCGAGGAGACCAGGTACGTGATCCAGCGCGTCATGCTCCTGCCGTGGCGACCGCTCGCCTGGACGGTCTTCATCATGAGCTTCGTCATCCCCTTCTTCGTACTGCTCAACCGGAGGGTGAAGGAGAAGCCGGCAGTCATGCTGCCTCTGTGCCTCTTTGTTCTCACCGGCCTCTGGCTCGAGCACCTGCTCCTCGTGGGCCCGGCCCTGAATCCCGGGACCGCTACGCTACCGGTCGGACCCGGAGACGTCTTGATCACGTTGGGATTTCTTGGCCTCATGGCCTTCGCGATAACGTTGTTCCTGCGGTGGTTCCCCTATCTAGCGGCCGGCCCTGGAACGGAGCTGAGGAGATGAACGGCGGAGCCAAGCTCGGCAACGGTTTTCTCAAGCGGAACCGATGGGCCTTAGCCGTCACCATCTGGAGCGCACTCGGCGTCGTGTTCTTTCTCTACCTCTTTTACGCCTCTCCGGCAACCGAGATCGGCCCGGAGCAGCCCATCCCCTTCAGCCACCAGGTGCACGCCGGAGTCAAGAATATCCAGTGCCAGTTCTGTCATCCCTACGTTGGCCGCTCCACCTTCCCTGGCATCCCTCCGGTGGAAAAGTGCCTCTACTGCCACAAGTACATCATTCCCAAGTTCCCCTGGATTCAGAAAGAGCACGACTACTTCAACACCGACACTCCGACCCCTTGGCATAAGGTGAACTATATTCCCGAGTTCGTCTTTTTCAACCACCAGCGTCACATCAGAAAAGAGATCGGCTGCGAGGAGTGCCATGGGGAGGTGAAGTACGAGGATCGGCTCAAAGGCCACCGATTTTTCATGGGATTCTGCATCGATTGTCATGACAAGAAAAAGGTCAATGTGGATTGCTGGCTAGCCTGCCACAATTAATGTGTGGCGGAAGCATCGCTTCAGGCGGCGGCCGTTGACCAAGGACGTATCAACTATGACCGAAAGTGCTCGTTCTTTCCCCATCCTCCACAGGACGGCGCGAAGCTTCTGCCTCACCTCCGCCGTCTGGTTCGCTATCGCTACCCTGTTCGGGCTGGCCCTGGCAACCGAATTCGTGGCTCCGGACCTGCTGGGGAATATCGGCTGGCTGGTCTTTGGACGGATTCGCCCTATCCACACCAACCTCGTTCTCTTCGCCTTTGTCACCTCCGGCTTGCTCGCGGCGGCCCACTACTTCGTGCCCGTGCTCTTGCGAACCCAACTGTACAGTGAGAAGCTCGGGATGGCGGCCGTCTGGCTCTGGAACAGCGTCTTCATCGCCGCCGTGCTTTCCCTGGCGAGCGGCTTCACCCAGGCAAGAGAGTACGCCGAGCTGATCTGGCCGATCGACATTATGGTCGCCATCTTCTTCGGATTGGTCTTCTACAATCTCGTCATGACTGTGAAACAACGGAAGGAGCCGCTCCTGTATGTCTCTGTTTGGTACGTCCTGGCTGCCGTGATTCTGACCGGGCTGGTCTACATTATCGGCAACGTCATGTGGGTTCCCTGGACCGGTGCCCTGACCGGCATGCCCGATGCGATCATCCTGTGGTGGTATGGGCACAACATCTTCGGGACCCTCCTCACTCCCCTGGCGGTGGCGGTGGCGTACTACATCATCCCCAAGGTGTGCCAGAGGCCGCTTTACAGTCATACCCTTTCCATCATCGGGTTCTGGTCAATCATGCTTCTCTATACCCACATCGGCACCCACCATCTCCTCCAGACTCCAGCGCCCACCTGGCTCAAGGTCATCGCCGTCGTGGACAGTATCGGGATGATCATTCCCGTGGCGGTGGTGCTCATCAATCTCTGGTATACGGCGAGAGGCAAGCTCGGGGAGATCCACGGGGATGTGGCGGCGAAGTTCGTCCTCGCCGGGACCGTGATCTACCTTCTCGTCTGCATTCAGGGGCCGGTGCAATCTCTGCCTCAGGTTCAGCGGGTTACCCATTACAACAACTGGGTCGTGGCCCACGCGCACTTTGCCGTCCTTGGATTCTCGGGCATGATCGCCCTCGGCGGCCTCTACTACGTGCTCCCGCACATCACCGGCAGGCGTCTCTACAGCGCCTTCCTCGCAGATCTTCAGTACTGGCTGGTCCTCCTCGGCGTGACCGTATTTACCGTCTCTCTGACCATCTCCGGTCTGATTCAGGGGAATGGCTGGTTGAACGGCGAGACGGTCTACCGGATTCTCCCCGAGATTCACGTCTACAACGTGGTGAGGGGTGGAGCCGGGGTGCTCATCTTTACCGGAGCCGCGGTCGGTCTATATAATATGGTACGAAGCATGTTGGTTCGGCACGAAGCGAGCATAGCCAATGCAGATGACACCTAGAACCGTCGTCTTCGGCGCTCTTTTCCTCCTGGCCGTGATTATTTTCGTGGCAGTCTATTGGCCTTACGCCACAAGAGTGCAGGCGCCTTCACCAATCTTTCGCTCCCTTTCCAAGGCTGAGTTGACGGGCAAGAGCGTCTATATGGCCAACGGCTGCGTCTACTGTCACAGTCAGGCGATACGGAGCATCGACCAGGACCTGGGCTCTGAAAGGATCGCCAGGGCCGGAGATTACGTGGAGGATCGACCCATACTCCTGGGCTCTGAGCGTACCGGCCCTGACCTCTCTCAAGAAGGCGGGGAGCACCCTGACGATTGGCACCTAGCCCACTTCACTAATCCTCGGTACCCGCGCCCCAATTCCCTCATGCCCCCTTTCGCGTTCCTGGGACAGGAAAAGATCCGGTTCCTGATTCGCTACGTCCAGGCTCTGGGTATGAAGGATGCAGACCGCCGCGTGAGCCGGCAGGAATACTGGAAGGCCGAAGCCATCGAGGCTTACGAAGCCGGGCCCGAGGCGAACGTGAAATGGCTTCACTCGCACGTGCCGGAGGGCTGGCGCAAGATCCCGAATCCGTACCCGACTACGGACGCCGGCCTGGTACGGGGGCATAGGACCTTTCAGGATTTTTGCATCGGTTGCCATGGCCCCGTGGGCGACGGCATGGGACCGGCGCAGCCGTACATCTATCCGCCGCCGCTGAACTTCACTATTCTCCTTAGCAGGGGAATCTCCGGAGGAATACTGTACTATCAGATCATGAACGGCATCACGGGCACTGGCATGCCGTACTTCAAGCGTGAGCTGGAATCTGAGAAGATCTGGGAGGTGGGGAACTACGTGGCGGTGAACTTCATCAACCAGACCGACGCCGGGACGCTTGCCGGCGGCATTCCGTTCGCTGGCGAGCCGTAGGCTGACTCCATGCCGGCAGGCGGTGACCCGGAGGCGAGAGTTGCATGTACGTCGTCCTCTTCCTCCTATACGTTATCCTGAGTTCCGCCGTCACCCTCTGGTTGTTCGTGTGGGCCATCAGGAGGGGCCAGTTTAAAGACCAGCAAAGGGCGAGGTACCTGCCCCTAGTGAAGGAGGAGCAGCACGGCGGGCCGGTACCGATGGCCCATTTCAGCGGCTCCCCGGCTGTGGGGCTGTTTGGTCTGATCCTTGCGACTCTTTTGGCCGTCGCGGTGGTGATGTTTTACTCCTTCGTCCGTGGAGATTGATTGTTGCTCCCGGGAGGCGGGCGATGCGTTTTTTTGACCTCCTCGATTTTCAAGATGTGATGCTGTTCGTCTTCCCTACCCTGCTATTCATTCTCCTCTTTGCAGTGGGTCTCGCTCACACCCACTTCAAGATGAGAGACTCGGAGGAGAGAGAGCAGCGAATCATCCACGTGTTTCCTGGAGACATCGCGGAGAGGGACGGCCCCGTTCCCCTCTTGCTAATCCTTATTATCGTCGGATTTGCGTTCTGGGCCGTCTTCTACGCTCTGGGACGAGCACTCGTGGGAGGGCCGTTTTGATGGAGGAACCCAAACAGTCGGTCGTTCGCACCTGGGCGCTGATCGTCCTACTCGCGATCTGGTTTCTTGCCTATAGCGCCTTCGTATACTTCGCGATTGGCGAGAAGGGCCCGCCCAACTGGGATCTCGTAACCGTCAGTGACACGCCGGCATCATCGCCCTATGCCATCTACCAGCCGCTTCCCTACCCGCAGCATGTGCGGGGAGAGAGAGGGCACTAGATTGAAGAAGGTTCTGGTCCTGTTCGTCTTCGTGCTCTTCGTGACGACAGCCGCGGTCATGGCCCTGCGGTATATCGACGATTACACGGCGGCCGGCCGCATGCGGGAAACGCCGGCGGTCTGGCCCCACGAGAAGCCAATGCTCCCCATGGAGGCGGGGCTCGTCCCTGTTACTGGCGGCGAGGCCATTCTCCGCGCAACCAAGCCCGACGAGCTTATCCCCCCGGTGGATTTGAGAGACCCGACGCTCATCGCCGCCGGCAAGACGGTCTACTTCACCTACTGCGCCCAGTGTCACGGCGGGGACTATGACGGCAACGGCACCGTGGGCCAGAGCTTCGTTCCTCTTCCTACAGATCTCCGGAGCGCCAAGGTTCAATCCCTGTCGCCCGGTGCCCACTTCAAGGAGATCAGCTACGGGATCCCGGACGGAAGGCAGCCTCCCCTCGCTACCACCATCGGCATCCTCGACCGATGGCGCGTCGTCGCCTACGTGAAGTCCCTTGGCCCCCGCACCTAAGATGCATTCGCAATCCCGCACCTGCGATCTCTGCGGCCTTTCCCTTCGCTTCGAGATTCTCTCGTCCGCTGTCTCGGGAAAGACCGTCCACTTCTGCTGTTTCGGGTGCAGGCAGGTGTTTCACCTCCTCCTGGATGCCGCTCCGGAGGCCGATCCCAACTCCTTTCGCGAAACCGCCCTCTTCAAGAAGTGCCGAGAGATGGGGATCATTCCCGCCTCGGAAACTGATCTGGTTCGACGAAGAGAGGGGGACAGGCCATCACCCGTGGCTCCCACCGATGTGGCTTGGGAAGCAGGACCACGGGAAGGTGCCGGCGAGGAGGCCCTGCCCCTCACCCTTGTTGTCCACGGCATGTGGTGCCCTGCCTGTGCCTGGGTCATCGAGGAGACGCTGCGGCGCACCCCTGGAGTTCACGCCGCTGCGTGTAACTTCTCCACTGACAGGGTGAGGTGCGAGTATGACCCGGTCCTGACCTCTCCCCGGGAGATCATGGCGCGGATCGGGTTCCTCGGCTACACCGCCTCGCCGCCCGGGGAGGAGAGGGCGGCCCGGGAGCGGCGCCTCGAATTCATCCGCTTCGCCATCAGCGCCTTCCTCGCCATGAACGTCATGATGCTCTCCCTTGCCCTCTACACCGGCTTCTTCGCCACGCTTTCCGAGGAGAACGTCCGAGCCCTCTCCTGGCCCATCTTTGCCATGGCGAGCATCGTCTTCTTCGCCGGCGGCTGGCCCATCCACAGGAAGGCTTGGCAGAGCCTGGTCGCGGGCGCCCCGGGGATGGAGACCCTCATCAGCCTCGGCGCCCTGAGCGCTTACGTCTACAGTATCTTTAACCTGGCGCACGGGAGCATCCATCTCTACTTCGACACCTCCTCCATGTTGATCACTTTGCTTCTCCTCGGACGCTTCCTGGAGAGAAGGGCCAAAGACGAGGTGCAGGAGGATCTCGCAAACTTTTTCTCTCTCCGTCCTACCAAGGTAAGGATCTGCACGGAGTCGAACCCGCAAGGCCGCTACCTTCCGGCTGGGGCGCTCCTGCAAGGAGACCTTTTTCGTGTGGAGGGCGGTGAGTTGCTGGCGGCAGACGGGGTGATTGTTTCCGGGACAGCCCTCCTCGACGAATCTTTGCTCACCGGTGAACCGGTGCCGATGCGCAAGAAGCCGGGCGACCGGGTCCGGAGCGGCACCAAGGTGGAACAGGGAGACCTGACGATTAGGGCCGAATCCGTGGGTGAGGATTCCACCCTGGGCCAGATGATCGCCATCATGGAAAAGGCCTTGGGCCAGAGAACACCGCTCGAAGGGAAGACGGAGCTGGTGCTTCGATGGTTTGTACCTGTAATCCTCGTGTTGGCGGCGGCAACAGGCGTCGTCTGCGTCGGTACCGGCTTGGGCACAGATGAGGCGCTCATTCGAGCGGTGACGGTCATGGTGATCTCCTGTCCCTGCACCCTGGGGATTGCCGTGCCTTTGGCCCGGGCCGCCGCCATCTCCCTGGCCGGCAGGAGGGGCATCCTCGTTCGCGATTTCACCGCCTTCGACATCGCCGGGCGAGTAAATGCCGTGGTTTTCGACAAGACGGGAACGATTACGAGGGGAACCTGGAGACTCGTCGAGATCGTCCCTGTCGGCGGTATCTCGAGGGAGCGGGCTCTTGCCTTGGCCGCCTCCCTGGAGCGCCATGGGGATCACCCCGTCGCCCGGGAGATCGGCAGGCAGGCGGACGCGGAAGGCTTGCCGCCCGTTGAACTGGGCGAGGTCAAGGTCTTTGAAAAAGGGATCTCCGGGGTGTTTCGAGGGGACGAGATCAAGATCGGTTCGGCCGGTTTCGCGGCAAGCGAACTCGGAGTCTCCGATCTAGGTATTCCCGGGGCAAACACCCCCGGACACTCCGTCATCTTTCTTACTATCGGGGCCCGCCTCGCTGCCCTGTTTCTCTTTGGGGACACGATCAGAGTTACGGCACGGGACACCGTCAACTGGCTCCTCTCCACGGACCTCCGGGTCGCCCTGGTCTCCGGGGACGACGAAGCGGCCACCCAGGCCGTTGCCCGTGAGATTGGGGTCGCCGAGGTGCACGGCAATCGCCTTCCTGGCGACAAGGCGGCCTACGTTGCCAAATTGCAGCAGCAAGGTCGAACGGTCGCGATGGTCGGCGACGGCATCAACGACGCGCCGGCCCTGGCCCGGGCAGACCTCGCCATAGCCGTCCATTCGGGCGGGCACCTCGGGAGGGAGGCCGCCCACCTGACGCTTATGCGAGGAGACCCGTCGCAACTCCATGACTTCTTCGCCCTGGCCGAGAGGGTGAGGCGGAAGATTCGGCAGAACCTCCTATGTTCGAGCGTCTATAACGTCGTCAGCATTCCCGTTGCCATGGCGGGCCTCCTCACGCCGCTCATGGCGGTGACCGCCATGCTCTTGAGCAGCCTGACCGTCATCGGCAACACCCTTCTCCTGGTGAAAAAGCCCTAACTCCGGCGTTATTTCTTGCTTTGACATGTCTGATCTGAGTGTTTAACATGGTGGCCGACCACACCTGGCTTGCGTACCTCAAGAAAGTTAGAATTTCAGAAAGAATTGGACCGGGCAGTCCGCTTCGGGGACGACAAAGTCAGAGCGTCCTTGATTTCTCATCAGGAGAAGAGCCATGGAAGTTTGCGAGACCCCGAAAAACATCGGTCTCCGGGGGGTTACCATCGCCGACACCAGGGTGGGCGATGTGGACGGGAAGGCCGGCCGCTTGGTCTATCGGGGGTACCTGATCACCGACCTCGCTGGCAAAGTCTCCTACGAAGAGGTGGCTCACCTGCTCCTCGAAGAGAAGCTTCCCGATCGGGAGGAGCTTGCCTCCTTTGCAGCTGCGCTCGTCGCGGAGAGGGGCTTGCCTCCCGAGGTGATCAACGGGATGAGGACCTTCCCGAGAACCGCCGTGCCCATGGACGTGTTGCAGGCGGCGGTGGCCATGCTGGCCCATCACGACCCCGATCTCAGCGATACCTTCAGAGAGGCCAACCTTCGCAAGGCGATTCGCCTCGTTGCCAAGCTCCCCACCGTGGTGGCCGCCTGGCATCGGATCCGGAACGGCAACGACCCGGTCGAGCCCGACCCGAAGTTGGGGCATTCGGCCGACTTCCTGTACATGCTTCACGGGAGGCACCCGGGAGACGAGGTGGCGAGCTGCTTCGATACCGCCATGGTGCTCCATGCGGAACACGGGTTCAACGCCTCCACCTTCGCGGCCCGTGAGGTAGCCTCTACCCGGGCTCACATGTATGCCGCGGTTGCTGCCGCCATCGGTTCCCTTTCCGGCGACTTGCACGGCGGCGCCAACGCGCGGGTCATGCAGATGCTCCTCCACATCGGCACACCCGAAAGGGTTGAGAGCTACGTGAAGGAAAAACTGGACGCGGGCGACAAGATCATGGGGCTCGGGCACGCGGTCTACCACGTGGACGACCCCCGGGCTCATATTCTGGCGCCAATGTCTAGGCGGGTCGGTGAACGCTCCGGCGAGACCAAGTGGTACGAGATCTCTCGGCTCCTCGAGAAGACGGCGAAAGAGGAGTTTCGGAAACGCAAGGGGTGGGACATCCCGGTGAACGTGGATTTCTACAGCGCCTCCCTGTACTACGCCATGCACATTCCCATCGACCTTTTTAGCCCGATCTTCGCCATGGGGCGCGTTGCCGGATGGACAGCCCACGTCATCGAAGAACAGTTCGCCGAGGCCGCGCCGAAACCCATGCTTTATCGTCCGGAGTCCGAGTACGTCGGCCACTACTGCGGCCCGGAGGTCTGCTCCTTCGTCCCCATCGATGAACGGTGAAGCGGTCACGTGAGCGTGTCCGTAGCCGCCTCGCCTGGGCCGATGGGAATGCCGGTCCCACAGATCGTAACCTTAGGCACTTGAGCTTACTTTAGGCATTTTAGGCACTTCGTTTGACCTTAGGCACTCGGAACTCAGCTTGGGTGTCGGCTCGACTGAGCTCGCCGAAGTCCATCCTCGCTCCTGAAACTGGATGAGCAGCGGGAGGTGTCATGCAGGAAAGAGGGGAAACCATGGTCTTCGCCTCCTTCATCGGGGACTCCCTCGCCCTCGGCGTTCACTGGATCTACGACGCGGGACGGATTGCGGGGGAGTTCGGCAGGGTGGAACAGCTCCTCAAACCGCGGGAGGACTCTTATCACCCCACGAAGGACCGTGGTGAGTTCACCCACTACGGCGACCAGATGTTCGTGCTGCTTCAATCCGTGGCCGCCACGAAAGGCCTTGACCTTCACGACTTCTTCCGCCGCTGGCAGGAACTCTTTCGGGACTACAAGGGCTACTACGACGGTGCCACCAAAGGAACGATCCGCCAGATCGCCAAGGGGAAAGACCTCGGGGAGGCCGGCTCTCCCTCTAACGATCTCGCGGGCGCCGCGCGCATCGCCCCCCTGCTCTACTGTTACCGGAACGACCTGGATTCGCTGGTCCGGGCCGCAAGGGCGCAGACCAAGATGACCCATACCGATCCCGCCACCATAGACAGCGCCGAGTTCTTCGCCAGGGTCACGTTCAAGACCCTCGGCGGCGCCTCGCCCACAGTCGCGATCCGGGAGGTGGCAAAGGAGCACTTCGCCGATTCCACTATCTCCGAGTGGGTGCAGGACGGGATCGATTCCCGAGACATGGAGAGTGTTGCCGCTGTCGGGAAGCTGGGCCAGAGCTGCCACACTCCTGATGCGTTCCCGTCCGTCGTTCATCTCATCGTCAAGTATGAGCGGAATCTGCAAGAGGCTCTCATCCAGTCGGTCATGGCCGGGGGAGATTCCGCCGCGCGCGGGATGATCGTGGGGATGGTCCTCGGGGCGCACTTGGGGAAGGGGGGGCTCCCGGAGGAGTGGATTGCCGGTCTCAAGAAGGGGGAGGAGATCAGGAGCCTGCTCGACCAGCTTAGGTCACCCGCCGTTGAGATCCGCGCACCTGGGCCGGCATGGTAACGCACCCTGGTTCAAATCGTAGTCGCTTCTTTGAAGCCTCATCATCTCTTCATGTCGATCTTCCGTCAGGGCAATCCGGAAGGGAACGGTGTTCCATGAACCGGCTCGCAGGCGCATTCTTCGTCACAGCACTTCTCGTTCTTGCCTCTCCTTCAGGGGTCCGCACATCACTCACTGAGCGACTCCTCCGAGCTTCCGATCACACTGTGGTCTCGCTCCCCGACATCGTCCGCGACCTGATGCAGGCGAAGCTGGTCTTCGTCGGGGAACTCCACGACCAGGGGCTTCATCACCGTGCCCAGCTCGAGGTGATTCGCCGCCTCTGGGAATCGGGGACGCCGGTGGCGGTAGGTCTCGAGATGTTCAGGAGGGACAGCCAGGCGTACCTGGATCAGTGGGTCAGAGGCGAACTCAGCGAGGAGGCTTTCCGGGAGATTTACCTTGACAACTGGAACCTTCCATGGAACCTCTACCGGGACATCTTTCTTTTCGCTCGGGAGCACCAGATTTCCATGATCGGCCTGAACGTCCCGAGCGAGATCACGCGGCAGATTGCCCTGGAGGGTTTTTCTTCTCTGACCCCGGAGCAGCTCGGCGACGTGCCTCCCGTGAGCTGCGCCGTCGATGACGCCTATGCGGGGTTCATCCGACGGTCACTCGGAATGCACGCTCATGGTGGCATGACCTTTACCAGGTTCTGCGAAGCTCAGCTCTTTTGGGACGCGGCCATGGCGTCGAACGCCACCCGCTTCCTCAAAGAGCACCCCCAGGTCACCATGGTCGTACTCGCCGGGAACGGCCATGCCTGGAAGCGGGGGATACCGGCCCAGGTCACGCGCGGCGCGCCGCTTCCCTTCCGAGTGATTCTCCCGGAAATCCCGGGGCGGCTCGACCGGCAGACGGTGCGCGTGGATGATGCGGATTATCTCTGGCTCGGGATCACGCCTGACTAGCAGGCTGTTGAAAAGATTTTTCTCCTGGCGGCGGCGGTGTCACGGGAGGCTGGGGGCTCTGCGAAACAAGGCGCATCTGGAGCCACCTCTTAACTCGTTGGCTGTCGGGAATGCTTCCCGAACGTTGTCACGCCACGCCGCGGAGGGCCGAATCACCCCAACCTTATTCATGGTGCGACGATGCAGCCTTGCCGACCAGAGTACCCGGCCTCGCTCCATCACCGGGCAACCGACGTGTTTGCTTCGACGGGTTCATAAGGTTTTTCAACAGCCTCCTAGAAGCGGGGGTTCGCGGTGCGACGATTCATCCTGTTCGACATTGACGGGACCTTGACCGATTCGGCCGGTGCAGGAAGGCGGGCTTTGAATCTCGCCGTGGGGGAGGTGACGGGCCTGGAGGATAGTTTCCGAGGGGTCGGGTTCGCCGGGAAGACGGATATTCAGATCATCAGAGAAGGTTTGGAAAAGCACGGTCTCGACACTGGCGACCACATGATCTCCACTCTCGCCGCTCGGTACCTTGTCCATCTCCAGAGAGAGGTGGCGAAGGGTGGCGGCCACGTGAAAGTCGGCGTGACGGAACTCCTCAGGAGCTTGGAGGACACGGACGGCTATGTCCTCGGCCTTCTCACGGGAAACCTGGAAGAAGGCGCGCGGATCAAGCTGGAACCTTTCGAGCTCAATTCCTTCTTCGGCCTCGGCGCGTACGGGAGTGACGCCGAAGACCGCAACCTCCTTCTCCCCATCGCCCTCCGCCGTCTTCGGGAGAGAGACGGACTAGTCCTGACTCCTCGCGAGTGCTTGGTCATTGGCGACACCCCGAAGGACGTTGAGTGCGCCCGCGTCCATGGCGCCCCCTCCATCGCCGTAGCCACCGGCCCCGTTCCTTTGAAGGTTCTGCGAGAGACAGGCGCGGACCTCGTCCTCCCTGACCTTTCCGATCCAGCCCGACTCCTCGACTGGATTCAACTCTTGTAGCAAGACGCTTCCGATCAGGCCACCCTCCCTTCGCAGTTCTGAGCCCGCTGAAGCCTGGTTCATTCCGTAGGGCGGAGCTTTCGATTCGTACTCCACCCCTGCATGACTTGCCCGTGGAATCAAGTGTGATTATCTGACGTCCATTCGGGTGACGACGCTTCACGTTGTTTCGCGAGGTTCTTTCCCGTGGCGGTGCTTCCCATGGCTGACGGATCGTTGAATCGCCGGATGTTTGTAAAGAGGATGCTCCGCTTGGCGGAGATGGCGGCTGCGGGCGGCTTCATCTCCGGCAGCGGCGCGCTTCCGGCAAGGCCGGAGGAGGACTGCGGCCTCCCCTATCAGGTCAAGGAGCTGACGTTGCGAGAACTCGTGCGGGCGAAAGTTCATCACGGTTCGGAGCGATTTCTGAACCCCTTTTCCACGCAGAAGCACGGGAACATCTTCCGGGTGCTCCACTGGAAGCTATTCGGTGAGAACAAGTTCCGGTCGTCCTACGATCAGGAGCAGGTGATCCCCGTCACGATCGACTGGGCCCCCATTTGTGAGCACCGCGGGCTCAGCATCACCTTCCTCAATCACGCGAGCGTCCTCATCAAGGATCGGGATTCCTATCTTCTCCTGGATCCTGTCTTCTTCGGCCTGTTCGGGTGGATCAAGAACTTCTCCCCCCTGGCCTTCGATCTTCGTCGGGATATGCCCCATCCCGATCATGTACTCGTGAGCCATGGGCATTATGATCACATGGATACCGATTCTCTCGCCTTTCTCGGCGCGGATACTCACGTCGTGACGCCCCTCGGCTATCGCGAACTCTTTTCGGACCTAGGGATGACCAGAAGGACTCAGCTCGACTGGCTGGAAACTTATTCGGACGGAACGCGGGAGATCACGCTTCTTCCATGCAACCACTGGACCATGCGAAACCCCCTGGAGGGACCCAATCGGTCCCTGTGGGGATCATTCCTTCTCAGGACTGCCGCTGGCCCGACCATCTATATCTCCGCAGACACAGCCTACTTCGACCGGTTCGAAGAGATCGGCCGGGAGTTCTCGCCGGATCTCGCCATCATCAACCTCGGTGCCTACGAGCCCCGCTGGTTCATGGCGGGAAGCCACATGAACCCGGCCGAAACTGTGAAGGCGTTCCAGAATCTTGGAGCCGCCCGCCTCATCATTACCCACTGGGGCACCTTCCGACTCGGGGACGAGCCGGTATACTACCCGCCGATCGAGATCCGAAGCGCCATGGAGCGGGAGGGACTCGAGGATCGTCTCGTGGATCTGAGGCACGGAGAGACCTTCTACCTATAGAACCTTGACTGAGAGGGTCTGGACAAAACGATTACCAGCACGCATGAGATCTATGACGGCGCTTCCGGACATGAGAAGTCTGTAAGAAGAAACCAAAGGCTCAGACCAGCCTGGGAGGAAGCAATTGTATGAAAAGGACCATTGCCCCAAGAGAAGTCATTTGACACGACACCACATCCTGTGCCAGAGTAACGTTATCCGAGGGCGTCGTTCTGACGGAAGTTGAACTTTGCTATTGGTTGGCTTGATTTAACTTTTTTTGTCAAGAGCGAAACCGAATTGTTGCTCAAGCGGCATGATCAGAGTCTTTCCTCTCGGTTTATTGTCTCCGCTTTACAGGGTCAGCCTTGGTAAATTGTGCTCACAAGGCTTTTCGCAGCCCCACATCAGGATTTTCCTGATTGCGAAAATGCACCAACTTGGAAATCATACCATGCGTCGAGATTTCCCAGTGACCGCCTCAAACAATATGCATGAGTCGTAGATGAAGAACGAGCATAGTCATAGCGTGATCGACACTCTGGGAGAATGTTTTGATACACAGGGACTCTTCGATCGAGAAGCTTTTCTTCGGAACACGAGGATATTAGGACTCCATCATGAACGAATCTTTTACTTACTTCTTCAGCGGCTTAAGACGGATATAAGAAGGGAGAATAGACTATCACTTCTGGATGCTGTTCCACTCATGTACAATGACCTCCCGGGACCTAGAACATCTATTCAGATCTTATTGAAAGAGTTTTGTACCCCCGCCGGAGATATCCAGCACTATGACCGCAATTTGCTCATGCTTGCAACCAAGTTACTTCGTCACTATCGAAAGGAAGACGGAAAGAATATCGAACAGACTCCCCTTGAAGTACTGCGTGTACAACGCGGCTTAGACGATAACACTGTTAGACTGGCACAGCAGGCGCTATCAGAGCTGCGCGACAAGATTACTAGTAAACGAGCGACCCTTCATGTTTCTTTGATTGGATCTCTGGCTAACAAGACCGATAGGAAGTCAACGGCTTTTGCACCTCGTTTTCTCCTCTCACTCTCGCGGGAATTCTATATTCTTATGGGCCTTGTTGGTGGACGTGAGGCGAAGGAAATCGTCTGGGAGGGAGCTCTCTCCGTTAGCACCCTCCAATCAAAGCTTTACCACCAATCCCGCAGTAAGACGTACTCCGAGAACATTTTTGGACTGCTTCGAGTTATCGTGCAAAGTTGTCTTCGCTTGTTGACCAGCGACGAGGAAGATCGCCGCAAGGTCAGGATTCTCGAAGGTCGGTTGGTGACGTTCCTTTCGTCGGTTCAAGATGAGAGCCAACAAGTGCACCTCCGTCAGATCGTACGGCTTACAAGAGACCATTCGTAGGTACCAACGCGCGTCACGGCTGCCTCTGTCGGATGCGACGTAGAGGACATTAGTCGAGGGAGGCTATCGAGCACAGCTCCTTGCAGACTGACAGGATGATGGAGTTCCCGCCGCGGAGAGGAAAAGGTCTTCACGCTCTGGGAATCTGGAGGCTCTCCTTACTACTGCTCACTTTTTTGTCTTCCCGTGACCACTCTGGGTATCGTTTCGCGCAGAGAATAGACGACCTTGCCGAGGCCGGTCAAAAAAACGGCCGACGCGTGCGTGTGAATCGCTTCTCCTTGACACCTCGCACGTTCCGCCATGTGTAGACGTGAGACCGGCGACGAGGTTCTTGAGGTGGCGGCTGCGACGGTTTGCCCCGACACAGTGCAGTTCTGGCCTCGCTTTTTTCCAGCTTGCGTAGCGGCCCGCGGGCGGGAGGTAGTGTTGTGTTTCCGGGAGGCAGGTGCAAAGGACTTGCCCTTGCATGGGACATCTGGTTAGACATAAAAGTAAGGGAAGAAATTCACGGAGGTGACGGAGATGAGGAAAGTGAGTTTGTCGCTACTTGTCTTACTCTCTGGTTGCGTCGATGCTGGGCCGCCTGTCGTGGCGCCACCTCCGCCGCCTGTATATGGGCCGCCGGCAATAGGCCAGCCTTGTGCCCCCTGTACGTATTACTACTACCCTGGCCCTCAAGTGTATTTCTGCCCCCCAACAGGAGTCTACTTTTTTCTCGAGGGGGGACATTGGCGTCTGGGCGCTAGTCTGCCAGCGGTCATTCAGGCCACGGGCTTGGGTGGATATGTGGCTTTGAGTCTCAACACGGACCGACCATAGATCTATCACCTCGACCATGCGCGTGAGTATCCACCCGATCAGTGGCAGAGAGGGTACAGGGTTCCTCCGGGGCACCGTGGCGATGGAGATGACTGGATGCCCCCAGGCCAAAGAAAAAAGTGGGAAGGGCGTGAGGATGAGGATTAAGGAAGGCGCAGCCTTCTCGCACATCCAAGTTGTTTTTCATCTGAGGCGCTGGACCGGCCTGCTAGGTTGTTTAAGAAACCGCGCTTTCGCAGCAAGGGGAGACAAGCGGGTCCCCAGCCGACCGATCTCACGTGATCAGTCCGCTTTGAATGTTAGTGTGATGTATTTCACCACATGTAACTGAGGGGGAAGCAGCAATGAGAAAACTTCTTATCCTGTATTTGCTGGGCGTCATGTCCTGTGCCGCGACCAACCGGAGCGGGGGATTGTATGAAGATCCTTTGCAGAACTTCTCGATAATAATCCCCCAAGGCTGGGAGCAAGTTAATCTTGAGAAGGACCTTCTTATCACGAAAGATGGTCCCTTTTCTCAGTACATCTTGGTGCAAGATTTCAAACTCGATAAAAACTTCAACCATACCCAAAAGAGATTTCAGAAAAACATGTTGCCGCAGGAGGCGTCTGCAGTGATCATTGACGAAATCAGTTCCGACAAGACAATAAAAAACTTCGAATTACAAGAAAACGTGCAGCTCACCGTAAACAAGCATGACGGCTTCCGACTTGTCTTCACCTACAATACAGCAGATGGGATCAGTCACAAGACCGTGTACTATGGCTTCCTCGATGGCGACATATTTTACGCCATCCGCTACAATACGTGCAACGAGTCCAACTACCAGAAAGATGCTGACAGCTTGCAGGAAGTCCTCAATAGCTTCCAGGTCCTCCACGCCGGGGCTATGTGATTCGTGAGGCGCCGATCCGGGCTCGGCATCTAAACTGAATCGTAACGTTCTTTTCTTCTAACGCCGCAGATATTCGCGAGCCCGTATCAGGCGCAGTTGCTGCCTACGCCCCCCAACCGCTCCTCTGGCTAGCTTTTGATGGCACCCGTGGAAGATATTTCCAAAGCTCTTGGGGCGTGACGGAAGTCGCGGACCAGCAGCGCGAGTTACTTACTTAATCGTGTCCCCCATAACCATCCCGTAGAGATCCCCAGGGGGTCTGAAAACGTCCTCCCCCGACTTCAGACTTCCGAGCTCTGCTACAAGCCGGTTTCCCGAAAACCCACTGCCGAGAGCACAAATCCAGTGTGACCGAACGCGAACCGGTCTCCAAACTCCGCTGCAAGCCTGGCAATAGGTCGTTGCCCCGTGCAGTGGCTCGTAGCCACCAGCTTTAGCTCATATTTCTTGAGCTCCTGGATCGTCTCCTCCAGTTGGGCCTCCGGTGAGAATCCAAGGTGTGTGCCTCCCAGGATCGCATGAATGCGCTCCTCTCCGGTCGTGGAGATAGCATGGTTGAGAATGTTGATCAGGCCCGCATGGGCGCATCCCAGGAGAATCACGAGGCCCTGAGGCGTCTTGAGGATAAGGGAATAGTCATCCAGGAAGGGGTCGGGCTCCCATCCTCCGTCGTTGCGCACGACAAACTTGGGGTCGCCCGTCTCGAAAGCGGTCGCTCGCGGCACTTCTCCAGTCAGGTACACATCTGCCGCGATCTCTGTAAAAGACCTTTCCCAACGAAATCGAGCGCCGCGCGTCGTCAGATAGGCCTCATGCCAAGGGAGCCCTATGGAAACGAGCTTCTCTTCCTGCCCGACGATCATCCACCTGAACCTTTCGCGGAGCACATCGGGATGAGCGACAATCTCACAGGGGCCTCGCAGACCGAGGAAGGCGAGCAACCCGCCCGTATGGTCGAAATGACCGTGGCTGAGACCCAGTAGGGAGACCCGGCGCAGATCCTTCCGCAGTCTGAGCGAGTTCTGGACCAGGCTGAATCCCTGTCCGGTGTCGAAAAGGATCCTCGCATCCGGGGTCTCCACATACGCGGCGAAGCCATGCTCGCCGAGAAGACCGGGAGTGGCAACGCTGTTCTCGCAGAGCACAGTAATCTTCCAATCCATTTGGTCCTCCGTGGTTCCTCGCCTTCACCAGCCTAAGGCAGTTTGCGGCGCAGCAGTTTTCCTGTGGGCGTGCGCGTCGGTACGATCCCTTCGTCGCCCAGGACCCGAGAAACGTCCTGGCTCTCTGTCGGGTAGTGATACTCCTCCAGGGCAATGAGGCGCCGGCCGAGGTCCAGACAGGCTTCGACTGCCAGGCGCAGACTCCTCTCTACGCTTTCCTGCGCCCTATATTTTCCTGGTACTCTGGGACCGACCGAACCTGATCCCTTTCACGCTGAAGATAGTCTACTTCGTTCCGCAGGAACAGGAGTCGCTCCAGCACGACATCGTCGGCGTCCTCTTCATTGGGAGGCAGTATACGGTGCATGGCGGCCGGGGGGCAAGGCATTCGATGGTCGATGGGAACGGACGCCCACATCGGAGTTTCCTATTGGACGGAAAAGCTCTCTTCATGTAGAGGAGACGGGAGACCGATTCTCACCTTGGCCGAGAAGTTGCATTCTTCCCTGCGGTAAAAGCATCCATGAACGGGACAATGTCAATGCGGACTCCCCGGATAGCGTGCTGCAACTTCATACCCGATGTGAACGAGCTAAAGGAGTTTGCTCTCCGGTACGGGTTCTCCGGGATGGACTGGACCTTCACCATGGAGAGCCTCCCGAGAACTCCTCGGGAGGAGTCCTCGCTGGTCGAAACCATCTCCAAGCTCCATCCCCTCGAGGTGCGGTACCACTGCGCCCTCTCCCGGGTTGATTTGGGAGACCTCGAGGTGGAAAGAGCCGAGAAAGCCCTGGGAATCCTCCGGCGCGTCTGCCGCCTCGTGTCGAAGCTCGCCGGGAAATTCCTCACCATCCATGTGGGCCTGGGTCTAGACTCCACGAATGGTCTTTCCTGGGAAAGAACCGTTGACCGCTTGGCCTTTCTCGTTCGTCTCGCCAACGAGGCCGGGGTGCGGCTTTGCCTCGAAAACCTGGCGTGGGGCTGGACCAGCCGGCCCGAGCTATACGAAAAGCTCATTCGCAAGTCCGGCTGCTGGGGGACCTTTGACATGGGCCATGCCCAAGTGAGCCCCTCAGTGAGCACCAAGCAGTACCGAGTGGATGATTTCGTTTCGCCCCACGCAGACCGTTTCCTCAATGCGCACATCTATCACGCAGAAGATGGAGGCCGTCATCTCTCGCCCACCTCACTAAGAGATCTCGAGGAGAGGCTGCGACTGGTGCGCCGACTCCCCCGCTGCGACTGGTGGGTGCTGGAGCTGCGGGAAGAGAGGGCGCTCCTTGAAACCCTGGCGTGCGTGCGGGAGTTTCTCTCGTCGGAACCGGTAGGGAGAACCAGCCACTTGTCCGCAGGGAATCTTCCAGTGTAG
>Ga0187776_10000389_pt1 | contig 21353 bp, 19 predicted proteins | sample 0216_BV02_MP12_2_FD_132426 | JGI IMG/M metagenome (GOLD analysis project Ga0187776, IMG submission 132426) | Tropical peat soil microbial communities from peatlands in Department of Meta, Colombia - 0216_BV02_MP12_20_MG | ecosystem: Environmental > Terrestrial > Soil > Wetlands > Peat | place...
AGGTGCGGGAATTCTTCGCGAGCCGCCCGGTGCTGGAGTTCGAGTTCACCCACGTCGCCGAGTTCCCGGGGGCCGTCGTCTACGCAGCTCCAGAGCCGGACGACGAGCTGCGGGCGACGATGCGGGGCCTCTGGTCGCTCTACCCCGAATACCCGCCGTACCGCAATCCGGGAAGCGACCCGCCGCCGCACTGCACCCTCGGCCGGCTCGAGGGCGACCACGCGATCACCTTCGAGCAGGTCGCCGCCCGCGTCAAGCCTTTGCTCCCCGTCTCCTGCGTCGTCCAGGAGGCGACGCTGATGGAGGAGTTCGAGCCCGACCGCTGCCGCGTGCGCGAGGCCTTTCCGTTCGGGCGTTAGCCAGGCGTGGAGCGTTTCGTTCTCGAGCTCGCAGACGAGCGGCGTCCGCGCTGGGACGGCCCCGGGGCCCGGCCTGTGCGCACGCATGTCTGGGCGGCCCGCGGCCGAGACGCGCCGGTCCGGGTCGTGCTCGTCTCGCACGGTACGGGCGGGTCGGCGTCGCAGATGACCTGGCTGGCCGAACCGCTCGCCGAGGCCGGATTCCTCGTCGCCGCCGTCGATCACCACGGGAACAACTTCACCGACGGCTATCTCCCGCAGGGGTTCGCGTTCTGGTGGGAGCGCGCGCTCGACCTGAGCTTCGTGCTCGATGCGCTCTCGGAGGAGTACGCCATCGGGTCCGCCGGCGCCGCGGGCTTCTCGCTCGGCGGGTACACCGTCGCCGCGCTCGCCGGCGCCCGGGTCGACGCGGACCTCTACCGTCGGCTGCTCGACGGCCGCCTCGAGCTTCCGCCGCCGCCCGAGTTCCCCGACCTCGCCGAGCAGCTCCGCGCTCAGGTGACGCTCGACGACGAGATCGTCGCAGCCGCGGCCGCCTCCTACCGCGACGAGCGAATCGCCGCCGCGTTCGCCGTCTGCCCGGCGGCCGTGGCAATGCTCGATCCGGCGAGCCTCGGCGCGATCGACCTGCCGTTCGCGGTTCGCTGGGCCGGAGCCGACGAGATCGCCCCGGACGCGCAGCGCTACGCGGAGCTGATCCCGGACGCGGAGGGACGGTGCGTCGGCGACCGCGTCGGCCACTACGACTTCCTGCACTCGACCCAGGGTGCCGAGCCGGTCCGCGACGGCGTGGCCGCGGAAGCACTCGGCTTCTTCCGCCGCAATCTGCCGTAGCGGCGTGCGTGTTTTTCCGCGAGGAGGCGGCGCGTCTTTGCGGATGCAGCGCCGGCCCGATTGCAGCATGATCGCCATGTGAGCGAAGCGCCGTTTCGAGTGGTAATCGCCGGCGGAGGGGTGGCCGGACTGGAGGCCGTGCTGGCGCTCCGCAGCCTGGCCGAGAACCGCGTCTCGATCGAGCTGATCGCCCCGGAGCACGACTTCGTCTACCGGCCGCTGGCCGTCGCCGAGCCGTTCCGCGCCGGCGAGGCGCGCAGCTTCCCACTCGCTCGGCTGGTCGAGGACGCGGGAGCCTCCCTGCGGCGCGACCGCGTCGCGGCGGTCGACCTCGGCGGGCACGTGGTGGAGCTCCCCGACGGCGGGCGCGTCGAGTACGACGCCCTGCTCGTCGCGCTCGGTGCGCGGCCCCACGAGGCGGTCCCCGGCGCGCTCACGTTCGCCGGGCCTCAGAGCTCCGAGGCGCTTCGGGCCGTGCTCGACGAGATCCTCGCCGGCCAGGTGCACCGGATCGCCTTCGCGCTTCCTTCCGGCGTCACCTGGTCGCTGCCGCTGTACGAGCTGGCGCTGCTGACCGCCAACTTCGCGGTCGACCACATGGCCGGCGGCGTGGAGATTGCGCTGGTCACGTCGGAGGACCGGCCGCTCGCGCTCTTCGGCGAGCAGGCGACGGAGACGATTGTCGAGCTGCTCGAGGAGGCCGGTGTCGAGCTGTACCTGGGGACGACGCCCGTCGAGTTCGCAGGCGGCGAGCTGCAGATCGCTCCGGGCGGCTCGATCGAGGCCGAACGGACGGTCGCCCTGCCGCGCCTCGAGGGGCCGAGGCTTCCCGGCCTGCCCTGCGACCGCGACGGTTTCATCTCGATCGACTCGCGGTGCCGGGTCAGCTCCGAGGTCGACGTCTTCGCGGTGGGCGACGCGACGCAGTTTCCGCTCAAGCAGGGCGGAATCGCCGCCGAGCAGGCCGACACGGCGGCCGAGCACATTGCGGCGCTAGCCGGCGCGCCCGTCGAGCCGGAGCCGTTCAAGCCGGTCTTCCGCGGGCTGCTCCTGACCGGAATGGCCGCGCGCTACCTGCGCAGCGAGCCGGGCGGTCGCGGCTCCGAGGTGGACACCGAGGCGCTCTGGTGGCCGCCGGCCAAGATCTCGGGCCATTACCTGGCGCCCTTCCTCGCCTCGAAGCTCGGGATCGCGTCGCTCTCGACTTAGCGGCGCACTGTGATTCCGGCGAGCCGCAGCCGCCGGTCGGCGCGGCGAACGGCGACGTGGACGAGGTGCCAGCGCTGCGGGCCGAGCGGGAGGGTCAGCGTCGTCGGCCGGACGACGCGGCGGGAGCGTGTGCTCCCGTCGACCGTGAAGGTGCCGCGAACCGGGCCTGCGGAGGCGAGACGAAGCACGAGCCGGCCGTGGCCGCGCACCCAGAACCAGTTCTGCCGGTAGCGCGGCCTCCGCTGCTTCCATTCGGGGCAGAAGACGACGTTCGTGTTCGTGGGCTCGTGCATCGGTGGCGGCTCGGGGGGCCGGCTGCGCGCGAAGGTGGTGATCCCGCCGTCGCGGGCGAGCACGCCCCAGCCGCGGGCGGCGAGCGCCCGCCAGGCGAGCCAGCCCGCGCCGTGGCCGTAGAGGCCCGCGTGGAAGGCGAGGTAGCGAACGCCGAGGCGATCGAGCAGCCGCTCGGTCCGCGGCGTCCAGACGCCGCAGTCGATCGGCTCGAGCTTCAGCGCGAGCAGGGCCGCCTTCAGCGGCGCCACCGTCGAGTACCCGCCGGGCCGCTCCCGCTGCGCCTGCATGTCGTAGTAGAGATAGAGGGCTCCGTGGCCGACGCTCGGGTGCAGGACGGGCAGCTCGAGGAGCCGGCCCGGCGGCTGGGAGCGAAGCGCCGCGTAGGCCGCGTTGTCCGGGTCGGCCGGCACCGAGCGGTAGGACGAAACCCCGAGCCGCAGGTCCAGGGCCACCGCGACCACCGCGAGCAAGTAACACAGTGTCACTAGGTGGGGGACGGCCCTGGCGATTCGGGCGAGGGCGACGGCGGCAAGGGCGGCGAGGGCGAGGCAGGCGACCGGAAGTTCGCGCTCCGGCACGCGTGGGTAGCGCAGCGGCGCGAAGTGGTGCCAGAGCGTCGCGTAGAGCGGGAAGTGGGTCCCGAGCGCGAGCAGGACCGGGACCAGCGCGCCGACGCCGAGCGCGATCGCTAGGCCCCAGCGCCGCCCGGCGAGCAGCACGACCAGGCCCGCGAGGGCCAGCAGCGGCAGCAGCCAGCCGAGGAAGATGAAGCTCTCGGGCCCGTGCCGCGCGTGCCGCGTGACGAGGTCGAGCCCGGTCGCCGAGTAGTGCGCGACCTCCCGCAGCGAGCGGCCGCCCGAGCCGATCGAGCCGGAGATGTTCAGCGCGGCGACGAGCAGCGCCGCCCCCACCGCCGCCGCCACGCACGCCGCCGCGCCGGCCAGCAGCCACGGGCTCCGTGTCCGGCAGAGCGCGTAGACGAGGAAGAACGGGACCGCGCCGAGCGCGAGGTGCAGGTCGGAGAACGGGATCGACGCGATCGCCGCGCCGGCCAGGAGGAGCCACCAGCGGCTGCCGCGCCGCGCGCGCTCGAAGGCCCAGAGCGCGAGCGGGATCAGGATCGAGATCGGCCCGCGCAGGTGCCCGGCGCTCTGGGCGACGCGGTAGGGCGCCAGCGCGAAGGCGAGCCCGCCGACCAGCGCCGCCCCGCGCGGCAGGCCGAGCTCCCGCAGCCACATGCAGGCGAAGCCCCCGGCGCCGAGGTAGGTCAGCAGGATCAGGATGTTCCAGGCGACGACCGGCCCGAACGCCTCCGTCAGCGGCCAGAACGGCACCCCGAACGGCCAGCCGCCGAAGTTGACGCGCGGGCTCGACTCCGGCTGGAAGGTGTACGGGTCGAGCCAGGGCGCGCGGCCGTGGTCGAGCTGGTGCCCGACGAGCCATAGGTGGTACACCGCCTGCAGGTCGTCACCCGAGGACGCCTCGCCGCGGATCGCCTCGGCGCGGGCGGCGAAGTGCGTGCCGAAGTGCTTCGGCGCGGGCCACATCGCGGCCAGACCCGCCGCGAGGTAGAGCGCACAGGCGAGGGCTACAAAGCCCGGGCGGCCGAGAGCAGCTCGTCGAAGTCCGGCACCTCGGCCGTCTCGTAGCGCCATGCGCCGCGGACCGTACCGCTCCGGTCGACGAGGAACGCCGTCCTTTCGGCGACGTCGCGGTAGCCGCGGAACTCGTGCGCGATCCCGAAGCCGCGGACGGCCTCCGCGTTCCAGTCGGAGAGCAACGGGAAGCTCAGGTCGAGCGCCTGCATCCAGGCGACGTGCGACCAGGGCGAGTCGCGCGAGACCCCGAACGCCCGCACCCCCGCCGCCTCGAACTCCGCGCTCCTGTCACGCAGGAGCTCCATCTCGCTCGTTCAGGTCGAGGACCAGTCGAAGAGGTAGAAGAGCAGCAGGAGCGAGTGCTCGGCCGCGAGCTCGGTCAGGTCAACGCGCTCCTGTGGCCCGAGCCAGACCGTCACCTCCGGAATCTGCTCGCCCACTGCCAGCATCGGCCGATCCTACGGGACGAGTCCCTGGGCGAGCGCTAGCACGGCCCGCGCGTGCCGCTGCGCGGTCGCCGCGGAGATCCTCCCGGCCGGGAACTCGACCACGAAGTGCGAGCCGCCCGGAAACCGCTTGCGCTCCCAGCGGGTCGCGGCGCCGGGCGGCGCGGCCAGACGGTGGTACGGCAGCCCGGTCAGCCGGGCGTAGCGCTTCAGCACCGCGACGTGCGGGTCGGAGCCGTAGACCTCGTCGAGCGGCTGGTGGTACCAGATCGTGAGCGCGGGCTTGATCTTCAGGATGAAAGCGCGCATCGCCCGGTTCTCGGGCTCCGACATCGGTCTCGGCCCCGAGTAGTAGCCATCCCAGGGCACACCGTTGTGCTTCCAGCCGGCCGGCCAGTTGCGGTTCAGGTCGACGCCGTGCGCGTTCTGGCGCGTGCCGGCCGCGAGGCCGTCCGGATTCACCGTTGGAACGAGCCAGAGGTGGACGCCCGCCGGCAGCGGCATCGTCCGCAGCCGCCGGATGACGGCGAGCCCGGCCGTCTCGTTGCCGTGGATGACGCCGACGACGAGCGTCACCGGCGCGGAGAGATCCCCGCGCTCGTAGGCGACGATCCCCCGGCCCTTGACCGAGTGGCCCACGACGGTCTGGGGGCTCGCACCGGCGCCGCCGACCACGACGAGCGCCGCGACGGTCAGCCCGCGCAGGACCAGTCCTCGACGCGCGGGACGCCTCCGAACTGCGACGAGATTCGCGATGCCCAACGATACGTCTCGGCCGCCCGGACTAGTTTCAGAGCGCCATGGTTGCCGCGGTGACCGATGGTTACGCGGGAACCGCCGCCTGCTCCGTCGCGTCGGCGATCTCGCGGACGACCTCGACGATGTCGCGGTTCGCGTTCCACACGCGGCGCTGGCGGTCGGCGCCGTTCCCCTTGCGCAGGATCTCCGTGATCCCCTCCAGCTCCCGCTCGCAACCGAGCTCGCGTGCGTGCGGCTCGAGCTCCTTCAGGGTCCGCCGGACCAGCTGGGCGACGGCGACGCGGTTGCGCCGGCCGGTGGCGAGGTCCATCACCGGCGCCTCGAGCCCGTAGCGAGCCGCGAGCCACTTGTTCTCGCTGGTCAGGATCCGGTGGTACGAGGGGATCGCCTCGCCTGCGTCGAAGCGCTCGGAGTAGAGCTTGACCAGGGACTGGCAGTACGCGGCGAGCGCGACCGCATCCTCGACCCGGGTGACGGCGTCGCAGATGCGGATCTCGACCGTGCCGAAGCGCGGGTGCAGGCGGATGTCCCACCAGATCTGGGTGTAGTCGCGGATACAGCCGGTCTTCTCGAGGTGGCCGACGACCTCGGCGTAGTCGGCGTAGTCGCGGAAGCGCGGCGGCGGCCCCGAGCGCGGGAAGGCTGCGAAGACGATCTGCCGGCTGGATTCCAGGCCCGTGAGCCCGCCGCGCCAGAACGGGGAGCTCGCCGAGAGGGCCAGCAGCTGCGAGAGGTGCGCGAGCAGCCCGTTCACGACCTGGACCGCCTTCTCGGGGCCGTCGACCGCGACGTGGATGTGCAGCCCGAAGATCAGCTCGCGCCGCGCGACGTACTGCATCTGGTCGACCAGGTAGCGGTAGCGGTCGCGCGCGGTGATCCGCTGGCGCTCGAACAGGCTGAACGGGTGCGTGCCCGACGAGCCGACCCGCATCCGGCGCTCGGCCGCGAGCCCCGTGACGTAGGTGCGCAGCTTGCGCAGCTCGGCCTCGACCTCGGCCGGCGTGCGGCAGACCGGCGTCGCGATCTCCAGCACCGACTGCATCAGCTCTGCCGTGATATGCGGCTCGAGCTCGTGGCCGGCCGCCGCCGCCAGCACGGCCTCGACGTGCTGGACGAGATCGAGCGTCTCGCCGTCGAGCAGCATGTACTCCTCCTCGACGCCGAGCGTGTACGGGTCGCCGGCGCCGAACTTGTGGTCGAGCACGCTGCCGCCCTCGGCGAACCTCGAGCTCATGATCGTCGGCGGAAAGATCTGCTTCACGCGACGACGGCCTCCAGCTCGATCTCGAGCAGCCAGCGCGGGTCGAGGAGCGCCGCGACGACGTAGCTCGTGTTCACGGGTCGCACATCCTTGAAGACTTCCCCGTGGGCGCGGGCGATCTCGGGGAAGTCCTCGGCCCGGGTCAGCATGATCCGCGTGCGGACGACGTCCGCAGCCGAGGCGCCGACCTGTGCCAGCGCGGCCAGGGCGATCGCGAGGCAGCGGTGCGTCTGGCCGAAGGCGTCCGGAGGCGGATCGGCGTCGTTCGGCATGATCGGCGCCGTCCCGGCGACGAACGCGTGCCGGCCGACGCGCACCACCCGGGAGTACCCCGCGGCCTCGGCGAACGGCGAAACGGCGGGAACCAGCTGCCTGTCCATGCCTAAGGCGCCGACTCGGCGGCGCCGACCATAGAGGCTGCACCGGCTTGGCCGGTGTAGCCGTCTAACGGCGCCGACTCGGCGGCGCCGACCATAGAGGCTGCACCGGCTTGGCCGGTGTAGCCGTCTAACGCACTCAGTCGGATGCGGGTGATTGGTCCCTCCTCGTACAGATGCCTCGTAGTATCGCGCGCCGTGGACGCTCTTCGGCAGGTCGAGGGCTGGCCGGCCGAGACGGTGGCGGTCGGCGTCCTGCGCGACGGCGCGGAGGCCGCGGCGTTCGGGCCACGTGAGCAGGTCTTCCGCTGGGCCTCGATCACGAAGCCGGTGACCGCGCTCGCGACGCTGGTCGCGGCCGAGGAGGGCGTCGTCGACCTCGACCAGCCGGCCGGGCCGCCGGGCTCGACGCTCCGCCACCTGCTCGCGCACGCCTCGGGCCTCCCTTTCGAGGGGCGGACCCCGATCGCCCAGCCCGGCCGGCGGCGGATCTACTCGAACGGCGGTTTCGAGGTGGCAGCCGAGACGGTCGCCGCCGCCGCGGAGATGCCCTACGCCGAGTACCTCGCCGCCGCCGTCCTCCAGCCGCTCGGGATGCAGGCCGAGCTGCGCGGCTCGGCAGCCGCGGAGATGTACGGCAGCCTCGACGACCTGCTCCGCCTGGCCGTGGAGCTGCAGCGCCCGCGGCTGATCGCGCCCGAGACCCTCGCCGAGGCGACGAGCGTCCAGTTCCCCGGCCTCGACGGCGTCCTCCCGGACATCGGGCGAATGAGCCCGAACGACTGGGGCCTGGGCGTCGAGCTGCGCGACGAGAAGTCGCCCCACTGGACCGGGTCGCGCAACTCGCCCCGCACGTTCGGCCACTTCGGCGGCAGCGGCACCTTCCTCTGGGTCGACCCCGAGCCGCGTGTCGCGCTGGCCTCCCTGACCGACCTGGAGTTCGGCTCGTGGGCGCTCGAGGCCTGGCCGCGGCTCTCCGACGACGTTCTCATCTCCTTCTAAGAATCCGCTTCGATACTGGAGGCCGCATGGCTCGGCCCCCGGAGACGGAGACGCGCCTCGGGCCCGCGCGCCGCCGCGCGGCCACGGCGAAGCTCGTCCTCGCGGCCGCCGGAGCCTCGGTGTTCCTCGTCGCGGGCGCGCTCGCGCGGGTCGCCTACCCCGGCCATGCGAAGCGCGGCTCGCGCGACCTCTCGCCGCCGCCGCGGTTCGTGCAGATCGTCCGCCAGAACCAGCTCGAGGCGGGAATCCTCGCGCCGACCCAGGCGCCGCCCGTAGCCGTGTCCGGATCCTCCTGAGCCCGTGCACCTGACGACGAGCCCTGTCGACTGGTACGCGGCCCGCGCGGCCGGCGTCGCCGCCTACCTGCTGCTGTCGACGGTCGTCTGCCTCGGCATCACGATGGCGGGCAAGAAGCGGCTCGAGCGCTGGCCGCGGTTCGCGCTCGAGGACGTGCATCGCTTCGGCGGCCTGCTCGTCGGCACCTTCGTGATCATCCACGTCGCGACGATCGCGATCGACGCCTACCTGCCGTTCTCGCTCGCCTCGATCGTCGTCCCGTTCGTGGCCGTCTACCGGCCGATCTTCACGGCGCTCGGGATCGTCGCCGCCGAGCTCCTGCTCGCGCTCGCGGTGACCAACCACTACCGCGACCGCCTGCCGTACCGCTACTGGCGACGCGCGCACTACCTCAACTTCGCGGTCTGGACCGGCGCGACCGTGCACGGCCTGGGCGGCGGCACCGACCGGAGCACTCCGTGGCTGATGGGCATCTTCGCCTCGGCGGTCGCCGCGGTGCTCGCGGCGATCTCGTGGCGCTTCCTGCGCGGGTACGGGCGCTGGGTGCCGGCGGCGGCCGGAGTGCTCGCGGTCGTTCTGCTCGCGGCCGGCCCGCTCCGCTTCTCGCCGCGGCCCTGGAACTCACAGGCGTTCGACGGAACTCTCACTGGGCAGGTGCTCCGCGATGTGGGCTCGACGAGGGCGCTTGTCTCGGCGGCTGCAACTGCCTCCGGCCGGCAGCGCGCGCTCCTGCGTGCCGACCTGCTGCTCGAGCCCGGTCACCTCGCCGCGACCTCCTTCCAGCTCGAGTTCCTGCCGAGCGGAATGCTCTGTACCGGCCGCGTCACGAGGGTGCATTCGTTCGGCTTCGAGGCGCGTTGCCGCGCCGAGGACGGCACGTACCGTTTCGTCAGCGCGAGGTGGGGCAGTCAGGCGCAGGGAAACAGCTTCACCGGCGAGGTCCACGTGCATGCGTAGGTTCGCAGCGGCGCTCGTCCTCGCGCTGCTCGTCGCCGGCTGTTCGTCCGGCGGCTCCCACCACCAGGCAGCGCCGGCCAAGAAGCGGAAGGCGGTCGCGCACCTGGCGGCCCACAAAGCGGCCAGGGCGCAGGGAATCGCAGAGCGGGCCCTCGGCCTTCCGCCGGTCCATTCGCGCGTCGTGCCGGGCTACGTCCTGATCGCCGACCGGAACAACAACCGCGCGCTGATCGTCTCGCCCTCGAAACAGGTCGTTTGGCAGAAGACCGGCCTGCGCGGGCCTGACGACGCCTTCTTCACGCCGGGCTACCGCTCGATCCTCACGAACGAGGAGTTCAACGACACGCTGACCGAGGTCTCGCTGCGCGGCGGGCGCACGATCTGGCGCTACGGGCACGCGGGCGTCGCCGGCTCGAGCCCCGGCTACCTGAACACGCCCGACGATGCCTACCGCCTGGCAAACGGCCTGACCGTGGTCGCCGACATCCAGAACTGCCGGATCGTCTCGCTCACCAAGACGGGCCGGGTGGCGCGGATCCTCGGCGGCAGCTGCGTCCACGACCCGCCGCGCGGCTTCGCCAGCCCGAACGGCGACACGCCGCTGCCGGACGGCGGCCTGCTCGTGACCGAGATCGGCGGCTGGATCGACCGGATCGCCGCGAACGGGAGCCTCCTCTGGTCGATCCGCTCGCCGGTCGCCTATCCCTCCGACGCGCAGCTCCTGCCGGACGGTCGCGTGCTCGTCGCGAGCTTCACCTCACCGGGCCGGATCGTGATCGTCGACCGGCTCGGGCGCGTCAGCTGGTCGTTCGGTGCGGCGAGCGGGCCGGACTACCTCGACAAGCCGTCGCTGGCCGTCCGCTGGCCGAACGGGATGATCGTCGCCAACGACGACTACAACCACCGCGTGATCGTGATCGACCCGCGGACGAAGCGGATCGTCTGGCAGTACGGCCACACCGGCGTCCTCGGGACGGCGCCCGGCTACCTGAACAAACCGGACGGGCTCGACCTCCTGCCCGCGGCCGTCGTGCCGCCGCCGAAGCGCGCTCCCGCGCCGCCGCTGCGCCTGCGCGTTCAGCGGGTCGGGAGCCTGCCGCAGCCGGTCTCGAAGCTGTCCGCGATTGCGCTCCCGGACGGGAAGATCCTCGCGCTCGGCGGGCTGGTCGGCCGGAGTTCCTCGACGGAGGTCCTGCTCGGCCTGCCGTCGCGGCTGCGTGCGGCGGGCCACCTACCGGTGCCCACGCATGACGCGGGCGCAGCGCTCTCGGACGGCAGCGCGTACCTGTTCGGAGGCGGCGAGGCGACCTCGACTCCGGCCATCGTCCGCATCGACCCGGCGAACGGCTCGGCCCGCGCTGCGGGCAGCATCGGCGAGCCGCTCTCCGACCTCGGCGCTGCAGATGTCGGCGGCACCGCCTACCTGGTCGGCGGCTACACCGGCACGCGCTACGCCACCGCCGTCCTGCGCTTCCGGCCCGGCCGTACGCCGGCCCTCGTCACCCGCCTGCCATCGGGGCTGCGCTACGCCGGGGTGGCGGCGCTCGGCGGGCGGATCTACGTCGCTGGCGGGCTGACGACCGCCGGGCCCTCTCGCGCCGTGCTCGCGGTCGACCCGGCCGCCGGCACGGTCACCCGCGTCGCGACGCTGCCGGCGCCGATCGACCACGTCGCGCTCGCCGCGCTCGGCTCCCGCCTGCTGCTCCTCGGCGGCAGCTCGCGGACCGTGCTCGCGATCGACCCGGCCAGGCGGACGGTTCGTGCGACCGCCACCCTGCCGCAGGCGCTGACCGACCCGGCCGCGGTCTCGCTCGGCGGCAGCGTCTACGTCCTCGGCGGCGGCACCGCCGACGTGCTCCGACTCGGCTAGTCGTCCGCGAACAGCGGGCGCAGCAGGTCGTCGAACGTCTCCCGGTCGCAGCTCGCCACGACAGCCGGCGTCAGGGCCCGCACTGACGCGGTCCGCGGGACGTTCATCGCCAGCGCGACCTCTCCGAAGTAGTCGCCCGGCTGGAGCACGCGCCGCGGGCCGAGATCCTCCTGGCTGACCGCGAAGATCCCCGAGAGGATCAGGTAGAAGCGCTCGCCGGTCTCGCCCTCGCGCACAACCTGCCGGCCGGGCGGAACCTCCTCGCGCTCCATCCGCCGCGCGATCTGCATCAGCTCCTCGCCCGGTACCGAGGCAAGCAGGGATACGCGGGAAAGCTCGGAGACGGTGGCGGGCACGAACCGCGGCATCGCCGTATTCTGGCCATCGTGGGCGAGCTGGGGGAGTGGCGCTTCTGTCCGCGCTGCCGCGCAGAGCTCCGGCACGAGGGCTCGCGGGTCGAGTGCGGGTCCTGCGGCTTCGTCGCCTACGCGAACTCGAAGCCGACCGCGGGCGCGCTCGTCGAGGACGGAGGCCGCGTGCTTCTGGCCCGCCGCGCCCACGAGCCTTTCGAGGGCCGATGGGACATCCCCGGCGGCTTCCTCGAAGAGGGCGAGCACCCGCTCCAAGGCGTGCGGCGCGAGCTGCGCGAGGAAACCGGCCTCGAGGTCGAGCCCCGCGAGTTCCTCGGCGCCTGGATGGACCGCTACGGCGGTGACTCGACCGCGGAGGCGACGCTCAACCTCTACTGGACGGCACGCGTGGTCGGCGGCGACCCCGAGCCGGCCGACGACGTCAGCGAGCTTGCCTGGTTCGACCCCGACCGGCTCCCCGCCCCCGATGAGCTTGCGTTCGAGAACGTGCCGCTGGTGCTGGCGGCCTACAGGCGCCTGCGGCAGCGCGAGTAGAAACGGCTGGTTAGGCCGCGGCCCCGGCGAGGCCGAGGCGCTCTTCGAGCATCGACTTCGGCATCGCGCCGACGGCCGCCGCGGCGGGCTCGCCGCCCTTGAACAGGATCAGCGTCGGGATCGACATGACCCCGTAGCGCTGGGCGATCGCGGGCTCCTCGTCGATGTTCAGCTTGACGACCCTGAGGTCGCTCCGCTCCTCGGCGATCTGGTCGAGCACGGGCGCGATCGCGTGGCACGGACCACACCACTCGGCCCAGAAGTCGACGAGCACGAGCTGCTCGCTGCCCAAAACCTGCTCGTCGAAGGTGTCTTCGGTTACTGCATCTGGCATCGGTTTCGAGTTCCTTTCTAGCTGAGGTTCCGGATGGTCAAACGCCCCGAGGGAGGCCATTGTTCCCACTCGCTACGATCGGCCGATGGAGGAGATCTTCGCCCGTCTACCGAGCGTACCCGACCATCCGGCTCTCGAACGCGAGCTGCTCGAGCGCTGGGAGGAGGAGGACACCTTCCAGCACCTGCGCGAGCAGACCGCCGGCGGCCCGCGCTTCCGCTTCATGGACGGGCCGATCACCGCGAACGCGCCAGCCGGAGTCCACCACGGCATCGGTCGGACGCTGAAGGACGTCTTTCAGCGCTACAAGGCGCTGCGCGGCTACCACCTGCGCTACCAGAATGGCTTCGACTCGCAGGGCCTGCACGTCGAGGTCCAGGTCGAAAAGGCGCTCGGGCTCAACTCGAAGCGCGAGATCGAGGAGTTCGGCCTCGCGGCGTTCGCGCGGCGCTGCCGCGACTTCGTCGCCGAGTACGCCGCGATCCAGACGGAACAGTGCAAGCGGCTCGGCCAGTGGATGGACTGGGGCAACGACTACTTCACGTTCTCGGACACGAACATCGAATACATCTGGCGGTTCCTGAAGGAGTGCCATCGCCGGGAGTGGCTCTACAAGGGCCACCGCGCAACGCAGTGGTGCCCTCGCTGCGGGACGTCGCTCTCCAAGCACGAGCAGGCGGGCGACGAGAACTACGCCGAGCTCGAGCACCCGTCGCTGTACGTGCGCTTCCCGCTACGAGGCCGGGAGAGCGAGTCGCTCGTGGTCTGGACGACCACGCCGTGGACGCTTCCCGCGAACGTCGCCGCGGCGGTCAACCCGGAGGCCGAGTACGTGCTCACCGCTCACGGCGAGTGGCGCGCCGCCGAGCGGGTGGGGGACGCAGAGGTGGTTCGCACCGCGTCGGGCGAACAGCTCGTCGGGCTCGAGTACGACGGGCCCTTCGACGACCTGCCAGCGCAGGAGGGCGTCGTCCACCGCGTGATCCCGTGGGACGAGGTCTCACTCGACGAGGGCACGGGAATCGTCCACATCGCGCCGGGCGCCGGGGCCGAGGACTTCGAGCTCGGGCGAATCTACGAGTTGCCCGTGCTGACGCCGATCGACGACGGCGGGCGGTTCGTCTCCGGGTACGGCGCGTTGGAGGGGCTCTCGACCGACGAGGTGGTCGAGCCCGTCGTGGCGGCCCTCGAGGAGCGAGGGCTGCTCGTCGAGCGCGGCACGATCGTCCACCGCTACCCGGTCTGCTGGCGCTGCCGCACGCCGCTCGTCTTCCGGGTCGTCGACGACTGGTTCATCTCGGCCGACGGGATCCGCCAGCCGATGCTCGACGGCAACGCGACGGTCGAGTGGACGCCGCCCCAGTACGGCAAGCGGATGGACGACTGGCTCCGCAACATGGACGACTGGAACATCTCGCGCCGCCGCTACTTCGGGCTGCCGCTGCCCTTCTACCCGTGCGCGTGCGGGCACCTGAACGTGATCGGCTCGCGCGCCGAGCTCGAGGAGCGGGCCGTCCGCGGCCTCGACCAGCTCGAGGAGCTGCACCGTCCGTGGATCGACGGCGTCCTCGTCCGCTGCGAGGAGTGCGCCGGCGAGGTGGAGCGGATCCCCGAGGTCGGCGACGCGTGGCTCGACGCCGGGATCGTCCACTTCTCGACGCTCGGCTGGCAGAACCCGACCTGGATCGAACATGGCAACGCGACGGGCTCGGCCGCTGGGCTGACCGGCGCCGACTTGCCCGACCACGCCTACTGGGAGGAGTGGTTCCCGGCCGATTGGGTCTCCGAGGGCCGCGCCCAGATCCGGCTCTGGTTCTACTCGCAGTGCTTCATGGCGATCACGCTCGACGGCCGCCAGCCGTACCGGAAGGTCCTCACCTACGAGAACGTGCTCGACGAGACCGGCCGCGAGATGCACAAGTCCTGGGGCAATGCGATCGAGCTGAACGAGGCGCTCGAGCGCATGGGCGCCGATGCCATGCGCTGGGTCTACTGCGACCAGAATCCGAGCCAGGACCTCCGCTTCGGCTACGGGCCTGCGGAGGAGGTCAAGCGGCGGCTGCTCACGCTCTGGAACTCGGCCGGCTTCCTCGTCACCTACGCGAACATCGCCGGGTGGCGGCCCGAGTGGGGGAGGGAGCCCTCGTCGGAGCACTCCCTCGACCGCTGGCTGGTCGCGCGCACGGCGCAGCTCGTCTCCGAGGCGGAGCAGGCGTACGAGCGCTGGTGGACGCCTGCGCTGACCGCGTCGTTCCAGGCGTACGTCGAGGATCTCTCGAACTGGTACATCCGCCGCTCACGCCGCCGCTTCTGGGACGGCGAGCCCGCAGCGCTCGAGACGCTGTGGTGGTCGCTCGTCCAGGCGCTGCGGGTGATTGCGCCGGTGATGCCGTTCCTGGCCGATCACCTCTGGCGGGTGCTGCTGCCCGGGGAGGAGGCGCCCGTCTCCGTCCACCTTGCGGGTTGGCCCGATGTGCCTCCGCCTGACGAGAGCCTCCTCGCCGAGGTCGCGGCGGTCCGACGCGTCGTCGAGCTCGGGCGCCAGGCGCGCTCGCAGTCGGGCATCAAGCTGCGTCAGCCGCTCCGGCGGCTCGTCGTCCAGGGCGCCGACGATGTCTCGTCCCACGCCGGCGAGATCGCCGAGGAGCTGAGCGTCAAGGACGTCGAGTTCGGCGAGGTCGAGGCGAGCGAGCTACGCGTGAAGCCGAACCTGCCCGTGCTCGGCCCCAAGCTCGGCAAGGAGCTCGGAGCGGTGCGCGCCGCGCTCGAGGCCGGCGCGTTCGAGGAGCTCGACGGGGGCCGCTTCCGCGCGAACGGCCACGAGCTCGGGCCCGACGAGGTGCTCGTCGAGCGGCGCGGCAAGGAGGGCTGGGCGGTCGCTGCCGAGGACGGCCTGACCGTCGCGCTGGACCTCGCGCTCGACCCCGAGCTCGAGCTCGAGGGCCGCGTCCGCGACCTGATCCATTCCGTCAACGCGCTGCGACGGGAGCTGGGCTTCGAGATCACCGATCGGATCGTCCTCACGGTCCCTCAGCCCGACGACGACCTGCTCGTGCACGAGGACTGGATCAAGGAGGAGACGCTCGCGGTCCGCGTCGAGGCGGGCGGCTCGGAGCTGCACGTCGAAAAGATCTAGATCGGAGAGAGGCCCGCCACTCGGGGGGTGGTGGTGACGGGCTTCTCCCCAGTGCTCGCCGCGGGCCTCAAGGCCAGGTAGAGAGCCGCGCGGCTCGCATCGCCCAGTAGCGAAGACGCTATCCCGCCCGCCTGGACAAACCAATAGGCCGACCGGCCTATCTTTCCAAGTCACACGGAGTCGCTTTGCAACCCGCCCGAAGGAGGCAGAACGCTCGGCCTCGATCCGACCTAGAATCAACGACGCCCAGTGACGCCCCAGGACAAGGCCGGCTACTTCAAGGCAATCCCGCTGCTCGCGCGGGCGGGCGACGCTCTGGCGAGGAGTCCGGCGGAAAGCGGGTATGGACGGCGAACCGGGTAGGGAGATGACGAGAGTGCTCATCATCGACGACGAGGCTCCGATCCGGCTCCTGTGCAGGGTCAACCTCGAGGCCGAGCAGATGGAGGTGATCGACGCCGGCGACGGGCCGACCGGGCTCGAGAAGGCGCGCAGCGAGGAGCCCGACGTGATCCTGCTCGACGTGATGATGCCCGGCCTCGACGGCTGGCAGGTCGCGGAGGCCTTGCTGGACGACGAGCGCACCCGCTCGATTCCGATCATCTTCCTGACCGCCCGCGCGGAGATCCGCGACCGCGCCCGAGGGCTCGACCTCGGCGGGATCGACTACGTCACGAAGCCGTTCAACCCCGTCGAGCTGGCGCCGCTCGTGCGGGAGCTGATCCACCGCGTTCACCAGGGCGAGCGCGATGACGTGCGCCGCGAGAAAATCGCGGAGCTGCGCGAATTAATCGAGCCTTCGTAGATCTACGCGACTGGCTGCGCGCCAAGACAGGTGCGTTGGACGGGCGCACCTGCAAAGCCGGCACGCCCTCCAGTCGGCATCGCAAGCGACGCCTTGGCGAGCCTTCCTAGCGGCCCGCGAAGTCGGCGGTTACCACCAAGGCGTGTCCATAGCCCTCGAACGTGCCGCGAAGGGCGCCGACTCCGACCATCCGGTACCCCGGGCGCAGGAGGTTGGCGCGGTGTTCCGGGCTGGCGAGCCACATCGAGACGATCACCCTCGCCCGCGAGAGCGAGCCGACGCCCCAGGCGAGGTTCTCGCCGACGCGGGGGGCCCGGACCCCGACGGCGCGGATCCGAGCTGCGAACGCGCCGTGGAACAGGCTCTGCGTCTGGAGCATCTTGCTCGAGTGTGCGCGAGCCGCCCGCTCCAGCCGGCCGTCGAGCCTCAGAGGCCGAACCCCGTGCGCCGCGCGCACCTGGTTCATCACGGTCAGGAGCGAGGCCTCCGAGCGCCTCAACGACGCCCCTTGTGCCTGCCCCCCGAAGATCGTCGCGACGATGGCGGTCGCCGCCAACAGGGTTACTCGCCTGGCCACGAGTGCGGTCATGTAAGCACACCTATCGGACGTAAACCGCTCCGAAACTGAGCGTTTTACACTTTCTAAACACGAAAATTGGCGCTGGGAGCGGGAACTCGTCCCCTTCGGGTCGAAGCTAGACTGAGCGACCCGGGACGTAGCGCAGCCTGGTTAGCGCGCCTGCTTTGGGAGCAGGAGGCCGGCGGTTCGAATCCGCCCGTCCCGATCTAGAGCGGGATTTCCGGCGTGGAAACCACTCCCAGCCGGGCCAGCAGCGTCTTCGCCTCCTTCGCCTCGGCCGCACCGTCTTCGCCGCGGAGCTCCGCCAGGCGGGCGAGAGCTTCGAGCGCGAGCGCCAGCTCGTAGGTCTCGTCGGAGGAGCGCGCGAGCTCGAGGCTCTCGCGCAGGGCCTCGGCGGCCGCGTCGAGGTCGCCGCGCTGCATCAGCGCGTAGCCGCGGACCCGGTGGACGAAGGCGTGGTTGAGGGAGCCGCCGCCGGACCGCTCGATCGCAGCGAGGGCGGCATCGGCGCCTGCGAGGGCCTCGTCCGTCTCGCCGGCGAGCACCGCCCGCTCTGCCAGCCGCGCCTCGAGCTCGACCAGCAGGCCGCCGGCGCTGATCTCCTCCGCGAGCTCGCGCGCCTCGTGCAGGAGCCTCCGCGAGTCCTCGAGCCGCCCCTCCCGCGCGGCGATCCGCCCGAGGTTCGAGAGCGCGTGCGTCAGCAGGTTCCGGTGTCCCGCGGTCTCGAAGACCGAGCGTGCCTCCTCGGCGATCTCCGACGCCGTCGTCAGGTAGCCCTGGTCGGACTTGACCTCGCCGATGTTGTTGGTGATCGTCGCGGCGCCGACCACGTCGCCGATGCGCTCGCGCAGCGCCTTGCTGCGCTCGTAGAGGTCGAGCGCCTCCTGCCAGCGCCCTTCGTAGTAGGCGTCGACGCCGAGGTTGTTGAGAACGTTCGCCTGGCCGAGCAGGTCGCCGAGCTCTTCGTAGATCGGCAGCGCCAGCCCGCGCAGCGCCGCGCGTTCCGGGCTGCGGTTCGAGATGTACGCGAGGTGCATCAGGTAGTACGCGTGCGCGAGCGCCGGCAGGTTGCCGGCCGGTTCCGCCTCCTCGACCACCTGCTTGCACCAGCCCGCTGCGTCGACGAGCTCGCCCTGCCGGACGCGGACACCCGCGTACGCCAGCCCGAGCTCGGAGCGCATCCGCCCCTGCTCGTCGGGCGGCAACGGGTCGAGCGAACGGAGGCCGCGGTTGTACCACTGCAGCGCCTCGGGATAGCGGCCGAAGCGCTCGCGGATGACCCCCTCCTTCAGGAGCAGCCGCGGGTGCTCGTCGAGCGTGCGCGCTCTTCCGTACGCCTCCTCGGCGTCCGCGTACAGGCCGGCGAGCTCGCTGACGTCGCCGAGCGACTCCCAGACGGGCGCAAGCTCCGCCGGCGGAAGGCCGAGCTCGGGCGCCACCTCGAGCGCGCGCCGGAAGAACGCGGCCGCCTCGACGTTCGCGAACTTCTCCTGCGCCCGTTCGCCCGCCGCCAGCGAGTAGCGGTAGGCCTTCCCGGCGTCGCCGGCGTGGAAGAAGTGGAGCGAGAGAAGCTCGGCGAACTCGCCGCGGCCCGCCAGCTCGAGCCGCTCGTACGCCTCGCCGGCCCTGGCGTGGAGCTCGCCGCGGCGCCGGTAGGAGAGCCCCTCGTACGCCGCGTCTCGGAAGAGCGCATGCCGGAAGCGGAAGGCTCCGGCGGTGTACGGGTCGCGCTCGACGAACTCGGCCAGCCGGTTCCAGGCTTCATCCGAGTGCGCGGAAGCATCCGGGTCGGCCGCGAGCACCTCGGTGACGAGGTCGGCGCTGAAGGTGGCGCCGAGCACGGCTGCATAGCGGAGCAGCGCTCGGTCTCCGGGCGCCAGCCGGTCGATCCGCGTTGCGACCACGGCCTCCACGCTCTCCGGCAGCGCCTCCTCCTCCGGCGCGCGCGAGGAGACGACGAGCTCCCGCAGGAAGAGCGGGTTGCCGCCCGCGCGGTCGGTGATCGCCGAGACCTCGTGCTGGAGGAGGCCCTCGGCGGCCGCGGCCCCGACCAGCTCCCGGGCCTCGTCGGCCGAGAGCGGCTGCAGGTGGATCGTCATCGCCGGGACCGGCGGCACGCCCTCCGCGGCCGAGAAGCCGCCGTCGATCGGGCGGCGCGTGACGCAGATCAGCCACGGCTTGCTCGAGACCTGGCTGCCGAGGTGGCGCAGGAGCTCGGACGAGGCCTCGTCCATCCAGTGCGCGTCCTCGACCACGAGCAGCGTCGGCCCGTCCAGCAGCTTCGTCAGCAGCGACTCGATCACCCCGTGCAGGCGCGCGCGCCTGAAGACCGGCTGCAGCTCGTCCACCTCGCGCGTCGGGTCGACCTGCAGGTCGAGCGGCAGCGCCAGCAGGGGCAGCCAGGGCAGGAGCTCGGGATCGAGGGCCTCGACGCAATCACGCAGCTCGGAGGAGGCGGAGCCGCTCGCGGAGAGCCCGAGCAGCGAGCCCAGCACGCCGCGGAAGGCGAAGTACGGCGTCGAGGCTTCGTACTCCTCGCATGAGGCCGTGAGCGTGCGCAGGTCCGGCGCGCGGGCCTGCAGCTCCTCGACCAGGCGCGACTTGCCGAGACCCGGCTCGCCGATCAGCTCGACGATGTTCCCGAAGCCCATCCGCACCGGCCCGAGCGCGGCCGAGACGATCGTCAGCTCCCGCTCGCGGCCGACGAAGGGCAGCCGGTGCTCGTCGCCGGCCTCGGCGGCGCTCGTCACCGCCCGGACGTCGAAGGCCGTCACCGGGCCCTCGATCCCTTTGAGCGCGAACGGCTCGAGCTCGATCGTCTCGAAGGTGCTGCGGCACCGCGCGAGCACGTCGCCGGTCGTCAGCAGCTGGCCGGGCTCTGCGCGCGCCATCAGCCGGGCGGCGAGTGCCGCGGTCTTGCCGAGGATCGTGTACGTGCGCCGGAACGGCGCGCCCACCTCGCCGGCGAAGACGCGCCCGCGGCTGGCGCCGATGCGGAGCGGGAGGCTCGTGTCGCTCCCGGCGATCCCGATCAGCGTCCGCAGGAGCCGCTCCTCGTCCTCACCCCGGGTCTGGGGCACGCCGGCGACGAGGACGATCCTCGCGCCGTCGCTGTCGACGTCCGTCTCGAGGAAGGTCACTCCGTGCTCGTCGGCGACGCGCTGGGCCGCGACGACGAGCTGCTCGAGCGCTTCGGTCGCCTCGGCCGCGCCGCGCTCGACGAGCAGCTCGTCCACCGAGCCGACGTGAACGAAGCCGATCGATGCCTGCCGGTGCTCGGGCTCTCCCTGGCCGCCCTCGAGGACGGTGCGCACCGGGCGGGGGATGCAGGCTTCGACGACCAGACGCTCGAACATCGGCGGCAGCGGCGCCGGCTGGGCGGCGGCGCCCGGCGCTCGCTCGAGGCAACGGCCCCCGTTCTTCGCCTCGCCGAAGAGGGCGGGCGGAAGCGCTCCCGCAGTCTCCTCGCTTACGAGGATCTCGCCCGCCTCGGCCGCGGACTCCATCGCGACCGTTCGCGTCACCCCAGGCCCGGTCAGCAGCAGCTCTCGATGCGACTCGCCGACCAGGAAGAAGTCATAGGCGTCGGCGTGGATTCCGACGTGCATCTTCAGCGCCACCGGCCCGACAGAGGTCTGCGGCGGCCCCAGCGCCTGTAGCGCGTCGCGCATGCCGTACGCCGCTTCGCAGGCGCGGCTCGCGTGGCCGTCGCCCGAGAAGAAGACGAGCAGCGCGTCGCCGCCGAATTTGAGCAGGCCGCCGCCGACGGCGTACGCCACGTCGAGCAAGCGCACGAAGACGAGGTTCATCACCTGGACGACCTCCTCGGCGCCGCGCTTGCCCTCCTGCGCCAGGCGCTCGGACATGGTGGTGAACCCCGAGATGTCCACGAAGGCGAGCGAGCCTTCGAGCCGGCGGTGGCGTGCCTCCGGCGCCTCGCGCAGCCAGTCGACGACCACACGCGGCACGAACGGCGTCAGGTCGACCGGCGACCGGGCGGTTTCGGGAACCGCCATCAGTGGCGCGCTGCTTGCATCGGCGTCCCTTTCCACGTGTTTCCCGGCCCTGCGCGAACGGAATTGTCGCACGGTTGACAAAGCAGGCGAACGGCGTCAGATTTGATCGCGGCTTCGACCGGAGCCATCGGACTGAGGGGAGTGGGTTGGTGGAGACTGCGGCCCCGGGGCGATTCGGGACCACGCTGCGCCTGTCGTGTCTCGTCTGCCTGGGCGTGGGCCTGCTCGCGCTCGGCGGCCGGGTGGCCGCCGGCGCGCAGAACGACCAACCGACCGACTCGCTGACGCCGAACGCCTCGCTCAGCCTCGGCGTG